>R11__coassemble_1323_pt1 | contig 14178 bp, 12 predicted proteins | sample R11__metabat2_high_PE_049 | metagenome-assembled genome bin R11
AACCTACAACAACTCGGTTAACAGCCGAGTGCTCTGCCATTGAGCTACTGAGGATCATCGGTTTAGATTGTAACACGCTTTCCCGTCCCTGTCAAGCCTTTTCGGAAGAATCTGTGCTTTACTGTTCTTCTTTTTTGCTGTATAATGCTTTTGCGCAAAGGAGGATGCTTCTTTATGGAATATTCCCAGGCATACCGGCTGGCGGACGAGATCAAGGCCAGCGAGGAATATAAGGAATACCACCGGCTGCAGGCTTCCGTCATGGGCGACGAGACCCAGGCGGCCCTGATCCGGGAATACAAGCGGCTGCAGGTGGCCCTGCAGATGTCCGCCATGAGCGGCCAGTCTCCCGACGGGGAGGACATGAACCGCTTCAGCTGCCTGAGCACCCTGCTGTTCGGCAAGGCGGAGGTGCAGCAGTATCTTTTGGCGGAAATGCGGCTGCAGCAGGCTGTGGCGGACATTCTGAAAATCATCACCGAGGCTGCCGGTCTGGACCTTTCCCTGCCCGGCATGGAATAACGGAGGCCCCATGAAAGAGCAGAAGGACTATACCTACCGGTCCATGCATGAGGAGCGGGAATACGGCTTCTTCTGGTATTCCGCCCTGTGGCGTGTGCTGCGGCCCATCCTGGTGGTGGCTGCCTCCCTGGTGGTGATCATCGGCCTGATCTCTGCCGGCTGGAGCTGGGTCTACGGCGAGTTCCTGGCCCCTGTGAACACGGAGGATCCACAGCAGATCAGCTTTGAAATCACCAGCGGAGAAAGTCTGTCCCGGGTCTCCAGGGAGCTGGAAGAGGCAGGGCTGATCCGCAGCAAAACCGTTTTCAAGTATTACTGCGACTTTTCCGGCTTTGGCCAGAAGATCCAGGCCGGCAGCTATCTGCTGTCCCCCGATATGACCATGGATCAGATTGCCGACCGCCTGACCACCGGCGACGGCAACCCCATCGTACGGAACATCACCCTGATCCCCGGTGAAACGGTGGAAGAGTTTGCCGCCAAGCTGGTGAAGAATGGCGTGCTGGACTCCACCGGGGAATTCCTGGAGCTGTGCCGCACCGGCACCGCCTTTACTGATTTCTACTACGTGGCGGATGTCCTGAACAGCAGCACCGCCTCCCAGAAGAAGTACGTGCTGGAGGGCTACCTGGCCCCGGACACCTACGAGGTCTACACCACCGCCACCGCCGAGGAGATCATCCGCAAGCTGCTTTCCCAGACGGACCAGGTGTATCCTGAGGAATACACGGAGCGGGCCACTGCCCTGGGAATGACCATGGACGAGGTGATCACCATGGCCTCCATGATTGAGAAGGAAGGCAAGAACAGCGACTTCACCCGGATCAGCGCCGTGTTCCATAACCGGCTGAAGGCGGGCATGAAGCTGCAGAGCGACGTCACCATCCACTACATCACCGGCATCCGGAAGATGGCCCTGGCGGACAGCGACCTGGCCCTGAACGATCCCTACAACACCTATGTGGTCTCCGGCCTCCCCGCCGGCCCCATCTGCAATCCCTCCCAGGAAGCGATCTACGCCGCCCTGTATCCGGATGAAACCTACACGGCGGAGAATTACCTGTATTTCTGCGCCAAGGACCCGGAGAGCGGCGAGCTGTACTTCTCCCGGACCCTGCAGGAGCATGAGCAGGCTGTGGCCATTTACTCGCCCCTGTGGAAGGCTTATGACGAAGAAAGAGGCATCCAGTGATCGAGCTGCTCTCTCCTGCCGGCAGCATGGCTTCCCTGAAGGCCGCCCTGCACTTCGGTGCGGACGCGGTTTACGGGGGCATGAAGCACTACGGCCTTCGGGCCTTTGCTGGGAATTTCGATGACCGGGAGCTGCAGGCAGCTGTGGCCCTGTCCCATGCCGCCGGGAAAAAGTTCTACCTGACCATGAACATCTTCCCCTTTGACGATCAGTTGCCCGGCTTTCTGGAGGCGGCCCGTTTGGCCCGGGAGATCGGTGTGGACGCCGTCATTGCCGGGGATCTGGGTGCCATCGTGCAGCTGCGGGAGGCGCTGCCAGACCTGCCGGTGCACGTCAGCACCCAGGCCAGCAGCGTGAACGCGCCCACCGTGCTGCACTACGCCGCCCTGGGCTGTGAGCGGGTGATCCTGGCCCGGGAAATGAGCCTGGAACGGATCCGTGCCCTGGCTCAGGCCGTAGGTGACCGGATCCAGCTGGAGACCTTTGTGCACGGTGCCTCCTGCGTCAGCTGGAGCGGCCGCTGCCTGCTGAGTGCCGTCATGACCGGCCGCAGCGGCAATCAGGGAGCCTGCGCCCAGCCCTGCCGCTGGCAATACCACGTGGTGGAAGAGAAGCGCCCCGGTGAGTACTGGCCTGTGACGGAGGACGAAAACGGCACCTACATTTTCTCGGCGAAGGATCTGAACCTGATGCCCCTGCTGCCTCAGCTGGCAGCCTCCGGCATCAGCAGCCTGAAGATCGAGGGCCGGATGAAAACGGAATACTACGTGGCCACGGTCACCGGTACCTATCGCCGGGCTTTGGATCAGCTGGATGCCGGCTTCTCCGAAAAGCTTCCCGGCTGGATGGCGGAGCTGGAATGCGCCAGCCACCGGGACAGCGATACCGGCTTCCTGCTGGGGAATCCCGGCCAGCCCGCAGGAGCGGAGGGCTTCCACCAGTCCAGGGAATACATCGCCCTGTGCACCCGGGGAGCAAAGGCCGGCGAGGAGGCCACCTTCCAGCTGAAAAACCGCTTCCATGCCGGGGACACGCTGGAGCTGCTGACGCCCCGGGGAAGCTTCCCCTTTACCGCCGGCTCTCTCCTGCGGGAAAAGACCGGGGAACGGCTGGACACCCTGGGCATCGGCGGCGAAAGCATCCGGCTGGCGGTCCCCTATCCCACAGAGGAAGGTGACATCCTTCGGGGACCCAACCGGAACCACCGGACATAAATCAAAAACAACCGGGACCGGAGCCTGCTCGCCGCAGATTCCGATCCCGGTTTTTCGTATTTTCGCAAAGGTCAATCCAGCAGACGGAAGCCTGCCTCGCTCAAGGCCTTTCTCACCTCTTCGATGTGGGCAAAGTCCCTGGTCTCCAGGCCGATGGTCAGCACGCAGCTGGTCACGGCGGTGTTCACATCGCTGTTGCCGTGGATCACGCTGACCACGTTGGCGCCGCAGCGGCTGACGATCTCGCTGACGCCCAGCAGCTGGCCTGGCTTGTCCTCCAGGGCAATGCTCAGCACGGTCTTCCGTCCGGCGGCGATCAGTCCACGAGTAATGACCCGTGAAAGAATGTTCACATCGATATTGCCGCCGGAAACGATGCAGACCACCTTTCTGCCTTCTACGGGCACCTTGCGGAACATGGCTGCCGCCACGCTCACGGCACCGGCGCCCTCGGCCACCACCTTCTGCTTCTCCAGCAGGGCCAGAATGGCCGCGGCAATCTCGTCCTCCGAGACGGTGACCACCTCGTCCACGTACTGCTTTACCATCTCGCAGGTCAGGTCACCGGGATGCTTCACCGCAATGCCGTCGGCAAAGGTGTTGGCGCTGTCCAGGGTGATAGGGGCTCCCGCCTCCACGCTCTTCGCCATGCCGGGGGCGTTCTCCGCCTGCACGCCGTAGACCTTCACCTCCGGCTTCAGGGTCTTGATGGCAAAGGCCACGCCGGAGATCAGTCCGCCGCCGCCCACCGGGCACAGCACGGCATCCACATCGTCCAGCTGATCCAGGATCTCCAGGCCGATGGTGCCCTGACCGGCAATGACCTGCTCGTCATCAAAGGGATGCACGAAGGTCATGCCCGTGTCCTTCTGCAGCTGCACGGCATAGGCGTAGGCGTCGTCATAGCCGCCCTTGACCAGCTTCACCTCGGCCCCCAGGGCCTTGGTGGCCTCCACCTTGCTGATGGGGGCGCCATCCGGCATGCAGACAATGGAGGGGATCCCCATGCGGGTGGCTGCCAGCGCAACGCCCTGGGCATGATTGCCCGCGGAGCAGGCCAGCACCCCGTGGGAACGCTCCTCCTCGGACAGCTGGCTGATCTTGTAGTAAGCGCCCCGGAGCTTAAAGGAGCCGGTAAGCTGCAGGTTTTCCGTTTTCAGATACATGCTGAAGCCGTCAGACAGCCGGGCTGCCTGAATCAGGTCCGTTTTCCGGGCCACCGGCTTCAGCACGCTGGCCGCGTGATACACCTTGTCAATCGTTAGCATGTACAAATCCTCCGAAAGAAAGCACCGGGACGGCAAGCCGCTGTCCCGGATTTTTGTGATTATTCCCTCCGGCCGGAAGCCGTGCCGGAAAGATGGTTGATGAACTGCTGGGCCGTGCGTCCGGACAGACCGCCGTGACGCAGCTCCCAGGTGTTGGCCTGAAGCAGCAGCTGCTCCTCCGTCAGGCCGAAATCCCCTGCCCTGGCCGCCAGCGCCTTCACGATGTCGTGATACTGCCGGCGATCCGGAGCGTTGAAGTTGATGGCGCAGCCGAAGCGGGCAGCCAGGGACAGCTTTTCCTCCATGGTGTCGCTGCGGTGCACATCGTTCTTGAATTCCATGTCGTTCCGGTCGGTCCAGGTTTCCTTGATCAGGTGGCGGCGGTTGGAGGTGGCGCAGATCATCACATTGTCCGGTCGGGTCTCAATGCCGCCCTCGATGACTGCCTTCAGGAACTTGTATTCCACCTCATTCTCTTCAAAGGACAGGTCGTCAATGAAGATCATGAAGCGATAGCCCCGGTTCTTCACCTGGGCGATCACATCCCCCAGCAGGTTGAACTGGTGCTTGTAGATCTCGATCATCCGCAGGCCCTGGGCCGCGTACTCGTTCAGCAGGGCCTTGACGGAGGTGGATTTTCCCGTACCGGCGTCGCCATACAGCAGCATGTTGTTGTAGGCGCTTCCCCGCAGGAAGGCCTCCACGTTGCCCCGCAGCTCCTTCTGCTGAAGCTCACAGCCCACCAGGTCGGACAGCATCACCTGATCCACATTGTTGATGGCGATGAATTCCACCCCGTCCCCGGAGGGCTTGATGCGAAAGGCGTGGTTCAGCCCGAAGATGCCCACACCGCAGGTGCGGTAGTGCTCGGTGACCAGAGTAAAGATCTCCTGAGCGTCTTTGGCCCGGGCGATCTTCTCGCTGAGAGCCCGCACCTTTTCGGAAATGTTGTGGTTGTAGAGCCGGGCTTTTTTGGGGATGGCGTGATAATCCTCCAGCACAGAGAACACGTCGATGCCCAGGTCCCGCTCAATGGGGCCGAAATCAAAGGCGAACAGGCGGCGGAAGATCTCAAAATCCGCCAGGGCAAAGTGATTCACACTGCCTTCATGGGGCCCGTTCATCTCGCAGGTCAGGGAGAAGGAATTCTCGCAGGTGGTCAGCAGATAGGTCAGATAGCAGTGCCACAGGTTTTTGTCAAAGCCGCAGGTGGTGGACAGATCCAGAATCCGCTTCACCTGGCCGTAGATCCGCCGGACAAGCTCCGCCTTCTCCGCCTTTCCCTGCTTCCAGTCCGCGAACACATCCGCCAGGCGCTGCAGGATGCAGTCCTCCGGCAGCCTGCCGTAAAGCAGGAGACGGCTTACCTCCTGATCCATCTTACAGCCTCTTCAGAATTTCGTCCGTCATGCCGGTGCAGGTCAGGGGCTCCACGCCGGTGTCGCCCACGATGTCCGCGGTGCGGCAGCCCTGCTCCAGCGCCTGGTTCACCGCCTTCTCAATGGCGTCCGCCTCCTCATTCAGGTCGAAGGCGTAGCGCAGCATCATGGCGGCGGACAGGATGGTGGCAATGGGGTTGGCCTTGTTCTGGCCGGCAATGTCCGGGGCAGAGCCGTGGATGGGCTCATACAGGCCGCAGCGGCCATCGCCCAACGAGGCGGAGGGCAGCAGGCCGATGGAGCCGGTGATCTGGCTGGCCTCATCGGACAGGATATCGCCGAACATGTTGCTGGTGACCACCACATCGAACTGGGAGGGATTCCGCACCAGCTGCATGGCGGCATTGTCCACCAGCATATCGCTGATCTCCACATCCGGATAATCCTGGGCGATGCGGTGCACGGTTTCCCGCCACAGGCGGCTGGTTTCCAGCACGTTGGCCTTGTCGATGGAGATAACCTTCTTGCGGCGCTTCCGGGCGGCCTCAAAGGCAGCCCTGGCGATGCGCTCCACCTCCATCACGCTGTAGGCCTCGGTATCATAGGCCTCGGGGCCGTACTTGCCTTCCCGGCGGCCACGGTCGCCGAAGTAAATGCCGCCGGTCAGCTCCCGGACCATCATCAGGTCAAAGCCCTTTTCCACGATGTCGGGGCGCAGGGGGCAATCCCCCTTCAGGCAGGCATACAGCCGGGCAGGACGCAGGTTGGTATACAGGCCCAGAGCCGCCCGCAGACCCAGCAGTGCCTTTTCGGGGCGCTGGGAGCCGGGCAGGGTGTCCCACTTGGGGCCACCCACAGCGCCCAGCAGCACGCTGTCGCTGTTCTTGCAGATGTCCACCGTTTCCTGGGGCAAAGGCATGCCCACCGCGTCGATGGCGCAGCCGCCCGCCAGCACAGGGGTGAACTCGAAGGTGTGTCCGTACTTTTCACCGATCTTTTCCAGCACGCGCACTGCACCGTCCACGATTTCCGGGCCGATGCCGTCGCCCTTCACCAGGGCAATACGATAATTCATGGCAGGAACCGCCTTTCTGCCGGGGATCAATCTCCGGCGGACATTTTCTTTTTCAGATAGGGCAGCAAACCGCCGCATTCCACGATCTTCTCAATGAAGGGAGGCAGGGCCACGGCCTGGAAGCTTTCACCGGTGGTCTCGTCCTTGATGATGCCGGTGGCAAAATCCACCGTCACCTCATCGCCGTTGTTGATCTTCTCTGCCGCCTCAGGGCATTCCAGGATCGGGAAGCCGATGTTGATGGCGTTGCGATAGAAAATGCGGGCAAAGCTGGCAGCGATGACACACTGCACGCCGCAGGCGCTGATGGCCAGGGGTGCATGCTCCCGGGAGGAGCCACAGCCGAAGTTGGCGCCGCCCACCACGATATCTCCGGGCTTCACCTTTCCGGCGAAGGCAGCATCGATATCTTCCATGCAGTGCTTCTTCAGCTCGTTGGGATCCGGGTTGTTCAGATACCGGGCAGGAATGATCACGTCCGTGTCCACATTGTCGCCGTACTTATAGACATGAGCCATTGTTCTTTCCTCCTCTTACAGAGCCAGCGGAGAGGCCACGCAGCCCTTCAGGGCGCTGGCAGCCGCCACCGCGGGGCTGGCCAGGATGACCTCGCTGTCCACATGACCCATTCGGCCGACAAAGTTCCGGTTGGTGGTGCTGACGGCCCGTTCACCGGCGCACATACAGCCCATGTGGCCGCCCAGGCAGGGGCCACAGGTGGGCGTGGAGAAGGCGCAGCCGGACTCCACAAAGATCTTCGCCAGGCCCTCTTCGACGCACTGGAGATAGATCTCCTGAGTGCCGGGAATCACGATGCAGCGGATACCCTCGGCAATCTTCTTGCCCTCCAGGATCCGGGCAGCGATGCGCAGGTCGGAAATCCGGCCGTTGGTGCAGCTGCCGATGACCACCTGGTCAATGGGCAGGCCGGCCACCTCGTCCACCACCTTCGTGTTGGAGGGCAGATGAGGCAGAGCCACGGTGGGCTTCAGGGTGTTCAGGTCGATCTCCACCACCCGCTCGTATACCGCGTCAGGATCCGCCTCATAGGCAGTCCAGGGGCGTTCCACCCGGCCGGTGATGTATTCGACGGTCTTCTCGTCCACCGGGAAAATGCCGTTCTTGCCGCCGGCTTCGATGGCCATGTTGGCAATGGTGAAGCGGTCATCCATGGACAGCTCCTTCACGCCCTCGCCGGTAAACTCCAGGCTGCGGTACAGGGCGCCGTCCACACCGATCTCGCCGATCAGGTGCAGGATCACGTCCTTGCCGGACACCATGGGCTGCAGCTTGCCCTTGAGCACCACCTGGATGGCAGCGGGCACCTTGAACCAGTTCTCGCCGCTGGCCATACCGGCCGCCATATCCGTGGAGCCAACGCCGGTGGAGAAGGCGCCCACCGCGCCATAGGTGCAGGTATGGCTGTCGGCACCGATGATCACCTCGCCGGGAGCCACCAGACCCTTTTCCGGCAGCAGGGCATGCTCGATGCCCACCTGGCCCACATCATAAAAATGGGTGATGTGATGCTTCCGGGCAAAGTTCCGGGCCGTGAAGCACAGCTCGGCCGCCTTGATGTCCTTGCAGGGGGTATAGTGGTCCAGCACAATGGCAATTTTGTCCTTGTCAAAGACGTGGTCAAAGCCCGCCTTCTCGAACACACCGATGGCCACGGGGGTGGTCACGTCATTACCCAAAACCAGATCCAGCTTCGCCTCAATCAGGTCTCCTGCCTTCACAGACTTGAGGCCGGCATGGGCTGCCAGGATCTTTTCCGTCATGGTCATTCCCATGAGAATGCTCCTCCTTCTGATCTGCTTGGTTGCTTTACTGAAGAATGGCGCCCTTGTCGGCAGAAGTCACCAGCTTGGCATAGCGGGCCAGGTAACCGGTCTTGATCTTGGGCTCCGGGCAGACCCAGGCCGCACGGCGGCGGGCCAGCTCTTCGTCAGAAACCTTCAGCTCGATGGAGCAGTTGGGAATGTCGATGGCGATCAGGTCGCCTTCCTCCACCAGGGCAATGTTGCCGCCGGCAGCCGCCTCAGGGCTGATGTGGCCGATGGAAGCGCCCCGGGTCGCGCCGGAGAAGCGTCCGTCGGTGATCAGGGCAACGCTCTCGCCCAGGCCCATGCCGCAGATGGCGCTGGTGGGGTTCAGCATCTCCCGCATGCCGGGACCGCCCTTGGGACCCTCGTAGCGGATAACCACCACATCGCCCGCCACGATCTTCTTCTCGTAAATGGCGGCAATGGCGTCCTCCTCGGAATCAAACACCCGGGCAGGGCCCTCATGCACCATCATCTCAGGCGCCACGGCGCTCTGCTTCACCACGCAGCCGTCCTGAGCCAGGTTGCCCCGCAGCACGGCGATGCCGCCGAAGGGAGAATAGGGATTCTCCACGGGACGGATGATCTCCGGATTCCGGTTCACGGCATTCGCCAGGTTCTCCCCCATGGTCTTGCCGGTGCAGGTCATCAGGCTGGTGTCCAACAGGCCCTTCTTGGTCAGCTCCTTCATCACGGCATAAACGCCGCCGGCCTGATCCAGGTCCTCCATGAAGGTATTGCCCGCGGGGGCCAGGTGACACAGGTTGGGGGTATTGGCGGAAATCTCGTTGGCCATGTCCAGGTTGATCTCCACACCAGCCTCATGGGCGATGGCGGGCAGATGCAGCATGGTGTTGGTGGAGCAGCCCAGAGCCATATCCACCGTCTCGGCGTTGTGGAAGGCAGCGGCGGTCATGATGTCCCGGGGCCGGATGTTCTTCTCCACCAGCTCCATGATCTTCATGCCGGCATGCTTGGCCAGCCGCAGACGGGCGGAATACACGGCGGGAATGGTGCCGTTTCCGGGCAGAGCCATGCCGATGGCCTCGGTGAGGCAGTTCATGGAGTTGGCGGTGTACATGCCGGAGCAAGAGCCGCAGGTGGGGCAGGCATTCTCCTCATACTCCTGCACGCCCTTCTCATCCAGGGTACCGGCCTTGTAGGCGCCAACCGCCTCGAACATGTGGCTCAGGCAGGTGCGGCGGCCGTCGGACAGATGACCGGCCAGCATGGGGCCGCCGGAGACGAAAATGGTGGGAATGTTCACCCGGGCAGCCGCCATCAGCAGGCCGGGAACATTCTTGTCGCAATTGGGGATCATGACCATGCCGTCCAGCTGATGGGCAATGGCCATGGCCTCGGTGGAATCGGCAATCAGGTCACGAGTCACCAGGGAATACTTCATCCCCACGTGGCCCATGGCGATGCCATCACACACGGCAATGGCCGGGAACATGACAGGAGTGCCGCCGGCTGCCCGGATTCCGGCCTTCACGGCGTCCGCCACCTTGTCGATGTTCATGTGACCGGGAACCACCTCATTATAGGAGGATACCACGCCGATCAGCGGCCGGCTCATCTCCTCCTCGGTAAAGCCCAGGGCATAAAGCAGGCTCCGGTTCGGTGCGCGCTCCACACCGATCTTGATGTTTTCAGACAGCATGGTGATATCCTCCTCATGTCAGCTCCGGAAAAATTCCGGGCTGATTTTTTTCTTTCTCTTTAGGCGAATTTGGGGAGAGCGCCTGCGCGGGCGCTCTCCCGTCGATTCAATGTATGGATTAGTTGGAAGCGTTGTCCAGGTCGGCGTCGTTCTTCCACAGCATCTGCTCACGCAGCTGACGGCCCACAACCTCCATGGGATGCTTGGCCAGGGCTTCGCGCTTGCTGTTGAAGAAGCAGCGGCCGGTCATGTTCTCGCTGATCCAGCGGTTGGCGAAGGTGCCGTTCTGGATGTCGGTCAGCACAGCCTTCATGTTGGCCTTGGTCTGCTCATAGGGCAGGACACGGGGGCCGGAAACATACTCGCCGAACTCGGCGGTATCGGAGATGGAGTAGTTCATGGCGCCAACGCCGCCCTTGTTGATCAGGTCAACAATCAGCTTCATCTCGTGGATGCACTCGAAGTAGGCGTTCTCAGGCTGATAGCCGGCTTCCACCAGGGTCTCGAAGCCGCAGCGCATCAGGTCCACAACGCCGCCGCACAGTACGGTCTGCTCGCCGAACAGGTCGGTCTCGGTCTCCTCGTTCATGGTGGTTTCCATGATGCCGGCGCGGGCACCGCCGATGCCGGCGATGTAAGCCAGAGCGATGTCCCAAGCCTTGCCGGTGGCATCCTGCTCCACAGCCACCAGGCAGGGCACGCCCTTACCGGCGACATACTGGGAACGGACAGTGTGGCCGGGGCCCTTGGGGGCAGCCATGAACACGTCCACACCGGCGGGAGGCACGATCTGCTTGTAGCGGATGTTGAAGCCGTGAGCGAAGGCGATGGCCTTGCCCTCGGTCAGGTAGGGCTGGATGTCCTGACGGTACATGGCAGCCTGCTTCTCATCATTGATCAGGATCATGATGATGTCAGCCTTCTGGGTGGCTTCCGGCACGGTCATCACTTCGAAGCCGTCCTTCTCGGCCACGGGCCAGCTCTTGCCGCCCTTGCGCAGGCCGATGATGACCTGGCAGCCGCTGTCGCGCAGGTTCTGGGCATGGGCATGGCCCTGGGAGCCATAGCCGATGATGGCAATCACCTTGCCATTGAGCTTGTTCAGGTCACAGTCCTTCTCATAGTACATTTTTGCCATAGTCGAACTCTCCTTTTTCTTTGGTCTGCTCGTCAATTGTGTATTGTCCCCGCTCCAGTGCCACCATGCCGGTGCGCACCAGCTCGAGGATTCCAAACTCCGCCAGGAGATTTTGGATCGCTTCAGCCTTGCTCTCATCACCGATCACCGCCAGCGTCAGGGACGACTTGCTCACGTCGATGATGGAAGCACGGAAAATGTTGGCCACCTGGATGATCTCGTTCCGCTCCTCGCTGGTGCCGCTGTGTACCTTGATCAGTACCAGCTCCCGGCGAATAGCCTTGCTCGCCTCCAGGGTCTTCACGGAGTGAACGCAGATCAGCTTCCGCAGCTGGTTGCTCAGCAGGCGGATCTGCTCTCCGTTGGCCATCACCTCAATGGTGATTCGGCTGACGTTGGGATTGTCCGTGGTGCCCACGGCCAGGCTCTCGATGTTGTAGCCCTTGCCGGAGAACAGCCGGACCACCCGGGAGAGCACGCCGGCCTCATTGTCCACCAGCACGGCCAGCGTGCGGCGGATTCTGGAATTCGTGGTTTCCAAAGGGGCGCCCCTCCTTTCTCAGTTCAGCATAAAGTCGGTGATATGGCTGCCGCCGCCCACCATGGGGCGAACCATTTCATCCATATCGATCATGCAGTCGATGATGTAGCCATGGTGGCACTGCAGCGCCTCCTGCAGGGCCTCACGCAGCTCTTCCACGCTGCACACCCGGCGGCCGCCCAGCCCATAGGCCTGAGCCAGCTTCACAAAGTCCGGGCCCCGGTCCAGGGTGGTCTGGGAATAGTGCTCATGGTAGATCAGGGTCTGCCACTGGCGCACCATGCCCAGGGTACCGTTGTTGAACACCACGTTGATGATGGGCAGGTTGTAATACTGCTCCGTGGCCAGCTCGTTGCAATTCATGCGGAAGCCGCCGTCGCCGGTGATGTGCACCACCGTCTTCTCCGGAAAGGCCACCTGCGCGCCGATGGCGGCACCCAGGCCGAAGCCCATGGTGCCGAAGCCGCCGGAGGTCAGCAGCTGGCCCGGATAATCAAAGTGGAAGTGCTGAATGGCCCACATCTGGTGCTGGCCCACATCCGTGGACACGATGGTGTCCTGGGGCGCCAGCTCAGCAATGGCGGTCAGGATCTGCTTGGGGGTCAGCCGATCCTCCACATCGTCGTATTCCGTCTCGGTCTTGAAGGAGAACACATAGTCCTTCCACTCGGGATGGACAGCGGGCTCGGTTTCCTCCAGCAGGAGCTGCAGCACCCGGCGGGCGTCGCCGATGATGTGGTGGTCGGTGTGCACGTTCTTGTTGATTTCGCTCCGGTCGATGTCGATCTGCACGATCTTCGCGTTCCGGGCGAAGGAAGAGGGCTTCAGGGCCACCCGGTCGGAGAAACGGCAGCCCACAGCGATCAGCAGGTCGCAGGCATCCACAGCCATGTTGCTGGCCTGGGAGCCGTGCATGCCGATCATGCCGGTGGTCAGAGGGTTCCGCCCATGGAAGCCGCCGGCGCCCATGACGGTGATGGCCACAGGGGCATCGATCTTGTTGGCCAGGCTTTCGAATTCCCGGTTGGCCCGGGAGCGCACCACGCCGCCGCCGCAGATCAGCAGAGGCTTCTTGCTGTCCCGGATCATGTCCGCCAGCTTCTTCACGTCCCGATGATCGGGTTCGGGAGCCTTGAAGTCCTGGCTGGCCCGCTTCATCAGATCACCCAGCTTGCCGGTGGAGCCGTGAGCCGCCTTCTCCAGAGGCTCATACTCCGCCGTCTCGGCGGTGATGTTCTTGGGGATGTCGATCAGCACCGGGCCGGGGCGACCGCTCCGGGCGATGGCAAAGGCCTCACGCACCACATCCGCCAGCTCGCCCACACTGTGCACCAGGAAGTTGCACTTGGTGATGGGCATGGTGACGCCGGTGATGTCCACCTCCTGGAAGGAGTCCTTGCCGATCAGGCCGGTGGACACATTGCAGGTAATGCACACAATGGGGGAAGAATCCAGGTAGGCCGTGGCAATACCGGTGACCAGGTTGGTGCAGCCGGGGCCGGAGGTGGCGAAGCAAACGCCCACCTTGCCGGTGGCCCGGGCATAGCCGTCCGCCGCATGGCAGGCGCCCTGCTCGTGAGCGGTCAGGATGTGCTTCACCCGGCCATCATAATTGAACAGCTCGTCGTATACATTCAGAATAGTACCGCCCGGATAGCCGAAAATGGTGTCGACCTCCTGCTCCAGAAGGCACTCCATCAGGATCCTGGCGCCTGTCATCTGCATGATTTCTCTCCTTACATGAAAAGCCCAGCCGCCTGCTTTCAGACTGCGGGGCACGAATATCGTGACCGATCAGGGACAGCCCCATTGCGTCCCGTTGGAAATTCCGCATACGTCGGGCATTATAGCACACCGGACATATTGTGTCAACAAAAACGCCCCCTTGAACCGGGGGACGTTCCTGTTCTTTTTGTGTCTTTTTGCCCTTGTGGTTCCGTCAGATGCCCTTCAGCAGGAAGGACAGGCGGTAGGCCCGGTTTGCGGGATAGCGGAATCGGGGCAGCACCGGGGCGCCCCAGCTGTCGTCGCCGCCCACACCTCTGCGGAAAAGCGCCACGTCCAGCACAGTCTTCACGCTTCCCTGCAGCTCCTCCGGGTGCCACTTGGAGCCAAGCTCCTCCGGCAGCCAGGGCTGGACGCTGATTTCCAGCGGGGTATCCTCCATTTCCACCCGGACACCGTGACCGTCCTCGCCGGTGACATTCAGCCAGCGGACGCCCATGCGGCTGCCGCTTTCCTGGGGCTTGGCATAGCGGGTCCAGCCCTCCGACACGGGATAGGTATACCGTCCCAGCAGCGCTCCCCTGCTCCGGTCGCAGTAGTTTTCCTCCGGGCCCAGGCCATACAGGGTCACGTTG
>R11__coassemble_1324_pt1 | contig 14170 bp, 18 predicted proteins | sample R11__metabat2_high_PE_049 | metagenome-assembled genome bin R11
GTCCTTCAGCTCCTGCTGGGCCGCCTTGTCGGCATCCTGGTCCTTCTCGTAAACGGTCACACCTTCGGGGCCGGAGAAATAACCCAGCATGGCAACCACATCATCGTCCTGGGCAAAGGGCGCCATGGCGGTCACGGTCAGCTGAGGATCCGCGGGATCCACGTTCTCCAGATCCACCTTGATGATGTCCACCAGCTCCACCTGATCGGCATTGCCCGCGTCATAGGCAGCGGCCAGGTCGGCACTGCTGTCGGCGGGGAACATCAGGTTCATGGGCACCTGCTGGTCGTTGATGGCGGTGTCCAGATAGGAAACGAACTGGGGCACCTCGTTGGCGCCGCCGCCCACGGTGGTTTCCACCATATCGCCGGCAGTGACGGTCACGTTCTTTTCCTTGTCCTTTTCCTCTTCCCCGTCAGTCTCGCCATCATTGTTATAGGTGGAGGTATGGGCAGGGATCACAACGATCTTGCTGGTGTCCTTGCTGCCGACGGTCTCGTGGACCTCATAGGACTGGGCAGGGACCACCTGGGTCTGCTGCTCATCCTGCTCCTCGGCCTGCTCTTCCTCTTCTTCTTCCTCTTCCTCGGTCTCGATCACTTCGCCGTCCTCGGTGGTGGTGACGGTGGAGGTCTCATCAGCCTTCAGGTTGCCCACCTGGAACAGGACGATCACGGCAGAGGTGGCATTCTGGGCATTGGCCACGTCAGCGGCGGTCAGCTTCAGGGTCACAGAACCGTCCTCGTTGATCGTCTCGTTGGTGTCCTGCCACTGGATCTCGTCCTGCAGGGGCTGATCCTGGCTGGCCTCCTGGGAGACCTCATAGACAGCCTCGCCTTCGGGGCCGTTGAAGAGACCCAGCACACCGATCACCCGGTCCTCCGGGCTCAGAACAGCCAGAGGCGTCACGGTCACCTGAGGATCCGCCGCGTCCACATCCCCCAGGTTCACCCGGGTGATGCTCAGCACCTTCAGCTCCTCCGCTCCGCCGGCTTCATACACCGCGTCCAGGTCGGTGGTGCTGCCGGGAGCAAACAGCTTGTCCATGGGCAGCTGCGCGCTGACCGCGTTGTTGATGTAGTCGTTGAACTGGGGCACCTCGTGGGTGTCCTCCGCAGACTCGGCAAGGGCCACAGTGGCGGTAGCCGCCAGCGCCAGTGCCAGAACCATTGCCAGGAACCGTTTCATTGTCAGGACCGTCCTTTCTTCCATTCAGATTATCATTCAAGCATCTGAGAAAGCGATTTTATCGGGCAACCCGCCCGTTGGTAACAAGTTCGTTGGGGTTATCCCGGCACAGGGCCTGTGCCAGATCCTCTCCCCATTTCTTCCGGAGGAATTCGTAGGCCTCCCCCAGGCATTGGGGCCTCTCCAGGGTATCATGGGCATCCGAGGCCACCACATCGATGTACCCGCCGGAAATAGCCTCCCGAGCCCAGTGGTCTCCGAAGAGCCCTCCCGAGCGCAGCACCGTGCGGGCGTTCATCTGCAAGGCACAGTCCTCGTCCCGCAGCCTGTCTAGGCGCCGCCTGTCCCGCAGGCACATGTAGCGCTCAATGTGGGCCAGCACCGGCAGGCAGCCGATGTTGTTCAGGTCACGGACCGCCCGCTCGATCTGGTCGTAGCTCACCTCCGGCAAGAACTCCACCAGCACGCTTGCGGAGCCCGCCAGGGTCATGGCCCAGCCCTTCCGGATGTATTCCGGCGTCTGGGCGGTGTACATGATCTCGCTGCCGGTGCACAGCTGCACATCAGGCGCCGCCAGTTCCCGCAGCCTGTAAAAGGCCTCCTGATAGGCCTGTGCCGGGAAGTCCCGGTAGCCGGGCATCATGTGGGAGGTGCAGATCACCGTGCTGATGTGCTGGCGTCGGCAGGCCTGAAGCATCCCCAGGGACACCGTCTCATCCGCCGCGCCGTCATCCACCCCGTACACCAGGTGCTGATGCAGGTCACAGAGCATATCTCCGGACCTCCTCAGCCCTTGCGCTTGTCCGCGCCGTAGTAGTGGCTGTACTTGCCGTAGTAATAGTGGCTCTTGTAGTACTGCTTCTCCATCAGGGTCTTGGTGGTCACCTTGTCGATGATGCAGCCGATCACCGGGGTGCCGGACTTGTTCAGCTGCTCCACCGTGCGCTGCAGCTCATGGCGGCGGCGCTTGCCGTATTCCACCACCACGGCGCTGCCGTCGCAGTACTTGGCCACCTCCACCGCATCCACCACCAGGCCGATGGGCGGCGTATCCACCAGGATCATGTCAAACTGCTCCCGGGCCCAGTCCATCAGTTCCTTAAAGCCGGAGGAGGTGATCAGCTGAACCGGGTTGATGACGTCCCGGCCGGCGGGGATCACATACAGCCCGGGGATGTCCGTCTGATAGACTGCATCCTCCAGCTCACACTTGCCCGCCAGGAAGTGGGTCAGGCCGGTCATTTCTCCCTCGGTGGTCAGGCCCAGCTCACCGGCAAGGCGGGAGCGGCGCATGTCCGCGTCGATCAGCAGCACGTTGTTGTTGGAGCGCTCCGTCAGGTTCACGGCGATCCGGGCCGCCATGGTGGTCTTGCCCTCGCCGGCCACGCTGCTGGTGAGCAGAATGCATTTCATTTCCTTCCCCATGAAGGAAAGGTTGGAGCCGATCAGGTTCACGGCCTCCCGACCGCTGTAGTCCAGCACCGGAGGCTTTGTGACAGTGGCCGTCCTCATTTGCTTCCCTCACCTCCGGACCGCTTCTTTTCCCGCTTCCGCTGCTTCTCGATGGCCCGCTCGTTCTGCATCATCACGGTGCCAAGCACGGGCACACCCACCGCCCGCTGGATGTCCTCCGGCGTGCGGATGAAGTCATCCATCAGGAAGCGGATCACGATCAATCCGCAGGGGATCAGCAGGCCCGCGAAGAAGCCCAGCATGATGTTCTGCATCTTGTTGTTGTTGATGGGATAGGTGGGCAGCAGCGCCTCCTCAAAAATGGAGGGCGCGGAGGTCTCCATCTTCACATTGATGAATTCCCGGGCCACCTCGGCGTAGGTATTGGCCAGCAGCTGCGCTTCCTCGGGATCCGAGGAGGTGGCGGTGATGGCCAGGATGCGGGTGTTGTCCGGGTTGGTCACGGAGATCATGCTGCCGACGCCGCTGTAGCTGTAGTTCAGCCCGGTGCGCTCCAGTACCATCTCGTGCACATGCCAGTTATCGAACACCTGCAGGTAGTCCTTGGCCAGGGTGGCGGAAATGGACAGGTCGGTCATGTTCACCGCCGAGTCCTTGTTGTTCACCACGTACAGCTTGGCCGTGGCCCGGTACAGGGGCGTTACCCGGTTATAGGAATACCACCCCATGGCCGCCGCGCCCGCCACCGCGCACAGGATAATGATCAGCCAGTGGCTGAGGATGCGCAAAAGCAGGCTCTGCAAGTCGATGGGTTCCGGCTGCGCCTTTGGGGCGGCGCCTTCCGGAGCGTCTCATTCTCCATATATCTTCATAACCTCGTGAGTACAGTCAGCGCAGCGCAGGATACCCCTACAATACTGCGCTTATATAGTATAGCGGATTTTTTCCCGTTTATCAATCCCTTATTTTGGGAAAACCGGGAAGTACGGCAAAAATTGTTCCCCTCATTCCACCACATCGTAGCCCAGCCACACATCCCGCTCCGTGTTGTCGAAGGAAAAGCGCAGCAGCAGCCGGGTGCGGTGCCGGTCCACCTTCAGGATCTCTCCCTCCAGACCGTTCAGCAGCCCCCCGGCCACCGTCAGCCTGTCTCCCACCTGATGGACCTTCACGTGGCCGATGACGCCCTCCGTCCGGAGGAGCCCCAAGGCAAAGTCTAGGTCGCTCCCTTCCAGAGGCTCGCCCTCATTCAGAATGCGGATCACCCCGTCCGTCCACAGCCCGGGCCGGTCCCCTTCCTCCGCGTAAACGAACACATAGCCGGGCAGGTAGCGGTGCCGCTCCTCGATCTCCTGCCCCCTGACCCACTTCCGCTGGACGATCTGAGGCGAGAAGGCCCGGACATTCCGGCAGCGCCGAAGCTCTTCCGCGATCCTCTCCGTCTCCTGGGTCCTGCAGAACAGGCAGTAGCAGTTCATGGCCGTCCATCCTTTTCCCGCTGATTCACCGCTTGTAAGCATAGCATATCGGCAGGGAAAAATCAACGTTTCATCCGGCAGAAAAATATGTTCCAAAAAGGACCGACACATTTTTTGTCGCGGTTGGTTCCTTCGGGCTTATTTTGCCTTGACAGCCCTCCTGATGTGCATTAAAATATGCTTTGTTTCTTATGCCCTTTTTTCCTTAATGAATGATGGAAAAAGGACAGGAAACCGAATCGGCGGAACCTGGGCGGCACTGACCGGATTGGCAGGCCGTCCCGATCCCCGACACACAGGCAGGCACGCCCCCGCAGTCAATCCCTGACAGCGGGATGGCGGAGCTTTGCCTTTTTTGGTTCATCACACCCAAGGAGATGATTTCCCTTATGAAAAAAATCACGAACAAGGCGCTGCTTTACAGGGCCGCCATGGTGCTCTATGACATATTCGCCGTGAACGCCGGCTACTGGCTGGCTCTGGTGCTGCGCTTCTATATCGGCTCCCGGTTCCGGGCCGGCGCGGAATACTACGTGGAGGTGCTGGGGCGCATCTGGCCCTTCTACACCCTGGCGGCCATCGGCATTTTCTTCGCCTTCCACCTGTACAACACTATGTGGAAGATCGCCGGCATCAAGGACCTGAACCGGCTGCTCCTGGCCAACCTGACCACCGCCGTGGTTATGGCGGCAGGCACCGTTTTGACCAACAACCGCCTGCCCCTGACCATTTACTTCATCGGGCCGGTGGTGCAGTTTGTCCTCATCACCCTGTGCCGCATGAGCATCAAGGTGATCCTGCTGGAGCGGGACCAGGTCCGGGCCGGACGGGCCGAGGGCAACGCCATGGTGGTGGGCGTGGGAACCATCGGCCAGGCGGCGCGGCATCAGCTCGACCGCAGCGGCGTCATGAAGACCGTCTGCGTTGTGGATTCCCAGAGCGATGAGCAGGGTCGGCTTCACGACGGCATTCCCGTCCTGAGCCTGTCTCAGGTCCCGGAGGCTCTGGAGAAATACGCCGTCACCCAGGTGACCATTGCCGACACCCAGCTGCGGGAGGCGGACCGGAAGGAGCTCCGCCGCCTGTGTGGGGAAAAGAAGCTCGACCTGGCGGATGTCACCGGCTTTGCGGCCAACGGGGCCGATCCCCTGTCCCCCGTGAACCTGCTGCAGACCGTCAGCGGCCCGGTGACCGTCAGCATCAACGGCATCGACCGTGCCTTCCCGGACGCGGACGCCGCTGTCTCCGCCATCAACAAACGCTATATCGTCCGGAGCGTCAGCGGCACGGACCTTCGCATTGACCTGACAGACAACCCGCTGATTCCCAATGACACCAATGAGGACTGGGTCCGGGAGTACCGGGAGGAAACCGGCGAGGACGTCAGCTTCTTCTGATCGCCCCAAGGAAAAAGGATAAGGGATAGAAAAGCGCATGTTTACAAGCAAAGATCGATTTGAGCCCTTCCGGTCCAAGGTGTGGCTGGCCTCGCCCTGCATGCACGGCCCGGAGCTGAAGTTCATGACCGAGGCCTTCGAGACCAACTGGATGTCCACTGTGGGCAAGAACATCAACGAGGTGGAGCGTCTGGCCGCGGAGAAATCCGGCATGAAACACGCCGTGGGGCTGGCCTCCTGTACCGACGCCCTGCACCTGTGCGTGAAGGCAGCCGGTGAGCGGCTGTACGGCAGGCCCCGGATCAGCCACGGTACCCTGGAGGGCCGAAGGGTGTTCTGCTCCGACATGACCTTCGCCGCCACCCTGAACCCGGTGGTGTACGAGGGCGGCATTCCCGTGTTCATCGACACGGATCCAGCCTCCTGGAACATGAACCCCGCCGCCCTGGAGAAGGCCTTCCGCCTGTACCCGGAGGTGAAGCTGGTGGTATGCGCGGAGCTGTACGGCTTCAGCGGAAACATCAGCCGGATCCGGGAGATCTGCCGCAGGCACGGCGCCCTGCTGATCGAGGACGCCGCCGAGGCCATGGGCGCCACCTGGCAGGGCCGCCCCTGCGGGAGCTTTGGGGACTACAGCGCCGTGAGCTACAACGGCAACAAGATCATCACCGGCTCCTCCGGCGGCTGTCTGCTGACGAACGATCCCCAGGAGGCCGCCAGGGCCCGCAAGTGGTCCACCCAGGCCCGGGAAAACGCCGCTTGGTATCAGCACGAAGAGGTGGGCTACAACTACCGCATGAGCAATGTGGTGGCCGGGGTCATCCGGGGCCAGTACGAGTTCCTGGAGGAGCACATCGCCCGGAAAAAGGCCATCTACGACCGCTACCGGAAGGGACTGCAGGGGCTGCCTGTCTCCCTGAACCCCATTCTGCCCGGCTGCGTCCCCAACTACTGGCTCAGCGCTCTGCTGATCGATCCCGCCGCCATGTGCCCCCAGGAGCGCACCGCCACCGAGGCCAGCTTCCGCCCGGAGCACGGCAAGAGCTGCCCCACGGAGATCCTCCAGGCCATCGCCGGCATCAACGCCGAAGGACGGCCCATCTGGAAACCGATGCACTTCCAGCCCATGTACCGGGATCACGCCTTCGTGGCCCTGGAGGCCGGAGACGAGGAGTTCACCGGCGTGCCGGATGTGAGCGCGGACATCTTCAACCGGGGCGCCTGTCTTCCCACAGATATTAATATGAAGGAATACGAGCAGGATCGGATCATTGAGGTGATCCGGGCGTGCTTTGAGTGAGGCCCCTCATGCAGCACAAGCCCTATGGCCCCTATGAGAAATTCTTCAAGCGTCCCCTGGACCTCCTGTGCGGCCTGGCCGCCGTCATCGTGTTCTGCTGGCTGTACCTGATCCTGATGATCCTGGGCGCCATCTTCATGCGGGGCAATCCCTTCTTCACCCAGGAGCGTCCCGGCAAGGACGGCAAGATCTTCCGGCTGATCAAGTTCCGCAGCATGGACAACCGCAGGGACAAAAACGGCAACCTGCTCCCGGACGACGTCCGCCTGAACAAGTATGGCCGCCTCCTGCGGAAGACCAGCCTGGACGAGCTGCCCGAGGCCTTCAACATCATCAAGGGCGACATGAGCGTCATCGGGCCCCGGCCGCTGCTGGTGAAATATCTTCCTTATTATAATGAAGAACAGAGCCACCGCCACGACGTCCGGCCCGGGTTGTCCGGGTATGCGCAGGTACATGGGAGAAATGCTATCAGCTGGGAAGACAAGTTTGCCATGGATGTGTGGTATGTGAACCATATCACCTTCGCCGGGGACTTAAAGATCCTTTTCCAGACCGTGGGCAAAGCCTTCGTGAAGCAGGAGGGAATTTCCTCCGCCACCAATGCGACCATGGAGGAGTTTACCGGGACGGCGGAAGGCGTTGTCGCCACCTGGAGGGCACCACAATGAAGCTGTTGATTATCGGTGCCAGCGGACATGGCAAGGTTTGTGCAGACATTGCCGAAAAAATGGGGCTTTGGCAGGAGATCGTCTTCGCGGATGACCACCCGCCGGAAAAATTCCCCTATCCCATTATCGGAAACAGCAAGATACATTGGGATGAGGACTGCTTTATCGGTATCGGGAACGCCGAAATCCGTGAGCGCCTCAGTCGGGGCAGAAAGCTCGTCACGCTGATCCATCCCGCCGCCGTCATCGGAGACAGGGTCAGCATCGGCCTCGGTTCTGTTGTGATGGCAGGGGCAGTCATTAACCCCGATGCCGTCATCGGCCAGGGCTGCGTCATCAATACCTGTGCCTCCGTGGATCACGACTGCAGGGTGGCAGATTATGTGCACGTTTCCGTTGGGACGCATGTGGCCGGGACAGTTTCCATAGGCAAAAGCACCTGGGTCGGCGCCGGAGCCATCATCAAGAATAATCTGAACATCTGCGGTGGATGCATGCTTGGTGCAGGTGCCGTAGTTGTTAAGGACATTACAGAGCCTGGGACTTATATCGGAGTCCCGGCGAAGAGAAAATAAGCAGGACTTATTAAATATGAAGATTCTCATCCTGGCCAACAGCGTTTGGGGGCTGCATGACTTCCGCAAGGAACTGATTGCGGCACTAGCCCATTCTCACGATGTGGCCGTGGTTACCCCATTCGATGAGCCCGCCAAGGTGGATGGCTTGAAAGAGACAGGGTGCAGGCTGCTGGAGACCCCCATGGACCGTCGGGGCATGGACCCTGCCAAGGACATCGCCCTGATGCACACCTACCGCAGCATCCTCCGGCAGGAAAAGCCCGACCTGGTCATCACCTACACCATCAAGCCAAACATTTACGGTGGCAGCGTGTGCCGGGAAATGAAAATCCCCTACGCCGTCAACATCACCGGGCTGGGCACGGCCTTCGAGGGCAACGGGCCGCTGCGGAAAATGGTGACCGCCATGTACCGCTACGCCCTCAAAAAGGCCCGGGTGGTCTTCTTTGAGAACGAGGCCAACTGCCGCCTGTTCGTAGACGAAGGCATGGCCCGGGCGGATCAGGTGCACGTGCTGCACGGCGCCGGGGTCAACCTGGAGAAGTTCAGCCCGCTCCCCTATCCCACCGAAGCCGCCGGGACCCGCTTCCTGTTCATGGGCCGGGTGATGGCGGAGAAGGGCGTGGACGAGCTGTTCCAGGCCATGCGGCAGCTGCGCTCCGAGGGCGTTCCCTGCTCCCTGGACATGCTGGGCAGCTTTGAGGAGAACTACGAGCCGAAGATCCATCAGGCCGAGGCGGAGGGCTGGCTGCGCTACCACGGCTACCAGAGCGATGTGCGGCCCTTCATCCGGGATTGCCACTGCTTTGTGCTGCCGTCCTGGCACGAGGGCATGGCCAACACCAACCTGGAGTGTGCCGCCAGCGCCCGCCCGGTCATCACCAGCGACATTCCCGGCTGCCGGGAGGCTGTGGTGGATGGCGAAACCGGCTTCACCTTCCCGGTAAAGGACACGGAGGCGCTGTACCGGGTCATGCGGAAGCTGACGGAGATGCCCCCGGAGGCCAGGCAGCAGATGGGCCTTGCCGGGAGAAGGCACATGGAAAAGGTGTTTGACAAGCGGAAGGTCGTTTAGGAGACCTTGGAGGGGCTGAAGATCAATGGCTAATCAACCTTTGGTATCCATCATCGTCCCCGTCTATAATGTCGCTGTCTACCTCCCCCAGTGTCTGGACAGCCTCATCCACCAGACCTACCCCAACCTGGAGGTTATCTGCGTGAACGATGGCTCTCCGGACAACTCCGGTGAGATTCTGGAACGGTATGCGAAGGAAGATGGCCGAATCAGAGTCATCAGCCAAGCTAATCAAGGGCCATCTGGCGCACGGAACACAGGCATAAGAGATGCTACCGGCGATTACATCATGTTTGTTGACAGCGATGACTGGATTGACCTTGAAACATGCGAAGTTGCTGTCAATGCAGTAACCAAGTATCAAGCTGATGCTGTGCTTTGGTCCTACACCCGAGAATTCGAGGGTCAGAGCAAAGAAAAGCTGATGTTCTGGGACGATGAGGCAGTTTTTAGGCACGATGAAGTTCGCAATCAGATTCATCGTCGACTTTGTGGATTGCTGGGAGAAGAGTTGGCTCACCCGGATTATGCCAACGCCATTGAAACTGCTTGGGGAAAGCTCTACCGCTCTGATGTTCTGCTTAATCATCAAGTTGAATTTGTAGACACCAAGCTAATTGGTACGGAAGATGCCTTGTTTAATCTATACGCATTTGGATATGTGGAAAAAGCTGTATACCTCAGGAAAGCTTTCAACCACTACCGAAAAACCAACACCACTTCCCTGACAAAGACATACAAAGAAAAGCTCTACGCCCAGTGGCAGAACCTTTTTGACCGCATGGCTGCTTACATCGCCGAGCATAGCCTTCCCCAGGAATATACCGACGCCTTGGATAACCGCATTGCCCTGAGCATCCTGGGCCTTGGGCTGAATGTGATGGGCGCGGAGGTATCCGGCAAGCAGAAGCGGCGCATCATCAAAGAGATCATCACCCAGCCCCGGTACCGCCGAGCCTATAAAAAGCTGACCTTCCGGTACTTCCCCATCCACTGGAAGGCCTTCTACGGCTGCGCGAAAATCGGCTGGGCCGGCGGCGTTTATGGATTGCTGGCTGTGATTCAGCGGATGATTGGAAAATAAAAACCTTAGGAAGGGAGGCATGAACCTCCGATGATGAAATATCTGCCCCATTTTACCATATTGCTGGTGGCGCTGCTGGTAGCACCTTTCTGCTCCCGACAAATCCGGGCGTGGAATGATTACACCCTGTAGGAATATAACGAGCCCTGGAAAAGCCCTCGCCTGCCTTGGCTTATCTTTTTCGGGTACATTGCGCTGCTGGCCGGAATGCGCTCCGGCATGAACGATACCTCGGTATATATCAGCTCCTACCTGTAGGCGCCTGATTTGCTTTCGGATGTCCTCGCTTCCGCTGCATCAGCCGATATCAAGTACAAAGCCTCCACCCTTTTGGAGGGCGTGTGCAAAATGATGTTCGGCCAGAATTACCACGGTTATTTCCTGCTGGTCGCTTTCTTCGAATGCTGCCTGTTCGTCCACGTGATGCGCAGAGAGGCCATTGACTACACCATTGCCACCTTCTATTTCTTTACTGGAGGATTTTACTACAACAACTTCTCCATGATGCGTCAGTGGCTGGCGGTTAGCATCGTCTTCACCAGCATCGGCGCCCTGCGGGACAAGCGGTTCTTCAAGTACGCTCTGATCTGCTTCATCGGCGGATTGTTCCACCCAAGTGCCTGGCTATGCATTCCTATCTATTTCCTGGTGGAAATGGAGCCCTGGTCTCCACAGCAGCTGCTGCTCACGCTGGCCTTTGCCGTGGCCATGATGTTCATGAACCTCATCCTGTCCGTGCTGAGCAGCTCGCTGGAAGGCTCCACCTACGGTTATGCTCTGGAAACCATGGCAGGAAATAACGGCTCCTCCATCATCCGGGCCTTCATTGCCGTGGTGCCCGTGGTATTGGCTTTCCTTTTCCGCACCGGTGAAGAGAATCGCACTTATAAGGTTTGCGTTAACCTGGCCCTGGTAAACACCATGCTGAACCTGCTGGCAGCCTTCACCAGCGGCCTGTACGTGGTGCGCTTTGCCACTTATGTCGGCATCTTCGGTGTCATCCTGTACCCCTATCTGCTGCACAGCAGCAAGTGCAGTAAGGCGGTGAAACTTGGTTTCTACGTGCTTTATCTGGCATATTTCGTTTACTCTACAAGTCACCAAGGTGCCTGGGGCTATAAGAGTGATGTGTTGACTTTCCTGTCGAACTATTGATTGAGGATGTTTTGTATGGAACCCATTCGGATATTAAACCTGTTCACCATCATGAACCGTGGCGGTGCCGAAACCATGGTAATGAACTACTACCGCAATGTTGACCGCACCAAGGTACAGTTTGATTTTATGGTGCATCGGCAGGAACGTGGCGCGTATGATGATGAGATCGAGGCCCTTGGCGGCAAGATTTACAGGATGCCACCCATCCGGCCATGGAGCGCCGGAAATTACCGCAAGGTGATTCGTGCTTTTTATGCTGAACATCCTGAATACAAGGTGATTCATTCCCATATGTCCGAGCTGGGCTATTATGATTTTATAGAAGCAGAGGTGGCGGGTATTCCCGTGCGCATCTGCCACGCCCATAATCGCCCCTATGGCATTGATATCAAATCACCGGTTCGATGGTTCTATAAGACTGCCATGCGTCCCCATGTGACAGATTTCTTTATGTGTGGAATGGAATCCGGCGAATGGCTCTTTGGCAAGCAAAATAAGGATCGCTTTGTACAGATGAACAACGCCATTGACGCTCGGCAATATATTTTCAATCCACAGGTGCGCGAGTCGGTCCGTGCATAGTTGGGCCTCAAAGAAGATCAACTCACCATTGGCCATGTGGGGCGCTTCAATCTGCAAAAGAATCACAGCTTTGTTATCGATATTTTTTCCAAGCTTCATGAAAAGGATGCTCGGGCGGTGTTGCTTTTGGTCGGCCAGAACAACTGCGATGAAGGTAAGGCAATTCATGAAAAAGTAGCACAGCTTGGGCTGACAGACAGCGTTAAATTCCTCGGTGTGAGAGGCGATGTACCCCAGCTGATGCAGGCAATGGATGTGTTCCTGTTTCCTTCCCTGTTTGAAGGTCTGTCAGTGGCCAGCGTGGAAGCTCAGGCATCAGGGCTGCCGTTGCTGATTTCCGACCATGTTCCCATTGAATGCAAAAAGACAGATTTGGTGCACGTGGCCTCTCTTAATGACTCCGCTGAAGTCTGGGCAGAACAGGTGCTGCAGCTTGCTAAAACGCCCCGCCGGAATACCTTTGATGAAATCAAGACCGCCGGCTTTGATATTAAGGAAAACGCCAAATGGCTGCAGGAGTTCTATCTCGATGCAGTAAGGAGATCAACATGCCAATCCTGACCGTCTTCACCCCCGCCTATAACCGGGCGCACACCCTGCCCCGCACCTACGAATCCATGTGTGCCCAGACCTGCAAGGACTTTATCTGGCTGGTGGTGGACGACGGCTCCACCGACAACACCGCCGAGCTGGTGAAGCAGTGGCAGATCCGTGACAATGGCTTCGACATTTAGTATGTCTATAAGTCCAACGGCGGCATGCACACCGCCCACAACACCGCCTACGAAAATATCCACACCGAGCTGAATGTCTGCATCGATTCCGATGACAGCATGACGCCGGACGCCGTGGCCGCGATTCTGGAGAAGTGGCAGCGGGTAAAGGATCGGGGCTATGCCGGCATCATTGCGCTGGATGCTGACATGAACACAGGCAAGGTCATCGGAAGCGGCTTCCCGGATGGATTGACAGAGACAACGGTGACCGGGTACTACACCGCCGGTGGCGCCGGTGACAAAAAACTGATCTACCGCACGGATGTGATCAACGAGTTTCCGCCCTATCCCGTATTTTAGGGAGAAAAGTACGTTGCTCTCTCCTACAAATACCGGCTGATCGACCGGAAATACAAAATGGCCGTGCTGGACAAGGTAGTTTGCAACGTAGAGTATCAGCAGGACGGTTCCTCCCTGAACATGTTCCGTCAATATCTCCGCAATCCGAAGGGCTTTGCCTTCTGGAGAAAGGTGCAGATGCAGACGCCGGAATCAACAAAGCGGTTGATTATGAACTGTATCCACTACTGCTCCAGTAGCCAGATAAGCCGCAACCGCCACTACATTAAGGAAAGCCCTAAGCCCGTGCTGACGGTGCTGTGCACACCGCTGGGGTGGATGCTGACGGGGTACATCAGGAGGAAAGCCAAGTCATGATCCCCAAAAAGATCCACTACTGCTGGTTCGGCCGCGGTCCCAAGCCTGCCCTTGCGCAGAAGTGCATTGCCAGCTGGCGCAGGTATATGCCGGATTACGAGATTATCGAGTGGAACGAAGACAACTTCGATCCGGGCTACAACGCCTACACAAAGATGTGCTACGAGCAGCGCAAGTTCGCCTTCCTGACGGACTACCTGCGGCTGCTGATCGTGGAGGAGCACGGCGGCATTTACTTCGACACCGATGTGGAGGCCCTGCGCAGCTTTGACGACCTGCTGGATCAGCCTGCGTTTGCCGGTTTCGAAAGCGACAATTTCATTAGCAGCGGGCTTGGCTTCGGTGCGGAGCCGCATAACCCAGCCATTGCTGCCATGCTCCAGGCTTATGATCCCCTGCTGGACGGTCAGCACGGCGTCATCGGCTGTCCGAAGCTGAACACAGAAGCGCTGCTGCCTCTGGGCCTGAAGCTGAATGGCGAAAAGCAGGACCTGGGCGTGATCCGCCTTTACCCGGTTGATTATTTCAATCCCATGAACAGCACAACCGGAGTCATCCGCAAAACGGAAAACACCCATTCCATCCACCTCTATTCCATGAGTTGGCTACCGAAGCACAAGCGCGTCCGGAGCAAAATCACCCAGGTGTTTCATCGGGTGTTCGGGGTGGATTGCTTTCGATTTCTGAAGAAAAGGTGATTTTATGGAGCTTTCCAAGAACGACTCCAAGATGCTGCAGGGGCTTTCCATGCTGGCCATGATCTGCCTGCATCTGTTTGACCGGTCCTATGTGGGCTTGTTTACGCCCATAATC
>R11__coassemble_1328_pt1 | contig 14136 bp, 11 predicted proteins | sample R11__metabat2_high_PE_049 | metagenome-assembled genome bin R11
GGTCTGGGCCGTGAGCTGGGTCACCTGCTCGGTCAGCGCCGTCTCGTTGGCGGTCTTCTCGGTCAGCTGGGTGTTCAGGTCCTCGATGCTGGCGGCATTGGCCTGGTTCTCCATGGTCAGGGAAGCCACCTGGCCGGTGAGGGTGCCGTTGCTGGTCTCCAGATTTTCCTTCTCCGCCTGCAGGGTGGTCACCTGCTCGGTGAGGGTGGTCTTCTCCTCCTCCAGGGCGGTCACCTGAGCCTGCAGATCATCCGCCCGCTGGGTGGCCTCGGACAGGCTGGTCTGGGCCTCCTTCAGGGAATCCTGGGCGGTGGTCAGGTCGGCCTGCAGGGTCTCCTTCTCAGCGGCGACAGTCTGCCAGTCGGTGGTGGCCTGCTGCACCTGGCTCTGCAGGTCCGTCACCTGGGTGCTCAGGCTGGAGCGCTGGCTCAGCAGCACCACGATGAGGATGACGGCGACCACCAGCACAACGCAGAGCAGCATGACGCTGGTCTTGGCCTGATTCTTCTTGGAAGACATAGGGGATTACCTCCTTATTCTATGATGTAAGGCGACATGCGCCTCCAATCCTGAGTCAGTTTTCCTGCAGCCGCTCCAGCTCTTCCTTCAGGGCGGCCACCTCTTCCCGCAGCGTTTTGCGTCTTTCCTTCAGCTCGGTCACCCGCTGCTGCGCGGCGTCCGCCAGGGGCTGGGTCTCCTCCGCCTCCTGCAGCACCTGGGGAAGCTCCTGCTGCACCTGCTCCAGCTCTGCCTGTTGCTTCCGGAGCCGCCCCTGGTTGGTATCCAGGCTGATCTCCAGGTCCGCCATTTGGTCATGCAGGGAGGCATCCTCCACGCAGTACCAGGCAAGGAACCCGCTGAAGGCCAGCATCACCGCCGTGAACAGGCAGATGAACCAGCCGGGTAATCTTTCTTTCATTTATTCCTCCGGATGCACCCGGGCATAGCTCCAGGCCGGATGCGGGAAGCAGCGATACAGCGTTTCGTCCCCCAGGGTATGGAACAGGCTGTCAAAATCCTCCTGAATATCCAGAGCGCTCAGGGCGGCGCTTTCCTGAGAGGAACCGGCGGCGTACAGCCTGAGGCACCGCTGGGCCAGATCCTCCGGAGCGAAATCGGTGATCTCCAGTCGCTCCCGATAGGTGATGGAGTCCACCGAGACGGTGCCGTCCATGCAAAGCTGACTGCTCACCCGGCCGCTGGTCTCCAGCACCCGCACCGCCTCCTCGCTGAGGAAGCTGAGCAGCACGTGGCCTTCCCCGTCCTGCCCCAGGTGCATTCCCCGGCCCAGGGCATCCACCGCCAGCAGGCCCTCCGTTCCGTTCTTCTGCCTGAGCAGCCACACCCGGGAAACCTCTTCCCGGGAAAAGGGCAGCTGCTCCCAGGCGCTTGGGGCGCCGATGGCCCGGGCCAGGGCTGCCAGGCTGACCCGCTGGGACTTCAGGGGAGAATTTCCCTCCGGCTTTTCCGCTTCTCCCAGCCAGTCCACCCCGTTCCAGGAGTCCCGGATGTCCCAGGCGGCATCCCCCAGCACCACCCGCACCGTCTTGGTCTTCCGGGTGTACTGGGGATAGCGTGCTTCCTCGCTGACGCCGATGAATAAGAACCGGTGGGTTCCCAGGGAAAGGTAACGCACCTGCCACTCCGCCTTGCCGTCCTCCACGGGGATCCAGGCCAGCAGCACCGGGTTGTCCTCGTCAAAATTGTCTTTATCCGCCACAGCGATGGCGGACATGCCCGTCACCTCGAAGTGGAAGGTAAAGCAGGTGCTGCGCAGGCCCCGGCTCTTGGGGCTCAGGGTGATCTTGTCAAACACCGGCTTTTCCGGGTTATACATCACCTCGGACGTGGCCTTCGCCGTCTGCCCGACGGCATTCACGGCGGTCACGGTGACGCGGTAGATGTGCAGCGGCTCCAGCCCGGTCAGAGGATACACCGTGCCGGTCAGGTCCTTCCGGTCGATGAGGGTCTCCCCGCCGGTCAGGTCCTGCACCTGCAGCTCGTAGTGCTCCGCGTGGACGGTTTCCTCCCAGCGGATGGTCAGGCTGCTGCGGCTGACGGCGGTACCGTGGATGGGATTCGTGATATCCACCGCGCCCAGGGGCTCCGGCTCCGGCTGCGGTTCTTCCTCCTGGATCACCTGAAAGGCGTAGCCCGTCGTCCAGGTGTTTCCCAGGGCATCCTCCACCGTGACGGACAGCACGTAGGTCTGGCCGCTCTCCAGCCCGGAGGAAGCCTGGATGCTCCATTTTTCCCGGGTGCCGCCGTCCGCCTCTTCCCGGGCGGTTTGCTGGGATTCGATGGGCACAGGGGAGGGCAAAAGCCCGCTGCTGCTTTCCCGGATGCAGATCAGGCTGATGGTTTTCTTCACCGCGTCCTGAGGCACAAACAGCCGGAAGTGGGTTTCGCCGGTCCAGGGCAGGCTGCTCACCTGCACCTGACGGACCTCCGCCTCTTCATCCACCGTTTCTTCACAGGAAACGGTCAGCTGATCCAGCGTATACTCCCCGGCCTGCACCAGGGCATACACATCAGCCCGGGCAGCTGCCGCCGCGAATATCAGCAGCAGGCACAGCAGGATGCCTTTTTTCACACGCTTCACTCCCGGCTGTCATTATAGCGGATTCATGGTCTGTCCGCAAGAGCCGATTTTGCCTTCCGCTGCTCCAGCCGAACAGGCTTCATTCAATCTCCACGCCATGCTCATAGAGATAGGTGGGATCAATATCAATATCATCATTCCATACAACACCACAGCCATCTGTTTCCGCCTGCAAAAACAGGCTGATGTTGGACAGTGCCTGATAGATCTTTTTGGTGAGCATAGGTCGGAAATCAAACACCTTTTTCTTTCCATCCGAAAATGTCATGCGAAGGGTGTAATCTTTTCCAGCGTCAACACTTTCCACGCACAGGCAAGGAGTAGGGGCGTAAACAATTTCGCTCATGCCGACACCTCATTTCAGCGGCTTCTCACTGCACCGTGTTCACTTTCTTCCGCTGCTCCAGCCACACCATCAGCACCGCAACATCCGCCGGGGATACGCCCGGAATGCGGCCCGCCGCGCCCAGGCTGCGGGGCTGCTGCTTCGTCAGCTTCTGCCTGGCCTCCAGGCGGAGGCCTGTGATCTGATGATAATCCGTGTTTTCCGGCAGCAGGGTGTCCTCCAGGGCTCTTGCCTTCTTCATCAGCACCTCCTGCCGGTCCAGATAGCCGGCATACTTGATGCTGATCTCCGCCTGTTCCCTGGCTGCCGGGGAAAAATCCCCCAGCTCCGGGGCCAGCTCCGTCAGTGCCGCCAGATCCACGGCCGGCCGACGCAGCAGGTCCTCCGCGGACAGGGTATCCGGCGTTTCCGCCTGATCGTGCTTCTCCAGCCAGGCCGTCCGCTCCTCCCCCACAGGGAAGCGCAGACTGTGCAGCCGGCTCTTCAGCAGCCCGGTGTCCATTTCCTTCTGAATGACCTGCTCCAACCGCTCGTCGCTTGCCAGCCCCAGGTCGTGGCTCAGCCGGGTCAGGCGCAGGTCCGCGTTGTCCTGCCTCAGGGACAGGCGGTGCTCCGCCCGGGAGGTCATCATGCGATAAGGCTCATCGGTGCCCTTGGTGGTCAGGTCATCCGCCAGCACGCCGATGTAAGCCATGTCCCGGGTCAGCACCAGGGGCGGCTTGCCCAGCAGCTTCGCGGCAGCGTTGATGCCCGCCAGCAGTCCCTGCCCGGCAGCCTCCTCGTAGCCGCTGGTGCCGTTGATCTGCCCGGCGAAGAACAGCCCGCCGATGCGCAGACTCTCCAGGGTGGGCTTCAGCTCCCGGCTGTCAATGCAATCGTACTCAATGGCATAGGCCAGCCGCACCAGCTCCGCCCGGTGAAGCCCGGCAATGGAACGGTACATGGGCCACTGCACATCCTCCGGCAGGCTGGTGGACATGCCCTGCACATACCATTCCCGGCTCACCATGCCCTCCGGCTCAATGAAGATCTGGTGCCGCTCCTTATCGGCAAAGCGGACGATCTTGTCCTCAATGGAGGGGCAGTACCGGGGACCGATACCGTGGATGGCCCCGGAATACATGGGGGCCCGGTGCAGGTTTTCCCGGATGATGCGGTGGGTCTCCTCATTGGTCCAGGTCAGGTAGCAGAGCTTCCGGTTCTCCAGCACCCGGTGGGTCATAAAGGAGAAGGGCACCACCGGCTCGTCTCCGGGCTGGGGCTCCATCTCGTCAAAATCAATGCTGCGCTCGTCGATACGGGCCGGTGTGCCGGTCTTGAAGCGGCGCAGACCAAAGCCCAGCTCCGTCAGGCTCTTCGACAGGAAGGAAGCGTTCTGCAGTCCCTGGGGGCCGCCGTCCCACATGGCTTCCCCGATGATGATGCGGCCTTTCAGATACACGCCGGTGGCCACCACCACCGCCCGGCAGTCCAGCCTGGCCCCGGTAACGGTGGTCACGGCAGTCACCCGGCCGTTCTCGGTGATGATTTCCTTGGCCTCTCCCTGGCGCACGGTCAGGCGCTCCTGGGTCAGCAGGGCGGTGCGCATCCGGTTCTGATACTGCTGCTTGTCCGCCTGGGCCCTGAGGGAATGCACCGCCGGTCCCTTGCTGGTATTCAGCATGCGGCTCTGCAGAAAGGTATCGTCAATAGCCAGGCCCATTTCGCCGCCCAGGGCGTCCACCTCCCGGACGATGTGCCCCTTGGCGCTGCCGCCGATCACCGGGTTGCAGGCCATCAGGGCGATGCCGTCCAGGTTCAGGGTCAGCAGGGTGGTTTTGAGGCCCATCCGGGCGCAGGCCAGGGCTGCCTCACAGCCGGCATGACCTCCGCCAATCACGACCACATCAGGCATGGGCAGGCTCCTCCGGCTGATCGTTTTTGTCGTCCTTCCGGGCGAAGGGCAGCCGACCGAAGGCCTCGGTGGCCCGGCGGCTGAAGAAGCTCCAGGCGGCAGAGGAGGTGTCCCCCACCATGCGGCCGATCAGGTCAAAGAACAGCTTCCGGGTCTCCGGCTCCATCTTCCGGAGGGCTGTCAGCATGGCCGCCGCGGACTGGAGCTTTTTCTCGCTGATTTCCGCCGTGGTGCGGGCCTCCGTAGCCTCTGCCATGTCGAACATGGCCCCCACAAATTCCTCCCGCTCCTCCGGGGTGCAGTCCTTCAGCCAGGCATGCACTCCCTCGCACAGGATCCGGCTCTGCACGTCCACATCCTCTTCCAGGCAGAAGGCACCCGGGCCCTCAATGTGCCAGGAAAAGGCGTCGTGCTGATAAATGCCGGTCTTATCGGAGTGCACCACCAGATAATCCGGGTGATAGCCCATGAGCATGCCCACCACAGAGGTCTGGGGCACCACGGAAAGGATGCGGCTGCGGATGCGGGCATAGGCAACGCTGTTCAGCAATTCGTCCGGCAGGCCCGGGCCGTCAAAGCTGCACACGCTGAGCAGCTGATCCTGCACCAGGGGCCGGGCCTCCACTGCCGCATAGGCCGCCAGGTTTCCGCCCTTGCTGTGGCCAGACAGCCGCAGGGGACGTCCGCAGCCGGCCAGCCTCTCCAGGTATTCCACGGCGGCGGACTGGGCCGGAACCGGGCTTTCATAGCTCATGTGGAAGTCTTCCTTCCAGCCCACCAGGCTGTTGTCGGTGCCCCGGAAGGCCAGGAAGGTGCTACCGTCGCTGAGATCCGCCGCTACGGCGGAGAACTGCTTGTCCTCGGCGATATCCTCCACATAGTCATGCAGGCGCATATCCCCGTAGCGCACCGTGTCCGCCATGGCAAAGAACAGAGCCCGCCACTGGTGAAAATACAGGTTGCCTTCCCGCTCCGCCAGGTCGGACAGGGCAGCCAGCTCCCGCAGGGTTCGTCCTTCGGAGCCCCGGACCTCTTCACCGGGAAGCGGATTATAGCTGAAGGCAGCCATGATCAGGCTGTCCACCTCATTCCAGGGTGACACCGCCAGGGGCAGGTCTCCCCGCCACTTCAGATAATCCATCATGTTCGCCATTGCTTTTTCCTCCTGAGAGGGCGCCGCTTATTCCTTCAGCGCTCCGGCCGCCTTCATCTGCTCATACTGCTCCCGGGTGATCAGGCACAGCCTGGGCTTGGCGTTATCCTTCTGGGACACAATGCCCCGTTTTTCCATTTCATCCACCAGACGGCCCGCCCGGGCGTAGCCCACCCGAAGCCTCCGCTGCAGCAGGCTGGTGGAGACCTGGCCGTCCGTTACCGCCATTTCCACCGCCTGGGCCAGAAGATCCGCGTCCGCGTCCGCCTCAGGGGTCACCGCGTCCGCTCCCTCCGGCAGCTCCGGCTCCTGATTGGCATTCTCCAGCTGCTGGATCACGCCGCTGTCGTAGCTGGGCGCGCTGGTCTCCTTGATGAAGCCGGTGATCCGCTCGATCTCGCCGTCATCCAGGAAGCAGCCCTGGATCCGGGTGGGGGTAAAGGCGCCATTGGGCAGATACAGCATGTCGCCGTAGCCCAGCAGCTTATCCGCGCCGGGGCGGTCGATGATGGTACGGCTATCCACGAAGCTGGACACCTTGAAGGCGATCCGGCTGGGGATGTTGGCCTTGATCAGGCCGGTGATAACGTCCACCGAGGGACGCTGGGTGGCCACGATCAGGTGGATGCCCGCGGCACGGGCCAACTGAGCAATGCGGCAGATGCTGTCCTCCACATCCTTTTTGCAGGTCATCATCAGGTCGGCCAGCTCGTCGATGATGATGACGATGCGGGACATGTAGTCCGGGCCATCGCCCACCTTTTCGTTGTAGCCCTTGATGTCGCGCACCGCCTGCTGGGTGAAGCGGTGGTAGCGGTCCATCATTTCCGCCACGGCCCACTGCAGGGCGGCGGCCGCCTTGTGGGGATCGGTCACCACAGGCAGGAGCAGGTGGGGGATATCGTTATAGGGCTGCAGCTCCACCACCTTGGGGTCCACCAGGATCAGCCGCACCTCCTTGGGGCTGGAACGGAACAGCAGGCTGCTGATGATGGTGTTGATGCACACGGATTTACCGGAGCCGGTGGCACCGGCGATCAGCAGGTGGGGCATGCGGGCCAGGTCGCACACAATGGGCGTGCCGGCGATATCCTTGCCCAGGGCCACCCCCAGAGAGGACTTCATGCTGCTCATGACGTTGGTTTCCAGCACCTCCCGCAGGGTCACAGGGGTCACCTTGCGGTTGGGGATCTCCACGCCCACCAAGGACTTGCCGGGAATGGGCGCCTCAATGCGGACGGACTTCACCTCCATGTTCATGGCGATGTTCCTGTCCAGCTCGGTGATCTTGTTCACCCGGATACCGGGGGCAATTTCCAGCTCAAACCGGGAAATGGCCGGGCCATGGGTCACATGGCGGACCTTGGCGGGCACCTTGAAGGACTTCAGGGTCTCCTCCAGCCGGGCGGAAAGCTCATCATCCTCCGCGGCGGCATTTGCGTTGGGGCGCTCAGGCACCCGCAGCAGGGAATAATTGGGATACACATAGGGGATCTCGTGCCAGGGCTCCTCCGGCTCCTCTTCTTTCGGAGCGGGATCCGGCAGCTTCAGCTCCGGCTTCCACATGCCGGGCTTTTCCTCTTCCTTGTCTTCAGGGGCTTCCTCCCAGGGAGGCGTATCCTGGGCGGAGGGCTTGCCCCAGCTGCTGACCACCGCGGCCGTCTCGCTCTGGCCCTTCTTCAGGGCATCCAGCTGCTGCTGCCAGGGGGAACGGGCCGTCGGCTTGGGCTGAGCAGGCTCCTCGTAAGCAGGCTGCTGCACGGGCTGAACAGGCTCCTCATAAACGGGCTGCTGCACGGGCTGAGCAGGCTCCTCATAGACGGGCTGCTGCACGGGCTGAACAGGCTCCTCATAGACGGGCTGCTGCACGGGCTGAACAGGTTCCTCGTAGACGGGCTGCTGCACGGACCGGACAGGCTCTTCATAGACGGGCTGCTGCACGGGCTGGACAGGCTCCTCATAAAGGGGCTGCTGCACAGGCTGCCGGTATACCGTTTCCTGATAGGCAGGCTCCTGCACAGGTCTTTCCTGCTTGGGCTGACGCACCGGCATATCCTGCATGGTGTAGCCCGGCTGCTGAGGCTGCTCCTGGTCGAAGATGGCGTCCCGGCGCTGCTTTTTGTAGCTCTGGGCCGGCTGAATGGGCGCGGTGGCGGTCTTTCCCGGGGTCACCTGCACATAGTTTCCATCCCGCACCGGCCGACTGCTGCCGGTTTGAGCCACAGGCTGCCGCTGCGCCCGCTGGGGCATCCCCACCGGGCCCACAGGCTGCTGCACAGGCCGCTGAGTCTGCCCGGCCATCCGGGGCTGCTCGTAGGGATCATAGCCACCCTGCGGCTCCTCCTGCTCTCCCGCTTCCTTCTTCTTCCACCACAGAAGCCGCCGATTGCCGTCCCGCACCTTTTCCGCGTTCTGCCCCGCCAGCTTGGCCCGGATGGCCCGGAGCTTTTCGGGGCTCAGGTTCAGCAGGAAGAACAGATCCGCCAGCATCAGCAGGGCCGTCAGGATCGCCGCCAGAACAGCGCCGCCCAGCTTCCACAGAGGCCAGCACAGCAGCATGCCCAGGGCACCACCGCAATATCCGTAGGTGCTGCCCCACTCATAGCTGCGGGCCAGGTAGGTGCTGTAGGAATCCGCCGGATAATACCCGCCGGACTTGTTATAGGCATACAGGTAATCCATGTAGGACAGGGAACCAGCCCTGCTGCAGGCGGTGACCATGGTCAAAAGCAGCACCAGCAGGGTAAAGGCAAGCAGCATGGTCTTCAGCCTGACAGGGTAATAAGCGGAGATGATCAGGGTGATGCCGCTCCAGATGGGGATGATGCCCACCAGCGCCGCCAAACCGCCGCCCAGGCCTGCTGCCAGGGAGCGGGCCCCCTGGAAAACGCTGCCCTGAAGATTCAGCAGGGAGGACAGGGTAAGCAGGATGCCGAAGGCCACCAGCAGGATGCCGAAGCCCAGGCACATCACCTGTTTTTCATCGCTGGGTCTGTTGTTTTTCTTTTTCTTCCCGGTTGACGCCATTTCTTCTTCTTTCTCTTTCTTGATTTCTTTTTCAAAAGGGGCTTTCCTTAAGCAATCAATAGGTTAGGATCACGCTGCGCAGCACGCCCTCTTCATCCGCGTGGAGACGCAGACGCAGGCCGTTCCACACATAGTAGTCGCTGATCCCCGGCACCATGCGCATGCCTTCCGCCGCGTCCTCGTCCAGGGTCAGCTCCGCTTCCGGCTCGCCCAGCACCTGCCGCCAGTCCTCCTGCCTCGTCACCCCGGTGACCAGGCCGCACAGGGCGATCCGATCCGAGCGGATCCCCTGGATCAGGGAATTCTCCAGGGTATCCCCCAGGTCGTCCGTCAGCAGATACCAGCCTCGCAGAGCCCCGTTTTCAAAGGAAAGGATCCGGCCGTAGGTGTACAGATCCGGCGCCTTGGGCTCCGTGCTTTCCGGCAGCCAGTCCATGGCCGGCTCTCCCAGCTTCAGGTCGCTGCCCGGGAGCTTTCCGTCCTCCAGCGCGGCCACGACCGCATCTGCGCCGGTGAGGGTCAGGTTTTCCAATACCCCCAGCCGGTCCGGGATGCCGTCCTCCGCCGTCACCGGAGCCGGGATCTCCGCCCAGCTCAGGTGCAGGCAGCCCGACTCTCCCTGCAGGGTGGTGTACCGTTCCGCCGGATAATACAGGGTGATGCCCCAGCGATCGGCGGTAAAGTCCTCCGGAAGAGGCGTCAGCTCACAGGCCGGAAGGTGAGGGCTCAGCTCTCCGGCGATATCCTCCGCCAGCTCCTCCAGCCCGGTCACCTCAGCCAGCTCCTCCAGGGAGACCCGGTGCCCGTCCCGAAGATCCAGCACCACACCGTAGCAGGCCCTTCCCTCCGGCAGGCTCAGGGAAAAGGAGCAGCTGAGCACCTCGCCGGTGATTTCTCCCTGCCAGGTCAGGGTGATTTCCTCCCCGGAGGCAGCGGCCAGCGATACCCGATCCAGGGTATCCCGCACATGCCCGGCCTCCAGCAGGGCGTCATTCACCTGCTGCTGCACCGCCTCGTCCGCCAACCCCGTCACCTTCGGATAGGACACGGAGCAGCTCATCAGCTCCAGCCCGCCGCTTTCCAGCACGGGACCGGCGGCATCCTCCGCTCCCGCCCAAAGAGGAATCAGAAAGCAAAGGAGCAAACAAAGCAAAATCTTCCGCATATCGCTTTTCCTCCACTTTTATTTTACTCCATTTCAGAGAATTGGTCAAGGAAGAGACAGCGAGGCCGGTGAGGCGGATTATTAAACAGACAGGAGCCCGCTCCGGGGAAATTTCCCTGAAGCAGGCTCCTCTTTTCTCTTAAGGCTTTTTTGATGGTGGATTTTCAGTCTCTTTGATTCTCCTGGCGCAGGATGCAGCTCCGGGTATCCTCCAGCAGATCCCGGAGGGTGACGGCGCGCATGCTGTCCATCATGCTTTTCCGCACGGTGTCCAGCCTGTCATCCAGCACGGCGTGGACATTGCGGCCCACAGGACATTGGGGATTGGGATGCTCGTGAAAATGGAAGAGATCCTCATCCTCCTATACGGCGTTGAAAATATCCAGCAGCGTGATCTCCTCAGGTGCCTTCGCCAGCGCCGCGCCGCCTACGCCGGCCTCCACCGTGATCAGTCCGGCCTTTTTCAGCTTGCCCAGGGTGTTGCGGATGATGACAGGATTCACATTCACGCTACCGGCCAGAAATTCCGAGGTGGTTTTATACTGACCGCGGAACACCTCCAGGCAGAGGAGGGTATGCACGGCGATGGTCAGCCGGGACGAAAACTGCATGGAAATCTTCCTCTCTGATTGGAATCGCTACTATTTTAACGCCGACGGGTTGTAATGTCAATGATTACAAAAATTTCAAAAGTCCTTGTTGTAACTATTGACATTACAATCGGAATGATGTACGATTGCGCCGTAATCGTTCCGGTAACAACCAACTCAACACCGGAGGAAACGAGGCTGACCATGAATCAGATCGAACGCCGCCGGGCGCTCATCCGTTATCTGCTGGATGAGGGCCACTGGCGCAATACGATCCCGGAAAACGAAACCGAACAGAAGCGGCTGCTGCGCGGGCTGATGAATGTCCGTCCGGCCGAACCCGTCAGTGAAGAATTCCTCGAGATGCAAGACGAATACCTGCAGGAAGCCCTGGCCGAAAAGGGCACGGTGTCCCTGGCGGACATGGAAGAACTGCAGCCGGAGCTGTATCTCTGGCGGGGCGATATCACCCGCATCCAATGCGGAGCCATCGTCAACGCGGCCAACAGCGGCATGACGGGCTGCTGGCAGCCATGTCATAGCTGTATCGACAACTGTATCCACACCTACGCCGGAGTCCAGTTGCGCCTGAAATGCGCCGAGCTGATGGACGCCCAGGGCCACGAGGAGCCCACCGGTCAGGCGAAGATCACTCCGGCGTACAACCTGCCCTGTAACTACATCCTGCACACCGTCGGCCCCATCGTGGAGGGTCCACTGACCGCAGAGCATGAGCGGCTGCTGGCCTCCTGCTACCGTTCCTGCCTGCAGCTGGCGGCGGAGAACGGGGTGGAGAGCATTGCCTTCTGCTGCATCTCCACCGGGGTGTTCATGTTCCCCAACGACAAAGCTGCCCGCATCGCCACCCAGACCGTGAAGGACTGGAAGGCGGAAATGGGCAGCGGGATAAAGGTGATTTTCAATGTTTTCAAAGAACAGGACGAGCGGCTCTACCGGGCGCTCCTCACAGATTGAGCGGCTGAAGACGGCGCTGGCCCGGGCGGAGGCTGTCTTCATCGGCACAGGAGCCGGTATGTCCACCGCCGCAGGCTATACCTACACCGGCGAGCGCTTCACCCGGTATTTCGGCGACTTCGCGGCGAAATACGGCTTCCGGGACATGTATTCCGGAGGCTTCACGGCCTTTGAATCGCCGGAGGAGCAGTGGGCCTTCTGGAGCCGCTATGTGTGGATCAACCGTTACGCCCCGATCCCCGGCAATATCTATGCTGATCTGCTGGAGGCTGTGCGCGGCAGGGACTATTTCGTGCTGACCACCAATGTGGATCATTGCTTCCAGCGCGCGGGCTTTGACAAGCAGCGCATCTTCTATACCCAGGGAGATTACGGCCTGTTCCAGTGCAGCGAGCCCTGCTGCAAAGAGACCTGGGACAATGAGGAGCCGATCCGGCAAATGGTGCTTTCCCAGGGCTACACCATCGCGGAAAATGGGACACTGCTCCCACCGGAGAATGGTCAGCCTGCCATGCGCATCCCCACAGAGCTGGTGCCCCGTTGTCCCCATTGTGGCAGGCCCGCAAGCATGAATCTTCGGGCGGACAGCACCTTTGTGCAGGATGCGGGATGGGAAGCCGCCTGCGCCCGCTATGAGCGGTTCGTGGAAGATCACCGCGCCGCGAAGATCCTCTATCTGGAGATCGGCGTGGGCTTCAATACCCCCGGCATCGTGAAATACAATTTCTGGCAACAAACCTACGCCAACCCAAATGCGGTGTATGCCTGTCTGAACTTCAGTGAGGCATACGCACCGAAGGAAATTGCAGGCAGGAGCATCTGCATTGACGGGGATTCGTCGGAAGCGGTGGCGGCGCTGGCCCGGCAAGCGAAAGGCTGAGGGTTTATTCCGCCTCCATGATCCTCTTCCGCAGCCCGTCCAGAACAGCTTCCTTCTGCTGCTCGCTGCAGTACCAGTCCTCCAGGCCCGCCGGTGATTCTTCTTTTCCGAAGATGACCCGGTTGATGGCCCGGAGGCTTTCTTCTTTTTCCAGCGGGAAGGTGGAGAAGCGGTCGATGGTCAGCTTGATCTCGTTGGTCAGGTCGTAGGCTCTGTAGGCCCGCTTTTCCTGCTCCGATGTGCCCTTGGAAAGCCTCAGGACGCAATCCATTTTTGCCTGATGAAGGGCCAGAATGGTTTCAAAGTACCGGGGCTTATAGATATTGGAAAGGGAGACATCGCTGCGCTGGATATAATCCTGCATGATCTCGGAGGAGGTGATGATCTTCCCGCAGGCCTCCAGATACCGGAAATTGAAGAGACGGTCCTCCCCGAACTGCATCCCTTCCTCAAACCGAAGCCCCAGCCCCTCCACGATGGAACGCTTATAGAGCTTGTTGGCCACGGAATACACCAGGAGCTTGTGCTTCCTGATGTATTCATCCGCAAAATGGGAAGCATCGGGATAGCAACGGTCCTCCAGGAGCCACTGGTCCCGTCGGCCGTCCAGGGTCTGCCGCTCCATGCCGAAGATGTACAGGTCCGCCTCTTCCGGAAAGCGCAGCCGCTCCTCCGTCAGGAAGCCAGAGTGGAAGCAGTCATCACAGTCCAGGAAGGTGATGTACTTTCCCCTGGCGGCCTCCAGCCCCGTGTTGCGGGTCACCGACACACCATGGTGTTCGTTGTAAAGGATCGTCAGGTCCTCGTATTTTCCCTCGAAGTCCTTCAACACCGATCGGGTATCATCCACAGAGCCGTCGTCCGACAGCACGATCTCGAAGCCCGCCGGCCGGGACGCCAGCAGGCGCTCCAGGGAATCCCGGAAAAACGCTCCGCAGTTATAGGTAGGAATGATCAAAGAAAGCAGAATGGGATGATCCATCGTACATCGTCCTTTCCGGAAGTCGCAGCAGGCTATCGCGCTGCCGGATTCATTATAGCATGATTTGCCTGAATCTTCCACCTGCAATTCTGCTGCGCCGCCCTCTCGGACCTCATCCACCGCAAGCGGTCCCCCTTCCCCATAGGGGAAGGTCTTTGAGGTGGGTATATGCAGCTTGAGCGCTGCTGCTGCGCCGCCCTCTCACCCGCTTCGCGGGAGCTCCCCCAAAGGGGGAGCCTTTTGGAGGTGAGTATATGCAGCTTGAGCGCTGCTGTTGCGTGAACTCCCTCCGCCCCTTCGGGGCACCTCCCTCGAAGAGGGAGGCTTTTGGTTCCTTCATCCCATCGCTCTCCCTTTGGGAGAGCTGGCGCCGCAGCGCCTGAGAGGGCCGAAGGTGGGTTTGGGAGGGCGATCGCCGAAGGTGGGTTTGGGAGGGCGATCGGAAAGCCCTCCCAAGCTCCTCTGCTTGCGCCGCCCTCTCACCCGCTTCGCGGGAGCTCCCCCAAAGGGGGAGCCTTTTGG
>R11__coassemble_1337_pt1 | contig 14087 bp, 8 predicted proteins | sample R11__metabat2_high_PE_049 | metagenome-assembled genome bin R11
GCCATGCGGGGTCCCGCTCCCCGGCCTATGGCTCCCGCTCCCCGGCCCGCGCCTGCTCCCCGGCCCGCTGCGCCCCGTCAGAACGTGCGGCCCCAGGGCAACGGCGGCATGGGCGGCCCCGGCGGTCGTGGCGGCATGGGTGGTCCCGGCGGTCGCGGCGGTCAGGGTGGACCTGGCGGACGCGGCGGCATGGGCGGCCCCGGTGGCAGACGGTAATCCATTTCTCTCCCTCTGTCGCAAGGCAGAGGGAAATTCTGTTATTTTGCGAGATCTTTCTCGCCAGGCGGAGGCACTATGTACAGGTATACATTGCAGCAAACCAAAAGCGAAGACCCGGCCCGGCAGCGCAGGCGGCATCTGGTCAAGAACGTGATCATCATCGTCCTGCTGGCGGTGATCATTGCCGGAGCCTTCTATACCCTTCCTGCGGTGAATTACCGGAATGAAGCCGCTGTGACCTATCGCCAGCGGATCACCAGCGAGTGTGCCTCCGCTCTCAGCCTGGCCAACACCCTGAGCCGGACCGCCGGCGCCAGCTCCTGGTCCACCCTGGCCGCCATCCGCAGCCGGATCTACGCCATGGAGACCCTGAACGAGCTGCACAGCGGCATGGGCGACGGCATGATCATCCAGACCTCCTGGTTCACCACCCTGTATGGCATTCTGGACGACTACACCAACAAGCTGACCACCGGTACCAACACCTCAGACCAGGTCAGCAACCTGCAGAATAATCTGCAAATTCTGAACGATCAGCTGAATGCCCTGTAATTCCCGGGAAATTTCCGGCAAATCCATGCAGATTCTCCTTGCCAAAATTGTTTTTTTCGTGTATTATTTTCGCTGTATCCAAAGTGCACAGGAAAAACAATCCTGAAGGAGTGTTGTCCGTGGCCAGTTCCCTGTTCCAGCCTATGATGGAAAGCCGTCCCATCCGGGATATAGCCTATGAGGTGCTGAAGCATTCCATTGTGTCCGGTGAAATCCCCGCCGGCTCCCGCATCGTCGAGACCGAGTACGCCGAGCGGCTGCACATCAGCCGTACGCCCCTTCGGGAGGCCCTGCGCAAGCTGGAGCGGGACGGTCTGGTGGAATATGAGCCCCGCAGAGGCGTGATTGTCCGGGCCTTCACAGTGGACGATGTGGAGGAGATCTACACCATCCGCAATACCCTGGAAATGCTGACCGTGCCGGGCATCATCGCCAATGCCGAGGCGGAGGACGTCGCGGATCTGCGCCGCCGCTGCACGGAAATGGAGCAGGTGCTTCTCTCCGGGGACTATGACGCCCTGTCTCCCCTGGCCCGCAGCTTCCACGGTGCCATCATTCAGCTGTCCCGGCAGAACCGGATCCTGCGGGTCATCGAGAGCCAGGATGAGTACATCACCCGGTTCTCCGCCATGGCCATCAAGCAGGAGGATCACCTGCCGGACGCCCACCAGGAGCATGTCCTTCTGGTGGATTACATTGAGCAGCGCCGGGAGAAGGAATTCGGTGAGCTGCTCAGGCGGCACATCGACCGCAGCAAGGAAATGTGCCTGGCTGCCCTGAAGCAGCAGAAGGCACAGAAGGCGTTAAAGGACGAAGGCGCGACCAAATGAAAAACAACTACCACACCCACACCGCCCGGTGCATGCACGCCGTGGGTCAGGATGAGGATTATGTCCTGGCAGCCATCCGGGGCGGCTTTGATACCCTGGGCTTTGCCGATCATATGCCCTGGCCCTTTGCCTCGGGGTTTGTCAGTGACATCCGCATGCCCCTGTCCGACCTGCCGGGCTATATGGCCTCTGTGCAGGACCTGAAGGAAAAGTATCGGGGGCAGCTGAACATTCGCATGGGGCTGGAGTCCGAGTACTTTCCCCGGTACCTGGACCACATGAAGCGCCTGCGGGACATGGGCATTGAGTATTTCATCCTGGGACATCACTACAACGACAGCGAGGAAGAAAACCCCTATGTCGGCCTGGAGTGCCGAACGGACGACGGCGTGCGCCGGTATGCTGACTGTGCCGCCAGGGCCATGCAGAGCGGCATGTTCTGCTATCTGGCCCATCCGGACCTGTTCATGCGTCACCGGACGGCAGACCAGTTCAACCGGTGCTGTGAGGAGGCGGCGGACACCATCTGCCAGGCAGCCCTGGAAATGCAGCTGCCCATTGAGTACAATCTGCTGGGCCTGCACCTGCAGCGCATCGGCAAGGACAGGGGCTATCCCTGCGCTCCCTTCTGGGAATATGCCAAAAAGTACGGCAACACCGTCATTCTGGGTGTGGATGCCCATGACCCAAAGCTGCTGGAGGACCGTTCCCTGTGGGATGACGGAAAGGCCGCCGTACTGGGGATGGGCTACCGCCTCATTGAAGAATTGCCCTGACAAACCCGAAATTCGCCCTCTTCCGGATCGGGAGAGGGATTTTTTAAAACACAGCAATCAAGACCCGGAGGATCGATCATGAAGAACCAATCCAGCCTGATCCAGGCAAGAAACGAGTCCCTTCCCTGGAACCTGCAGCACGAGGTGAGCAAGTGTCTTCTCTGCAAGGATGCCCCCTGCTCGAGCGCCTGCCCCAAAGGACTTTCCCCGGACATGCGCGTCCGCTCCCTGTATTTCCAGAACCTTTACAGCGCCTGCAGCGGCCTCACCGAGGATTGCTGCGCAGGCTGTGACGCCCCCTGCGAAGGCGCCTGCATTCTGTCAGCCACCGAAGCGGGCTCCCCTGTCCGCATTCCCACGCTGATGAACGCCATGGCGGATGTTTATCGGCAGAAGAAGGAGCTGGATTTCCGGCCCGTGGAGCCTGACCTCTCCATGGAGATCTGCGGCGTCAGGCTGGAGAATCCCTTCCTGCTGTCCTCCTCTGTGGTGGCCAGCAGCTACGAGATGTGCGCCCGGGCCTTTGAAATGGGCTGGGCCGGTGCCTGCTACAAGACCATCTGTAATTTCGACCAGCACGAGGCCTCTCCCCGTTTCTCCGCCCTGCGGAACCGGCCGGAGTCCTTCTATGGCTTCAAGAACATCGAGCAGCTGTCCGACCACTCCGTGGAGGAGAACATGGAGGTTTTCCGGCGGCTGAAGCGGGATTACCCCACCAAGGTGATCATTGCCTCCATCATGGGTCGGGATGAAGCCGAGTGGGAGAGCCTGGCCCGGAAGTGCCAGGAGGCCGGTGCGGATGTGATCGAGTTGAATTTCTCCTGCCCGAATCTGGAGGATGGCGCTCTCGGCGTCACCATCGGCCAGTCCGAGGAGCTGATCGAACGCTTCACCCGGGCCGCCCGGAGAGGCTGCACCATTCCCCTTCTGGCCAAGATGACCCCCAACATCACCGACATGGTGCCCATGGCCATTGCGGCCCGGCGGGGCGGTGCGGATGGCATTGCGGCCATCAACACCATCAAGAGCATCACCGGTGTGGAGGTGGACACCATGACCCCCGAGCCCAATGTCAGCGGCCGGTCTGCCGTGGGTGGCTATTCCGGCGCGGCGGTGAAGCCCATCGCCCTCCGGTTTATTTCCGACCTGGCGACCGCTCCGGAGCTGCGGGGCTGTCACCTTTCCGGCATGGGTGGCATCGAAAACTGGTACAGTGCCCTGGAGTTCATCCTGCTGGGAGCCGGCAGCCTGCAGATCACCACCGCCGTGATGCAGTATGGCTACCGCATTATCGATGATCTGCTGGGCGGCCTGAAGGGCTATATGATCGAGCACGGCATTCACAGCCTGCAACAGGTTCTGGGCGGAGCCTGCAACGCCGTGGTTCCTCTGGACGACCTGGAGCGGGACATGGTGCTTCTGCCGGTATTCGATCAGGAAAAGTGCATCGGCTGCGGCCGCTGCGAGCTCTCCTGCAGGGACGGCGGCCACCAGGCCATCCTCTTTGATAAGGAAACCAGAAGGCCCCGGCTGAACGGACTGAAATGCGTGGGTTGTCACCTGTGCCGCCTGGTTTGCCCCTCCGGCGCCATCGGCGTGGCCGGAAAGCGGATCCACCGGGAGCCCATCTCCAAGGCAGATGCTCCGGAAGCATAAGCATCCATCATTTTGTTGCAGATTCTTAACGGTTCTTTTTTGCTGTTGACATATTTGCCACATTGATGTTATAATCAAAAGGACTCTAATCAGGAGGATTTTGCTTATGAAGCGTTTGCTTGCTGCGGTCCTGACCCTGGCTCTGGCCCTGACCGGACTGAGCACGGCCATGGCCGTCACCTACCTGGATCCTACCGAGAACCGGAACATCACCCTGGCCTCTGTGGGTGACAATTCCGATGTCCTGGCGGATGATATTGCCAGCGGCATCAGCCCCACCACCGGCCTGACCCTCAGTGACCTGGGCGCTCCCGCCGGTTTCGCCGGCCTGGCCGTCACCGGACGTTACATGCCCATGATGGTGCAGATCGACAACTCTGACGGCGGCGTGGACGAGACCGCTCCCTGGGGCGCCTCCTATGCCGACATCGTGTACGAGACTCCCCTGCACAAGCTGGGCATGACCCGTATCAGCTACATCTTCTCCGACCTGATCCCCAACAGCGTGGGCCCGGTGCGTTCCGCCCGTGTGGGCCATGCCTGGATCCGTGAGGAGTGGGGCGCCGGCTTCCTGTACTACGGCACCCAGAAGTATGCCAAGTCCAACGTGGAGGACGTCTTCAAGGATACCGGCGCCGATTCCAAGGGTGTGCTGTTCTCCGGCACCGTGGGCGAGGGCAAGGAGTGGAAGCAGTTCTACACCCGCCGCTCTGACCGGTACGCGCCTCACAATGTGGACGCCAACGTGGCCGCCATGTACGAGCTGATCCCCGCGGACTACGAGCCCGTGCAGCGTGCCTTCCTGTTCACCGACGAAATGCCCGAGGGCGACTCCGCCACCGAGATCGTCATCAGCTGGGACACCGTGGGCTACGGCTCCAACCTGATCTACGATGAGGACAACGATGCCTACTTCCGCTACATGCGGCAGAAGGACAACGTGCTGGTCCCCTATGAGGACAGCGCCAACCACCAGCAGATGGCCTTCAACAACGTGATCATCCAGTGGTGCGAAACCACCTGGAACCGCTCCGACGCTCCCCTGACCTGGGTGGCCGGCAAGAATGCCTATGGCAACGCCGCCGGAGCCAGCGGCAACGAAGGCAACGCGGATATCTTCCAGTGCGGCGTGCACATTGCCGGCTACTGGAAGCGGGACGGCATGTATTCCCGCACGGTGTTCTATGACGCGGACGGCAACGAACTGAAGCTGCAGCGCGGCAAGACCCTGATCACCGTGATCGATCCTTCCCACACCATCGCCTATCAGTAATTCCAGGCAAACAAAGCCGGCAGGAGTCAAACGATTCCTGCCGGCTTTGATATATTCCAAACGCTTCCGCCCCGGGAAGGTGTTTCCCCGGGGCGGATCTTTTTACTTTTCCTTGTAGAAGGCACTGAGAACCCATTCCTGCAGGCTGTCCGGATCGGCGTGGAATTCCACATAGCCGTCCGAGCCGATGGTGTATTCGCCCTCCAGCTGCTCCACAGGCATCACCGTGTAGTCCTTCGCCTTCCAGAATTCGTTGATGATGCGGCCCCTGGACATGTTGGTGGTCAGCACATCGGACAGGTCGTCCACCAGGCTGCCCATCTCGTCCCGGGTGAAGCCCCGGAGAAGCTCCGAGGCGGCTGACAGGAACTGCCGCTGCCGGGATTGCCGGGCGGCGTTGGAGCCGTCCGCGATGTTATACCGGGAACGGACAAAGATTTCCGCCTGCTTCCCCTGCAGCCGGAGGGTGGATCCCACCGTCATGGTGGAATCATAAGCGGTCATATCGTCCTCAATGGTCACGGTAACGCCGCCCAGGCTGTCATTGATCCGGCTGATGGAATCCAGCCCGAAGGCCAGGTACAGCTCCGGCTTTTCTCCCTGAAGCAGGCCTTCCACCGCCTTCACGGTGTAGCTGCACCGCTCCTCCTCGTTGTGGCCGAAGCCGTGGCTCAGGCAGATCTGGGTGTTGCGTGTCCCCGCTTCCTTGCCCAGAATGCTGAGGACGGTGATGTCCGCCATGGTGTCACGGTCGATCTGCAGCTGCCGGACCGTTTTCTCCTCCGGATCCATCACCAGCAGCAGCAGCACGTCCGCCTGGCCGCCGCTGCGGTAGCCGGTGGTCTCCGCGTCGCTGTTCCGGTCCACGCCCATCACCAGGATGGTAGACAGATTGCTGCGGTGCACATATTCCTTCCCCTGCCAGGTGACGGTCTTCGCCGTGGTGGTTTCCTGCCGGTAGCCGGTGTCCGTTTCCTGCCGCCCCAGCACCAGGTACAGACCCAGGGGCACCACAATGATAAAGGCCAGGAGAATCGCCAGCCTGCGCTTGTCTCTGGTATGCATGTTCCATTCCTCCCCTGTTTTTTACCGGGCAACCGGATTTCCCTGAAGATCAAAGGCTTCGCCGTCGATCAGCTCATGAACGCCGTTCCACTCCGTATTCTGGCCATAGCCATCCACATAGGTTTGATGCAAAGTGCCGCTTTCATCGTATTCGTACTTCAGCGCCATGAAGCAGTTGTCCAGGGTATCATAATACCGGATCATGGTGATCTGTCCCTCGCTGTCGTACTCGTACTTGTTGGCCCACCAGCCGTCCACTTCCACAGGATTTCCGTCTGCGTCAAAATACTTCTGCCGGTAGACGCGCCCATATCCATCATACACCGTCTGGACCTCCGCATGCCCCAGGTCACACATCACCGTGCTCCCGTTTTCGTCCAGGCACTTGTGGCTGGTGACCCGATCCGCGCTGTCCAGCAGGCTGAGTCCCTTCCAGACGCCATTGACCTCCATGGGCTGCTCGTTTTCATCCAGGTAGGTATCCAGGGCATAGTGAAGCACGCTGCCATCCTCCTGCTCCACATTCTGGTAGGTGGTGGACAGGCCCGCATAGCCATAGGTACTGCGCACAGGGTTCCCCGCGTCGTCCAGATACCGCAGCTCCATCACCTCGCCCCGGGCATTGTACTTCCGGGTCACCTGGGCGGCTCCGCTTGCCGTGGTCACAGGGTTCAGGTCCGCGTCATACCAGGCTTCCCACACCGCCTGACCCCTGGAATTGAAGGTTTTGTGCACCTCAGCCCAACCCTCGGGGCCGACCATCCGGCTGCCGTTTGCGTCCAGCAGGCGTTCCGTCACGGCATTGCCCGCCAGGTCCCGCTCGTACTCCGTGACATAGCGGCCGTTGATTTTCACCGGTTCGCCCTGCACGTTGTAATAGCCGGTGGAGATCAGCTGACCGCGGTCATTATAGGCATAGCGGATCTCCGCATAGCCGCTGCCCAGGTTGGTCAGCTTGTCGTCCGTGTCCCGGAACTGTGTGGCCAGCAGATTGCCCTTTTCATCATAGACCCAGGTACGCACCGCGTAGTAGCTGCTGAAGCGTACCAGATTCCCATCCGCGTTATACTGGGTCATCCGGGTCATCAGGCCCTGATCGTTATACTCCATGTGCTCTTCGCAAACGGTGGTCAGGGGCTTCCCGTTCTCGTCATAGTACCGGGACAGGATGTTGTTCCCGCGCTCATCGTAGGTGCGCTCAACGGCGGCAATGGTCCCGCTGCCGGCCATGGCATTCCCGTCCCCATCGTAGTAAGCCTCCCGGGTCATGTTTCCCCGGTCATCGTAGGTCATCACCGTCAGGGCACAGCCGACGCTCCGGTCCAGGGGCTGCCCATCCGCACCGAAGGAGCGCTTCTCCACCAGGTTTCCCTTTTCATCATACGCCATGGTGACCGAGGCCACCCCGTTGCTCATGGCCAGAGGCTGACCATCCGCGTCGTAGTACGCCTCACCGGTCTTGTTCCCCAGGGCATCCCAGCTCTGGCGCAGCATGGCATAGCCGGAGGTGCACAGGATCAGCCCATCGTTCTGGTCATACCAGGCGGTCAGGGTGGTCCGGCCCCGCTCGTCGTATTCCCAGCAGATCCGCCAGGCGCCCTGACTGCACATGCCGTTGTAGCGCTCCTCGATGATCCGGGAGGTGCTGTCGTAGCTCCTGCTGATCATGGAATAGCCATAGGCGGCATCCGTCAGCTCCCCGTTCAGGTCATACCAGGCGACTTCCACCACCCGCCCCAGGCGGTCATAGGTATTCCGGGTCTCGTGGATGCCGTATTCATCCAGGGTCGGCTGCCGCTGGGTATCCAGCACCCACTCCCGAACGATCCTGCCCCGCAGATCCCGCTCGTAGCAGCGCACCGCGTAGCCGGAAAGGGTGGTCGTCAGGCTGTCCCCATGGTAATACGCGTCCTCAACCAGGCGGCCCAGCCGGTCATAGGCATGGGTCACCTTCGTCACATTCTCCTGGAGCGTCACCGGGTTGCCCTGCGTGTCCAGCCATTCCTCGGAAGCGCAGCGGCCCAGCCGGTCCCAGGTGCACACCAGGGTGGCATAGCCTTCCTTGTTCAGGGTGGGCGCTCCATCCACCCCGATGGAGGTCTCCCGGAGCACGTTGCCCCGGGCATCATAGGCATATTCGGTACCGTGCACGCCGTTTTCATCCAGCGCAGCCTGACCCTCTGGGTCAAAGCAGGTGCTGCGGGTAACCCGGCCCTGCTCCGTGTATTCGTAGCGGACCTCAGCCACGCCGCTTTCCAGCACAGCCGCATTCCCCTGGGCATCGCAATACAGCACGGAGACCAGCCTGCCCCGGTCATCCCGGGTCATCCGCTTTCCGGCGTAGCCATCCGCTCCGGGAGCCACGGTGCCGTCGGTATCCTCGTACCATTCCGCCGTCTGGCGGCCCAGATTGTCAAATTCCCTGCGGACAGCGGCGTAACCCTCGGAAAGCATCACCGGCTCGCCCTGCTCATCCACATAGGCCGTGCGGACTTCCTCGCCCCGGTTGTTATATTCCCGGAGGATCCTGGCATAGCCGCCGGCCACCGTCATGGGCGCGCCGGTATTGTCCAGCCAGGCTGTTTCCACCGTATTGCCGCGGCTGTCCAGGGTGTACACCTCGGTGGCCCAGCCCTCCGGGCCTTCCGTCAACTGACCGTTTTCATCCCGGTAGGACAGGCCGATCAGGTTGCCCCTGCGGTCATATTCCCTTTCCAGGGTGGCATAGCCGGAGCCGCCCAACACGGTATTCCCTTCCGTGTCCTGATAGGTCTCCCGGATCACCCGGCCAAAGCGGTCGTATTCCCGGGCCACCCGGGCGTAACCGGCCGAGCAGGTGGCAGGGCTGCCGTTTTCATCCACAAAGGTTTCCCTGAGGACCCAGCCACGGGCATCCAGCTCCCGGTCCACACCGGCGTAGCCGTCAGCGACCAGGCAGGGCTGACCGTTTTCGTCCAGATAACGGAGCTGGGTGATGTTTCCCGCGTTGTCCAGGGTGTACCCCACACCGGCGTATCCGGCGGACAAAGTAGCAGGCCTTCCCTCCGTATCCAGCCAGGTCTGCCTGACCACCCGTCCAGCCTGATCCAGGATCAGGGTATAGCTGCTCCAGCCCTCCGCGCACACATCCGGATTTCCCTGCTCGTCATAGCAGGCGGCGCTGTTCTCCCGGCCCAGCTCATCGTACCCGGTGCGGGTCTCGAACACGCCGTTCCTGTCCCGCGCGGGCGCTCCGTCAGCGCCGTATACCTTTACCGAGATCAGCCGATTCCGCTCATCATAGGTCATGCGCTTCTCCGCGTAGCCCTCTGACGTATCCGTGAGCGCCCCGGCGGCATCCAGCCAGGTCAAGTCCGTGTTGTTCCCGGCATCGTCATAGGCATACTGCACGGCGGAAGAGCCGTTGGGCAGCAGGGCAGGCTGACCCTGGGCATCGAAGTAGCTCTCGGAGGTCAGCCGCTTCTGCCGGGTGTAGGTGTACACCACCCTGGCCCAGCCATCAGCCCCGGCCACCGGCGCGCCGTCCACGCCAAAGTAGGCCAGCTCCGTCTCGCTGCCGCTCTGGTCCAGGGTATACCGAACAGCGGCAATCCCCTGCCCATCCGCCGCAGGCTGGCCGTCAGATCCGTAATATTCCTCCCCGGTGATGCGGCCCCACTGGTCCAGGGTGTACCGCACCTCGCAGGGACCATTCACCGTGTTCACCGGATTTCCGTTTTCATCCAGGTATCGCAGGGAAACCGTACGTCCCAGCCGGTCCAGGGTCGTTTCCCGCGCCGCGTAGCCCTGCAGGGTCTCCACAGGCCGGCCATCGGCGTTTTCATATTGCTCCAGCACCAGGCGGCCCAGCTGATCGTAGCCGTAGCGGACCTGGGCATAGCCCTATGCCAGCTCCACGGGGTTTCCGTCGGCATCCAGCCAGCGCTGCAGCTCCTTGTGTCCCTGGTCATCCCAGGTCATGGCCAGGCCTGCATAGCCCTGCTCCAGTGTCACGGAATTTCCGTTTTCGTCCAGATATTCCTCCCGGATCAGGTTCTGGCTTTCATCGTAAACGCGCCGCACCTGGGCATAGCCCTTTCCGCACCGCAGCATTTCTCCGGAAATGCCGTAATAACCTTCCAGCGTCACGGAGCCCTGCTCGTTCACCTCATATCGGATGGCAGCGATGCCTCCTGACAGGGCGCAGGCATTGCCCTGGGTGTCCTCGTACCGCTCTTCGGTCACGCAGCCCCGGTCGTTGTAGCTGCGCACCAGGCGGAAGTACCCGGCGGCGCACCGCACCGCCTCCCCCTGCAGGCCGTAATAGCTGATCTCCGTCTGGTTTCCCTGGCTGTCATAGGCATAGGCTTCCGCCGCGTAGCCTCCGGCGCAGGCCACCAGCTCACCCTCAGTCCCCAGGTATTCCAGGCGCAGCAGCTGCCCCAGCTCGTCCCGGGTGCTCCGGAGCATGGCATAGCCCGCTCCGATGTACATGGGCTGATCCTGCCGGTCCAGGTAGCAGGTCAGGTCGCTCTGGCCGTCCCATTCGGTCTTCATGCCGCTGTAGCCGCCCGTGCAGAAGGTGCGCTCTCCCTGGGTATCATAGTACCGGACGGCCGTTACCCGGTGCTGCCCGTCGTATTCGCTGACGGACCTCGCCCAGCCCTCGCCGCAGATCACCGGCGCACCCGATGGATCCTCGTAGGCGGTCACAGTCCGGTTGCCCAGGGCGTCGTACTCATAATCCTCCGCCGCGTAGCCGCCAACGGTGCTGACCGGCTCCTCTCCGGTGCCGAAGTAGGCCACCCGGGTCACCCGGCGCTGGGCGTTGTATTCCCTGCGGATCATGGCATAGCCGCCGCCCAGCAGCAGCAGGCCGTCCTGCTCATCCAGATAGCGCTCCTCGCTGAGCAGGCCATATTCATTGTAGCGCTGCTCCAGGGCGCTATACCCGGCGGCGCACAGGGTGCGTTTCTCCTGGGTATCGTAATAGGCGGTGCGGGTCTTCTGTCCCTTCTCGTTCCAGGTATAATCCGCCCGGTAATAGCCTTCCAGGCACAGGGTGGGCTGATCCTGGGTGTCAAAGCAGGTTTCCCGGGTCACCCGGCTGCCGGTGTATTCCCAGCGAAGCCGGGAAACGCCGTTCTCCCGGTTCACAGTGGGATTCCCATCCGCTGCAAAGTAAGCCTCGGAGGTCTCCCGGCCCAGCACATCCCAGCTGCTCTCCACGGCGGAATAGCCACTCCGGCCATTCACCGGCAGCCCATCCAGCCCCAGGAATTCCCTGCGGACGCAGTTGCCCCGGCTGTCGTATTCCATTTTCAGCCCGGCATAGCCGTCTGCGGTCACCGTGGGCTGGCCCTGGGTATCCTGGTACCGCTCCAGCACGCAGTTGCCCCGGTTGTCGTATTCGTAGGTCACCGCGGCATAGCCCTGCTCCGTCATCACCGGATTTCCGTCCGTGCCGTAGAACCGCTGAACGGATGCCAGGTGCCGGTAATTGTACTCCGTTTCCACGGCGGCATAGCCTGTATTTTCCGGTGTCACCGGCTGATCCTGGGCATTCCGGTATTCCTGCCGGATCAACTGGCCGCGGCTGTTGTAGGTGCGCTCCACAGAGGCATAGCCGCTGAGCGTCTCCGTCACATTCCCGTTTTCATCCAGATACCGGTCCCCGGTGTTCCGGCCGGCCGCGTTGTACACATGCTCCAGGATGGTGCTGCCGTCATCCCTGGCCACGGGATTCCCATCCTGATCCAGCTGTTCCTCCCGGATCACCCGGCCGCTCAGGTCCAGGGTGCACTCCACACAGTACACACCGGAGGAAAGCACCACAGGCTCCCCATCGCTGCCGCAGTAATACAGACGATAGGAATCCTTCAGGTCGCTGTACACCTTCCGGGTGTAGGCATATTCCCTCCCCATGGAGGCCAGGCTGCCGTCCGCGTCATAATAATGCACGGCGGCCACATTGCCCTCGTCATCGTATTCGTTTTCCTGCACGGCGTAGCCGTTGTAGCTGTTCACCTTTTCCCCTTCCAGGTCATGGAAGGTGGTGCTCAGCAGGGCTTCCTCGTTGTTGTAGGCATAGACCAGCTCATGATAGCCCAGGGCGCACAGCACCGGCTGCCCCTCCAGATAATAGCTTTCGGAGATCAGCAGACCTTCATCGTAGGCGTAGCGGACTTCATCGTAGCCCATGGGCAGAACGACCCGGTTCCCGTCCTTGTCCACGTAGGCGGAAGCGCTGCGATTGCCCTCCTCGTCGTATTCATAGGTGATGCCGGCATAGCCATCCCGGGTCTCCACAGGCTCTCCTGCGGCATCGTAGTAATACTGGCCCACCAGAACCTTGGTATAGCCCACCTTGCCATATTCATAGCGAATCTCGCAGTAGCCCTCGTAGCCGTCCACCCGCTCCATGTTCTCGTCATAGAGCACGGTGGTGGACAGCCTTCCGGAGATATAGGTGTTCTTCAGGCAGGCATAGCCTACCTCCGGGGAGATCATCAGGCTGCCGTCCACATCGTAGTAGTCCCGTTCCTTCACCTTTCCCTTGTAGTAGGTCTCATACCAGCCCGCGTAGCCGGAGTCGCCGTAATCCAGCTCTCCGTTTTCGTTGTAGTACCACTCGCCCACCACCTTCCGGCCGCTGTACACAAAGGAGGTGGCGAAGCCCTTCACCTGCACCGGATTGCCCATGGCATCGTAGTAGGTCTCCCGGGTCACGGCGGACTGCTTTTTGCCTTTTTCGTTGATGTAGCTGTATTCCACCCGGGCATAGCCATTCGGGCCCTCCGTCAGGTTGCCCGCCTGATCATAGTAGGCCTGCCGGACGATACGACCATCCTCCAGGGTCCGTTCCAGCCTGGCATAGCCCAGCTTGTCCACCGAGACCAGGGCCCCGGAGGCATCATAATAGGATGTGGAAAGCAGGGTGGTGTGGTTGGTGTGGTAGACGTTTTCGTACCAGGCATAGCCTTCCGGGCCGTTCACCGGATTCCCGTTAGCGTCATAGTAGGCCAGCCGGTCGATGTAGGTCACCTTGCCCACGGTGTGATATTTCGCCTTCATGGAGGTGAACAGGGTATCGGAAACCAGGGGCTTGCCATCCGCCCCGAAGTTGTTGGTCTCCACCGCCTTGGAGCCGGAGAAGGCGCTGGCCTGCCGGGCATAGCCCTCCGGTCCCATCACCAATTCCCCGGCGGTATTGTAATAAGCCCGGGAGCGAAGCACGCCCCAGCCGTTGTACTTGCTTTCGATGCGGGAATAGCCCCACACCGTGTCCGTTTCGTTTCCCTGGGCGTCCAGGTACTGGACCAGGGACACCTGGCTGCGGTAGGTATACTCGTAATACACGGTGGTATAGCCATCCGCCTCTGCCGGGTTGCCCGCGTCATCCACAAAGGTGGCTGTCTTCAGCAGGCGGCGGCTTCCGTCATAATACTCCCGCCGGGTGTTCAGCTCCGTGGCCGCCTGGGCGCCGGAGGAAATCAACAAAAGCAGCAGCAAAGCCGCCGCTGTCATGATCCTGCAAAGAACACCGATCCTGTTTTTCATCCTGAACTCCCTCTCGACAGAATAAAATCAAAGCCGCACAGCGGAGAGACGACACCCGAAAAAGCGGGTGCCGCCCTGATCCGCGGGTGCGGCTTCAGATAATTACTTGTTCACCTTGAGCAGAGCCACCACCACGGAGGTGGTGCCGGGCTCCTGAGCCTTCTGGACATCCTCAGC
>R11__coassemble_1362_pt1 | contig 13941 bp, 12 predicted proteins | sample R11__metabat2_high_PE_049 | metagenome-assembled genome bin R11
GTATAATACAAGGTGCCCGGAAGGGTATTGTGAACCAAAGGAGAGTACAATTGCCATGGTAAAGATCAACATCATCTCCGGCTTCCTGGGAGCCGGAAAGACCACCCTAATCAAGAAGCTTCTGACCGGCGCCGTGAAGGGCGAGAAGGTCATCCTGCTGGAGAACGAGTATGGCGAGGTCGGCGTGGACGGCAGCTTCATGAAGGATGCCGGCATCATTGTGGATGAGCTGAATTCCGGCTGCATCTGCTGCACCCTGGCGGGTGACTTCCAGAAGGCCATTGACGAGCTGATCGGCAAGTATCAGCCTGACCGGATCATCATCGAGCCCACCGGCGTGGGCAAGCTGAGCGAGATCATTGCCGCCGTGGAGAAGGCCAAGGCCCGGCATGACGACATGGTGATCGCCGGCTGCGCCACCGTGGTGGACGCCGGAAAGTGCCGCATGTACATGAAGAACTTCAGCGAGTTCTTTGTTGACCAGGTCAAGAGCGCCGCCACCGTGATCTTCAGCCGCACCCAGCTGCTGACCCCCGAGCGCGTGGAGAAGAGCCGTGCCCTGATCCTGGAGCAGAACCCCGAGGCCCGCATTATCACCACCCCCTGGGATGATCTGGACGCGGACACCGTGCTGGAAGTCATCGAGTCCGGCAAGCCCATGGAAATCCATGTGCATGATGACGACGACGATGATGATGACGAGGATGAGCACGAGCATCACCACCACCATGATCACGACGACCATGATGAAGAGGAGCACGAGCATCACCACCATCACCATGATGATGACGATGACGACGAGGATGAGCACGAGCATCACCATCATCACCATGATGATGACGATGACGACGACGATGAGCACGAGCATCATCACGAGGATGAGGACGGTCACTGCTCCTGCGGCCACGACCACCATCACCATCATCACCATCACCACGGCGAGCATGACGCCGACGAGGTGTTCCAGAACATCGGCGTGGAGACGGCCAACCGCTATACCCGGGAGCAGATCAGCGATATCACCGCCAAGCTGGCAGACGAAGAGGAGTACGGCCAGATCCTGCGGGCCAAGGGCGTGCTGCAGACCCCGAACGGCGACTGGTTCCAGTTTGACTATGTGCCCGGCGAGCTGCAGCTGCGGGACAGCAGCGCCGACTATACCGGCCGCCTGTGCGTGATCGGTGCCAATATTGAGGAGAGTGCCCTGCGCACGCTGTTTAACGTATGAGACCTGACGAGATCATCCCGGTATACCTGATCTGCGGCTTCCTGGAAAGCGGCAAGACCAGCCTGATCCGCTCCATGCTGGAGGACGAGAACTTTTCCCGGGGCGTGAAGACCCTGGTGCTGTGCTGCGAGGAGGGCATCGAGGAGCTGGAGGACGACTTCCTCAGCGCTCACAACGCCTCCGTGCACATTTTCGACTCCGCCGACGAGATGACTGCCGCAAAGCTGAAGCAGCTGAACAGCCAGTACAAGCCGGAGCGGATCATCATGGAATACAACACCATGTGGACCCTGGAGAAGCTGGGCTCCACCCGGCTGCCGCCCCGGTGGGACTTCGTGCAGGTCATCACCCTGGCGGATGGCTCCACCTTCGATAACTACCTGACCAACATGCGCACCCTGCTGATCGATCCCATGAAGGAAGCGGATCTGGTCATGGTGAACCGCTGCAAGCCGGAGCATCCCATCAGCCAGTGGCGGAGGGTCATCCGGGCCGCCAATCCCAACTGCAACATCCTGTTTGAGATGGTGGACGGCACCACCCAGGACGGCATCACCGACGAGGATCTGCCCTACGACATGAAGGCCGAGGTCATCGACATCACCGATGAGAACCTGGACATCTTCTACCTGGATGCCCTGGATCATCCCGACCGGTATGACGGCAAGGCCATCCGCATTCTGGGCATTCCCTTTGCGGACAGCTCCTTCCCGAAGGGCTTCTACTTCTTCGGCCGCTATGCCATGACCTGCTGCGCCAACGACATCCAGAAGATCGGCTGGGTCACCAAGGGCTCCCTGACGCCCTCCGGCAAGAGCTTCTACTACCTGACAGCCCGCTGCCAGAAGGTGGAATCCCCCGAGGGTGAGGTACTGCTGCTGGGTGAAATGAAGACCGAAAAGGCCCAAGAGCCCAAGGAGAAGGTCATCACCTTCGGCGGCTCCGGAGCAAATCCGTAAATAACTCACCAACAAAAGAGATCAGCAAAATTGTGATGCTGATCTCTTTTGTGTTTGTTTTATTTCACCAGCCGGATCACGTTCCAGCTGGCGCCCTTCAGCAGGATTTTTTCCTCCGGGCGGTATTCCCGCTCAGGCAGCTCTGCCGGAGCCACCCGGAAGGGCTCCCGCTCCGTGTTCACCGCCTTCATGTCCTCATGATGCAGCACGATCTGCTTCAGTGTGCGGAATTTTCCAAAGGAGCGGGCATCCACCTCCAGGGCCGTATCCTCCCGCAGCCGGTTCACCGCGAAGACCGTCACGTTGCCCTCCTCATCCTCCACCGCTGCCGCATCCACATCCGGCACGGCCTCAAAGTGGGAGGTGTCGTGCCGGCCACAGGTCAGGGCGCAGCGCAGAGAGGTCCCCCGGCCATACCGGGAGGCTTGCTGCATGGGGTAGTAAATGGTCTGCCGCCACACGCCTCCGCCTGTCCGGGTCATGATGGGAGCGATCACGTTCACCAGCTGCGCCAGGCAGGCAATTTTGATCCGGTCCGCGTGCCGCAGGAAGGTGATCAGCATCAACCCGGTGAGCAGGGCGTCCTCAAAGTTGTACACATCCTCCAGCAGGGGCAGGGCTCTTCCCCAGGGAGCCGCCTTGTGCAGCTCCTTATCCTGCTCGTTGGAGTGGTACCACACGTTCCACTCGTCAAAGGACAGGTTGATCTGCTTCTTTGCGTGCCTGCTGCCCTTCACCCCGTCGCAAACCGCGATCACCGTGTTGATCAGCTCGTCCAGGTCCATGGTCTCCGCCAGGAAGTCCGGCGTGTCGTTGTGGGGATTTCCGTAGTACCGGTGCAGGGAGAGATAATCCACATGGTCGTAGGCCTCCTCCAGCACCTCCCGCTCCCAGGTGCCGAAGGTGGGCATGTCCGAGGAAGAAGAGCCGCAGGCCACCGTTTCAATGGTGGGATCCACCCACTTCATAGCCTTGGCGGCCTCATTGGCCAGGCGGCCGTACTCCCGGGCGGTTTTGCTGCCGATCTGCCAGGGGCCGTCCATTTCGTTGCCCAGGCACCACAGGCGGATGTTCAGGGGCTGCTCCGCCCCGTTCTTCCTTCTCAGGTCGGACCAGTAGCTGCCCGCCGGATGATTGGCGTACTCCACCACATTCCGGGCCGCGTCCACGCCCCGGGTGCCCAGATTCACCGCGTACATCACCTCGGCGCCGGCCTGTCTCGCCCAGGAGGTGAATTCGTGCAGCCCCACCTCGTTGGTCTCCGTGGTCATCCAGGCCAGATCCAGCCGCTTCGGCCGATCCGGGCCCACCGAATCCTCCCAGTTGAAGCCGGACACAAAGTTGCCGCCGGGATAGCGGATCAGGGGGATGCCCAGCTCACGCACCAGCCCCGTCACGTCCTGCCGGAAGCCCGCCGCGTCCGCCGTGGGGTGTCCCGGCTCGTAGATGCCACCATACACTGCTCTTCCCAGATGCTCGATAAAGGAGCCGTACAGCCTCGGGTCGATCCTCCCGATGACAAAATCCCGGTCCAGGGCCAGCCTTGCCTGCTTCATATGCGGTTTCCTCCCACACCTTTGTGCCCACATTATCCTCCTTCCCGGGAAAATTGTCAATCATTGGCGGGTGAATTCCCCTTGCATCACCCGGAAAAACGTGCTACTATTTTCTGTGAAACTATGATCCATGGAAAAATTCGTAGGAGGCTCCCATGCTGCAAACTGCACTGGCGGAAGCAACGCAGGCTTCCCAGAATGAACTGACCCAGTGGGACATCAACATGACTCTTTCCATTTGCATCATCGCCTATCTGCTGATCTACGGTGTCGCCGGATTCCGCACCGGAAAGCTGTACGGCTGGGGCCGCATGGTAAAGCGATACACCCCGGCCTCCCAGGCAGAATTCGGGCATCTGAACGGCCTGTGCATGATGGCCGCCGGCATCGGCGGAGCCCTTGCCGCCGTATTCATTAACCGTTTTTCCCTGAATCCCCTGTGGCTCTATGCAGGCCTTGCGGTGATGGTAGCCAGCATCGCGGCGGATTTTGTGCTGTTCAAAAAAACGATGATCCGGAAATAAGCCTTCATGGTCACATGGAAAATCCGGTCAGGTTTTTTCCTTTTCCAATTGACAAAAAGGGCAATGCGATGTAAAATACCCGGCAGATGCGTTTCCTCAATTTAAAATGGGAAACGATGGAAGGAGAGAATCTCTATGAAAAAGCTTCTTGCTGTGGTTCTCGCTCTGAGCCTGCTGCTGACTGCCAGCCTGGCCGGTGCCGAGGTGCTGACCCTGGGTCATTTCGGTGCTCCCGGCGAGCCCGTGACCTCCGCTGCCGAAACCTTCGCCGCCAAGCTGGAAGAGCTGTCCGGCGGCACCATGACTGTGGATATTCAGGGCAACAGTGCTCTGGGCAATGCCAAGGAAATGGTGGAGCAGACCCAGATCGGCGCTATCCAGATGTGCCTGGTTTCCCAGGGCTCCCTGGATAAGTACGATATCCGCTATGCCCTGGTGACCGCTCCCTATGTGTTCACCAGCTATGAGCAGGCTTATGCCGTGGTTGACGGCCCCTTCGCCGAGTGGGTGAGCGACGGCGTGCTGGAGTCCAAGGGCCTGCACAATGTGGGTGCCTGGGATTATGGCTTCCGTTGCCTGACCAACAGCGTCCGTGAGGTCAAGGAGCCTGCCGATGTGGCCGGCCTGAAGATCCGCACCCCCAGTGAGATTCAGAAGGTTGCCTGCTTTGAGGCACTGGGTGCCGATGTGCAGCAGATCGCCTTCTCCGAACTGATCACCGCCCTGAAGCAGGGCACTGTGGATGGCCAGGAGAACCCCCTGTCCACCATCTACAACAACAAGCTGTGGGAAGCCAACCAGAAGTACCTGACCCTGGATCGTCACACCTGGGAGTCCGTCAACCTGACCGTTGACAACGCCTGGTGGACCTCTCTGACCGATGAGCAGCGCGGCTGGGTCATCGAGGCCAGCAACGTGGCACGTGACCAGATGCGTGCCGAGGTGCAGAACTCCGAGGCTGATTACATCCAGAAGCTGTCTGATGCCGGCATGGTCGTGACCGAGGTGGACATGGATGCCTTCAAGGCCGCCATGCAGCCCGCCTGGGATGCCGTTGCCGAATATGAAGGCAGTGCCGACGATATGGCTTACTTCCTGCAGATGGTTGCTGACACCACCGTCGACTGATGAATGCCTCGCGGTGCCTTGCATCGCAGAACCATCATGAATGACACCGGGACGGCAGCATAAGCACTGTGCTGCCGTCCCTTCTATTTCCATTCAACACAGGAGGTCACCGCATGATTGCATTGCTGGTTTGTCTTCTGCTGGTAGGGCTGATGCTGATCGGCGTCCCCGTCGGTGTCACCATGGGCTTCACCAGTGAGGTGGTTTTCGCCGGACTGGGCTATGAGCGGATTCTTTCCGTCATGGCGCAGCGCATCTACAACGGCACCACCGGCTTCACCATGCTGGCCATTCCCTTCTTCATTCTGGCCGGCAACCTGATGAATACCGGCGGCATCACCGACCGCATCTTCAACTTTGCCAAGGCCTGCGTCGGTCACTGGCCGGGCGGCCTGGGTCAGGTGAACATCGTTTCTTCCGTTATCTTCTCCGGCATGTCCGGTGCTGCCGTGGCAGACGCCGCCGGCCTGGGCATCATCGAAATGAAGGCCATGGATGACGCCGGCTACGACCATAATTTCAGCGCCTCCATCACCGCTGCCTCCTCCACCATCGGCCCGGTGATTCCGCCTTCCATTCCCTTCGTGGTGTATTCATCGGTCACCTCCGTCTCGGTGGCCCGGCTGTTTGCCGCCGGCTTTATTCCCGGACTGCTGATGGCTGTTGCCATGATGGTGTGCGTGTATGTCATCTCCAAGCGGAAGAAGTTCCCCACCTCGGAGAAGATGCCCTGGAAGGTCCGTGGCAAGTACCTGCTGCAGGCCATTCCCAGCCTGATGACCGTTATCATCATCATCGGCGGCATCTGGGGCGGCCTGTTCACCGCCACGGAGGCAGCCATCGTGGCCACCTTCTACGCCATGTTCCTGAGCATGGTGGTGTATCGCCAGGTGAACTTCAAACAGCTGATGAACATCATCTATGAAAGCATCCTGACCAGCTGCAAGACCCTGTTCATCATTGCCATTGCCAACTTCCTGGCCTACTTCATGATCCACCAGCGGATCCCGGACCAGGTCATCACCAGCCTGCTGACCATCACCCAGAATCCCCAGCTGCTGATCCTGCTGATCATCGCCGTGCTGATCATCCTGGGCATGTTCCTGGAGGGTACTGCCGTCATCCTGATTGCCACCCCCATCTTCCTGCCTATCATTGACTTCATCGGCATGGACTATGTACAGTTTGGCGTTATCATGATCCTGGCCTCCATGATCGGTCTGCTGACGCCGCCCGTAGGCATGAGCCTGTACGCCGTGTCCTCGGTTACGGATGTGCCGCTGATGAAGCTTTCCAAGGGTGTGCTGCCCTACGTCATCGGCATCTTCGTGGTGCTGCTGGTGTGTGCCTTCTGGCCGCCCATCTCCACCCTGCTGCCCGGATTGATCGGTTAAGGAGGGAAGACGATGAAAGCTTTGAAAAAGATCGACACCTGCCTTGCCACCTTCCTGAAGGGCGCCGTGATCTTCATGTGCAGTGCCATTGCCATCATCCTGTTCCTGCGGGTGCTCATCCGCTTCACGCCTCTGACCATTTCCCTGTCCTGGACTGACGAGATTGTGGAAATGCTTATGGCCTGGATGATCTTCACCGCTTCCACCCTGATCATGCGGGACAAAGCCCATTTCAGGGTGGACATCCTGCAGAGCCGCTTCAACGGCAAAGCCTGGATGGACTTTGTGAACATCCTGATCACCATTGTCAGTCTGCTGTTTATCGGCAGCCTGCTGTACTATGGCGCTGACCTGGTGAACAAGTCCGTGCAGTTTACGCCCATCCTGAAGATCCCCGTAAAATACCTGTATGCCTCCATTCCGGTGAACTGTTTCCTGATGCTTCTGTATCTGGTAAGGGACCTGGTGGAAGACATTCTGACCTTCGTCAACGGCCACATCCGCAAGCAGGCCGCATAAATCCATCGGTTTTTTTCGGGAGCAGCCGTTCAGGCTGCTCCTTTTTTCCGGAATACAGAAAAAATACAGAGATTTTCCCTCCTTCCACCTTGCGCCGCCTGCTCCGGCCTGCTATAATGCTTTCGTTCCGTCGGTTTCCCCGATGGGCGCAAATTCAATATGTGTGGAAGAACCCTGCAGAAAACAGTCAACGCAATGGCGCGGCGACCGAAGGAGTAAAACTCTCAGGTGCCCGGATGGGCAGGACTGCAGGTGGATTGCACTCTGGAGACATCCCCCAGCGGAGGCCGAAGGGGCAAAGGTCCGAAAGGATCCGAATCTCTCAGGCAAAAGGACAGAGTACAGGCAAGCTCCTGAATGAAGGACCATTCGGGGCCTTCGTTTGTGTCGTTTGTCAGAACCGTTGGGCGTTTCCGGCGGTTCTTTTGCATATTCATCCGGATTCATCAGTAAGGAGAGGAATCACATGGAATTCATTACGAATGTCAACAACTTCCTGAACGGTATCGTCTGGGGCCCTGTGGGTCTGGCGCTGCTGTTCATTGCCGGGCTGTGGATGACCATCCGCACCAAGGCCTTCCAGGCCAGCCACTTCGGCCACTGGATGAAGCAGACCATCGGCGCCATCTTCACCAATAAGCACGTCACCGCCCACACCGGCAAGCAGGATAAGGCCATCAGCCAGTTCCAGAGCCTGTGCACCGCCCTGGCTGCCACCATCGGCACCGGCAACATCGTGGGTGTGTCCACCGCCATCGTCAGCGGCGGCCCCGGTGCCATCTTCTGGATGTGGATCATGGCCATTCTGGGCATGATGACCAACTACTCCGAGAACGTGCTGGGCATCTTCTATCGCCGCAGGAACAACGACGGCGAGTGGTCCGGCGGCGCCATGTACTACCTGCAGGACGGCCTGGGCGGCAAGAAGGGCTGCAAGGGCCTGGGCAAGGTGCTGGCCATCCTGTTCTCCGCCTTCTGCGTGCTGGCCTCCTTCGGCATCGGCAATATTGCCCAGGTGAACTCCATCGCCGGCAATATGGAGAATGCCTTCAATGTGCCCACCTGGGTCACCGGTATCGCCCTGATCTTCCTGGTGGGCCTGGTGGTCGTGGGCGGCCTGAAGCGCATCGCCACCGTCACCGAGAAGCTGGTTCCCTTCATGGCCATCGCCTACATCGTCATGGCGCTGGTGGCCATCTTCGCCCATGTCAGCGCCATTCCCGCCGCCTTCGAAGCCATCTTCAAGTATGCCTTCAATTTCAAGGCCGGCGTGGGCGGCGTGCTGGGCTTCACCGTGCAGCAGGCCATCACCTGGGGCTTCAAGCGGGGCGCTTTCTCCAACGAGGCCGGCCTGGGCTCTTCCGTTATGGTACACTCCAACTCCAACGTGAAGGAGCCCGTGCAGCAGGGCATGTGGGGCATCTTTGAGGTGTTCGCCGATACCATCATCGTCTGCACCCTGACCGCCCTGGTGGTGCTGACCAGCGGCCTGGTGGACCTGAACACCGGCCTGATGACCCAGGAGATTGCCGGCAACGCGCTGGTGGCCACCGTGTTCAGCAACCTGTTCGGACCCGTGGGCGCCATGTTTGTGGCCGTCGCCATCCTGATGTTCGCCTTCTCCACCGTGCTGGGCTGGAGCCACTACGGCACCAAGAGCATGGAATACCTGACCAATAATAACAACTTCATCATGGTCATCTACAAGATGGTCTTCGTGTGCATGAGCTACTTCAGCGCCACCATGGAGCTGCAGCTGGCCTGGGACCTGTCCGACACCTTCAACGGCCTGATGATGATCCCCAACCTGATCGGCGTGCTGGCCCTGTCCGGCACCGTGGCCGCCATCACCAAGAACTATGTGGACCGCACCTTCCGTCACCTGGATGTGGCCCCCATGTACTCCGCCATTCCCGAAATCCAGAAGGAGCAGGAAAAGGACGACTGATCCCCTGCCCTCCCGACCGCTGACCTTCCGTCGGCGGTCGTCTTTTTTTGCGTTCGTATTGTTAAAAACTTGACAGGTAAAAAAAAGTGCTTATAATAGTGAATGGAATAAATTTCGAAAGGATGGATTCCCGATGAAGAATTATTTTGATCTGACCGGCCGGGTGGCCGTTGTGACCGGTGCCTCCACCGGCCTGGGCCTGCAGATGGCCAAGGCCTTCGCCAGCCAGGGTGCCAACCTGGTGCTGATCGCCCGCCGCCAGAACCTGCTGGACGAGAACGCCGCCGCCATCAAGGCTGAGTTCGGCGTGGACGTGCTGCCCTACTCCTGCGACATCACCGACACCGAGAAGGTGAAGGCTGCCGTGGCTGCCACCATGGAGAAGTTCGGCCGGGTGGATATCCTGGTGAACAACGCCGGCACCGGCGCCGTGGCTCCCGCTGTGGACATCACCGATGAGCAGTTCAACAACGAGCTGAAGATCGACCTGTTCGGCACCTTCATCTGCGCCCGTGAGTTCGCCAAGGAAATGCTGAAGGTCGGCTATGGCCGCATCATCAACATCGCCTCCATGTACGGCCTGGTGGGCAACATGGCTGCCACCTGCTCTCCCTATCATGCTGCCAAGGGCGGCGTGGTCAACCTGACCCGTGCTCTGGCTGCCGAGTGGGGCAAGGACGGCATCACCGTGAACGCCATCTGCCCCGGCTATTTCTGGACTCCCCTGACCAAGGCCACCCTGGAGACCGACTGGTTCGCCGCTTATGCCAAGGGAGCCATCCCGCTGGCCCGCTACGGCAAGGAAGGCGAGCTGGATACCACCGCTCTGTTCCTGGCCAGCCCCGCTTCCAGCTATGTCAATGGCCAGAACATCGCTGTTGACGGCGGCTACACCTGCATCTGATTCCGCGTTTCGCCTCTGCCGGGGAGACCAAGGGGCTTTCCAACCGTCCTTTGGAAACCTTCGGCAGAATGTGTGGAATGCACGGCAAAATTTTTCAGAACCTACGGCTGCTGCGGAGCCTTCCGCGGCAGCCTTTTCATTTGCCGTTAATAAGATATTTTTGTTGCGAAATCAGGCAATCTGCGGTATGATAGGATAGAATACCGAGACAAGCGAGGCGTCGCAATGACCGAGATCAAACGCTTTTCTCCGCTGCGGCAGCGGATCCTGATGGGCATCGTCCTGGCCTTCTTCTTCTGGGAGCTGCCCAGGCTGTATCGCAGCAACCTGATTTATTTTGTGGATTATTACGGTACCATGGACATGCTCCGGGCCCTGGCCGCCGGCTGCTTTTTGACCCTGGCAGACTGGAAGCGGGACCGGAAGCTGCCCCTGCTGGTGCTTGGCTGGCTCATCATCGCCGCCACCTCCCTGCTGCGGGGGCTTTCCGTGCTGGACGACACCGCGCCCACCCTGTATGCGGGGCTGGAGGTGTTCTTCGTGTGCTATCCCCTGGCCGGCTGCCTGGATGATGAGCATCGGAAGCTCTTCCTGCGCATCCTGCTGGGCTGCTGGACCGCCGCCTGGGCCGCCCTGTCCTGCGTAGCCATCTTTGCCGCCATCAACAACCTGCAGCTCTACAACAGCGCCATGGACTACATCGGCATCGATCCCTCCGCCCATCGGCTGCGGATCTGGGGCTACTACACCGTGGCCGCCGGTTACCTGATGTGCTCCATCCTGCTGGCTGTGCTGAACCTGACCCTGTGCCGCAGCCGGATCGGGAAGCTCCTCACCGGCATCGCCCTGGTACCCATGTGCGTCGCCATGGCCCTGACGGACGGCCGCACCTCCTTCATCAGCCTGGGCGTGGGGCTGGGCATCGCTGCCTGTGTGCTGCTGGTTCCCCGGCTGAAGGCGAAGCGCTGGAAACCCCTGCCCCTGGCAGCCCTGTGCCTGGCCGTCCTGCTGGTGGTCACCGCCGGAGTATACAAGCTGCTGCCGGTGCTGACCAATGGCGTCAACGCGGTGCAGAAGGCAGTCACCGCCTCCGCGGAGGAAGAATCCAAGACGGAGGAAGCCGTTCAGGCCACCCACCGCACCACCACCCGGGATGGAGTGCTCTCAGGCCGGCAGTATGTGTGGAAGGCCTGCCTGGACATGCTGAAGGATCATCCTTCCCTGCTGCTCACCGGCACCTCCGAGCCTCTGCTGGAGGATATGCTGGCGGAATACACCAAGGAATACACCACAAAGCTGGAATATCCCCACACCCATGACATTTATCTGCAGATTCTGATGGAGACCGGCATTTGCGGCCTGGCTGTCGCTCTGGTTTTCCTGTTCCTGTTCCTGCGGGACGCCTGGAATGTGCTGTTTCTGGGGGACCGGGAGCTGTGGCGCCGCCTCGTGCCGGTGCCTGCCCTGGCCATCCTCTTCTGCGAGCTGGCCGAGTGCACCACCAAGCTGGACCTGGACCAGATGGCCGCTCCCCTGCTCCTGCTGCTGATCGGCCTCACCGCTGTAGAGGCCCAAAGGCAGCCCATTCCGAAGAAAGCAAAGAAAGAGAAGCAAGAAAGGAAGTAACGCCATGCCTCCCCATTCCACCAGTCACTCCAGCCATTCCTCCTTCCACTCCTCCGGCGGCGGCATGCACGGCGGCTTCAGCGGCGGCTTTGGCTTCGGCTCCGGCCGCGCTCCCTCCGGCGGAAGCTCCTCCAGAGGCTCCGGTCCCTCCTCCAGCGGCGGCATGCACGGCGGCTTCGTCGGCGGAAACCGGCGCAGCGGCTTCGGTGGCGGCTTCGGTGGGCCCATGCCCTATCGTCCCCGTCATCCCAGGCCGCCCATGATCCACATGATGCCCATTTACATGGGGCCCATCGGCACCACCGGCAGCTCCCGCTCCACCCGGGCCACAGAGGACATCCGGCCCAGGACCAATCAGCCGGAGGGCTACAGCGAGAGCCTGCCCAATTATCAGGCCCCCAGCTTCTACCATTGCCTTCGGCACGACTACATGTATTATCCCGTGGGCTGGTATGACACCCGCACAGGAGAATACCGCGCTCCCGGCTACTATGACGAAAACGGCGCCTACTACCCCGGCGCGGTCATCCGGATGACGGATGCGGATGAAGCAGCCGTCTACTGCAAGGACTGCAACGCCGTTGTCCAGCCCTATTCCGAAGAGGAATCCCTGTGGCGCTGCAGCAGCTGCCAGAGGATCATCCCCGGCGTGGTGGAGGACACGGAATATTCCGCCGCTCCCACCGGCACCTCCTCCGATTCCGCCTGGGTGTTCAAGGCGGTCAAGTGGCTGATCATCTTCATCGTCGTCGTCGGCCTTTACGCCACGGCCAGCAATGTGATACGGGGCTTCAGCGGCTCCGACCAGGCAAGCTACGCCGTGACCGACCAGAGTGATGAATATTATGTGGAAGCCATCGGCCGCACCTGTCCCTGGATGGACGAATACAGCAGCTACTATGACGCGACCACCGACTGCTACTTCCGCTACAACCAGGAGGTGAGCCCTGCCCAGTGGCAATACTGGTATGAGGGCATCTCCTCCGATTACGGCGATTACGGCTGGATGGAATACGACGAGGAAAAGGGCGCCTGGTTCATCGAGGACAGAAACAGCCACTGGATCCAGCTGCCCAGCAGCTATGATACCGCGCAGCTGTGGCACATTTCTTCCGGGAAATAATCAGCCCTCTGGAAAGGCATCCTCCCGAAGGAGTCCAGAGGGCGATCGGAAAGCCCTCTGGTCGCTCCGCAGAGCGAAACCCCTGCAAACTCTTAAAATCACAGGAGGTCCCCCATGCAGCTGGATAGCTACGCCATCATCACCATCGGTATTCTCGTCTACCTGATCTACCTTGCCGTGGTCAGCCTCTTCTCCGGAAAGCCCGCCGGCTTCGGCAAAACCGCCGACCTGTATACTCCGGAATCCCTGACCGCCTTTTCCCGCCCCTGCGGCATCTGCGAGCTGGCAGCCGCCGTCGGCCTGTTCCTCTATGACACCGAGACCTTCGGCATCGCTTCCTCCAACGCCCTGCGCATCACCGGCATGGTGATCGGCGCCGGCGCCATCATCGTGCTGATCATCCTGTTCAAGGTCATGCTGGTACGCAAAGGCCGTCGCTGAAAAATCAACATGAAAACACCGTGCGGAGCAAGAAAGCCGCACGGTGTGTTTTTCATTCTTCTTCGGTGGATTCTTCGATTTCCGCCTTCATCCGCTTCGCCGCCCGGAACCGGTACAGGCCTTCCCAAAGCAGCTGCAGGGTCCAGCCGCAGATGCAGGCCACACCGACGCCGGTGATGCCCATCCTCGGCACCAGGACCCAGGTCATAATCACCCGGGTGGAAATCTGGGTGATCGTTCCCAGCAGTACCACCCGCATCCTGCCAATGCCCCGGAAATATCCCTGATGCCCGTTGGTCATGCTGGGCAGCCAGTAGAAAAAGCCAATGATGCTGAAGTAAGCCACACCGGCGCTTTTTACCGCCGCCTCTGTGGTGAACAGGCCCATCAGCGGCTCACGGAGCAAAAGCACCACCAGGCTCACCAGAACGCCGGCTCCGGCCTCCAGCAGGATGCCCAATCCAAAGCCCCGCTCCGTGCGTTCCGGCTTTTTTGCCCCCACGTTCTGAGCAGTAAAAGCCGTAATGGCCGTGGAAATGCTCCTGCCCGGCACCAGGCCGATGTCCTCGATCTTCCGCACACAGCCAAAGG
>R11__coassemble_1384_pt1 | contig 13793 bp, 13 predicted proteins | sample R11__metabat2_high_PE_049 | metagenome-assembled genome bin R11
TATCTATAGGAGTCTGCCTGTGCAACTGGAATCATAGATAAAAGCAGCATGGGCAGAAAAATAACTGCTAAAAGCTTGGGGGGTTTCATATTTCCTCCGTGGGCGATGCCCTGATAACAAAATTACAGAAAGAAGGTGTTATCCATGAGTGAAGTTCTGCGGGAACTGGTCGTTTCCCTTTCTCTGAATTCAGATAATTTTTCCAGAAACGTCAAGACCCTGAACAACCAGATCAAGGAAGTGGAGAGCAACTTCAATCTGGCAGGCGCCGGCGTAGAGAATTTTTCCAATACACACAAGGGCGCGCAGGCGAAGGTTACCATGCTACAGGGCAAATTGCAAAACCAGAAGGCCATGGTTACGCAGTATCAGGGTGCCCTGAGTGCGGCAAATGAGAAATTGCGGTTGTCCTCGCAGCACTACAATGATTACAGCAACCGCCTCGCTGCGGCCAAAACAAAGCAGAGCGCCCTGACGGAATCGGTGCGACAGGCGCAATCATCTCTGGCACAGAATCGTTCCCAGGCTACCCAGGCTTCTGCGGCATATGCGCAGCTATCCACGCAATTGGGCGAAGATGCACGGGCTACCCAGACGGCCAAGGCCAATATGGAATATTGGAATCAGCAGGTAACCGCTTCTGAGCAGAATCTGAATCAGCTGCAAAGCGAGTTGGATGAGACCTCGGAGGGCGTTGAGCAGCTGACGGGCCAGGTGGAATCCGAGCAGAAGGCCATGCAGAGCGCAGCGGATGGTGTTTCCAAGGCAAAGACGAATCTGAACAATGCGGAGGCGGCCGTCCGGGAAACGGAAGCGGAACTGAAAAAAATGCAGGATCCGCTGGAGAACCTTACCAATAGCCTGAATAAGTTTTCCACCACGGTAACGCCTGTCGGAACAACGCTGTCAAAATGCGTAACTGCTCCTTTGATTGCCATGGGCACCGCTGCCCTGACGGCTTCGGTCCAATTCGAATCCTCCATGACTACGGTGCGGAAAACAGTAAAGGCTACGGAAGAGCAGTACGGTGAAATCACTGACGCCATCAACGCCATGGCCATTGCTACCGGCACATCTTCGACGGAGATTGCGGCCGTTGTGGCTACCGCCGGTCAGCTGGGTATTGCTACGGACAACATCATGGATTTCACCCAAACAATGGTGGACCTGTCCAATGCGGCCGTTGACCTGGAGGCAAATAGCGCTGCCGAGTCCGTGGCCAAGTTCGCCAATATTACCGGCATGGACCCCAGCCAGTACAGAAATTTCGGTTCTGCCGTGGTTGAACTGGGTAACAATTATGCTACGACAGAAAGCAACATTCTGGAATTTGCCATGCGTATGGCCGCTGCTGGATCACAGGTTGGCATGAGCGAGGCTGATATCCTTGGCTTCGCCACCACGCTGTCTTCCGTTGGCTTGGAGGCGCAGGCCGGCGGTACCGCTTTCTCCAAGGTTATCGTGCAGATGGAGACCGCTGTCGCTACCGGGAACAGTTCTCTGAAGGATTTTGCAGATGTCGCCGGCATGACCACGGAGGAATTCTCCGCATTGTGGGAGGTCAGCCCGACGGAGGCTTTGAAGGCCTTCATTGCCGGCCTGGCTCAGATGGATGATGAGGGCATCAGCGCCATTGCTACCCTGCAGGATATCGGCATCACGGAAATCCGTCTGCGGGACACTCTGCTGCGTACCGTTAACGCCAATGAGCTGATGGATTCTGCTCTTAACACGGCGAATACTGCCTGGGAAGAAAATACCTCTCTGACGCAGATGGCCCAGGCACGGTATGCTACTACTGCAAACCGCCTGACGGCATTGAAAGAATCCGCTACGCAGTTGGCTCGTTCCTTCGGTGATTTGATGCTGCCCACCCTGCAAAGTGTTGTGACGGCAGCAACGGATTTCATCACCAACCTGAATGAAATGGATGAGGGCTCCCGGCAGACGGTCATTAATCTGGGACTTGTCGCAGCTGCCGCCGGTCCCGTCCTGGTTGCCCTCGGTAAACTTGCTTCTTCCATCAGCACGCTAATCACTGCCGGAAAAGCAATTGCTACTTTCCTGGGAGGCGCCTCCATTGTTTCTGGCGCAGGATTGGTTGCCGGAGCAATTGCAGGAGGCGCTGCTGTCATTGTGGGCAGTCTGGCTCTGCTTTCGGCCTCTACGATGAATCTGCGGGAAAAGCTGAAGACCATCAAGATCTCCGTGGATGAGAGCAGTAAGACCGGCATCGCCAACGCTATCAATGAGGGCATTCAGGCCGCCAATACGGAATACACCATCACAGTTGGTATCAAGGAAGACATGTCCGAAGGCCAGGAGATGCTGGATGATGCTGGATAGGATGGAAAGTACACCCCGAAAGAACTCCGTGCTCTAAGAAAATGGGTGGATGGCACCATCAAAACTGAGCTGAAAACCATCGAAGAAGAAATGAACGCCGCATGGCAGGCGGCTTATGATGCAGCTATCGGCAAAGGTCTTACTGAGGAAGAAGCCACCGAGGAGGCCAACAATAATTCCACCGTTCAGAGATATTCCGAGCTGAAAGACGAGATGGTGTAGGTCCAGACAGACCTGAATACCGCCATAAATGATCTCGGAAAGGCTGGTGCGGAGAATGCGGCAGACCGTGTTGCTGAGGTATAGGAGCTGCTGGGCAAACTAACCCAGCTGCGCACAGAAGCTGCCTTGCTGGCGAATGAATCCGTTCAGAACAACCGTGGCGCTTATGTCCGTACGACCCACGGCAAGGGTGACGATGAAGACATCGGTACCTCCCTGGGCTATGTTGAGGGCATTTATGATGTAACGGTACAGGCTGCAAAGGATGTCATGACGGAGTCAGTCGCCTCTCTGAAGGATCAGATGTCGGAAAGACTTTAGGCTGGTGACACAGAAGGCGCTGATGCACTTCAGGCGGAAATCGATGAGGCGCAACAAGTCTGCGCAGATGCTGTTGCGCAAGCCGGTGTGGATGCCGCCAACCAATATGCTGAGATCATTTCCGGCGTTGGCGGTGATGCGGCTGATAAGCTGGTCGGCCTGATCAACAATATGGGCCTTTTTGCCATCTTCGGGCAGGAAGGCGCTACCATTTCGGATGCGCAGTATGAGAGCCTTTTGACACCTGATGTTGTTGAGCAGCTTCTTGCTTCTGACAATGAAACCCTGCAGATTGCCGGTAGCGCTCTGTCTGACATCATCAATGATGCGAATTTCAGTTGGAGCAAGCTGGACAATACCACCAGAGGAAGATTTGATGAGATTGGTGCCTACATTTTGTAGGGCCTGATTGAAGAGTTCAACGATGGTGCGGGATAGTCCGGTGAGTTCAATCCGATGCTCACAGTGGCGCAGGCCATGCTGGATAACGGCAGCCTGGATGGGCTTGACACCAGCACCTTCGGCGGTGCTCTGGCTGCTGTAATGCGTGCTATGCTTCTGGGCGAAGGCGGAGACGTTGCCGATATTGTCAGTAGCGATGAGTGGAATCAGTATGGCACGGACGTCGCCGAAGACATAAAAGCAGGTTTCCAACAGGGTGGATCTTCTGTCGCGTAGGATGTACAGGATGCCATCAATGAAAAACTGGCCAAGAAGAAATACACTGTTCCCGTTGAGTTGGAGCCCGAGATTGAACCGGCAGATCCAGATGGGGCAGAACCTTCTACAGAGCCGACTACAACATCCGTGCCTGTGGAAGCGGAGCCTGAGATCACCTTCAGCGAACCCAGTATCAGCTCCGATGCTATGACAGCCTTGATGACGGGAATCAATGCCGGTATTGCCGTCGCACAATCCAAGGACGAATCTGACATTGAAGTAGAGCTGAACGACTACAAAGTCCTGCTCGGTGATCCGGCTTCTTTGTCTGATGAAGAGAAGACTACGATTGCTACAAAGGTAAATGGTCTCTTGGCTGACCTTGGCCTTGGTGATTTGGCCAGCGTGACCGGCGTAAATGTTCTCGAAGGCCTGACAACTGGCTTGGAGGATGAAACAGCGCTGACTGCGGCTACGACGGCGGCTGAAACAGATGGCCAAGCGGTGGTGGATAGCATCAACGAAGGCGCCGGGTGCCACAGCCCCAGTACCAAGACCCGCGAGACCGGTGTGAACCTGATGGTCGGCCTTGAGAATGGGCTGAAATCGGAATCCGTCCGGGCCAAGCTCCAGGGCTACAGCGTCGGCAACAATATCGTCAAGGGTATGGAATCCGGCTTGAATGCTGGTAGGAGTTCCTTGATCAATACGGCTGTGTCCATTGCTATTGCAACATACACCGCCATGAAAAACGCTCTGGGCATCCATTCTCCTTCGACCCTTTTCCGGGACATGATCGGTGAAAACATCACGGCGGGCATCGGAGAAGGTATCGTTTCGGGAATGCCGGACACGGAGCGGATCATCGGGAACGCCGCAGGTCAGCTGCTGAACACTACCGAAGGGGTCGTCGCAAATAACGCGACTACCACGAATACCAGCAACTACAATACCAGCAGCAATCTTGTGGTGGAGAACATGTATATGGACAGCGAGATCGATGTGCAGATGCTGGCGGAGGAAATGGCTGCCATGAGTCGGCGCACAGCAAGAGGAAGGGGGCATTGATGAATGATACCCAGCTTTAACTGGAGGAGCAAATGGTCGGATGACATGGGTGTGGTCTTGACAGCTTTCCCGGATATCGTCCGCCCCAAGGAACGGGTCAGCACGGTGACGATTACCGGACGCTCCGGTTCTCTGACGGTAGTGGAAGATGAGGATGCTCCTGTCTATGAGCAGTTCCTCATGACGCTGAAATGCTACCTGCGGCCGGAGGGAGACCCTTCCAAGGTGCTGGCGTGGCTGACGAACGACCCTGTATCCAACGGAAAGCTGATCCTGAACAATGATCCGGATTACTATTATGTTGGCCGGATTATCAATCAGATCAGCATGTCACGAATCATGGCTGGCCGGGATTACTTTGACTTTTCGGTCGGCGTACAGTGCGAGCCTTTCAAGCGGCTGGTGGATGAAGAGGTCTACGATACCGACACCAGCGTGAACGGAACGACTGCCCTCACCAGCGGTCTGTCCATCAAGAACCCCAGCGGCATCATTGCCCGGCCCACCATTGATATCCTGGGCACCGGCACGGTGAAGCTGACCCTTGGGAATACGGTCACCATCAAGAACCTGACCACGGCGGAGGGTGTACGGATCGATGCCGATACGGGAATTATTTCCTCTGCTTCGCCGGAAAGTGCCAGCCAGATCAAATACGGCAACAAGGCCTCATTGGTCTCCGGCGAGCTTCCATATATCGGCACCAGTAAGCAGACGATTTCCTGGTCGGGCAATGTGACCCGGGTGGTGGTGAGGCCAAATTGGCGGTTTATGTAATACGGAAGGAGGAAGCCCATGGGCAAGAACAGCACACTCAATAACAAACGGGAGCCCATCTGTGTTTACGAAAGCAACGCTGTCGGATGGCAGTCCACCTACAAGACTCTGCAGGAAACAGCTGACGGCTACGGCCTGGGCATCCTCCATCCGTCCTCCTGCGTGGTGAAGCAGACCACCGGCGGTGAATTCGAGCTGACCATGGTGCACCCCTTCGACCTGGAATATCGGCGGCATATCCTCCTGCAGGTGGGGCGGCTCATCAAGGTCTATATGCCCATCACGCCGACAGGGACGGACGATATCACCTGGGAAGACAGCATCAAGGCACAATGGTTTCGGATCTACTCGATCAAGACAGATGATATCAAGCAGACCGTGACGGTATCTGCCCAGCATATCTCCTACGACTTTTCTGCCGCTATCTTCACGCAGGCTTGGCAGAACGTGACGGATGAGCCCCTGTACAACATCATCAATGGCACTCCCTCAGCGGATGACGTCGGCGGTCCGTATGCCAAAGGCGCAAAGTACGAGGAGTGCTTTTTTGATTCGGTGACGGGCAACTCGTCCATTTCCTCCAAGGGCGGCAACATCCCGGTCAGGATCCATTGGAATGACCTGAACGACACCACCCAGGCGAAGAAAAAGGATGTCCTTTATTCTGGGTAGCTGTGTTTCAAGAATGGCCTGCAGACATTGCTCGACCCCAGCAACGGCATCGTGCAGCAGTGCAGGCTGAAGATGATCCGGGATAATTGGGATATCTATCTCTACAAGGAGAGTTTGGCTGTAGACCGGGGCTTCGAGGTCTCCTACGGGAAAAACATGACGGGCCTGACTTGGACGGAGGATGAGTCCAGCGTGGTGACCCGGATTGTGCCGGTTTACAAGATCGGCGATTTGTTCTGGGGATGCACCGAGGGCAGAGGCTGGGCCAAGGCGAACGGCACCACCTACTACATCGGCTCCGGCGAGTTTGTGGATTCTCCCTATGTCAACAACTATCCGCTGGCCCACAGCTATGTCCTGGAGGTGGATGACTCCTATGTAAAGGACTATGTGGACAACGACAATAACTGCCCCGGCGACCGGTATAAGTTCTCAACGGCCCTGATCCAGGCGGCTGCTGACGAATTCGCAAAGGGCTGCGATTTGGCGAAGCTGTCCTGCGAGGTCGAGTTTCAATATCTCGGTGACACGGTGGAATATCACCAGTATGCAGGCCTTGAGAAAGTTTATCTGTATGATCAGGTGAACATCGAGCACGCCCCCAGCGGCTTCAGCCACACCTCGGCTGTATGCGAGATTGAATGGGACTGCATCAAGGAGCAGTATAAATCCATCAAGCTGGGTGATGTTTATTAGTCAGACTCCGGTTCCATCCAGGGCTATGAGATTGCTACCGGCTCCATTACGGGTGTTCACATAAAAGGCGGGTCCGTCAGCACGGCGAAGCTGGACAATTTTGTTTGTACTTCGGCAAAAATCGGAACTGCCGCAATTACTTCAGCAAAAATTCAGGATGCGGCCATCACAAACGCCAAGATCCAGGATGCGGAGATCAAAGCGGCAAAAATCGACTGGGCGGATATCGAGGAGCTGACGGCAGGCACCATCCACGCGGACACGGTGGAAGCAGATGACGGCTCCTTTGACCATCTGGCCGCTATCGATGTGGATATCACGGATGCGAACATCAAGAATGCCAGCATCAGCTCCGCAAAGATAAAAGACCTGGATGCTTCTGTGGCTGAGATCACTACGGCGTTCATCAAGGCTGCGACTATCGAGGGAGCGCACATTGATGCGCTTAGTGCAGGCATTGAAGATGTCATCAAGGCGAACATCGACAGCCTGGCCGCAGGCACACTTTCCGCTGAAAAAGCAACGGCGAACATCGTCTCCGCCGGGAAGGGCTACTTTGACAATGCCACCATTGCGGAAGCGGCTATGGGAACGGTCAGTGCGGATGCGGCAGATTTTATCCAGGCCCATGCGGACAGCATGACGGCAGACGAGCTCCGGGCCGGTTTGGCTGAGATCTATGCTGCCTTCGTCAACAGCGCCCGGGTGAACTGGGCCGACATCTCCGACTTGACAGGTGACAATGCTCTGTTTACCACCATCAATGGTGACAAACTGTACTGCACCAGCCTGGCGGTAACGGATGCCAACATTTCCGCTCTTTCTGTGGGCAAGCTCATGGTCCAGCGGGAATCTGACGGGAAAATGTTCCAGGTGACGGTGGACAGCGAAGGCAACATTACCTCCGTTTAGGCTTCGGTCACGGACGAAAACATCTCCGACAACAGCATCTCCGGCACGAAAATCCTGGACAGGAGCATCACGGCGCAGCAGCTGAATGTGGAAGATATCTTCGCCAACAACGCCAACGTGATGAGCCTGATTGCCAAAAACATCAGCGTGACGGACCTGTTTGCCCAAGAGACTACATCGCCGGTCATTTCTACTGCATGGATCAAGGGTGACCTGGATGAGCTGAAGCTGTCCTCCGGCAATTCCATCTCCATGCTGGTGGAGGACACAGAAAAGATCACCACGGCCATGGAGATCAAGGCGGATGGCGTACACATTTCTGATCCGGGCCAGCCCAATACCAGCGAACTGCTCCTGCAGAGTGACGGCCTTTCCATTATTGATCCTAACGGCGAAACAGCAGCCACCTTTCAAGATGCAGGCATGACTTCGCCGGAGGTGCGCTCCGAAAGGCTGAAATCCGGTCGGCTGGTTCGGGCATCCATAGCGGATGATCTGGTTTGTGATTACTGGGAGGCGAACTAATGGCAGACAAAAAAGTAAGCATGGTATTCTCCTGGTCCGGAAGCGCCGAGATGACCATGTGGGGCACCAACAAGGTGAAGCTCTCACCGCAGGGCAGCTCTTACTGGTTCCCCGGCGGCTATGTGGCCAGCATCGAAAAGGTAGTGGTCCGTGGCATCTATCCGTCCTCTCAGACGGGCGTGACAATCGTGAACTCCTCCGGCGTAGAGAAGCCGCTGATCTGGGGATGGCAGGACACGAGCAATTTCAACACCGGCCTGTACGGCGAGGTGTGGACCCCCGGTTTGGAATCCGGCTTGGACAATTCGGCATCCGGATGCGGAAGGAAAACCAGCAATGCCTGGCGTGCCGGTAAAGCCTGGAATCCCTTCGACAGTACCGGCTGCTGGGTGCACCTGGGTGTTTACGCTGAAAGCGAGAGCTTCACCTGCACCAAGGTCGAGGTGCACATCGTAGCGGTTCCCGGCATAGCGGACATCACGCCTCCGAAGGGGCTGACGGTGGGTGTTGCTTCCACCATTTCCATCACCCGGTATACGGAGAAATTTCCGGTGACCCTGACCTGCTCCCTGTACATTAACAAGGTGAAGGTGGAAACGCTGACCATTGCCAGTAAGGCTTCGGCCAGCAGTTTTTCGTTTACCCCGAGGAGCGCATGGGCGGCGAGACGGCTGACAGCACCTTCGACATGCAGCGTTTTTTTGTAGCTGACGACCTACAATCTGAGCGGGGAAGCTATCGGAACCACATCGGCAACGGCAACGATGACCTTCAATCCGTCCCAGATCTCTTCCGCTCCGGCAAAGGCTACGGCGGGCCAGAAGATCTCCTTTCCGGTGAAGCAGTGGGATGACCAATGCACCTATCATGAGCTGACCATCCAGCGGAGCGGCGTAAATGCCTCGTTGCTGACTTTTGCTTTTTCCGGCTCTCTTTCAACTGCGGAGGCGTTGCTTCCTCTTTAGGGCTGGGCAGATAAATACCTGACGGACGGCAACCGCTGCTCTGCCCAGTACAACCTGATCACCTATACCGATAAGAGCAAGGATGTGACTGTCGGGCGGGTCACCGGCGTGCTGGATCTTTCCATGCCCTCTGGCATCGGGCCGTCCTTTCAGACGGAGTTGAGTCGGATCGTCTACTGCGACAGGGCCAATGATCTCCCTGCCAGCACTTATGTTTACTCTCAGACAGGGCTTCAGGCCAAACTGAGCAATGTAGCCTATCAGTACGGTGCCTCCCTAAACAAGGTGGTCGTGATGCTGAACGGTCGGTCTTTTGCAGGTACCGGTGTGACCGCCGGGTCTGTAGCGGACAGTGAAAAATGGAGCTCGAAGGACAGAATCTACGAGAAGGGCGAGGTGCCCGTGACGGTGACCCTGACTGACTCCCGGGGAAACACTTACACTACTTCTCACACCATCTCGGTTCAGGACTACAGCCTGCCTTCTGCGACAATTGCAGCAGAACGATGCGATGCCCAAGGCAATCAGGATCCGGTTTCCGTCTATATGCGATATACCCTGAAATGGACATCCAGCACGGTCAAAGGCTTCACCAACACCTGCACACCGTGGCTGGGATACAAGCTGACCAAAGCCTCTGCCTACACCGAGCTCACCTCTGCCAAGGGCCAGAACGTTTCTCTGATCATGGCTGAAACAGAAGATGGCACCGTTGCGCTGGAGGTGGATCAGTCCTACATCGTGCAGGTGGTCCTGACGGACTGCTTCAACATGGCAGCCTTTTCGGATACCGTCCCCATGTGCCAGTATGTGCAGGCGGTGGATGCCAGTCGAAACAGCACAGGCCTTTATACTGTGCCGCATCAGTCAAAATCCGTGGTGGTTGACGAAGAGCATGACTTCTGGGCATACGGGCATAAGCTGGCTGATGCGATCTATCCTGTTGGCTCCACCTTCATCGGCAAGGCACCGCCCCCTATCCCGGAAGACGGCTGGGTGGAAACGGAAACCGAAGTGTGGACCCGGATCGCGCCGGAGTACACCGCCTCCATGGAGGTCATTGATGGCAATCTGTACTTCACCACCAACACTTCGGACATCTATCCATACATCAAGGACGGCAAGCTGTATGTGGACTGGAACGGCGAGGCAGACCTGACGGATTCGGCTGTGTACATCGAGCGGCCGGAGGGTGTTCCTGATTCGGCGGATGATGCCCTGGGCAATCTGGTAATCATCACCCAAACCCGGGAGGAAACGCCGGAGCGGGAGCCCCTCATGCTGGATGACAATCAATCCACAGAGAAAGCTGTCATTTTGTCTGACAGTGGTAAGACTGCTTGGAATGATTATGTCCGGGGCACCTTCCTGGGCCATGACGGCACGATTCACCTGGCAAATACATCGAATCCGGCTGTGTCTTTCTGGCATTCTGACGATGAGGGCTACCGGACGATTTTGACCAGCACCAAAGGTCTGACGGCGACCAGAACAATCACTCTGCCCGGCAAAACCGGCACTGTGGCCCTGACCAGTGACATCCCGGACACGCCCAGCAACGCTACGACTAGCGCAGCCGGCTTGATGAGCGCCGCAGATAAAACCATTCTTTCCCGGCTTGGCACCCGCATCCATAGCAGCGATCTTGTAACGGGCTCCGGTCTGGTGAAGAACGGCACGAACTCTTCCGGTACGCAGTTGTATGGCCTGCCGACGGCCACGGCCTGCGATGTTTGCAAGATCACGCTGACGGCAGGCGACTGGATCATTTATGGCGGCATCTGCTTTGACTCCTCCAGCGCCAGCGGCGGCATTGTGCGAGCAACGATTTACACGACAAGCCAGACTACATCATCCAGCCCGCGTTATTCTACCTCTCAGCAAAATACAAGTGCGTATGACGTAACGCTTACGACCATGATGACCGCCATTGGTCTTACATCCAGCACCGTCGTTTACCTGATCGGCTACCAGACATCCGGAAGCACAATTACCTGCAACAGTGCATATCTCTGCGCTGTATGCGTCGGATAAACAGGAGGTGAAGAAATGGCAACCCATACTTTTAACCTTGGCCCGGTGACGGCGTATGCCATTGCCAGAGCCAGCATTGACGGGGTCAATCTCGTGGATGAGACGACCTTCGCCAACAACATCGCCAACGCCAACAACGTGGCCATGGAGGCCCAGACAGCCCGGGATGAAACGCTTGTTGCCCAGGATGCCACGGAGACGGCTCGGGATGCGGCCATTGTGGCCCAGGGAGCGGCAGAGGCAGCCAGGGACAGAGCAGAGACGGCCCAGGTCGGTGCGGAGGACGCTTACAACCGTCTGCAGGACGAGGTAGCCCAGGCAGCTGCCAGTGCTCAGACGGCATCCGACCTCCGGGACGAGGTGGAGAACATCAAGGATTCCATCGACAGCGTGCTGGGCACCGGCGGCACGGACACCAATACCGAGGCCGAGGGCGTGACCGGCTACGGTGCGGACTCTGGCGTAACGTTCACTTGGCTGCGGGAATTGGAGGAAAGCCTGAGCCAGGAGACCAGCACGCGCACCAGCGAGATCCGCCGGGTGGATACGGAAAAGCAGCTCTATGATGATCTGATGGGCGACTTGACCGCTTATTCCTCCGATGAGGAAGTTGCAGCGAGGATAAAAGAAAAAGCAGGTCACCCTGCGGATGCCGGAGCTGTGGTTGAAGCTATCGCCGGTTTTGGCATTGCGCTGGCAGATGGCCTGATGGACGGTCTGAGTGCGGATTCTGCCCAGGAAGATATAAATAACAGAGTAGCAGAAAAAACGGGCATGGCTGCGGATGCCGGTGCGGTGGTGAAAGCTATTTCCGAATTCGGCGTGGCCTTCGATACCACCATGACGGAGGAGAACAAGGCGGCTGATGCCAAGGCTGTGGGTGATGCGCTGGCCCTGAAGGTGAATACGGACGATGTCATTGCAGTAGCCAACGGAGGCACGGGAGCCACCACGGCGGCGGATGCCCGGACGAATTTGGGCCTTGGTACCTGTGCCGTTGAGAGTACCTTGCCGGTCGCCAAGGGAGGAACAGGCGTTACCACGCTGGCCTAGCTGCGTTCTGCTCTGACCACGCCTACCAAGGCGAACTACCTGACTTTCTCCCTCTCCGGCACCACGCTCACCATTACGCTCAAAAACACATCCGGCACCAATATTGCCAGCGGCAATGTCCAGGGGGTGACTTGATGGCTGTTTCCATGAATGGTACCGCACTTCAGAACATAACTTTCAACGGTACTGCCCTGGGCCGGGTGATTATCAACGGAACGGAAGTTTTTCGCACCTGCGCCAAGGGAGCCTCTTTCACCTATACCGGCACCTGCGAGGTCTGCAACGACAATGATGCCATCGTGACGAAATACACGCAGGACAGCGATACAGGCCAGGTGCTGACGGGCATCACGACCAACGCAGCGACCTATACCGGCGGCAGCACCAACTGGCGCATCAAATTCAAATCCTCCGGTACTTTTGTCCCGCTGATTGACGGCATGAAGGTCGATATCTTCATCGTGGGCGGAGGCGGTGGCGGAGGAAACGGATCCAGCCGTGGAGGCAGCGGTGGCGGAGGAGCAGGCGGCTATACCACCACAGTGAAGGGCGTAACCCTGACGAAGGGCACATCCTACAAGGTGACGGTGGGAGCAGGCGGCGAGGCGAATACAGCGGGAGGCAAGAGTGTCTTCGGTTCCTATTCGGCCAGCGGCGGCGGCAAAGGAAATAATACACGAGGCATCACGTACACGGCCTCAGACGGATCGATCATGCAGACCGCTGGCCAGGAGCAGAAAGGCGGCGCATTAGGACAAAGCGCAGGCACAGGAGCGGGAGGCTATGGAGGCGGCTGGGTCAGGGCGGCTGACGGCGATATGGAAGGCGGTGATGGGGTTCGGGCCTTTGGCAGCGGCTCCATTTACTACGGAGCAGGCGGAGGCGGAGGTGGCCCCAGCTACCATGTCAATGCAGACAGCGGTTGCCTTGCCGGTTTGGGTGGCAATACAGGCGGCGGTGTAGGTGGCTCTTATACAGAAGCTGCTCCGAACTACAATGTGAAACCCGTAGCGGGGATCGCAAATACCGGAGGCGGCGGTGGTGGCGGATGCCAGAAAAACTCCTCTTCTTACTATACCGGAGCTGCAGGAGGCTCAGGCATTGTGATCATCCGGAATGCAAGATAAAAAAGAGTAAAAAAAGGAACAAAAAGGAGGGAGACAGATGAGCATAAAAGCAAAAGACCTGATCGATCTTTTCCAGAAAGCCCTGAACGAGAAATGGGGCTACATCTATGGCGCAGCCGGCGAGACGTGGACTCAGGCCAAACAGGATGCTGCCACCCGTGAGCAGACGATCCAGTACGGTCAGAAATGGGTGGGAAAGCGTGTGGCTGACTGCTCCGGCCTTTTCTGCTGGGCTTTCAAGCAACTGGGCGGGAGTTGCTATCATGGCAGCAATACCATGTTCAAGCAATACAACAGCGCCAGCGGGGAGCTGAAAAGCGGAAAAAGGGCGGACGGTCAGGAAATGAAGCCCGGCACGGCTGTATACAAGTACAACGCTACTGACGGCTACCACCATGTGGGTCTGTTCATCGGG
>R11__coassemble_1398_pt1 | contig 13673 bp, 16 predicted proteins | sample R11__metabat2_high_PE_049 | metagenome-assembled genome bin R11
GATTACATCAAAATCCATTCCATTGAAATATGCCACTAGTTTCTTTCTTTCTGCCTTTGGCAACAATGCATCCATCAAGATTTTGCTGGAACATCTATGATTAAATAGCTTCGTCTTATTATTAATTCTTTTCACGCATCCAGTATAAATCCTTTCAGCGCAATTTTTAAAGCTATTCAAATTCATAAACACAACTTTAACATCATCTATCAGATGATACATTGAGCGATCTTCCACAAATCTGTTTTGATTGCAAACAATTGTAACCTCATTGTTCTTCGCTAATTCGTTTGCAATCAATGATACTACTCGTTTGGTTCCGCCAAGCCCAAAGATTGAATTGATCCAAATAGCAATCTTCATCTTATTTTTCCGCCTTTACTCCAACCAAATTCAGTACACACTCGCAGTGATTCTATACATCGACGTGGACCTCGTTCATAATTTTTTCTCTTTGCTTTTTAAATTCATCTCTCCCTTGGCTGACATTCTAGATAAACAAAAGCAAATCCTTGAAATCATAAATATGCGTTCCGGGCATGTAATCTTTCGGGTTATCTACCAGGAACCCCCGCTGTTCTTCGTAAGCGTCAATATCATCCAGTGTATAGCCAATTGGCTTATCTAATAGCAAGTAGTCAATTGCTACTGAGGAATAATCTGAAATGAGTCCGTCCGTTTCACTCATTACTTCATACGTCTGGAAGCCATCATCTTCAAAAGTAGCATCATTCACAATCTCAATATTAGACAATTCTTCTTGCAAAATTGGGAACTCTTTTTGGATCATGTGTGGCTTAATAATCAAAAGTACCCCTTTCGCTGCACACAAAGCATCCAGTTTATGAAGCATAGAGATATCCTCAACCACGGGCAACCCCGTTTCTGTTGTTAGCGTATCAGTACACAGATGTTTTGCTTTTGCGATTCTATAGGTTGGCATCCAAAAAATCAGTTTTTTGCATTTTTTCTTCTATTTTAGTCCCCTCGCATAATCTTCCGCCGCATGCTTTTTGAACACATCATAAACAGGGTATCCGATAGGCAAAATCTTAGAAGGATGGCACCCAAAAAATTCTTTTTTGGTCTCTACGAAAATCCTTCCAGGAACCAAAACATAATCAAAAAACGTGTGGTTCGCCGCAATATTCGTTTTGAAGCTGCAGCCATGCCACAAATTTACAAATATCTGTTCATCCTGAGCATACCGAATCCAGCCCACATCAGAAGAGTGAGTATAAAAGACATACTGGCAAGTATATGCCAAATAAAGTGCGCGATATGAAACTGCTCTCCTCTCTCTATCTACAAATTTATCCACATATTCAACGTTTTTGTAATCACCAAAGTTATTCCTATGCTCCGTCATATAATAAATCTTATATGTATCATTGTAGTGATGCTCAATCAAATAGCGAAACAATGTATACACATTTCCAGATGCTTCTGTGCGGGTCATCAACAATATCGTATTCTTCTGTACTGCTGGCTTTTTCTTTTTTATTAATAACAAAAGGGGCTTTTCAAGCATAAAACGAGCTTCAGCCTTAACTCCATCTGACTTCCGAATACGGTGTCCCGTACTCAGTCCTCTCCGTACCTTTTTTCTTATTTTTTTGATATTCATGATTCCTGCCCTCCCCTTATTTTTCAGCTTCTTGTGTTTTAATTCCAATTTTTTCCCTGAGTTTTGATGTGGATATTCCTTGAGTGTAAGAAAGGAATACTACCTCCGCTCCCAAGGTTTTCAATTCTTCCTGCGTACGCTTCCACCTTTCGTTTTCCTTCCAATCATCGCCAATGAAAATTTTATCAAAATGATATTTCTAAAAAGCGGTCTTCTTATCAAGCGTGTAGCAAATATGAACCTAGTCCACCCACCGGACTGCCTAAAGCAGTTCCTTACGCTCTTCAACCGGTATTATCGGCTTCCTTCCTTTGTATTCCTCCACCAGCTAATCGTCATTCACGCCTACAATTAAGTAATCGCATGCTTCATGTGCTCTCTAAATTAGTCTAACATGCCCAACATGCAATAGGTCAAAGGTTCCCTGCGTGTACCCAATGATTTTATCACTCATGCCACTATTCCCTCCAATCATAGTTTCAATTTTTCAACAATTCGACCGCAGTAACTTTCTGTAGGCGAATGCATAACTTTTCGGATTTTACTTCTCTCTTGTTTATACTCATCTACATCATATGCAATATGTGAAATGAACTTCCTGAGATCTTCAAAGTTATATATTTTTTCTCCGGGCATGTACTGCAATGGGTCTTCAAATATGAACCCCCTGGTTGACTTGTATTTTTCATAATCTCTTAATACAAATCCAATTGGGCGATCCATCAGAAGATAATCCACAGCAGCAGAAGAAAAATCCGAAAGCAGCGCATCGCTAACATGCATTACTGAATAAAGAGAAACGTCTTTCTATCGAAGCATATCGTTGTCAATGAAAAACACAGAATCTGAGCTCCCTTGTGAGTGCCACTTCTACTGAGCAGGATGCCTCTTTATCAGGCAAACAACATGCTCCTGCTTGCATAATTTCTAAAGCATTTGAAACTCTTGCTCATTTTCGATTCCTGAAAACCCATAGCATGTTAAAATACTGTTCTCAGGAAAACCCATTTCAGCATTTTGTAGAAACGTCGGCATCCATAAAATCAGTTTCCTTCCCTTAAGTTCCACACCCGCTAACTTGAAAAAACATTCTTCTTTGTTGCAGCTTCTGAGAAGAAGATCATATCTCGGATAACCAATAGGCAATATTTTTTGTTTGTCACAATTCCAATATTTGGCCTTTGCATCCACAAACAGGTCGCCAGATACGAGTGCATAGTCGAAAACGTAATCTTTATGCCTTTGGTTGCTCTTCACATTTTTATACCCATTTCCATGCCATAAATTGACTACAATCTGCTTATCATTGTACTTTCTATGGTACCCACCCGTATTATATAAGTACATGAAATACTTTGCAGTTGCGCAATAAAAGAGTGCTTCAGGAGAAACCCACCCACTTGCTTCATTCAGCTTAGCGAAAACTATTCCTTTGATCTTATCATATTTCCTCGGGGTTGCAACGCACCATACAATTCGATACTTGCTCCCCATTCCGTTCTCAAGCAAATAATCAGACAGCGCCCTCGTATTATCTGCATACTCATTGTTCACTCCATTATAAAAAACAATTGTCTGAGTGCCATCTGGATAAAATAAGCCAATCAAGTTCATCAAAGCCGTACCCACTGTGGAAAACAGTTTCCCAGTGTAAAAAGAGATGCAATGGGCAACACCACGTTTTCTAATATTGTAGCACAAACTCTCCATGGTCATTTTTCTTGCACCTCCTAATCTTAGAATTGCTCTGCTTCAAATTCACTTTGCTGAGGTAAAATCTACTCAAACGCGTTCTGCAATTTCTCTTTTCTGGCTTGAAAATCGTCCACTTCGAAATCATTAATGCAGACCATTTTCCATTTCCCATTTCTTACTGCATCGCAAACTTCATCATAGTTTCCATTCTCACCATAGGTAAACATCTTGCCAAATTTCATGTCCCTTGGCACAAAATCGCCCTTTGCCAACTGCCAATCCCGGAATAACCACTGATTTACATTCGTTGAATCCCGGAACCTATAGCTGCACGTTCTTGTCAATTCTTCGCCTTCCTCACGCCATACCTCTTCCAAAGTTCTTTTCAGAAAGCAAGACGCCAAATGAGGTTCATAGAGTCCGATGAAATGCTTCCATGGCATGAGCAAGAAGTTCCGTACAAGAAATTTTCCGTACTTCAAGTTATACCACTTCCAAGGGTGCTCCGCAATAACCCGATTCTTTTCAAAATGATCATTCAAAATACCTATATTATTAATCTCCGCATGATCAACTCTCCGCGTCATGGCAATCGGGTTTAATAATGCAGAATCACACGGCAGGCCATCTTTAAAAAAATCCGTCTGTTTCACCGGAGCTGTGAGAAACATATCATCGTTAAAATAGACGAACTGCTCTGATAGTCCTTTTATCCGATGGAGGTTCAGCTCAATCACGTGCGAACTAAAAGTTGGTAAGAATTTTTCTGGAATGTAGTCCTCGTGCTTCACTATATGAAGCTTGGGATGATTGGTGTTCAACCATTCAGGAAGGTGTCCCCACGTCACGAAATGGATTTTCCTCACCCAAGGTGCAAAGAGCTCTACTCCCCGGAACCAATAGCGTAAAAGATCCCAGTCTCGATAACGAATCTCAGCATTATTCCACCGATTTGCTACTTCAGCTTCCCGTGCATCCATTTGCTATTCATAAGCTGCACGCTCAGCCCGCCATGCGGGATCACTTCCATCAACCCATATAATCACAAAATCAATGTCGTTCATGCCGACACATCCTCGCCCTCTGCAATAATCAACGTTATCATTTCACCCTTCAGCCCCAGCTGTCGCAAGCTCTTCCGCCTCCTCCGTGCCCACAGGCCGGTATTCCTCCAGCAGCAGCTCCGGCTTCTGCTCCTGCAGGATCTGCAGGGCCGCCATAATGGCCGCGTCGGAGGTGCCCCGGTTCATCATTTTCTTGATGCGGGCGGCGTCCTTCCTGGCCTTTTCCTTCCGCCGCTGCTCCAGGCGCACCATCCAGCTCTGGGACATGCGCTCCATGTCCTCCTGGCTCTGGGGCAGCACCTTGGTGGTCAGGAATTCCTCATAGGCGTTGCACAGCAGCTCCACATCGTCCCCGAAGACGATCTGGTTGCCGTGGTCCAGCCAGAGGATCTTGTTACACAGCTAACGCACCTGCTCGATGGAGTGGGACACCAGAATGCCCGTCACGCCGCCGGACAGGATCTTCCGCATTTCCGCCGCGCTCTTCTGCCGGAAGGAGCCGTCACCCACGGACAGCACCTCGTCCAGAATGATCACATCCGGCTCCACCAGGCAGGCGATGGAGAAGGCCAGCCGGGACTTCATGCCGGAGGACAGCTGCCGATAGGGCTGGTCCTGGAATTCCTCCAGCTCGGCGAAGCTGATGATCTGGCTGTACATCTCGTTCATAAAGGCGCGGGAGGAGCCCATCAGGGCGCCCCGCAGGAAGGTGGTCTCCCTTCCCGTCAGGTCCGGGGCGAAGCCGGCGGTCAGCTCCAGCAGGGCGGCGATTTTGCCCTTCACCTTCACGCTGCCCTCGGTGGGCACCATCACGCCGGAGACCGCCTTCAGCAGCGTACTCTTTCCGGCGCCGTTGGAGCCGATAATCCCCAGCATGTCTCCCTTGTCCAGGTCAAAGGTCACGTCCTTGTCCGCCCAGAAATCATGCTTGGTAATCTTGCCCTGAATTTTCCGCAGGGTGTACTCCTTCAGCCCGATATCCTTAAAATCCCCGATCACATAGCGGATCGAAACGTGCTTGCACGAAATAGCCGGCACCCAGAGCTCCCTCCTTTTCGCATTTCATTTTCCTATTCAGCCGTTGGGCAGCCAGCGGCGGATTTTGCCGTAAAGCTCCCAGCCGCCGTAAAAGGTCTTCCAGCCCGCCTTCAGCAGCTCCACCCCGAACCTATCCCGGTAGGACAGGGTATCCCCGGCGTCCGCCGCCAGGGCCAGGATCTCGCTGCGGTATTTCTCCCGGACAGGCAGGAATTTTTCTTCGCAGTTTTCCATATAGCGCACCGTGCTGAGCCGGGCATGCAGCCTGCGCCGCTGGGCCGCCGCATGCAGGGCGGGATCGCACCCTTCCGCTGCAGCCGCCAGCTTGTCCGCCGCAGCCGGAAAGGCCAGCTTCGCCTCCGAGAAGGCGCTGTTGACAATGGAACCCTCTGTCATCACGTAGAAATACAGCGGCTCGCTGCCGTACATCACCCCGGGAGCACCGTCCAGCAGCTCCGGAAACAGCCAGGTATCCTCGTAAAGCTGCCCCTCCGGGAAGCGCTTTCCCCGGAACAGCTCCGCCGGGAACAGCTTGCCCCAGGCGGAAACATCGATCTGCCGGTGCAGCAGCACGCTTTCATAGGCCTCCCGGCGGTTGAACCAGACAGCCTCTTCAGTGCCGGCGTAGTTCCGCTTCTCCGTGCCGTCCCGCACCACCAGATGGTTGCAGGCGGCGATGCAGCCGGGCTGGCCCTTGCGGTACAGCTCCAGCAGGCCGGAGAGATACTCCGGAGACACATAATCATCCGAGTCCACGCAAGCAATGAAATCGCCATGGGCCCGGTCCAGCGCGTAATTCCTGGCCGCGGAAACCCCGCCGTTCTCCTTGTGAAGGGCAACCACCCGGGGATCCTTCGCGGCCCAGGCATCGCAGATCTCCCCGCTGCGGTCCGGTGAGCCGTCATCCACCAGCAGCAGCTCAAAATCACTGTGCCGCTGGGCAAGGATGGAGCGGATGCAGCCTTCCAGCCGCCCCTCCGTCCGGTAAACCGGAACGATGATGCTGATGTGCTCCACCGCGTCCACTCCCTCCGGCCTTCCTGCAGGCGCACCAAAGCCGGCTCGCCCATGCCAAGCCATGATGATTTTAGCATACATTATATGGAAAGTCAATCCGGGCAGGCAGTCTTTCCTTTGTGGGCCGGCTGTCTTTCTCCCGGCTTTCCCCGATCTGGTCGGGATTCTTCCTTTCGCGCCCTGTTCTTTTGGCCGGGGGTGTGCTATAATCCGCTGCGCCCTTCGGGGAAAAGGATTTTGGGAGGATTTTTTCCTATGGAAAAGCTGCTTGAGCTCCTTCGTGGTTCCATTGGCACGCCCTACGGCCGCCGCCGTGTGCTGATGACGGTTTTCGGTGTGCTGATCTGCGGCTTCGGCGTTTCCCTGTGCCGGATGGCCGGCATGGGGGTCGATCCCTTCCAGTGCCTGTGCGGCGGGTTGTACCGGGTGATCCCCCTGAGCCAGGGCACCGCTTACATCATCATCTCCGCCCTGATGCTGATCGTGGGGCTGATCCTGAAGCCCCGGCTGTTCGGTCTGGGAACCTTTATCAACCTGTTCCTGCTGGGCTACGTGATCGATGGCGGCGAGCAGCTGCTGTTGAGCCTGTTCGGACCGGCGGCAAGCCTGGGGATCCGGATCGTTTACCTGATCCTGGGGCTGGCGGTGCTGTGCTTCTCATCTTCCCTGTACATGACCGCCAATATGGGCATTTCCGCCTATGATTTTTATGCCATTTGCCTGTCCGACCGGGGCGTGCTGCCCTTCCGGTTCATGCGGATCATCACCGACCTGATCTGCGTGGGCACCGGCTGGGCCCTGGGCTACACCCCCGGCGTGGCCACCATCGTCTGTGCCCTGCTGATGGGGCCCGTGGTCTCCTTCATCAACGATCATTTCTCTTCTCCCTTCCTGAACCGGGCCAGGGGCTGAAAAAGCCGAAAAGGGCTTGACAAAAACCCAAAGCCTGTTATAATATACCTGTCAACGGGAAACCATTGACAGGAGGCGATCCCATTGGAGAGCAACGGCGTTGACCGCAAGGTTGAGCTGGCATTTCTGGCAGCCTTTTACGGAGGGCTGCTGACGGAGAAGCAGCGGCTGGTGCTTTCCCTGTGGTGCGAGGAGGATCTCTCCCTGGCAGAGATCGCCGCCGAGGCCGGCATTTCCCGGCAGGGTGTGCACGAGACCCTTACCCGGGCCTCCGACCGCCTGACGGAGATGGAAAGCAAGCTGGGCATGGCCGCCCGCTTTTCCCGGATGGAAAAGGGACTGGCGGAGTGCCTGGAGCAGCTGGAAAACGGCAAATATGAGGACGCCGCGCAGACGGTCCGGCTGCTGATGCGGCTGGATCAGGAGGATCACGATGGCATTTGAAGGCCTGAGCACAAAGCTCCAGAACGCGCTCAAGAAAATGAGCGGCAAGGGCAAGCTTTCCGAGGCGGATGTCAAGGAAAGCATGCGCGAGGTCCGCATGGCCCTGCTGGAGGCCGACGTTAACTACGCCGTGGCCAAGGACTTCATCAAGCGGGTGACCGAAAAGTGTGTGGGCCAGGAGGTGCTTGCCTCCATGACCGCCGGTCAGCAGGTCGTGCGCATTGTGAACGACGAGCTGACCGCCCTGATGGGGTCCACCAACGCCCGGCTGACCTGGTCCTCTTCCCTGCCTACGATCTACATGCTCTGCGGCCTGCAGGGCGCCGGCAAAACCACCATGGCCGCCAAGCTGTCCGGCTGGCTGACCCGGCAGGGCAAGAAGCCCATGCTGGCCGCCTGCGACATCTACCGGCCCGCTGCCATCAAGCAGCTGCAGGTGGTGGGCGAGCAGGTAAAGGTTCCCGTCTTTGAGAAGGGCACCCAGGATCCCGTCAAGACCGCCAAAGAGGCTGTGGAGTATGCCCGGTACTACGGGCGGGATGTGCTGATCATCGATACCGCCGGCCGGCTGCACATTGACGAAGCCCTGATGGAGGAGCTGCAGCGGATCAAGGCCGCGGTGAAGCCCCAGGAGATCCTGCTGGTGATCGACGCCATGACCGGCCAGGATGCCGTGAACGTGGCCAAGAGCTTCGATGAGAAGCTGGACATCAGCGGCGTGATCCTGACCAAGCTGGACGGCGACACCCGCGGCGGCGCGGCCCTGTCCGTCAAGGCCGTGACCGGCAAGCCCATCAAGTTCAGCGGCACCGGCGAGAAGCTGGGCGACATCGAGCCCTTCTATCCCGACCGGATGGCCAGCCGGATCCTGGGCATGGGCGACATTGCCAGCCTGATCGAGACCGCCGGAGAGGCCTTCAGCGATCAGGATGTGGACAAGCTGGCCCGCCGGGTGAAATCCAACGAAATGACCCTGGAGGACTTCCTGGAGCAGATGCAGTCCGTCAAAAAGATGGGCCTGAAAAAAATGATCAGCATGCTGCCGGGAATGGGCGGCCAGGACGTGGATGTGGATGAAAACGCCCTGAAGAAGCCGGAAGCCATCATCCGCTCCATGACCCCCAAAGAGCGCCGGAATCCCGCCATCCTGAACGCCAGCCGCCGCAAGCGCATCGCCGCGGGCTCCGGCACCACGGTGCAGGATGTGAATCAGCTGATCCGCCAGTTTGACCAGGCGAAGCAGATGATGAAGCAGATGACCAGCGGCAAGGGCAAGGCCCGGCGGATGATGAAGGGCATGAAGATGCCCCCCAATATGTGACTGATCTCGCAGTTCCCTGCGATTTCATACTACAATTCGTTTCCAGAATAAGAGGAGGAAATATCATGTCTGTCAAGATTCGTCTGAAGAGAATGGGTATGAAGAAGAAGCCCTTCTATCGTGTGGTGGTGGCTGATATCCGCAGCCCCCGTGACGGCCGCTTCATCGAGGAGATCGGCTACTACAATCCCATGACCCAGCCCGCCGACATCAAGATCGACGGCGAGCGCGCCAAGTACTGGCTGGGCGTCGGTGCTCAGCCCACCGACACCGTCCGCATTCTGCTGAAGAAGACCGGCGCCATCGAGGAGAAGTAAGCCTGACGGCGGCGTCTGACGCAGAAAGGATTTTTCCATGCAAGAACTTGTCACCTACCTGGCAAAGTCCCTGGTGGATCATCCGGACCAGGTGACCGTCAGCGAAACCGAGGGCCCCGAGGCCATCATCCTGGAGCTGCATGTGGCAGAGGAGGATATGGGCAAGGTCATCGGCAAGCAGGGTCGGATTGCCAAGGCGATCCGGACGGTCGTCAAGGCCGCTACCGCCAAGGACAGCAAGCCCGTTTTCGTAGAAATCCAGTAATAACCGGGGGCAGGGGTCGAAGCGGCTCCTGCCCTTTCAAGTTGAGTGAGGAAATTATGCTGACACCCTATCTGCTCATCGGTGAGGTGCTTCGCCCCCAGGGGATCCGGGGCGAGGTGAAGGTTCGTCCCTACGCTGCCGATCCCTCCCGCTTCCGGGAATGGGACACCCTTTACCTGAAGGACGGCGAAGCCTATTCCCCCATTGAAGCCCGGTGCAGCCGGGTCCATGACGGCTTTGCCTATATCACCCTGGGAGACTGCGCCGACCCGGAAAGCGCCGAGAGGCTGCGGGGGCGGGAGCTGTATATCGCCCGGGAGCAGGCCGGTGAAACCGCCGAGGACGAGGTGCTGGTGGCGGACCTGATCGGCTGCAGGGCGGTGGATGAAAACGGCACAGCCGTGGGCACCCTGACGGATGTGCTGCAGAACAGCTCCGTGGATGTGTACGTTTTCCGCACCCCCAGGGGCACCATGATGGCCCCGGCTCTTCTGACTGCCTTCCCGGAGGTGGACGTGGAAAACCGGCTGATCCGGGTGGATTCCCGGCGGCTGCAAGAGGTCTGCGTGTATGAGGATTGACATCCTGACCATCTTCCCGGAGATGTTCGAAAGCGTTTTGACCTCCAGCATTCTGGGCCGGGCCCGGGAGCAGGGGCTGATCGAGATCAACTGTGTGGACATCCGCCCCTTTTCCGCCCTGAAGCACAAGAACACGGATGATTATCCCTTCGGCGGCGGCGCCGGCATGGTGATGCTGTGCCAGCCCATCGCCGACGCCATGGCCTCCGTCACATCGGACGGCGCTCCGGCCCGGCGGATCTACATGGGTCCCCGGGGCAGGACCCTTTCCACCGCCCTGGCGAGGGAGCTGGCCCGGGAGGAGCACCTGGTGCTGCTGTGCGGCCACTATGAGGGCGTGGACCAGCGGGTGCTGGATGCGTGCATCGACGAGGAGATCAGCATCGGGGATTACATCCTGACCGGCGGCGAGCTGGCCGCCATGGTGCTGACGGACTGCGTTTCCCGGTTCATCCCCGGGGTGCTGGGCAGCGAGGAAAGCGCCGAGGAGGAATCCTTCTCCGACGGGCTGCTGGAATATCCCCAATATACCCGGCCCAGGGAATGGAAGGGCATGGAGGTGCCGGAGGTGCTGCTCAGCGGCGACCACGCAAGGATCCGTGCCTGGCGCAGGAAGGAAAGCCTGCTGGCCACCCGGGCCCACCGCCCGGACCTGCTGGAGCGGGCAAGCCTTACCGAAAAGGAAAAACGGATGCTGGAGGAAAGGGAGGACGAGGCGTAAATGTTTCTGCGCAAGCTGGTGGTGATTTTTCTGCCCCTGGTGATGGTGCTTCTCATCTGCCTGCTGCTGCCCCTGCTCAGCGGTGCCGGCTTCCTGTACTGGGCCGTGGCGGGGCTGCTGCTGGGCATTGCCCTGGCCCTGGTGCTGCCCCTGTCCGGCGCCACCCGGATGCGGGAGCCCTTCGGCTACCTCCTGTGGGTGCCGGCTCTGGTGCTGATCCTGGTGGTGCTGTTTCAGGGGCTGACCGTGAACGGCGGCGCCGATATCCCCGTGCTTTCCCTGCTCACCGCCGCCACGCCCTCCGTCATCCTGGTGGAGTGCGCCTTCATCGGCTTCCTGATGACCACGGTGATCCGCACAAAGACCTGACGGCGCTTGCTTTTTCCCCTGTTCTTTGCTATGATGATTCCGCATTTTTCCGCGGAAGAGAGGAATACCTTTCCATGCTGATATCAAACGGACAGTTCCGGGCCCGGGCAAGGGCGGTGCTGAAAAGCGGCTGGCAAGTGGCCATGCTGGTGGGCTTCATCGCCACCATTCCCAGCCTGATCCGCCTGGTGGCCGAGCATTTTCTGGACGGCAGCCTGATGGACCGGCTGTTTAACGCCATGAGTGACGCCACCATCCTTCAGCTCAGCAGCAGCACCTGGCTGGTGACCACCGCTCTCGGGCTGATCGACGCCCGGCTGATCATTTCCTGGATCATCTCCCTGATCTGCTTCCTGGGGGCCCCGGTGCTCACCGTGGGAATGTACGCCCAGCAGCAGGCCATGCTGGAGGGGCGGGAAACCGCCGTCAGCGACGCCTTCAGCCGCGTCGGCATCTGGTCAAAGGCCGTGCTGACCAACCTGCTGGTGATCCTGCGGAGCCTGGTGTGGTTCCTGCCGGGTCTGGGGGTGTACGCCCTGGCCCTGGTCCTGTATTCCAATTCCCAGGGGAGCTATCTCGCCGCCTACCTGGCGGACGCGGGCTTCATCCTGGGCGTGGTGCTGGCGGTTCGGTGCTATCTGCGCTACGGCATGAGCCTGTTCATTCTGGCCCGGAAGCCGGAAACCGGCATCATGGAGGCCCAGCGCCGCAGCAAGACCATGATGCAGGGCAAGCTGGGAGCCTACTTCTTCCTGGTGTTCAGCTTCCTGTGGATGCTGCTGCTGGCCATGCTGCTGGATACCTACCTGGAGAGCTGGATCGGGGCGGTGGCCGGCTCCACCATTTTCATGATCCTGCAGGTGATCATCCAGGTCTACCAGAGCACCGCCTGCAACGCCTTCTACCTGGCTTTGGAGGTCCCTGAGGCTCCCGTAAACGAAAATCCCGCTGAAAAAGAGGTTCTGTGAGATGGACATGATGACGAATATCGCTTCCCTGGCTGCCGAGACCCTGAAATCCACCTGGCCCGAGGTCCAGGGACTGCCGGACGCGGAGGAAATCCGGGGCCTGCTGGCTGTGCCGCCGGATCCCGCCATGGGTGATTACGCCCTGCCCCTGTTCCGCCTGGCCAAGGTGCTGCGCATGGCTCCCCCGAAGATCGCCGCCGCCGCCGCTGAGGGCTGGCACCACGAGGATGTGGCCCGGGCCGAGGCCGTGAACGGCTACCTGAATTTCTTCCTGAACCGGGTCAACTTCGCCCGGGAGACCCTGCAGGCCGTGCTGACCGCCGGTGAACGCTATGGTGCCGGAGAAAAGAACGGCAAAACCGTGTGCCTGGACTACTCCTCCATCAACATCGCCAAGCGCTTCCACATCGGCCACCTGTCCACCACCATGATCGGCAACAGCCTGAAGCGGATCTACGACTTCCTGGGCTGGAACACGGTGGGCATCAACCACCTGGGAGACTGGGGCACCCAGTTCGGCAAGATGATTGCCGCCTACAAGCGCTGGGGCAGCAAAGAAGAGGTGGAGCAGGGCGGCGTGGACGCCCTGGTGAAGCTGTATGTCCGCTTCCATGAGGAGGCGGAGAAGGAGCCTGCCCTGGAGGATGAGGGCCGGGCCTGGTTCAAGAAGATCGAGGACGGGGATGAAGAGGCGGTCTCCATCTGGAACTGGTTCAAGGAGATCACCCTGAAGGACGTGGCCCGGGTCTATGACCTGCTGGACGTGAAGTTCGACAGCTACGCCGGTGAAAGCTTCTACAACGACAAGATGGACCGGGTCATCAACGAGCTGAAGGAAAAGAACCTGCTGACCCTGTCCGAGGGCGCCTCCGTGGTGGACCTGTCCGAGGACAACATGCCGCCCTGCATCATCCTGCGCAGCGACGGCGCCACCCTGTACGCCACCCGGGATCTGGCCGCCGCCTTCTACCGGAAGGAAACCTATCATTTCGACAAGTGCCTGTATGTGGTGGCCTATCAGCAGGACCTCCACTTCCGGCAGGTGTTCCGGGTGCTGGAGAAGATGGGCTGCGACTGGGCGAAGGACTGCGTGCACGTGTCCTTCGGCATGATCTCCTACGAGGGAGAGGCCCTGTCCACCCGGAAGGGCCACGTGGGCTATCTGGAGGACCTGCTGCAGCAGGCCCGGCAGAAGGCGCTGGACATCATCAAGGAGAAGTCTCCCGACCTGGAGGACCAGGAAAAGGCTGCCCGCCAGGTGGGCATCGGCGCCGTGGTGTATTCCGCCCTGAGCAACAACCGTATCAAGGACCTGGGCTTCAGCTGGGAGCGGG
>R11__coassemble_1443_pt1 | contig 13424 bp, 16 predicted proteins | sample R11__metabat2_high_PE_049 | metagenome-assembled genome bin R11
CTGAGCTGAACACCAAGAGCGACTACTGCCAGGAATGCGGCTACGACGGGGAAATCCGCATCGTGGAAGAGGATGGCAAGCTGTACTGGGAATGCCCCAAGTGCGGAAACCGGGACCAGCACAAGCTGAACGTAGCCCGCAGGACCTGCGGCTACATCGGCACCCAGTTCTGGAACCAGGGCCGCACCCAGGAGATCCGGGACCGGGTCATGCATCTGTAAGGAAAGAAGGAACGAGAGAAATATGGCTATGCGCCTGCAAAAATATCTGGCCATGAGTGGCGTGGCCTCCCGGCGGGCCTCTGAGAAGCTGATTGCCGAAGGCCATGTGGCCGTGAACGGAAAGGTCATCACGGAAATGGGCGTGACCGTGGAAGACACGGACAAGGTGACGGTGGACGGCAAGCGGGTCCGCATTGAGGCGGAAAAGCACTACATTGCCTACTACAAGCCTATCGGTGAAGTAACCACCGTTTCCGATCCGGAGGGTCGGGCCACGGTGATGGATAAGTTCAAGGACTATCCCGTGCGCCTGTATCCTGTGGGTCGGCTGGACTATGACAGCGAAGGACTGCTGCTGCTGACCAATGACGGCGAGCTGATGAACAACCTGCTGCATCCCAGCCATGAGGTGGACAAGACCTATCTGGTGCGGGTTTCCCTGCAGCTCACCGGCGAGGAGCTGAAGCGGCTGCGCCAGGGCGTGCGGCTGCCGGATGATGACCGCATCACCAGCCCGGCGGATGTGCGCATGATCCACGTGGACGACCTGAGCAGCGTTCTCCTGGTCACCATCCACGAGGGCCGGTATCGCCAGGTGCGGCGGATGTTCGAGGCAGTGGGCCACCAGGTCGTTTCCCTGAAGCGGGTGGGCTTTGGTCCCATTATGCTGGGCGATCTTCCCCGGGGACAGTGGCGCCGCCTGACAGACATGGAGGTTAACCGCCTCCGCATGGTCAGCGGCACCGGGAGGTAAACCATGTACGAGCTGCGCAGCGCCCGTTATCTGGCGGCGGATTGCCTGAAGCAGATCCTGCAGCCCGGAGACCGGGCCATCGACGCCACCATGGGCAATGGCCACGACACCTGCATGCTGGCCGAGCTGGTGGGGTCAGCAGGGCATGTGGATGCCTTTGATATTCAGCCGCAGGCCCTGGAGAAAACCAGGGAGGCGCTCCTGGAAAAGGAGCTGCTGGATCGGGTTTCCCTGTTCGGGGACGGCCATCAGACGATCCCCGAGCATGTTGAGCAGAAGGTCAAGGCTTGCTGCTTCAACCTGGGCTGGCTTCCCGGCGGGGATAAATCTGTGACCACCCGCTGGGAAACTACGAAAACGGCAGTGGAGGCGGCCCTGAAGCTGCTGGAAAAGGGCGGTGTGGTTACCGTCTGCGCCTACCCCGGTCATGATGCCGGTGATGAGGAACGCAGGCAGCTGATGGACCTGCTGGCAGGGCTGCGGCCTCAGGAATACAATGTGCTGCATCAGCATTTTCTCAACGCGGGCCCCGGTTCTCCGGAATGCTTCATCATTCAAAGGCAGTAAAGCATCACGCAGAGGCGAACGAAATGAAAAAAGAATGTGTCCTGTATGACCGGGAATGCATCGGCTGCGGCGAGTGTGACCGCTGTGACCTGGACCCGAACAAAATTTGCGATAACTGCATGAAGTGCGTTAAAGGCAACTCTGACTACCGGGCTGTGCAGATCGACGGCTTCCGGCTGGAAGAGGAATATCTGCAGGAACAGAATGAAAAGAAGGATCGACCGGAATAAGCTCCGATCGGTCCTTCTTCTTTGGGAAAATCCCGATTATTTTGTTCCTTCTGTCCGCTGCATCAGTCCGGCCAGGTAGACAAATTCCTCTTTATAAACGTCGCCGGTGACAGAGGGACAGCTTCTGGCAAGCTCCAGCACCTGATCCCAGCTGGAGGTGCCTGCCCATTCGCTGCCCCGCAGCAGCATACCGAATTCAGCGCAGGCTGCCGCAAAGGTCAGGTTTTCTGTGGAGGCAGCCTGTTCTTCGCTTTCCAGCACGTAGGTGTACTCGGTGCTGACGTCGCTCTCCGGCTCCTTGGCCCGGATGGCCAGGGTGAGCCACTCGGTGCTGCCATTGGCGGCAGGCTGGGCATAGCGGCTCTGGGTTTCCCCGAAGTCAAAGCTGCTGTCCGCTGGCACGATCTCGTACAGAGCCGTGACCCGATGGCCGCTGCCGATCTCTCCCCCGTCCACTGTGTCGTCCGCAAAATCCTCGGCGTCCAGCAGACGATCCTCGTAGCCGATCAGTCGGTAGCCCCGGATCATGGCAGGGTTGAAATCCACCTGCAGCTTGACATCCTTCGCCACCGTGTTGAAGGTGCCGCCGGCTTCCGTAATCAGCGCCTTCCGGGCTTCATGAATGCTGTCGATGTAGCGGTAATTGCCGTCCCCGTAGTCCGCCAGGGCCTCCATGCGGTTGTCCTTGTAATTTTCCCCGCCGAAGCCCAGCACGGTCAGGGCCACGCCGCCTTCCTTCTTCTCCATGACCAGCCGGGCCAGTTCTCCTTCGTCGGTGATGCCGATGTTCAGGTCTCCGTCTGTGGCCAGCAGGATGCGGTTGCAGCCGCCCTGGATAAAGTGCTTTTCCGCCAGCTCGTAGGCGGTCTGAATCCCCGCCGCGCCGTTGGTTCCGCCGCCCGCCTCCAGCTCGTTGATGGCCTGCATGATGGTGGTCTTGTCCGCTGCGGGTACGCCATCCAGCACCACAGTATCCGAGGAGGCATAGGTGACGATGGAGATGGTGTCCGTGGGAGACAGCTCCTCCAGCAGCAGCAGGAAGGCCCGCTTCACCAGGGGCAGCTTGTCGTCTGTGTCCATGCTGCCGGAGACATCAATCAGGAAGACCAGGTTCTGTCCCTGGCTTTCATCCCGCTTGATCTCTTCCGCCTGCAGGCCGATGAGCAGCAGCTTGGTCTCCGGATTCCAGGGGCAGTCCCCCACCTCCATGGTCACACCGAAGGGCTCATCGTTTTCCGGCTGCTTGTAGTCATAATGGAAATAATTCAGGATTTCTTCCGTGCGGACCGCGTCCACCGGAACCTCCTCGCCCCGAAGCAGCAGCTGCCGGATCTGGGTCCAGGAGGCAGTGTCCACATCCGCCGCGAAGGTGGACAGGGGCGCCGTCTGGACAGACTGGAAGCCATTCTCATTGAAGAAGGTATATTCCCGGGTATCGAAGGCGCTGGCATAGTCCATGTCCACGGCCAGAAACGCCGACGTGGCGTTGGTGCCGAAAACCGCTGCCTCCTCCACCAGCAGCTCTTCATCATCAAAGCCCTGCTGAAAGCCGATCGCTCCATCGGAGAAAAGCAACTGCAGGGTGATATCATCCGCCATGCCGGTCACCAGGAGGTTGTTTCCTCTCTGAAAGGCCTTCAGGGCTTCCTCGGTGCCTTCGCCAAAGGTACCGTCCGTTTCCGTGTCGGCGTAGCCAAGCTCCAGCAGGCGCTGCTGCAGGGCAAGCACCTCCTCGCCCCGGTCACCGCTTTGCAGAAGCTCTGCCTGGGCCGAGGAAAACAGCACCAAAAGAGCCAGCAGCAGGGAAAGGAATCTTTTCACCCGGATCACTCCTTTGTGGATTCATAGTCGAGGCCGTTCAGCACCGTTTTGGCCAGCCTGTCGTCGTCATACACCAGCTTCAGGGAAAAATACGGCCTCACCTCATCCATTAAACGAAAGAAAACTTTGTCACCTTCCCAGATGGGCAGATTTTTCACCTGATCCTTCGGGACCCATTCCAGGGTTCCCTCGTTGCAGTCGATCATTTCTCCCTCCCAGTCCTGGGCAGTGAACAAAAACATGTATTCCTTGTCCTGCTCAGACACGAAGGTAACGATTCCCTTGGCCTGCCAGCGGGTCAGGGTCAGGCCGGTTTCCTCAAGGACCTAGCGCTTCAGGCAGTCCTCCGGAGATTCCCCTTCTTCAAAATGACCACCCACGCCCAGCCATTTGTCGTGGTTGATGTCGTTCTTTTTCTTGACCCGGTGAAGCATCAGGTAGCAGCCGTCTTTCTCCAGGTAGCACAGGGTGGTCATGTTTCGAATACTCATCTTATTTCCCTCCAAAGCGTTTCCGCAGCGACAAAAGCTCATCCTGCTGCGCTGTCAGGCGTTTCAGGAAAAGCTGCTGCTCCGGTTCCTTCAGCAGCTCCTCGCCTGCCTGAAGGGCGGCCTGCAGGAATTCCTCCGAAAGCGCCTCCGTGCCGTAGTCTGCCAGGGGACACACCGCTCTGGCCGGGCGTCGATTTCCAGGTGGATTTTTCCGGACCGCAGGGCAGGCAAAATCGGAAACAAACGGCATGCCAGCGGGCGCTGGGATCGAACGCAGGCTCCGTCGCATACCAGCAGCCTCTCGCCGGTATGGGTCAAACGCAGCTGAGATTCGGGATAGCCGACCTCCTCACCCGGAAACAGCAGCATGCCGGTTTCTTCCCCTTCCAGGGAGTCGCAGCAGGCAGCGCCGCAAAGCCTGCCGCAATCGCTTTTCAGGGGCGTTACGCTTTCCAACAGGGATCTCGCCTGAAATACGCTCATTATTTTCCTCCGAAAAAGGGAAAAGGGAAGACCGCAGAAGCGATCTTCCCAGTCAGTCAGAAAAGGATACCGGATCAGACCTTGAAGTTCACGGACTCATCGCCCTGCTCGTTGGCGCCGAACTTGTAGTCATTGCCGGGCAGGATGGCGTTCAGCAGGATGCCCACCACAGAGGCAACAGCCAGGCCGGACAGGCTGATGGACACGCTGCCGATGGTAAAGGCGATAGCGCCGTCGTTGGAGAAGTTGATGCCCAGGGCCAGGGACATGATCAGGGCAGCAATGATGACGTTGCGGCTCTTGGTGAAGTCCACCTGGTTCTCAACCACATTGCGGACGCCAACAGCGGAGATCATGCCGTACAGGATCAGGCTGACGCCGCCGATGGTGGCAGCGGGCATGCAGCCGATCAGGGCAGCAAACTTGGGGCAGAAGGAGAAGACCACAGCCAGCACGGCGGCCATCCGGACCACGGCGGGATTGTACACGCCGGTCAGGGCCAGCACGCCGGTGTTTTCACCATAGGTGGTGTTGGCGGGAGCACCGAAGAGGGCAGCCAGCATGGTGGCGGTACCATCGCCCAGCAGGGTGCGGTGCAGGCCGGGGTCAGCCACGAAATTTTTGCCGACGGTGGAAGAAATGGCGCACATATCGCCGATGTGCTCCATCATGGTGGCGATGGCGATGGGCACCATGGCAACGATGGTGGAGACCAGCAGAGCGCCGTCAGCACCGCCCTGGAAGAAGGAGAACACAGTATCCTTCATCTGGAAGGGCAGGCCAACCCAGGCGGCTTCCTTCACAGAGGTGAAGTCCACCTGGCCGCAAATGGCGGCTACAGCATAGGAGCCAACCACACCCAGCAGGATGGGAATGATCTTCACCATGCCCTTGCCCCAGATATTGCACACGATGACGATGGCCACGGCCAGCAGGGCGATCCACCAGTTGTCAGCGCAGTTGTTGATGGCGCTGTTGGCCAGGGTGATGCCGATGCAGATGATGATGGGGCCGGTCACGATGGGCGGGAAGAACCGCATGACCCGCTGGGGACCAAAGGCCTTGAACAGCATGGAAACAATGACATACAGCAGGCCTGCGCAGGCAACGCCCACACCGGCATAGGGAATCCAGTTCAGCTCGGGATTTGCGCTGGTCACCATGGTCTGCACCGCAGCGTAGCCGCCCAGGAAGGCAAAGGAGCTGCCCAGGAAGGCAGGGACCTTGCGGCCGGTGATCAGGTGGAACAGCAGCGTGCCCAATCCAGCGAACAGCAGGGTGGAGCTGGTGGACAGGCCGGTCAGGATGGGCACCAGGATGGTGGCGCCGAACATGGCGAACATGTGCTGGAAGCCCAGCAGGGTGAACCTGCCTGCGGAAAGCTTGGTATTTTCAGACATTTCAGGAACCTTCCTTTCCATTTACCTTACCAGGGGAATCTATGATTGCCGGCTGAGCCGGAAATCAGCTGTCAAACAGGGCAACGCCATCGCCGCCGTCGATCTCGGCCATCTGTACCGCCACCATCTCGCTCTGGCTGGTGGGCACGTTCTTGCCCACATAGTCCGCCCGGATGGGCAGCTCCCGGTGGCCCCGGTCGATCAGCACCGCCAGGCGGATCCTGGCAGGGCGGCCCTGATCCATGATGGCATCCAGAGCGGCCCGCACGGTGCGGCCGGTGTAAATGACGTCATCCACCAGCACCACGGTCTTTCCGGTGACATCCACCGGAAGGGAGGTGCCGGAAACCTGAGGCTCTTCGGAGATTTTGGTGAGATCATCCCGATACAGGGTGATGTCCAGCTCCCCCACCGGAAGCTGCTTGCCTTCCACCAGGTTGATGATCTCCCCCAGGCGCTTTGCCAGAGGCACACCGCGGCGGCGGATGCCCACCAGCACCACATCATCCAGGGGATCCAGCTGCTCCATGATCTCATGAGCCATCCGGGTCAGGGCCCGCTGCATGCCGGCGCCGTCCATCAGCTGCGCCTTGGGCATTCCGTTCATGGTCATCATTCTCCAAGTCTCCTCTCCAAAGAAAAACGCCCCTCCCGCAAGCGGAAAGGGCATGTCAAGCCGTGCCAAGTGGCGCTTCTCTGCTCCCTTTTCAGCCTCACGGGGCTGACCATTAAAGGTCTGCTTTGAAAACCTTGCAGAGTATAGCACAGGCAGGGCCGTCTGTAAAGGGCAGATGTGGACCATCATTGACCAGAATATACAATGATTGCGATTTTTGCGCTTTATCCATGCTCCCAGAAGGCGCGGAGCAGCGTCTCCGGATCCCCATCCCGGATCTGCCAATGGGACGGGCACAGGGACAGATACCCGGCTTGGGTATACCGGTCATCCAGCAGCAGCACAACGCCACGGTCTGTTTCCGTGCGGATGACCCGGCCGGCAGCCTGGGCCACCTTCTGCATCCCGGGAATCTGGTAGGCAAACCGGAAGCCGTTGCCGAAGCGCTCCTGATAAGCCTGGGAAAGGGTCTCCTGAAACACATTCACCTGGGGCAAACCAACCCCCACAATGAGGACGCCGTCCAGATGATCCCCCGGCAGGTCGATGCCCTCTGAGAAAATGCTGCCCAGCACGCACAGGGAAGTGACGGTTTTCCCGGGCTTGCGGTAGGGTGCCAGAAATTCCTCCCGTTCTGCGTCAGACATGGAGCGCTGCTGCAGCTGAAGATTCTCCTCCTCCAGCAGGGCGGCGGTTTGCTCCATGTAGGCAAAGCTGGGGAAAAATACCAGATACTTGCCGGGATGGATCCGCTGAAGGGCCCGGATCCTTTCCGCAATCAGTCCAAGGGAGGCGCTTCGGGCCTGATACCGGGTGTTGATTTTTTCCCGCAGCACCAGCAGATTTTCCTTCGGGAAAAAGCTGGCCATGGAGAAGCAGGCATCCTCCTCGCCGCCGCCCAGCAGCCGTTTCATTTCCTCCATGGGCTGAAGTGTTGCGGAGAAGCAGATTACGCCGGACAGCTTGTCTGTCACCTCAGAAAGATAGGGAGCGGTTTCCAGAGCCAGGGCGGTCAGACGGGTCCCCTTTCCGCGCTGCCAGATCCAGGCATATTCCTTTTCATCACGTTCCATGGCCCGCAGGAAGCCCCGCAGGTTGCTGATGGCTGCTGCCGCCTCCTGGCCCGCTTCCTCCCAGGTGAAGTGGTCCTCCCGGGCATCCTGAAGGGCCTCAGACAGCTTTTCAGCCGCCTGGACAACGGATTTGGGTACCTCATTCAGTCGCCCTTCCTTTTCGCCAAAGGGCAGGACCATTCCATCCAGAGCCTTGATCATGGTGCTCAGGGCCTTGTACAGGGGATACCGGCGGCCGGCATGCTTCCCCACCGCAGTGCGCATGACGCGGAAGGCTGCCTCATCCAGCACGCCGCCCAGCATATCCCGCACCCGTTCATTGAGATGATGTGCCTCATCCACCAGCAGGGTCACATTGGAGGTCTGGTCAAAGATCCGCTGAATGTGCACCGCGGGATCCAGGGCATAGTTGTAGTCACATACGGTGATATCCGCCACCTCTGCCAGAGAAAGGGACAGTTCAAAGGGGCACAGGCTGTATTTCTGTGCGGTTTCCCGGATCAGCTCCGGTGTCCAATCCTGAAGCTCCAGAAGCTCATTGATGGCCGCCTCATCCCGCAGAAAATGTCCTCTGGCCCTGGGGCACCAGTCCGGATGGCAGAGCGTGGGTGCGGGACACTGCTTTTCCTTGGCGTCCAGCACCAGGCTCCACAGCTCCGTCTCCTGCCTTCGAAGAAGGGCCAATGATTCCTGAGGCCCCTGCCGCTGGGTGGTCCTGGCCGTGAGATAGTACACCTGCCCGGTCAGCCCTTCTCCCAGGGCCTTCAGGGCCGGAAAGAGGGTGGCGGCCGACTTGCCGGAGCCAGTGGGCATTTCCGCAAAAAGACGCTTTTTCCGTTTGATGGCGGTGTAGACCTGGGCCGCCATTTCCCTTTGGCCGGGGCGCCAGCTCTCATAAGGAAAACGCAGTGCCCGCAGCGTCTCGTTCCGCCGGAGCAGATGCCGCCGGATCAGCCGCAGCCGCGTCAGGTATCGCTCCAGCAGATCCTGAAAATTCTCCCGGCATTCCTCTGCGGTGGTCAGCCGCTCATAGAGGGAACGCTGCTTCCCACCGGAATTCACATAAGCGACCCGAATCAGCACCCGGTCATATCCCTGACCTGAACAAAGCATGTGCCCATAGCAGACTGCCTGGGCCAGGTGCGCCGTCAGCGGCTCCCGGGGCGGATTGCTCCTGCGCCACACCTTGATCTCTTCCACGATGGGGATTTCTCCTTCATGGAAGGCATCCATCCGTCCGGCAATGGTCAGCCGACAATCCTGATCCGCATCCACCGTCAGCGAAAGAGGGACCTCGCACTGCCAGTCGTCTCCCAGCAGCTTCTGCCTTGCCTTGTGTCCCAGCTGGCCCTCCAGCATGTCCTGCAGGGACGGACCGGGCCGGATATCCTCTCCGTGCAGGGTGAATTCCACCAGTCCCCGCACCGAGAGCCGCAGCTGTTCCATGCCATCCGTCCTTCCTCTCCCTTGCCACAGGGAAAATTTTGTGCTAAAATGCAGCTAACAAAACCAGCAAGGAGACTAAAATGAAAACCCTGATTGAGCTTTATGACGACCGTGCCATTGAAAACGTCCTCGGGCCGGAAACCTTTCGTCCTGAGGAGGTCATTTATCTCTGCCCTGAGGAGATCGCCCGGGATAAGGGGATCCAGGAATCCTACGGAGAATTCTTTCGCCGGAGGGGCCTGAAGCTGCAGACGGAATTCCGGGAATGCAGCCTGTATCGGGCGGACAAGGTGGCGGATCAGCTGCGGCGTATCAGCGAGAAAAAGCAGGATGTGGCCCTGGACGTGACCGGCGGCTCTGACGCCGCCCTGGTGGGAGCCGGCATGTTCTGCCAGGAGAGCGGAGCGCCCACCTTTACCTATTCCCGCAGGCAAAACCGGTTTTACAACATCGCCAATGCTCCCTTTGCCGACAAGCTGTCCTGCACACTTTCCTACTCTGTTGAGGATTTTTTTGCCATGGCCGGCGGCAAGCTTCGACCCGGTCGGGTGGATAATCAGGTGCTGGCCCGGTACATGCCCGGCTTTGACGCTTTCTTTCGTGTCTTTCTGAAGCACCGGCACAGCTGGGCCCGGGATATCTCCTATCTGCAGCGGGCCTCCCAGAATCAAGCCGCGGATGCGCCGCTGCGGGTGGATTGCGGATGGGAGCTGAAGTGCGGCCATGGCAGCCATGTGCCCGCCAATCCGGAGCTGCTTTCCGACCTTCAATCCATCGGCTACCTCCATGACCTGACCCTGACGGAGGCCAGCCGGGTGTCCTTTTCCTTCGCGGACGGCCAGATCCGCGCCTGGCTCCGGGATGTGGGCAGCGTGCTGGAGCTGTATACCTACAAGAGCTGCCTGAAGGCGGCTTGCTTTGAGGATGTGGTTTGCTCTGCCATTGTGGACTGGGGCAGCACCGCCGGAAAGCAGGAGGTCAGCAACGAAATCGATGTGGTGGCCGCCCGTGGCATCAAGCCCCTGTTCATCAGCTGCAAGGTCTGCGAGGTAAAGACCGAGGCCCTGAATGAGCTGGCCATCCTCCGGGATCGCTTTGGCGGCAAAGGAGCCAGCGCCGTCATCGTGACCACCGAGCCCTGCGGCTCAGCAGCCCGCCATCGGGCTGCCCAGCTGGGGCTGGCCGTCATCGACCTGGAGGAAATCCAGGCGAACCGGGTGCCGGAGCGGCTGCAGGTCATTATGAAGGTGCGGGAGAGCCTGTCAGAGACTGACTGAGCCCTCCCCCATTCCGCGAAGCAGGCAAACCCTGGGCAGGCAGCCGACATCACCGGCGGTTACCCGCATCAGCGGCATCTCCTGCACCTGCTTTTTCGGGAAAAGCGCGGTGAATTTTTCCGGCTCCGCGATGGGCCAGTCCTTTGTTGCCGACGTTTTGTAATGCATGGGGAGAATCACCCCGGCCTGCACCTCGTCGGCGATTTTCTTTGCTGCTTCATGGTCGATGGTGAAGTGACCGCCCACGGGGATCATCAGCAGATCCGCCTTGTCCAGGAAAGCAGCCTGCTTTTCATCCGGCAGGGAGCCCAGGTCCGCCAGGTGGCAGATGGTCAGCCCCTCCGCCTGAATCCGGAAGAGCAGGGTCTTTCCCCGCAGGCTGCCCTGGGCATCGTCATGGAAGGCGGAGACCGCGTCCACCCGCACGTCCTTTTCCGGCTCCAGAGTGCCCTCCTGACGCAGGATCTGGGGATTTCCTTTTACAGAGGCCAGGGCGGCATGATCATGGTGATCGTGGGAAATCAGCACCAGATCCGCCTGCACCGGGTCCACCGGATAGCCGGAGGAAGCATCCACCGGATCGGTGACGATGCGGTAGCCGCTTGCCAGCTCAATGGAAAACATGGAATGCGCAATATGCCTGATAATCATCGCTCTGTCTCCTGTAAAAACAATTCCAGCTCCAGCCAGGGCAGCAAATCCGGCAGAGGCTGGCGCAGCCGCAGCCTTTCCGCCAGCTCCCCATGCACCCGGGCCATTCCCCGCTCCCGCTCCTGCTTTGGGGAATCCATCAGCTTGAGCAAACGGCGGATCATGACCGGCTCTTCCGTCCCTCTTGGGTGACGCCGAAGCAGGGACAGCAGGCAGCCGGTTTCCCCTGCTGCCTGTACCTGAGGATGCCGCTCCGGCTTCTCCGGCAAATTATCCATCCACAGCAGTCCGTCCCGCACTTCCCAGCGCCAGCCGGGCCGGGACAAAAGCTCCGGCACTGTCCGGCTGAGCCTGGGCCAGTCGGATACCAGCAGCCAGGACGGGTCATCGCTTCGCCTGAGAAAGGGCGTTCTCGGCAGATTTTCCTCCGCAAAGGCCTGCAGGAGCTCCTGCCTGATTTTCTTCAGCATAGGTGTTTGGGAAGCACATGGTATTTCAGCTCCAGCCGGTGCAGGCCGGAATACTGCCCCTGAATGGCCAGCGCATAGACCAGCAGAACACTGCCTCTTTCTCCGCCCCCGGCGATTTCCACCTGCTTCGGGGTGATCTGCATCGCCAGGCTGCCGTAGGGGGTGCGGTACTTGCCCTGGTACAGCTGATTCCGGCGGAAGGACATCAGGGTGCCGTATTCGCCTCCCCTTTCCATTTCCACCAGGTCTCCGCGAACGGTAAACCGCACCGGCTGACTGGAGCCATCCTCCTGCTTTTCCTCGTAGCGCAGCTGCCAGCCATCCAGCAGCCGCTCCAGTGTCCCCCGGGAGGTGGTTTTCACCGGAGCATCATCCGCTCCGTCGCCGGAAAGGGTGGTGCCGATGACGGAAACCAGAACCTTTTCTTCCATGCATGTCTCCTTATAGTATATCTTTTGCGATTTCTGCCCCAAGCATGGCAGCGTCCTCTTCCTCATGGGTCACCAGCAGCACCGTTTTCCCGTTGATTTTTTCCCGCGCCCAGGCAGCCGTCTGTCCCTTCATGGCCTCGTCCAGCCCGGTGAAGGGTTCGTCCAGGATCAGCAGGTCCCAGTCGGAAAGCAGCGCCCTGACCAGGGCTGTCCTGCGCTTCATGCCGCCGGACAGCTCCCCGGCCCGCCGTTCAGCTGCCTCCTCCAAACCCACCGCGGCCAGCGCACAGTGCACCTCTTCCCGGGAAAGAGCAGGCTTCACCAGGCGAATGTTGCTCTCCACCGTCAGCCAGGGACAGAGACGATCTTCCTGAAAGACATAGGCGATCCGGGTATCCGCCGGGATCTCCAGCATGCCGCTGTCCGGCTTTTCCAGCCCGGCGAGGAGCCGGAGCAGGGTGGTTTTTCCCTTCCCGGAGGGAGCCATCAGGCAGGTGCATTTCTCTGCGGGAATGCTCCAGCTGAAATCCTGGAACACGGTGACGCCGGGATAGGCCTTCCAGAGCCTGTTGATTTTGATGTCCCGCATCAGCCCATCACCTCCAGACGATCCCGCAGGCGGCCCAGGGCCCACAGCACCAGATGCTCGAAGGCAGCGCTGGCGGCCACGATGACCAGGGTCCAGGCAAACAGATCCGGGGTATCCAGATACACCTTGGCTTGCTGAAGGCGCTCGCCGATGCTGCCCCGGGGCATGCCGATGACCTCCGCCGCTATGCCCGCCTTCCAGCAAAGCCCCAAAGCCGACCGGCAGCCTGCGATCACATAGGGCATCAGCTGGGGGAAGACAATGTACCGCAGCTTCCGAAGCAGGGGGATCCGGTGGACGGTCGCCATTTCGTTCAGGGCAGGATCCACCGCCGAAATGCCGGTGAGCAGGTTGGAATACAGCACCGGCAGCACCATCAGGAAGGAAATCAGAATCGACAGGTTGGAGGAGGAGAACCAGATCAGCGCCAGGATGATGAAGGAAGCGACCGGCACGCTGCGGATGGTGAGCATCAGAGGGGCCAGCAGCTGCTCCACCCTGGTTTTTCTGGAGGACAGCACGGCCAGCACCACCGCCAGCAGCGCAGCCAGCAGGAAGCCGCCGCAGATCCGCAGGAAAGAGTATCCCACCGCTCGCCAGAAAGCCGCAGTGATAATCAGCTCAGCCAGCCGCTGCAGCACCCGCAGCGGGCCCACGATGAGGATTTCCTTCCCCACCGCCATGCTTACCAACTGCCACACGGCCAGCCACAAGAGCACCGCCCACAGCTTCATTCCCTTCGTCCGCTTCATTTTTCCTCCGAAATGCAAAAAATCCCCGAAAAGCCTTCTCGTTCTCTGGCCTCCGGGTACTTCCGTTCATTCAGTTTCTTGGACTCGGCCGGATAATAAAAAAGAGCGGGTGATGGGATTCGAACCCACGTGACCAGCTGGGAAGGCTGGAG
>R11__coassemble_1448_pt1 | contig 13385 bp, 13 predicted proteins | sample R11__metabat2_high_PE_049 | metagenome-assembled genome bin R11
CCCCTGGATACAGAGGAAGCCAAGGAGCTTCGGCGGCAGCGGGAGGAGCAGACCCTGCAGATGGAGGCAGCGGTGGCCGCGGAGGATTTCGAGCGGGCTGCCCTGGTGCGGGATCAGCTGCGAGCCATTACGGGAGGTGGGGACAGGCATGAGGTGTGACGCTGTGCTTTCCTCCCGGATCAGGCTGGCCCGGAATTATGAGGATTTCCCTTTTGATCTGGCGAAAAACCGGGAGCTGGCGGAGGTGTGCATTTCCAGAACCGAAAATGCCCTTCGCCTTTCTCCGGATGGGGAGGATTTCACCCTGCTGCGCCTGTCGGACATGAGCCAGGAGGATCGGCAGGCCATGAGCGATATGCACCTGATTTCCCAGGATTTGCTGCGCTTCCCGGATTCCGCCGCTGTGCTGATGAAAAACGATGAGTCTGCCGTCATCATGATGAATGAGGAAGATCATTTGCGGATTCAGTCCATAGCCAAGGGGCTGGACCTGCTTACCCCGGCATCACGCTGCTTCGGCATCGAGGATACCCTGTCCCGTCAGGTGAGCTTTGCCTTTGATGATCAGCTGGGTTACCTGACTGCCTGCCCCACAAACACGGGCACGGGGATGCGGGCCTCTGTGCTGATGCATCTGCCCATGCTGACCCTGGGCAAGCAGATGGGCAATGTGGGGCAAACCGTGGCTAAGGTGGGGCTGAACATCCGGGGCGTCTACGGTGAAGGCTCCGAGGCGCTTGGAAACATCTACCAGGTCTCCAACCAGGTTACCCTGGGTCGCACGGAAGAGGATCTGATCGCCGCTGTCACCGCGGTGGCCAATCAGCTGTCGGATATGGAAGCGGCCATCCGGGAGAAGACCCTGCTGGAGAAGCCGGCCTATACCGAGGATCTGGTTTTCCGCTCCTGGGGCATCCTGACCAACGCCAGGCTGATGCCGCTGACGGAGTTTTACCGCAACTGGAGCGGCGTTCGCCTGGGTGCGTCCCTTGGGCTGCTGGAGGTGGATCCTGAGCGGCTGGATACCCTGCCGGAGGCTGTGCAGAATGCCTGCCTTCGGGCCAAATTCGGCGTCGAGCTGGATGACGATGCCCTGCTGCAGAAGCGGGCGGAGCTGATCCGGGAAGCTCTGACAGACTGAGAGGAAAAAACGACATGCAGAAGGTTCTGGAAATGCTGACGGAGGCAGAGTATGTCTCCGGAGAGCAGATATCCGCCGCCCTGGGCATCAGCCGGACAGCCGTCTGGAAAAAAATCGAGCAGCTGCGGCAGGAGGGCTGGAAAATTGAGGCGGCAGGGAAGCGCGGCTATCGGCTGGACCCGGAAGATCGCCTGGACCCGGTGCTTTGGCAGAAGCAGCTCCCTGACGGCTGCTGTGGGAAGGATTCCGCCTGCTTCCTGCAGGAGGTGGATTCCACCAACCTGCGGCTGAAGCAGCTGGCAGTCCAGGGGGCGCCCCATGGGACGGTTTGCCTGGCGGAATGCCAGACCGCCGGTCGGGGACGTCTGGGAAGAGGCTGGGAAAGCCCGGCGGGGAAGGGCCTGTACCTCAGCGTCCTCCTGAGGCCGCAGCTTCCGCCGGACAAGGCGCCTTTCCTGACCCTGTGTACCGCCATGGCCATGAATCACGCTGTGCGGCAGTGTACCGGACTGGACAGTGCCATTAAATGGCCAAACGACCTGGTGTGCCGGGGAAAAAAGCTGTGCGGCATTCTGCTGGAAATCTCCGCGGACCCGGACCAGATCGAGTATGTGGTCATCGGCACCGGGCTGAATGTGCGCCCGGGCTGCTATCCGCCGGAGCTGGCCGACCGGGCAGCCTCTCTGGAGGAGCTGGGAAGCAATGTGCTGCGCCGGGATCTCCTGGTTGTTTATCTGCAGGAGCTGACCAGGCTGGCCGGGGTATTGGAAGAGCAGGGCTTTGCCGGATTGCGGGAGCAGTATCGCCGGGAAAGCTGCACCATCGGCAGTCGGGTGCGGGTCATCGGCAGCCAGAGCTTTATCGGCACAGCGGAGGACATTGATGAAACCGGTGCTCTGCTGGTACGTGACGAAGAAGGCACGCTGCGGCGGGTGCTTTCCGGTGATGTTTCTGTCCGGGGGATCATGGGTTATGTTTGATGGAAGAGCACCAACTGTTGGGCTGGACCTGTGCGAGATCGCCAGGATGGAGCCCCTGCTGGAAAATCAGCACTTCCTGGAGCGCTGCTTTCTCCCTGAGGAGCTTGATTATGTGCGGAGCAAGGGAAAAACCGCCGCTCAGACCCTGGCTGGGCTTTTCGCCGCCAAGGAAGCCTGCTGCAAGGCCCTGGGCACGGGAATCGCCTTTCCTTTGACGGACATCCGCATCGACCACACGCCGGAAGGAATGCCCTTTTACCGCCTGACCGGCCAGCCGGAAAGGCTGCTGGAGGGAAGAAGCATCACCCTGTCCATTACCCACGAAGCCGGTATGGCGGCCGCGGTTTGCCTGATTCTCTGAAAAAATCGACACAAAAAAACGGACCTGCTCAGGGTCCGTTTTCTGTTGGGTGATTTTACCGTGGCCAGTGCAGAGCCGTCTTGGGCGTAAAGGTCCAGGTGACGCGGAACTCGGCCTTGTTCCCCTGATAGCGTCCCTTATCCTCGGTGACGGTGATGTCCTGCTCCACGGTAAAGCCGTCCTTCAGGTCATCGCGGGTGATGACATGGGTGGTCTCCGTGGCAGCGGTATCACTATGCACGTCCTTCTCCAGCATGGAAGCAGAAAGCACCAGCTCCTTGCCCTCAATGCCCCGGATGGTGGCAGGCTCTTCCACGCCATCGATGGACCACTGGGTCGACCAGGAATTGCCCACGTGGTCATTGGAGATGCTTTCTGTTTTCACGGTGACCTACAGGTCCGTCTTCACGCAGAAGAAGCCAATGAAGGCAACAAACAGAACCATCACGACCAGCGTGATAATCATCGGCTTCTTGTCTCTGGCGTTCTTCTGAGGAGCCTCCTGAGGCTTTTCCGCTGCCACAGGCTCGGTTTTCCGCTCCGGCACCGGCTGCTTCAGCTCCTCAATGACCGGGGCCTTCAGCGGCTCCGTCACGATGACGGGCACAGTGTTTTCCTTCAGCAGATCCCGGACCTGGGCATACCGGGGATCCTTGTCGTCCTCGCAGCCTTCCAGCCGGGAGATCTCCAGGATCAGCCGGCTTTCATCCAGCTTCAGGGAGAAGGGCAGCTCTTTGCCCAAATAACGAACGGTGGTCTTGTCATCACCAATGTCCCAGCTTTCGTCGTCCTCCAGCGGGATCAGGCGAAAACCTCCGCAATACAGGGAGCAAAGCTGCTCGTAGGAGAAGGGGAGCTCCATAGCCATCTTCCTTTCTGATTTTCCTTTTCTCCGAAAAGAAAGTCCGTATGCTTTCCGGCAGGACCGGGCCGCATACGGACATCGGAATTCCTTGGATTAGTTCAGTTCCTCAGCGGTGTTTTCCACAGCCACATCTTCCACGGAACGGATCGCCCAGCGGGCAACCACCATCTCCATGTTGCTCCGGCCCACAGCCAGGGTCACGGTGTCATCCTTGATCCCCACGATGGTGCCATAAATGCCGCCGATGGTGCAAATGCGGTCGCCCACCTTCAGGGCAGCCAGCATATCCTTCACCTACTTGTCCTTCTTGCGCTGGGGACGGATCAGGAAGAACCAGAACACAACGAAGATCAGGACCATGGGCAGCAGGGACACCAGGGTAGCCACCAGGGAAGTGCTGGTGGAAGCAGTGGCATCGGTGGTGGCCGTTTCAGCGACCGCAGAGGTGATTTCAAACAGATTCATGGGAAACAGACTCCTTTCGGTCCCTGAAAACAGGCACCTTGTTTATCTCCGCCATTATAGCAGGAAAGGGGAGAGATTGCAAGGAAAAATCATTCAGCGGTCAAAAGTTCCACATAGGAGGACACTTCATCGCTGTACACGATGTTGGCTTCCGCCTTGGCGGCGTTCAGAGCATCATTGAACAGGGTGCTCTTCTTCTCGGTCAGGGCAGTTTCCTTCAGGTCAGCCTTGATCTCGTCGGTCAGCTCCACAGGGCCGGCGGGGATGTCGCACTGGTAGCGAACCAGATAGACGCCATAGCTGCCCACATAGGGCTCAGACAGCTCGCCGATCTCGTTCACGGAGAAGGCAGCCTTAATGAACTCAGGATCATACAGGATGCTGTCCTGGGCCACGGGGTAGCCTTCGGTGCGGTAGGGCTCCTGGGTCATGCCGGGATCCACGTTGTACTCGTCCACCAGGGTCAGGAAGTCCTCACCGGCAGCCAGACGGGTGTTGATGTCATCGACCTTGTCCTGCACAGAAGCAATGATAGCGGCCTTGGCGGCGTCCACCTGCTCCTGGGTCACGACCTCTTCGGGCTCCGCGGTGGCTTCGGCAGTCTCGGCGGGTTCCTCGGTGGCCTCATCGGTGGCAGCATCCGCGTCGGTCACGGTCTCGGTGGTGGCGGATTCCTGCTCCTCCAGCTTGGCAGCCAGGTCGGTATAGTTGGTCAGCAGCTCCTCGTCCACCTCCAGCAGGATCTGGGTGCAGCCGCGGAAGCCTTCGGGAATGTAGTAGGACTCCATGCCGTAGTAACCGGTGTAGTACTCGTACATGGCAACGTTGCCCTCGTAGGTCTCCTTATCCTGCTCCACAGCGGAATCAAAGGCGGCCTGGACCTCCTCGTCGGTGACCTCAGCACCGGTGGTCAGGAAGTCATACAGCTTGTTGTACAGGGCATCATCGATGTAGGAATCCACATAGCTGGACTCGGTGTAGCCCATGCTCTCCAGCGCCACCAGAGCGTTGGTGCGGGCCACGGTCTTTTCCTCTTCGGTGGATTCATCGGTCAGTCCGCCATAGTAGTCCAGGTACTGCTGCACCAGGCTCTCCCAGGCAGCCTCGCCTTCCGCCTGAGCGGCAGCGGTCTCTTCCTCAGTGAGGGCCAGGCCGTTCTGCTCTTCCAGCTGGCCCATCACGGCGTAGGTGGCGGCGTAGTCCAGCGCGTAGGCATACAGGTAAGTGGCCATTTCACTGTCGGAGGTGTCATAGCCATAGCTGGCGTAGTAGTTGGTCAGGGTGTCGTTCCAATAGTCCACCTCGCTGCGCAGCACTTCCTGACCATTCACGGTGATCAGGACATCATCGGCATTGCCGGTGGGAAGCGTCATTTCCACCTCGGGGGTGGCAACGGGCTCCTCGGTGGCTTCCGCCAGCGCGGAAACAGAGGCGAGCATCATGCACAGTGCCAGGCCAAGTGCAAGAATACGGAGAACCTTTTTCATACTGATTCCTTTCCCGACCCGGAGCACTGTCGGCTCACAGGGCGACAACCTATTATGACATGATTTCCGAATTTTCGCAATCAAATCCGGAAAAAATCAGCCAAAAGTCACAAACTGTTCACATGCTCGGTCAGGAGCAGGGTCAATCGATCCACCAGCGTCTGCTGCGCTCCCGGCCAGTTCACCGCCATCCGCTCGGCAAGGGATTTTTCGGGCAGGGACAGAAGCAGGTTGATGGTCTGCCCGGAGAGGGACAGGAGCCAATCGCCGCTCTGCAGCTGCTGCAGCTGGGCATTCTCCGGCAGCTCCTCCTGGGGAGAGGTCCCCTCATACCCTTGAGCGAGAAGCGCCATGACCAGGGCGTAGATCTCGCCGGAGCCCTTCCGCCAGCGCTCCCGGAGGCTGGTCACTGTGGGAACCTCCAGCTCCTGCACCAGGTCGATGAGTACCGTCTCCCTTTCCATCAGGCGAAGGCGCACGCAGCAGCGGCCGCCCTCCAGCGGAAAAACCTCCGCCAGGGTCTGCTGCTCGGTGCTGAAGCGGTTCCGCCACTCCTCAGCCGCGGAGGCAATGCTCTCCCGGCGGCTGGCGGGGATCTGCCCGGAGAAGGAATTCAGGGTGTACAGCCCCGCCTCCGTGGCGGTGATCAGCTCATCGGAGCCCCTGGGGGTCCTGGTCAGCTGCTGCTGCTCCTCCAGGTCGATCAGGTTCAGCTGCAGATCGATGTAGTTCATCAGGTTCAGGGCGGATACGAAGCGGAAAAGCTCCGTCACGGTCACCGGGCCCAGGTGCTGCAGGCAGCACAGGATGGTGAGCCGGTATTCCCGGTCCGGGATGATTTTTCGGTCAAGCATAAAGCTCCTTTTAATCAGGCAGGGTCACAATGAACACGCTGTCTCCGGAAGTCAGGATGGCCTTGCCGGAGTTGGTCTTCCCCAGGAAGCCGTCAATGCTTTCGCCCTCCGGCAGGGGAGAAGCGTAGGCATAGCTGACCTGGCTGGAGATATCCACTCGATACATGGTATCCGAGGCGAAGGCATAGATGCTGCGGTTGTTCACCATGGCACCCACGCATTCCTTGGGCAGGGTGTAGCGGCGGTCCGTGTTGGTGCCGCTGAGCAGCCTCAGCTCGCTGACGCTCCGGCTGCTTCCGGTCTGATTGGTGGTGGAGGACAGCAGCAGGGTGGCGTCACCGTGGCTGGGCAGGTAGCTGTCCAGGTATTCCCAGCCATACACCAGAATGGTGGAGTTGGTATCCTGCACCAGCTTGTAGTCATAGGTATACAGCTGCTGGGTGGTGAAGACCCTCAGCTTGCTGTTTTCATAGAGCACCTTGTACACCAGCTTTTCTCCCAGGGAAGCCTCGCCGGTGTTCATTTTGCCCACCTGGAAGGTGTTCATCACCGTGTTCAGGGCGGTGGAATACACATCCATGGCCATGGTCCACATGTATTCGCCGCTGTCTCCGTAGAAGCCCACATCCAGCAGCAGCAGGCCGTCATAGGCCTCGGCTTCCTCATCCACCTGGGTACCCTGAAGATCCCGGATCACCAGGTCCGGATTGGTGTCGCTGCCGGTGACGATGGCCACATAGCTGGTTCCGGCCCGGGCAAACTGGATCTCCTCAGACAGGGCCTCATTGTAGGTGGAGCGGCCGGAGCTGTCCACAATGTACAGCTGATTGCCCTGCCAGATCACCAGGCAGTTGTCCGAGCAGTGGAAGGAGGCGTTGCTGCCTACGGAGAAGCTCCACCGGATGGCACCGGAATCCGCCAGGCAGTGGATAGAGGCGCCGTCATAATAAAGCAGGTTGTCCCCGAAGGGCGTGACGTCCTGATCGGCATAGCAGGTCAGGCGGGTGGCGCCCACCTCATTGCTGCTCTTGCCGGGATTCACCAGCAGGAGCACCACAGCCGCCGCAATGGCAGCCAGGGTCACAAGAAGGATCACATTCCGGATCAGCCGCCTTCTCCGTTGGGCAGCCGCGATCCGGTTATCATAGGGAGAAGCACCGCGCCCGGTGCGTCCGCCGGGGCGTGAGGCTCTGTTTTGCTGCATATCGTACCTCTGTCAGCGTTGGGTCAGAACAGCTTGCTGCTGTCCAGCAGAATGGTGGTGGGGCCGTCATTCACCAGGGAGACCTGCATTTCCGTGCGGAAGCGGCCTGTCTCCACATGGATCCCGGCGCTTCGCCAGGCTTCCACCAGCTGTTCATACATGGGATTGGCCTTTTCCGGCCGGGCTGCCTGGGTAAAGCCGGGGCGGCGGCTGGACCGGGCATCCGCGTACAGGGTGAACTGGCTCACCGCCAGAATTTCCCCCCGGACATCCAGGATGGAGCGGTTCATCTTGCCCTCTTCATCTTCAAAAATCCGTAGATTGGGGATCTTGGTGGCCATGTAGCTCAGGTCCTTTTCCCCATCCTCGCAGGACACGCCGATGAGGATCATATAGCCCCGGCCGATGGAGCCCACCACCTCGCCATCCACGGTCACCGATGCCTGGGTCACTCTCTGCACCACGCAGCGCATAGGCTTCTGCCTCCTGTCAGCCGGTCGTCCGGTATACGTCAATAATGTCGGTCTTCCTCTGGAGGGCCTTGACCACCTTGTCCATTTCATCCTTGGAGTGGACCTCCAGGGTCAGGCGGATCTCCACGGTCTTGGTGCGGTCGTCCACCTGGGCAGACACAGCCTTGATGGGCACGTTCATGCCGCCGATGAAGGTGGCCAATTCGCCCAGCAGGCTCACATGGTCGTAGGCCACCACCTTGATGGCGGCGCAGAAGGTGCTGCCCTCCTCCTGAGCCCAGGCAACCTCGATCTTCCGTTCCTTTTCGCTGTTCAGGGCGTTGGGGCACTCGGCCTTATGAATGGTCACGCCCCGGCCCCGGGTAATATAGCCCACAATGTCATCACCGGGCACAGGGGAGCAGCACCGGGCGAAGCGCACCGGCACCTCCATGTCCATGCCCGCCAGCACAATACCCTGGGTGGTGTGGCTGTTCTGCTGCTTTTGCTGCTGCTGATGATGCTCTTCCACGGTGGGCAGGTCCGTCAGCACGGGAGCCTTTTCCGCCTCATCCTGGCGCTGCTCGTCCAGCAGACGCTGCACCACATAGGCGGATGCCAGGCCGCCGTAGCCCACAGCGCCGAAGATGTCGTCCGGCTCCTGGAAGCCGTACTTCCGCATGATGGGCTCGTAATATTCTGTCTTCCACAGGGCAGTCAGGCTGGACGCGCGGCGCTTGCACTCGTGCTCCACCATGTCCCGGCCCTTGACGATGTTTTCTTCCTTCAGCTCCCGCTTCAGCCATTGCCGGATCTTGGCCTTGGCCTGAGGCGTCTGACAGATGCGCAGCCAGTCGCTGCTGGGTCCCTTGGAGGAGGAGGAGGTCATGATCTCCACCCGGTCGCCGGTCTGCAGCTGGGTATCCAGGGGGACGATCCGGCCGTTCACCTTGGCCCCCACGCACCGGTTGCCCACGGCGGAGTGGATCTGATAGGCAAAGTCCAGGGGCGTGGCGCCCTTGGGCATGGAAACCACATCCCCCTTGGGGGTGAACAGGAAAACCTCCTCGGAGAACAGGTCGGTTTTCAGGGTATCCATGAATTCCTTGCTGTCCCGGGTCTCGTTCTGCCAGTCCAGGATCTGCCGCACCCAGTAGAGCTTGCTGTCCAGGTCATTGGCGGCGCCGCCGTCCTTATAGCGCCAGTGGGCGGCAATGCCGTATTCCGCCACCCGATGCATCTCCCAGGTGCGGATCTGCACCTCAAAGGGGAAGGGCACCTTCCGGCCGCCGATCACCGTGGTGTGCAGGGACTGGTACATGTTGGCCTTGGGCACGGAAATATAGTCCTTGAAGCGGCCGGGGATCTGGTTCCACAGGGTGTGCACGATGCCCAGCACCGCATAGCAGTCCGGCACCGTATCCACGATCACCCGGATGGCGATCAGGTCGTAGATCTGTTCAAAGGGCTTGTTCTGGAGCACCATTTTCCGGTAAATGGAATAGAAGTGCTTGGGACGGCCGTCGATATCGTAGCGGATGTTCTGCTCGTCCAGCCTTTCGGAGAGCTCGGCAATCACGGTGCGGATGCTTTCCTCCCGCTCCGCCCGCTTCATGCCCACCTTCTCGATCAGGTCCTGATAGCCCTTGGGATCGATGTATCGCAGGGACAGGTCCTCCAGCTCCTGCTTGATGGCATAGACGCCCAGCCGGTGGGCCAGAGGGGCGTAAATATCCAGGGTTTCCCGGGCGATGGCCACCTGACGGGCCGGACTCTGGAACTTCAGGGTACGCATGTTGTGCAGCCGGTCCGCCAGCTTGATCAGCACCACCCGGATATCCTTGCTCATGGCCAGGATCATTTTCCGCAGGCTCTCCGCCTGGGCTTCCTCCCGGTTGGCGAAGTCCAGCTTGTTCAGCTTGGTGACGCCGTCCACCAGGTGCATGACCTCTTCGCCGAAATTGGTCTTGATGACCTCCAGGGTCACGCCATCACAGTCTTCCACCGTATCATGGAGAAGACCGGCGGCAATGGTAGGCGGGTCCAGCATCAGCTCGATCAGGATGGTGGCCACCACGCAGGGGTGAACAAAATAAGGCTCGCCGCTTTTGCGCATCTGCCCCTCGTGGGCCTTCTGAGCGAAATAGTAGGCCCGCTCCTCCAGCTTGTACTCTTCGCCGGGGTAATATTTCTGCACACGGGCCAGCATTTGCTCCAGGGGCATGGGCTCGTTGTTGGAATAGCTCATTTCAGGTTCGCTTCCTTTGATGCCGGAGCCTTCAGCTCCAGCTTGCGGATATAACGCAGGGTGGGGGAATCGTTCATGCTGCACTTCACCGGCGGCAGCAGCTTTACCGCGTAAGGGGCAGGGGAAAACTCCGCCAGGCCTACCTCCCGGAAGGCGGTCAACCCCAGCAGCACCTGCTCCCGGAGAAGCCCGCAGTCTCTTGCCAGGGCGTCCGGAGCGGTGCTCCCACCAAGGCGCAGCCGGCGGTAGAGGGTGCGCAGCTGCTCGTCCGTCACCTGCAGCCGCCGCAGCTGCTCTTCCAGCTGGGGATTCGTCTTCAGGCACTTCAGCTCCGCGTCCGGGCACTTTTCCCGGAGCAGCTCCGCCTCTCCGGGCAGCAGGCAGCCGTCCATCAGCACCACGGTGCTCCAGATGTTCCGCATCCGGTCCGGGTCCATGGCGGTGAGCAGGGTGTGAAAGCCCCGGAGATCCGCCACAGCACCGATGCAGTGATCCGCCCGCACAGTGACAGACCAGGACCGCACCCGGCCTTCCTCGTGGGCAATCATCAAGACGCCTCTGCCATGCTCCAGGCGGCGCCGCAGGGCGGTCTCGGTGATGGTCTCCACGGAAGGGGCACAATCCATCCTATTATCATTCGCTGCCAGCAGGCTGATTTCCTTTAAAAGGGCCAGAATATTTTCATCCGGGTCCCGGAAGCCCGCCTGTCCGGAGGCGGTGACGCTGTCCAGGTGTAGCTGCACCGTAGTATTTCCCCGCCAGGTATTGGCCTCCGGGCTGAACAGGATGTCCACCTGGGAAAGGCCCCGGTCCGCCAGCTCTCCCAGGGAAAAGCCGATGCCGTCCCGTACGGTATTCCCGTCCAGGAAGGTGGCCTTCAGGTGGCTGCCCGCCTGACCCACCCGGCGGGCCTGCTGCAGGTAGACCCCGGTGGAAAGGAAGCGGGCGGCAGGATTCCCATAGCCCGTAGGCTCCAGCAGCTGCAGGGTATCCACCATGTCCAGGGTGGCCTGGCTCAGGGGAAGCAGGGCATCATATTCCTGCACCGGGATGTAGGCGTCCTCATCGCAGTTCTCCCGGATCGCCAGGTTCAGCCTGCGCTTCAGCTCCGGGACACGCTCCGCCAGGATGGTCAGCCCGGCGGCCTGCTCATGCCCGCCGAAGCGCTCGAACAGGTCGGCGCAGGTGGTGAGCATGCGGTAAATGTTCACCCCGGGAATGGAGCGGCAGCTGCCCACCGCCACCCCATCCGTGTTGTTCAGCACGATGGTGGGGTAGTGGTATTTCTCGCAGATTTTTCCCGCGGCCAGGCCGATGATGCCGTTGTTCCAGCCTTCTCCCATGACAACGATGCACCGATCCGTGCGAAAGTTTGTTTCCCGCAGAAGCTTTTCACTGGCCTGCCGGGTCACCTCCGCCTCAATGGCCTGCCTGGCCTGGTTGTTTTCGTTCAGGTGCCCGGCGATCCTTTCCGCTTCTCCGGGGTCCGTGGTGGTCAGCAGGGTCACCCCCTGATCCGCCGTCTCCAGCCTGCCGGCGGCATTCAGTCTGGGAGCGATGCGGAAGCCCAGCTGACCGGCGTTGTAGGGCATTTCGCAGCCTGCCACATCAAACAGCGCCTTCAGACCCGGACGGCGGCTCTGCTCCATCAGCAAAAGGCCTTCCTTCACGATGACCCGGTTTTCCCCCGTCAGGGGCACAATATCCGCCACCGTGGCCAGAGCCGCCAGGTCCAGCCGCTTCCTGACGGCCTCCATCCCCAGCAGATGCTGGCAAACCTTCAGGGCCACACCGGCACCGCAAAGGCGGCGGTAGGGATAGCTGCCCAGCAGGGGATTCAGGGCCGCGTCCGCCGGGGAAGGCGCTTCCGGAGGCTGATGGTGGTCCGTTACGATGACCTGCATGCCCAGCAGCTGGGCCAGGCGTACCTCCTCATGGTTGGTGATGCCGCAGTCCACGGTGATCAGCAGCTGGGTCCCGGCCTGGGCCAGCTCCCGCACCGCCTTTTCATTCAGCCCGTAGCCCTCGGTGTGGCGGCCGGGGATCCGGAAGCCCGGATCGGCCCCCATTTCCCGCAGGGTCTCCAGCATCACGGAGGTGGCGCACACACCGTCCACATCGTAGTCGCCGTAAACGGTGATCTTCTTTCCCTGGGCCACAGCATCCCGGATGATACGGCCTGCCTTGCCCATGTCCTGCATCAGGGAAGGCTCCAGCAGCTGATCCAGGGCAGGATGCAGGAAGGTCTCTGCCTTCTCCTGGGTATCGATGCCCCGGTTCCGAAGGATGGCGGAAAGCCACTGGGGCAGGGAACCGATGGGAGCTCCGGCGGTTTCCTTTCCGCGACGAACGTACCGCAGCATAACGAATTCTCCTTTCGATTCAGACGCAGACCTTTGCTGAACCCGCGGGAAAAGGAAAGGGAGGAACCCGTTAAGCAGGTTCCTCCCGATTGGCGGGCAAAGGGAAATTACTTCTTCTTGCCGTTCTTGCGATTGGCCTTCGCCTTTTCCAGCATGGCCCAGACATAGCCGTTGATCATGTTGGCGCTGTACACACCGGACAGGATGCCGATGATGATGGGCAGAGCGAATTCCTTGATGGAGGAGCCGCCCAGGATGTACAGGGCCACGATGGTGATCAGGGTGGTCAGGGTGGTCAGGATCGTGCGGCCCAGAGACTGGCTGATGGACAGATTCACCACATCAACCTTGTCGGTGGTGGGCATCTTCCTGGCATTCTCACGAATCCGGTCGAAGATCACGATGGTGTTGTTGATGGAGTAGCCCACGATGGTCAGCATGGCGGCAATGAAGGAGGAGTTCATCTGGATGATGCTCCGCAGCAGCACCATGAAGGACAGCATCATGGCTACGTCGTGCAGCAGACCGATCACGGCAGCCAGGCCGGAGTTGAAGTCAAACCGGATGGCGATATAGATCAGCATCAGCACGGAGGCGATCAGCACAGACAGGATGGCGTTGCGCACCAGGGTGGCACCGGCCACAGGGCCGACGTAGTTCACGTCACCGGTCTGGGTCATGTTGGGATACTTTTCCTTCAGGGCATTCTCGAAGGCAGCCTGCAGGCCCTGGACGCCGTCCTCGTTGATGGACTTGATCCGGACGATGACCTCGCTGCCGTCGCCCTGGCGGGTCACAGTGCAGTCGCTGAAGCCGATGTCGCTCATGGCGGTGCGGATGTCCGCCTCGTCATAGCTGGCGCCCATGTTATACTGCATGGACATACCGCCGGCGAAGTCGATGCCCAGGTTGATGCCGTTGCCGGTCAGGCTCAGGATAATGGCCAGGGCGAAGATGCACAGGGA
>R11__coassemble_1500_pt1 | contig 13046 bp, 12 predicted proteins | sample R11__metabat2_high_PE_049 | metagenome-assembled genome bin R11
TATTCGGTGATCCGGTTGTCATTGCAGTCATAGATGAAGGAGGGCTGGGCCTGGTCATCCAGGGCAGCCAGATCCAGGGTGGGAGCGGTCTCCACGTAGCCCTTGGCGATGCCCACCACGGCACCTACGCCGGCCAGACCCGCCAATACCACGATCACCGCCAGGATCCGCACCACGTTCACCAGCACCGCCAGGATAAAGGCGGGCTTTTTGGTGGCCGGCTTGAAGATGGAGTGGCGCTCCGGCTTTTCCTCCGGCTCATCCTCCGGGGGAAGAGGCGCGTCAAGATAAGCCTCCCCTTCACCGGGCTCCTCCGGGGGCAGCGTGGAATCCGGCGTATCATAAACCTCGGCCTGCCACACGGGCACGTCGTTGTTTTCCTGAAAATAATGTCCGCCATCGGTATACCCGTCGGTTTGAGGATAATTTTCCTGCTGAACCGACTCCTCCGGCTGATATTCCGGTTGCTCCGCGGGCTGGAGGCTGGTTTCCTCCTCCTCAGCGGGCCGCCTGCGCCGTCTTTCGGCCATAATGTTCCTCCTGTGGGGCACAGCACCCCAGAAAACATTATACCACAAACCCCCGCTCTTGCAAGCGGGGGCGTGTGAAAATATGAAGAACATTTTACGAAAGTATTGCGGTGGAAGCCTTAGATCTCCTTGTGGGCGAAGCCGAAGTAGTTCTTGGCGTTCTTGTAGCTGATGCCCTCCACGATGTCGGAGAGGATATCCATGTCCGCGGGGAAGCGGCCGTCCTCCACCCACTCGCCCAGCAGGCGGCACAGGATGCGGCGGAAGTACTCATGCCGGGGATAGCTCAGGAAGGAGCGGCTGTCGGTCAGCATGCCCACGAAGCCGGCCAGGTAGCCCAGGTTGGCCAGGCTGGTCAGCTGGTCGGTCATGCCCACGAAGTGATCGTTGAACCACCAGGCGGAGCCATGCTGGATCTTGCTGACGCCCTCGCCGTACTCGCCGCTCTGGAAGCAGCCCAGGATGGTGCCAAGGGCCTGGTTGTCACCGGGGTTCAGGCTGTACAGGATGGTCTTGGGCAGATCGTCATTGGCCTGCAGCTCGCCCAGGAAGGCGGCGCACTGGTCGGAGGGGTTCACATTGCGGATGCAGTCGTAGCCGGTATCCGGGCCCAGCTTCTTGTACATGGGGATGTTGTTGTCCCGGCGGCAGCCGAAGTGCAGCTGCATGACCCAGCCCCGCTTGTGATATTCACCGGCGCAGAAGGCCATGAAGGCATGCTTGAAGGAGCTCTCCTCCTGGTCGGACAGCTTTCCGCCGGCCTTGCGCTTGGCGAAGATGGCCTCGATCTCCTGGGCGGAGGCGGGGGCATACATCACATAGTTCAGGGCGTGGTCGGACAGGGTGCAGTTGTGAGCGGCAAAGAAATCCATCCGGTTGCTGATGGCCTTCTTCAGGTCCGCGAAGGTGTTGATGGTGATGCCGGAGACGGCTTCCAGCTTGGCCAGGTAGTCCAGATACTCGGGCTTTTCGATGTTCATGGCCTTGTCGGGACGCCAGGCAGGCAGCACGGTCACGGGGAAGGTCTTGTCTGCGGCCAGCTTCTCATGATACTCCAGGGTATCGATGGGATCATCGGTGGTGCAGATGGTGTCCACGTTGCTCTGCAGGATCAGTCCGCGGGCGGTGAAGGAGGGCTCGGCCAGCTTGGCCTTGGTCAGCTCCCACACCTCGTCGGCGGTCTTGGCGCTCAGGGTGCCATAGTAGCCGAAGAAGCGCTGCAGCTCCAGATGGCTCCAGTGATACAGGGGATTGCCGATGCCCTTGCCGATGACCTGGGCCCACTTGCAGAACTTCTCGTAGTCGGAGGTCTCCTTGCCGGTGATGTACTTCTCATCGATGCCGGCGGAGCGCATCAGGCGCCACTTGTAGTGATCGCCGCCCAGCCACACCTGGGTGATGTTTTCATACCGCACATCCTCCCAGATCTCCCGGGGGTTCAGGTGGCAGTGGTAGTCGATGATGGGGCACTTGGCGGCCACGTTGTGGAACAGATCACGGGCAACCTGGGTGTTCAGCAGAAAGTCCTTGTCCATGAAAGCCTGCATGTCAGATCACTCCTTTTAATTATTTTCGGAATTCCCGGTGGGAGCACGGAGCCTCCGCCGGGAAATTCAAGAATCACAGATACTTCTTCAGGGTGGCGCGGATGGCACCGGGGCCGGCCAGCTCTTCCTTCACCATGCCCTCGATCTTTTCGCCCAGGCCCACCTGATACAGGTCCACGCCGAAGACGTTGGCGTTGGACAGGATGCCCTTCAGGGCGGTGCCCACGCTGTCGGGCTCGCCCAGCTTTACATCCTTCAGCTCCTCCTGCAGCACGGCCAGCATGGGGTCGTTGGAGCAGGTGAAGGCCTCGCCCTTGTCATCCACGCCCAGCAGGTAGCGGATCCAGCCGGCGATGGCCAGGGGAATGGCCACCAGGGAAGCGGGATCCCGGGCGGGATCGGCGGCGTAGCTCTTGATGGTCTCGCCGAAGCGGATGGCCACCTTCTGGGAGGTGTCGGTGGCGATGCGCTGGGGCGTATCGGGCATAAAGGGATTGGGCAGCCGCTTGGTGACCACCTCGTCAATGAAGGCGGCGGGGCTGATGATCTTGGGGTCGGTGACCACGGGCAGGCCCTCGGTGTAGCCGATGGTCTTCACCAGCTTCACCAGCTCGGTGTCCTTCATCTCGTCGGCGATCAGGGTATAGCCCAGGGTGCAGCCGTACACGGCCAGAGCGGTGTGCAGGGGATTCAGGCAGGTGGTCACCTTCATGCGCTCGGTCATGTTCACGGTGTCCCGGTCGGTCAGGTAGACGCCGGCCTTTTCCAGCGGCGGGCGGCCGTTGGGGAAGCGGTCCTCCACCACCAGGTACTGGGGGATCTCCGCGTTCACGAAGGGAGCGATGTAGGTGCCCTTGCCGGTGACGACGGGCTCCATCTCTTCCACGCCGCTCTTGATCAGCTCATCCTTCACCACATCGGCGGGACGGGGCGTGATCTTGTCGATCATGGACCAGGGGAAGGAAACCCGGCTTTCGTCCTTGGCATACTTGGCGAATTCCGCGGGCACCAGGCCGTTATCCACCCAGGCGTCGATCATGGTCATGACGGAGGCCCGCAGCTTTTCACCGTTGTGGCTGCAGTTGTCCATGGAGACCACGGCCAGGGGCGCGGCACCGGCCTTGTACCGCTCATACAGCATGGCGGCCACCACACTCATGGCGTGGCGGGCCTTTTCGGGACCATCGGCCATATCCGCCAGCACCACGGGCATGAACTCACCCTTGATGTTCTTCAGGGCATAGCCCTTTTCGGTGATGGTGAAGGAGATCATCTGCAGGGAGGGATTGGCAAAGAGCTTCTTCAGGGCGTCCCACTGATCCTTGTCGGCGGAGTTGGCCCGGATGCCCTTGGCGATGGAGGCGATGACCTCCTTGTCCATGCCGCCGTCGGGGCGCAGGCTCACCATCAGGGTCATGCTGTCGTGGGGATCATAGATCTTGTCGATGATCTCGTAGTCAAAGGTTTCGGCGGCCACGATGCCGCTGCGGGCGGCGCCGGTGTTCAGCAGGGTCTGCTGCAGCCCGGCGATGAAGCCGCGGAAGATATTGCCGGCGCCGAAGTGGACCCACACGGGGTGCTCCTCGGTGTAAGCGGCCATCTGCTTCCAGTCATAGCGGGGAAGGGCAATGCCGGCGGCCTCGAAGGCCTGCTTGTCCTGGATACCGGTGTAGCTCAGCTTCATGGGAATCAGCTCCTTTTCACATAGAGGCTTATGCTTGAAAACTTGCTCCCGAAGGAGTCCAGAGGGCGATCGGAAAGCCCTCTGGTCGCTCCGCAGAGCGAAACTCCTTACTTATCGCCGTAGGTCTTGCACAGGGACTCCCAAATGCCGTTCAGATAGGCGGCACCCAGGGCACGGTCATACAGACCATAGCCGGGGCGGCCCTGCTCATCCCAGATCATGCGGCCGTGGTCGGGCCGGATGTAGGTGTCGGGGCAGGTATCATAGATGGCCTTCATGATGGCGAACATATCCAGGTCGCCGGTGGAGGACAGGTGAGCTGCCTCCCGGAACTCATGATAGCCCAGATACTTCACGTTCCGCACATGCATGGCGCCGATGCGGTCCTTCTCGCCGAAGTGACGGATGATGGCGGGGATGTCGTTGGCGGGATTGCTGCCCAGGGAGCCGGTGCACAGGCACAGGGTGTTGGCGGGGCTGTCATGCAGCTTCACGATCTTGTCGTAGTCCTCCTGGCTGTGGGCGATGCGGGGCAGGCCGAAGATGGGCCAGGCGGGATCGTCGGGATGGCAGGCCATGCGGACGCCCACCTCCTCGCACACGGGGATCACGGCGTCCAGGAAATACTTGTAGTTGGCCCGCAGCATATCGGGGGTCACGCCCTCATACTGCTTCAGCGTGGTCTCCAGCAAGGCCAGACGCTCGGGCTCCCAGCCGGGCAGAGTGAAGCCGTGACTGTCCTCGGCGGTCTTGCGGACGATCTACAGGGGACCCATGTCGCCCAGCTCTTTCTCGTCATAGTACAGGCTGTTGCTGCCGTCCTCGGGGATCACACGGGCCAGGTCGGTGCGCAGCCAGTCGAACACGGGCATGAAGTTGTACACGATCACCTTCACGCCGTTGCGGCCCAGCATGCGGATGGTGGAGATGTAGTTGGCGATGTACTCGTCCCGGGTGCTGAGGCCCATCTTGATGTCCTCGTGCACGTTCACGGACTCGATGACCTCGCACTCCAGACCGGCGGCATGCACCTCGTCCAGGTAGGCCTTGAATTCCTCCTCGGGCCAGTCCACACCGGCAGGCTTGTCCAGCAGACCCATCAGGCCGGTCATGCCGGGGATCTGCTTCACATACTTCAGCGGAATGGGATCGGCCTTGGCTCCGTACCACCGGAAGGTCATTTTCATGGCGGTTTCCTCCTCACGATATGCGCTTGATTTTTCTGCGGAATAACGGTATCAGGTATCTGATTGTAATGATACGATTTTTGCCTGTATTCGTCAAGAAAAAATTCCGATTCCCGGAAGAAGAAATGAACCGAAAAGGGTTTCGAACCAAAAATGACCGAAAATTTTCCGTGATTCCTGTAAAAAATGGTTGACAAAGTTCCGGATTGATAGTATGATGAGCTCAAGAACGTCAGATGTCTGATGATTTCAGGTTGCGATTGGGCATCATACGGGAAACGAGGTGATTGCCATGCAGCCGAGACTGGCACAGACTGTCGCGGAAAGGATCCGGACAACGATTATCGACGAGCAGCTGCCGGAGGGAAGCAGGCTCCCCACGGAAAGTGTGCTGATGGACAAGTTTGCCGTCAGCCGCTCCACCATCCGGGAGGCCATGAAGCTCCTTCAGGCGGAGAACATCGTCGAGATCCGTCACGGCCTGGGTTCCTATGTCGCAGCCAACACCGGTCTTTCCAAGGACCCTCTGGGGCTTAGCTTTACGGAGCGGGAGCGTCTTCTTCCTGAGCTGGAGGAGGTTCGCCTGCTGATGGAGCCGGGAATCGCCGCCATGGCCGCCGAAAGGCGCACCGAGGCGGATCTTGCCCGGATCCGGCAGGCGGCGGAGGAAATGGAAAAGGCCGTGGAGGAGGGCAGGGGACACAACGAATGCGACTACCGCTTCCACATCGCCATTGCAGAAAGCACTCACAACTCGGTGCTGCACCGGATCTTCCCGGTGATCTTCGAGGCCATTGATGAGGGCTACGCCAGAACGGTGAACGTGAGCGGAAGTGCCCGGAGCGCCGTGAGGCTGCACCGGCGGATTCTGGATGCCATCTCCCAGGGCAACGCGGAGGAAGCCCGTGAGGCTGTCCGGTCCCACATCCTGCAAACCATGGAAGACATTACGCGTGAATGAAAGGAGAACCCCATGAAGAAGTTTGTCGCTCTTCTGCTCAGCGTTGTGATGGTGCTGTCTCTGTGCTCCTTCGCCTCTGCTGAGGAAACCACCATTACCTTCTGGTTCTGGGCTGACTCTGACGATTATGCTGCCACCATGCAGGAAATGATCGCCGACTTCAACGCCACCAACGGCAAGGGCATCACCGTTGTGGGCGAGCAGTATCCCTGGGACGGCGGCGGATACAGCACCGAGCTGCTGACTGCTGCTCTGGCCGGCGGCGGCCCCGATGTGGCCACCTTCAAGCTGACCGCTACTCCCTCCTTCACCAATAACGGCCTGCTGGCCAACCTGGATGACTTCATTGCCAACTGGGCTGACAAGGACGACATTGATGAGAACATGTACAACGTCATGAAGAGCGCTTCCGGCACCGACAGCGTGTATGTCATGCCCTGGAACACTCAGGTGCTGTATGTGTACTATCGTCCCAGCTACTTCGAGATGGCCGGCGTCGAAGTGCCCACCACCTATGATGAGCTGCTGACCGCTATCGAGAAGTGCACCATGGACACCGACGGCGACGGCAAGACCGATATCTACGGCTGGGGCATGCGCGGTTCTTCCGGCGGCCAGGAGCCCTGGGGCTCCTTCATCTATGCCAACGGCGGCACCTTTGAGACTCTGAACAGCGAAGGCGCCATCAAGGGCATGCAGGACTTCATCGACATCTATCAGAAGGGCTATGCTCCCGAATCCGCTCCCGGCGATGGCTTCGCTCAGATCAAGGAGAACTTCCTGTCCGGTCTGACCGCCATGACCATCCATCACATCGGCTCCTACAAGGACATGGTCGCCCAGTTCGGCGATGACGTGTCTGCCTTCATCTTCCCCGCCGGCGAGGGCCAGTGGACCTCCATGGGCGACACCGAGACCGTCATGTTCGAGTCCTGCGCCAACAAGGAAGCCGCCTTCGAGTGGATGGCTTACCTGGCGACCGGCAAGGGCCAGGAGACCTGGTGCACCGTGACCGGCAACGTGCCCGTTTCCAAGACCGTGCAGGCCATGGACGAGTTCCAGAGCAATCCCTTCATGCAGATCTCCATCGAGGGTCAGCCCGTGGCCGGTATCCTGCCCGTGCGTGACACCACCACCGAGGGGATCTCCAGCGGGCCCACCATCATCGCCCAGGCTCTGTCCGGCGAGATCACCGCTGAAGAGGGCATGAACATCCTGCAGGAGACCCTGTGGGCTGAGTAAGGCACATCGGTTACCCATTTTCGGATGAGAAACATCCCGGGATGCGGGAAGGGAAACCTTCCCGTATCCCGTTCCCAGAGGTTATCAGACATCCGACAACTTCCGGAAACGGGATACGCGCTGCCCACGGGAACGCTGTCCTCAGGTTTCCTCAAAATAAGCCAACAAGGAGTGAGCCGCATGGAAATCCGCAGGAAAAAGGTAAACAGCAACGTCTGGCCCTACCTGCTCGTTGCCCCTGCCCTGATCATCATGGTGGCGGTGGTGTTCTATCCCATCTGCAATGCTCTGGTCATGAGCTTCCAGAACTATAACATCACCAAGAACAAGATCGGCTTCATTGGCCTGGAGAACTACATCAACGTGTTCACCGGCTCCAGCGCCACCAAGGCCATGGGCAAGACCTTCTGGCAGTGCCTGCTGCGCACGGTGGAGTGGGTCGTGTTCGGCGTGGGCGGCCAGTTCCTCTTCGGCTTCATGCTGGCTCTGATCCTGAACAAGGAATTCAAGGGACGGGGCATTTTCCGCTCCATCAGCCTGATCCCCTGGGTGACCCCCGGCGTGCTGCTGGCCCTGATGTGGCGCCTGATGCTGGACGGCAACCACGGCGTCATCAACGACCTGCTGAACAAAATCGGAATTCTGGCAGGAAATGTCTCTTTCCTGACGAACAAGGATACGGCGCTTCCCGCGGCCATCGTCACCATCATCTGGCAGGGCATTCCCTTCTTCGCCCTGATGATCCTGGCCGGCCTGCAGGGCATCGCTCCGGAAATGTACGAGGCGGCGGATATTGACGGCGCCACCGGCTTCCAGAAGCTGATCTATGTGACCATCCCCAGCCTGAAGAACACCATCATGGTGACCGCCATGCTGCGCGTCATCTGGGTGGCCAACTCCGTGGACGTGATCTGGGGCCTGACCGAGGGCGGCCCCGGCTGGTCCACCACCACCCTGAGCGTGGCCATCTACAAGGAGGCCAAGATCCTGAACATGGGCTATGCCTCCGCCCTGGCCGTGGTGCTGATGCTGGTGCTGCTGATTGTTTCCATTCCTTATGTGAAGACGACTTTTGCAGGAAAGGACTGATGAAGCAATGAAGCACGCAAAGAATTCCGCGGTCAAGAAGATCTTCCTGCTGTGGCTGCCGCTGATCCTGTTCATCCTGTTCCTGCTTTTCCCCTTCTACTGGACTCTGGTGACCAGCCTGAAGACCACCACCGAGTTCAATGAGGCGGTCATGACCTACTGGCCCAAGCAGGTCACCTTTGACGCCTACGTGAACATGTTCACCAACGCCAACCAGAACTTCCCCAAGAACATGCTGAACAGCCTGGTGGTGGCCGTGCTGACCATGCTGGTGTCCCTGACGGTGTCCACCCTGGCGGCCTATTCCTTCTCCCGATTCCGCTTCAAGGGCCGCAAGGCGCTGATGGTGGTCTTCCTGACCAACAACATGTTCCCCACGGTGCTGCTGCTGATCCCCCTGTTCACCATCATGCGGCAGATCAACCTGCTGTATACCCCCTGGGCCCTGGTGCTGAGCTACACCACCTTCACCATTCCCTTCTCCGTGTGGCTGATGAACGGCTTCCTGAATGACCTGCCCATCTCCATGGAGGAGGCGGCCATGGTGGACGGCGCCAACCGGGCGCAGGCCTTCATCAAGATCGTGCTGCCCATCCTGATCCCCTGCCTGCTGTCCACCGGCGTGTACATCTTCATGCAGAGCTGGAATGAGTACACCTTCGCCGTGCTGTTCACCAACGCGGAGTGCCGCACCATCCCCATCGCTCTGAAGAACCTGATCGGCGAGAACGGCGCCCAGTGGGATCTGCTGTGCGCCGGCGGCATCATCACCATCCTGCCTGTGTGCATCATGTTCTTCTTCGCTCAAAAGCAGCTGGTGGGCGGTCTGACCGCCGGTGCCGTGAAGGGCTGATTCCTCCCTGTGTTTCCCTGGTTTCGTGAGTCCGCTTCGCGGCGGGCCTTCGATACATCCTGTCCTCAAAATTTGACGGAAAAGGAGCCTTACTGCAATGGAACTCAATCTTGAGAAGAAGGCTGCCAGCATCCGGGGCGACATCCTGGACATGCTGTTTGCCTGCCAGTCCGGTCATCCCGGCGGATCTCTCTCCTGCGTGGAGATTCTGCTGGCTCTCTACGAGAACGGCGTCATGAAGGTCGATCCCAAGAATCCCCAGTGGGATGCCCGTGACCGCTTTGTCATGAGCAAGGGCCATGCTTGCCCCACCCTGTACGCGGTGCTGGCCGATATGGGCTACTTCGATCACGATGAGCTGAAGAACCTGCGCCAGCTGCACAGCTTCCTGCAGGGCCACCCCGATATGAACAAGTGCCCCGGCGTGGATGCCTCCACCGGCTCCCTGGGCCAGGGCATGGCCATGTCTGTTGGCTACGCCCTGATCGGCAAGCGGGCTGACCACGCTCCCTTCAATGTATACACCCTCACCGGCGACGGCGAGTGCCAGGAGGGCATCATGTGGGAGGCTGCCATGGCCGCTGCCCACTACAAGCTGGACAACCTGACCGTGCTGCTGGACCACAACACCCTGCAGATCGACGGCCCCAACGAGAAGGTCATGGACCTGGGCGACATCTGCGCCAAGTATGATGCCTTCGGCTGGGAGGTCATGACCGTGGATGGCCACGACATCGAGGCCATCACCGCTGCCTGCAAGGCTCCCCGGATCCCCGGCAAGCCCCGGTTCATCAACTGCAAGACCGTCAAGGGCAAGGGCGTTTCCTTCATGGAGAACCAGGTGGGCTGGCACGGCCGTCCCCAGAAGCCCGAAGAATATGAAGCTGCAAAGCAGGAAGTGGGGTGCTGATCATGGCTGAAAAGCAGTCTACCCGTGTGGCCTATGGTGAGGCCCTGAAGGCGCTGGGCGCCGAAAATCCCAAGGTTCTGGCCTGCGATGCCGACCTGGCGCACGCCACCATGTCTGCCGGCTTCGCCGATGCTTATCCGGATCGCTTCTACAACTTCGGCATTGCCGAGGCTGACATGATGGCCGCCTCTGCCGCCATGGCCAAGTGCGGCTACACCGTGTTCGCCAGCACCTTTGCCGTGTTCGGCGCCGGCCGCGCTTTTGAGCAGGTCCGGAACGCCATCTGCTACACCAAGGCCAACGTGAAGGTCTGCTGCTCTCACGCCGGCCCCAGCTGCGGCGAGGACGGCGGCAGCCATCAGGCCGTGGAAGACATCGCCCTGATGCGCACTCTGCCCAACATGACCGTGGTGGTGCCCTCTGACGCCAACCAGATGAAGAAGGCCGTGAAGGCCATCGCCGAGTATGAGGGCCCCGTGTATCTGCGCACCGGCCGTCTGCCCACCGACATCATCACCGATGAGACCACGCCCTTCGTTCTGGGCAAGGCCAACGTGCTGAAGGACGGCAAGGATGTGGCCATCATTGCCTGCGGCATCATGGTCCCCCAGGCGATCTACGCCGCCGAGGCGCTGGCCAAGGAAGGCATTTCCGCTCGCGTGATCGACATGCACACCATCAAGCCCCTGGATGTGGACGCTGTGAAGGCTGCCGCCGCGGACTGCGGCGCTGTGGTCACCGCCGAGGAGGCCTCCATCTATGGCGGCCTGGGCTCTGCCGTGGCTGAGGTGCTGGCGGACAAGGCCAATGTGCCCTTCGAGCGTGTGGGCATGCAGGATCGCTTCGGCCAGAGCGGCAAGCCCGCTGCTCTGTTCGAGGAGTACGGCCTGACCGACAAGGCGATCTACGAAGCCGCCAAGCGGGTCATTGCCAAGAAGTAACCAAACAGCCGGAGAGGTTTAAGCCTCTCCGGCGATTTCAAAAATTGATTTATGGAGGAGTCAACATGGAAATTCTGAAGTACGCTTATGAAGGCGAAGGCCTGACCCGCGTTTTCGAGAACGCCAAGTGGATGGTGGGCATCAAGAACTGGAAGCCCGCCAACGATATCTGCGGCATCAATAACCTGGAGCGCCACAACCTGACCGACGAGCTGTTCATCCTGCTGGCCGGCCACTGCACCCTGCTGTTCGCCAATGAGACCCCCGATGGCCTGAAGATCGAGAAGGTGGAGATGGAGCCCATGAAGGTGTATAACATCCCCGCGACCCTCTGGCACAACACCGTGACCCAGAAGGACACCAAGATGGCCCTGATCGAGGACAGCAGCACCGGCAGCGCCAACAGCGATGTGATCAACCTGACCGAGGAGCAGATCGCCTACGTGCATCAGCTGGTTGGCTGGGACAAGTAATTTCCACGGACGGAAAAAAGGAGCTTCCCGCTTTGGGAGGCTCCTTTTTGCGTTGATTTTTATTCCGCGGCGACCCAGCCGATGGAGACCAGGCCGGGGCCGGTGTGGGTGCCAATCACCGGGCCGATCTGGCGGAGCTGAGTCTCCGGCGGGGTCAGGCCCGCTTCCACAGCGGCATCCCGCAGGGCCTCCACCACATCGTCACAGTGGGCACCGGCGAAGAACATGGGATAGTCCGGATTGGCAGGCATCTCCTTCAGCTTGTCCAGGAACCAGCGCCGAGCCTTGAGCCGACCGTGGCACAGCCCGGCGGTCTTCATCTGGCCGTCCTCCAGCTTCACCATGGGGCAGATGCCCAGGGTGGAGCCGATGGCGCCCACGCCCGCGCTGATGCGGCCGCCCATCACCAGATACTTCAGCTCCCGGGCCATGCCGGTCATCCGCAGCTGGGGAACGATCCGCTCCAGGAAGGCGGCGGTTTCCTCCAGAGTATGCCCCTGCTTCAGGTACTTTACGGCGGCGAAGACAAGGAGCGCTTCACCGTGGGAGGCGTTCATGCTGTCCACCAGCCGGATATCGGCGGGCTTTTTCAGGTGGTCCCAGGCGATCTCGGCGGACTGGTAGGTGCCGGACAGCCGGGAGGAGCCGGTGATGCACAGCACCTGGTTTCCGGCCGCCAGTTCTTTCTTGAAGGCATGCTCAAAGCTGTCCGGTGTCACCTGGCTGGTCTTGGGCAGCTCGGTGACGGTTTCCATCCGGGCATAATAATCCTCCAGGGAAATATCGATGCCGTCCCGGAACTCCTCGGTGCCGAAGCGGACCGTCAGGGGAATCACCCGAATGCCGATTTCAGTGGCCTCGGACTGGGAAATATCGGACATGCTGTCGGTAATCAGCGTAATCATGGCGCACCTCCCTTTAACGGCGACATCCTAACATAACCGGCGGATTCTGTCAAGAATTGATTGACGGATTCGCCCGACCGATGTATGATATGGATGGATTATTCTGCGATTTCACGGAGGAAGTATGCGCCGTTTTATCTGGATCCTGATCGCCTGCCTGCTTTTGACGGGGGTGGCCCTGGCGGAGAGTGACGCCGATGCGGTTTCTGCGGGAGAGGATGTGCTGTTTTTCTCTTCCACCCCGGCCCAGGCGAAGGAAGACAAGGAGGAGGAAGTTGACTGGGGCGATGAGAACGGGACCCCGGTCCTGCAGGTGACGCTTCAGGCGGCCGAGTGGTCCTGGGAGGACGCCCGGCACACCGCCACCCTCACGGTGACCAACACGGGGGATGGCGTGGCGAAGGACGTGGTGCTGGTGCTGTCCGAGCTGAAGGACGGCGACCGGGTGCTGGCCCAGCCGGTATTCTGGCAGAAGGGCGGCAAAAACCTGGGGCAGCGCCTGCAGAAGGCGGATGCCGATCTGGAGGTGCTCCACGCCGGTCAGTCCCAGGAATACACAGTGACCTGGGTGCCGTCCTTTGACCTGATCGGGGTGAAAACGGCGGCCATGACCGTCACGGCGGCCTGTGAGGGCGCGTCCACCGTGACCGGCAGCCTGACGGTGGAGCGGAGCCAGGGCCGCACCGGACTGTGGGAGGCAAAGCTGGGCCCGGTTTCAGCGGGA
>R11__coassemble_1504_pt1 | contig 13019 bp, 11 predicted proteins | sample R11__metabat2_high_PE_049 | metagenome-assembled genome bin R11
TCTGCGTGGACAAGTCCATCCTGGCCAACTACAAGACCGCTGACCGCAGCTTCATTGCCGACAGCTTCTCTCCCCAGGAGTATGGCGTGGCCACCAAGAAGGACTCCGAGCTCTCCGCTAAGATCGAGGAGCTGATCACCGCCTGGCTGGCTGACGGCACCATCGCCGGTCTGATCGAGGAGTGGGGCCTGTAATCCCCGGTACACTTCGGGGCGCGCGGCTGCATCCGTGCGCCCCTTTCCCTGTTCATCCTGCGATAGGCGGTGGTTGATCCATGGAAACGATCTTTGACGCGTCCTGCTGGGAAACGGTATGGAAATACCGCGCGACCTTTGTCAACGGCTTTATCAACACGCTGATGACCGCCGCGGCCGGCCTGGTCATCGCCCTGATCATCGGCGTGATCGTGGGCCTGTGTGCCACCGGAGAGAAAAAAACGCTCCGGGTGCTGGCACGGATCTATGTGGAATTTTTCCAGAACACGCCGGTCATCCTGCAGGTGTGCTTCCTTTATTACGCGCTGGCCTATTCCGGACTGAAGGTATCCGTGGTCACGGTGGGCATCATCGCCCTGGGCGTGTACACCGGCGCCTATATGGCGGAGGTCATCCGGGCCGGCATCACGGCCATCCCGGTGGGACAGTTTGACGCGGCCATTTCTCAGGGCTTCAGCCGGTTGGATACCATGCGGCTGATCATTCTGCCGCAGACCGTCAAGATCATCCTGCCGCCCATGGTGAACCAGATGTCCAACCTGATCAAGAATACCTCCTGCCTGTTCATCATCGGCGGCGCGGATCTGATCGCCACCACCTACAACTTCGTCACCGGCGAGACCACCGGCGGCGCCTATGGTCCGGCGTATCTGGTGGGCGGTCTGCTGTTCTTCTGCATGTGCTACCCGCTCTCGATGATTGCCGGCAAGTGGGAGCAGCGGCTGAAAATGCAGGAGGAGCATGACGAGCGTCATGGCAAGGAGGTGGCTGCCTGATGGAGGATTTCATGACCCAGCTGCAGGGCAGTCTGCAAATGATCGCCAACAGCGATGTGCAGCTGTATCTGCTGAAAGGCGCCGCCTTCACGGTGGGCATTTCCGTGATCACCATCCTGATCAGTGTGATCCTTGGCTCGCTGCTGGCGCTGATCCGCAGCTACTGCATCCATGGCGCGGCGCGGATCCTGCGCCGGATCGCGATCATCTATATCGAGCTGTTCCGCAACACGCCCCTGATGTTATGGGTGTTTGCCGGCTTTGTGCTGTGCCCCGCGCCGGAATTCAGCAAGGCCTTTGCCTCCGCGCTAGGCTTTACCTCCGTGGTGGCCGTGAAAACGCTGTTCAAGGCCATCGTGTCGCTGACGCTGTTCACCTCGGCGGTCATGGCGGAGATCATCCGCGGCGGCCTGAACGCCATTCCCCGTGGCCAGTTTGAGGCAGCTTATTCCCAGGGCTTCGGCACAGTGCACACCATGGGGCTGATCGTGCTGCCCCAGGCCTTCCGGCATATCGTGCCCACGCTGCTCAGCCAGATGATCACCACCATCAAGGATTCCAGCTACATGGCCAGCCTGGTGACCATCGAGCTGATGGGCTGCACCAAGCTGCTGATCTCCAAGGCCAACAGCTACAACGGCACCTGGGTGGACCGCTTCGACCGGGGCACCATCCACGTGACGGATGTGTTCGTGCTGTTCGGCGCGGCCTTCCTGATCTATTTTGTGATCAACTTTACGCTGTCCTGCGTGGTGCGCTACATGAAGAGCCGCAAGGCGAAGGCTGCCTGAGAGAGCGCGCGCCATGCCTGTCAGGGCTTGGCTTTCGGTCAGGAGGATTTTTTCTTTCCGTCCACCTCAAACACCGCGTACTCGAAGGCATTCACCACCAGGGTGTCCCCGTGCCGGGTGAATTTGGGAATGTGCATGCCATAGTTGGCGTGGATGTGGCCGTGGACAAAGGCCTGGGGGCGGAATTTCTCCAGCAGGAAATTGAAGCACTCAAAGCCCCGGTGGGTGCGGCTGTCGAAATCGTTCAGGCAGCCCGGCCTGTAGTGGTCGTAAAACCGCCGGGCTTCCGTATCGGCAACGGCAAGGATCTTCACTTGCCTTCACCTGCGATCAGGAAGCCATGGGCAGGCAGCGTGGAACCGGCTGCCTGTTTTTCTTTATCGGAGAAGTTGAACCATGCCGTCAGCGTCCTGTCGCCCAGCCGCCGTTCCAGGGCCAGCAGGGCATCGTCTCCGGTCTCCAGGGGGAAGACACGGCTTCCGGGGCCGAACACCGGCTGTCTGCGCATTTCCTCCAGGGCATGGATGCCGTCAAACAGGAGCTGCTCCGGCGTGCCGGCACTCTTCCTGGCCTCCGCCTTTCGCCAGTCAAGGCAGCCCCGGTGCAGGTAGCGGGAATCCTCCGCCTTCAGGGGATCCTGATGGTAGCCGTTGTCATTCAGCTGACCGATTTCATCTCCGGCATACAGCACCGGCAGGCCGTTCTGGAAGAAGATCAGGGCGTGGAGCATCAGGTCCAGCCGCAGGGCATCGGCCTTTTGCTCTGGCGTCTCTGCTGTCTCCAGGCCGCACAGGGAGGCGGTGGTGCCGCACATCCGGGCATCCCCCAGCCGGGGATCATCATTGTAACGCTCGCCCCGGGACGGACTGCCGGGGATTTCCCCGGCGAACCAGGCATTCAGGAAGGCCTTGTGGGGCACCTGCTCCATGCCGAGCTGCTTCAGGTAGTCGTAGTCCAGGCCCCAGCCGATGTCATCGTGACAGCGGATGTAGTTCAGGAAGGTGAACTGCTCCGGCAGGGCCGCCACCGCCTCCAGCTGCCGCTTCAGCAGGCGGGTGTCCCGGGTGGCTACTGTGTGCCAGATGGTGCACATGGTGGTGGCGTTGTAGAGCATGTGGCACTCCGGGCTTTCCTGGCTGCCGAAATAGGGCGCCAGCTTCTCCGGGGCCATGACCACCTCTCCCAGCAGGATGACGGCGGGACACACGCACTCGCAGATCAGCCGCACCATGCGCACGATGCTGTGCACCTGGGGCAGGTTCCGGCAGGTGGTGCCCAGCTCCTTCCAGATGTAGGGGACGGCATCGATGCGGATGACGTCAATGCCCCGGTTCGCCAGGAACAGCAGGTTGGCGGTCATCTCCCGCAGCACAGCGGGGTTCCGGTAGTTCAGGTCCCACTGGTAGGGGTAGAAATTGGTCATGACCCACTTGCCGGTCTCCGGCACAAAGGTGAAGCTGCCCGGCGCGGTGGTGGGGAAGACCTCCGGCACCGTTTTTTCGAATTCGTCCGGGACGGTACGATCATTGTAGAAGAAATAATAATCCTGATAAACGGCGTCGCCCTCCCGGGCCTTCACAGCCCAGGCGTGGTGGCTGGAGGTGTGGTTCATGACGAAATCCATGCAGCACACCATGCCCCTCCTCCGGCAATCCTCCGTCAGGGCCTCCAGATCCGCCATGGTGCCCAGCTCCGGCTTCACGGTGCGGAAGTCGCTGACCGCGTAGCCGCCGTCGCTTTCTCCATCCACCGTATCCAGCAGGGGCATCAGGTGCAGATAATTGACTCCCGCCTCGTCCAGATAGTCCAGCCTGCTCCGGACGCCCTGAAGATTGCCCGCGAACTCCTTCACATACAGGCAGTAGCCGGTGAGGGCGGCGGAGCGGTACCAGTCCGGCTCCGCTTCCCGACGCAGGTCCGTCTCCCGCAGCGCTTCGCTCCGGTCCTCGGCCGCCTGCTCCATGTCCCGGAGCAGCAGGGCGAACTGCTTGTCCCGCTCTTCCATGGGCAGGAAGGCGTACAGCTCGTAAAACAGCCACTTCAGCTCATCCATCCTTTGGCCCAGTCGGGCCTGAAACCGCTCATTCATCCTGTTTTCCTCCGATCATATCCATGAAGCCGTAGCCGCTGTGGATCATTTCCTCATGGGCTTCTTCCTCGGCTTCCCGTTCTGGCATTTCCACTTCAGATATTCGCTGGCCATGGGCGCTCCTTTATCCTTTTGTCGTTCCCCCGAAGGCATAGCTCACCGGCAGAGCAATCAGGGGCTTGATGTCACTGCTGTCCTGGGGGAAGAGGCTGCTGACGGCGGTTTCCGCGATCAGCTCCACCGGCTGCACGATGGTGGAGCAGAGATACCCGCCGCTGATGAAGTCCCGGATGCCGTCGAAGCCGATGATCTGCACGTCCTCCGGAACCCGGCAGCCCCGAAGGCGGATCTGCCCCGCCATCACCATGGCCAGCCGGTCCGTGTTGCAGAAGAGGCCGTCGAAGTCCGCTTTTCCTTCCTTTATATGGGCGTCCAGATACGCCTCAAAGGGAGCGAGCCCCTCGGACTCGTGCAGGTTCAGGGTGTCATAGGGGATGCCGTGCATTTTGCAGGCCATTTCAAAGCCGGCGATGCGCTTGTCCGGCTCGCCGTAGATGTGGGTGCCGCTGCGCATGAACATCAGGCGCTTGCAGCCCAGCTCCATCAGCTTTTCCGCCGCCATCTGGCCGCCGCCGAAGTTATCGCAGGAGACGCAGGGCACGCTGGAATTGATGAAGCGGTCGATGGTGACGAAGTTCAGCTGGGGGCCCACCTCCAGCCGGGGATTGTAGGTCATGGCGATGACGCCGTCCACCTTGTGCTCCATAGCCAGAGACAGGCAGCGCTGCTCGCCCTCGTCATCCGAATTGCTGATGGAGGTGAGCATGGAATAGCCACGGCGATTCAGGGCCACGGCGATGGCGTTGGCGATGGCGCCGAAGTAAGGGTGGCTCAGGTTGGGAATGATCAGGGCGATGGTGTTGGTTTTGTTGGTGCGCAGGCTGCGGGCATAATTGTTCACCTGGTAGCCCAGCTTCCGGGCGGCGTCTTCCACCTTTTTCCGGTATTCTTCTCCTACGGGGATGTTGTTAATGACCTTGGATACGGTGCCCAGAGACACGCCGGCCTCCGTTGCCACCTCTTTCATGGTGGGGTTTCCCTGCTTCAGACTCATGATTGATTCCGTTCCTTCATAATATGACATAAGAGGACATAAGTTTCATGAAAATGTTCATGAACAGTATATAACAGTTTTATGGTTTCGTAAAGATGAGAATCGGACTTCTTTTGCAAAAACAGGAGGATTCGTCACCGTATTGACAAGGGAAAACGAATCATATATTATAGTTTCATCCGTGAAACGATTCACTGAGAACGTCCTCGCAAAGAAGGGAGGCGGCGGTTCTTCCGGAATTACAAGGCGAGCCGTGGCATCACCGACAGCACCTGGGTGGGCCTGGAATGGTTTGAGCGCTTCTTCACCGCCCCGACCTGCGGGCGTATGATCAAGAACACCATCCTGCTGAGCCTCTACAGCCTGCTGTGGGGCTTCCCGGTGCCCATCAGCTTCGAAACCATCGACGGAACGGCTCTGCTGGATGTGGAGAAGTACGACCTGAAGTTCGGCAACAAGGAGGATTGACCCATGAAAGGCTCGCGGTCAGGACCTGCTGATGCTGCCTCCGAACCGCATATGTCACGCTTTTTGTGTGGCTGAAAGCCTTGTGTTTACTGGGCTTCTGAAATCCTAAAGCGTGACGGAACGGCCATAGCACATTTCTTCCCACGATGCCACCATGTTTCCACATTTTTCCGCCAAACCCAACGGGGCACCCATGAAGCGGATCCAAGAAGGACACGGCGGCTGCTATGATGCGCGGTCTGGGCCTCGAATGAGGTGAGATTCGAACCCAGGCAAAGGAAAAGGCGAAACAGCATTTGCCGTTTCGCCAAATCGTGCGGAGACGGAGGGATTCGAACCCCCGCGCAGTTGCCTGCAAACTGATTTCGAGTCAGCCTCGTTATGACCACTTCGATACGTCTCCGTGCCCGGGGTTGATTTTAGCACAGGTTTCACCGTTTGGCAAGGGAGAAAAACGGTGCGGACCGGCGCTTGAGGAGGAAAGAAAAAGCTTCCTGACCGGAATCAGGAAGCAGTGGCTCAAATAGGACTCGAACCTATGACACTCCGGGTATGAACCGAATGCTCTAGCCAACTGAGCTATTGAGCCATATGGTTGCGGGGGCAGGACTTGAACCTGCGACCTCCGGGTTATGAGCCCGACGAGCTACCAAGCTGCTCTACCCCGCGTCAGACAACGGAAACAATATACACCCGTTGCCCGATTTTGTCAAGCATTTTCCAAAACTTTCCGGCGAAGTCCGTCAGCTCCGGCTCCCGGTGGTCTGCTCCAGCCTGCGGTTGGCCAGGAACATCAGCACCAGGAAGAAGGCCAGCACCACGGGGAGGAGGCCGGCGTTGATGTGCTGGGCGACCAGGCCGAACAGAGGCGGCATCAGGGTGGTGCCCACATAGGCGCTGGCCATCTGCACACCGATAACGGCCTGGGACTTATCCGCCCCGAAATGGGTGGGTGTGGCGTGGATCAGGGAGGGATACACCGGAGCGCAGCCCAGGCCCACCATGATCAGCCCGGGCACCGTCACGGCGGGGATCAGCGTCAGCAGGATGCCCAGCAGGATGATGCCAAAGCCCATCAGGATCATCTGGCTGTCCTTCAGGCGGAAGGTGATGAAGCCGCACAGGCCCCGGCCCAGGGTGATGCCGATGTAGAACATGGAAGCGTAATTGGCCGCCTCCGTGGCGGAGATCCCCCGGGTCAGCACCAGAAAGCTGGCAGCCCACTGACCGGTGATCTGCTCAATGGAGCAGTAGCAGAAGAAGGTGAGCATCACGGCCCACACGCCGGGGATGGCCAGCACCTCCCGCAGGGACAGGGCCCGTCCGGCGCCGCCTTGGGCTTCCTCGGGGGTCTCATTCTTCTTCCAGAGGGGCAGGGAAAGGAACAGAGCGGCGGTGAGCACCACCTGAATGATGCCGACATACAGGTAGCCGGCGTTCCAGCCCCGGCCGCCGGAAAGGGCCGCGCCCATGATCACCGGGCCCACGGAGGCACCCACGCCCCACATGCAGTGGAGCCAGCTCATGTGGCGGCTCTCATAGTGCAGGGCCACATAGTTGTTCAGGGCAGCGTCGATGCTGCCGGCGCCCAGACCATAGGGGATGGCCCACAGGCACAGCTGCCAGAAGCTGTGGCTCCAGCTGAAGCCCAGAATGGCGATGGCGGTCATGCCCACGCTGATGGCGGTGACCCTGCCCACACCCAGGCGGCGGGTCAGCCGGTCAGACTGCAGGCTGCTGACCACTGTGCCGGCGGAGATGATGAAGGAGATCACGCCCATCATAGAGACGGGCATGTTCATTTCGGTGTACATGGTGGGCCAGGCGGCCCCCAGCAATCCGTCCGGAAGGCCCAGACTGATGAAGGAAAAGTAAATGATGGCAAGCAGCAGAGAGGTCATTGGCAGGCTCCTTCCCGGTTGATGGTGGGATTATATCACCGTTCCTTTGATTTTTCTTGGAATAATTCCCCAAAATGTTTGCACAAAATCGTCATGACTGCTATAATGAAGCCAAAGAAGGAGGCGCACCATGGCCATTGTTGACTGCACCGTTCAGGCGGATGCCACCGGGCGGGAGCTGACCCAGCACGGCACCTACGATTTTCCGGTGGCCTGCTATCACGATGATCTGCAGGAAATTTCCATTCCCTGGCACTGGCATGAGGAGCTGGAGCTGCTGATCGTGCACCAGGGCACTTCTCTGGTGGATACCGGCTCCGGCCCTGTGGAGCTGGGGGAAGGCTGTGGATGCTTCATCAACAGTGGTGTGCTGCACACCTGCCTGAACGCCCGGGAAAATCAGCCCTGCCGGTACCACTCCCTGGTGTTCGCACCCTCCCTGGTGGGAGCGGAATCCACCAGCGTCTTCTGGCAAAAGTACATCCTGCCCCTGACCGGCTCCGGCATCGGGTTTCAGCGGCTTTCCCCGGAGATCCCCTGGCAAAGGGAGGCCCTGCAGGCAACGGAGTCGGCCTGGCAGGCGGTGCTGCGGGAGGAGGAGGACTACGAGCTGCGGGTGCGGGAGATGCTCTCCCGGGTGGTGCTGCTGCTCAGGAAGAACCTGGGAGCAGAGCAAAAAACGGCAGACGCGGCCTCCCGCCGCAGCGAGGAGCGGGTGAAGCAGATGCTGGCCTTCATCCACAGCGCCTATCAGGGGCCGATGACCCTGGAGGAAATCGCCGCCAGCGCCTCCGTCAGCCAAAGCGAGTGCCTCAGGTGCTTTAAGCAGGTGCTGCACACCACGCCGGTGCAATACCTGAAGGAATACCGGCTGAAGCAGGCCCGGGGGCTTCTCCAGGGCGGCGGCATCACGGTAACGGAGGCGGCTCTGGCCTGCGGCTTCACCGAGCTGAGCTATTTCTCCCGGGCCTTCCTGAAACAGTTCGGCCTGCGCCCGGGTCAGGTGCTGCGCCCGGAGAAATCCTGAGTCTGTCTCGACATTTCCCCGGATTGCGTGTATAATTTCCACAGAAGAAGAGATGGAGGCGATCCCGTTGCGTCTGACAATCCTGGGCATGAACGGTCCCTATCCCGCTTCCGGCAGCGCCTGCTCCGGCTACCTGGTCACGGAGGGCGATACCTGCATCCAGCTGGATCTGGGCACCGGCTGCCTGTCTGCCCTGACGGCTCTGGTGCCGCCGGAGCGGCTGACCGCCCTGGTCCTGAGCCACTGGCACTTCGACCACGCTTCGGATCTGCTGCCTCTCACCTATCGCATGGCGGATATGACCCAGCGGGGCTGCGCGCCCCTGCAGGTCTTCGGCCCGGTGGACGCTGCCTCGCCCATCCGGCAGGCGGTGTCCGGCTGCGCCGCCATGAAGCTGGCGGATGTGGCTCCGGGAGATCGGCTGACCCTGGGGAATATCACCCTGGAGGTGTTCCGGGCCCGGCATCCCGTTCCGGCGGTGATGTACCGGCTGACGGGAGCCGACGGCAAGGTGCTGTGCTTCACCGGGGACACCAACACGGTGGAGGGCCTGCGGGAATTCGCCCGCGATGCGGATCTGCTGCTGGCGGACGGCCTGTTCCCGACAGAAGCCTGGGCTGAGGGCAAGCCTCATCTTTCCGCCCTGCAGACGGCGGAGCTGGCCCGGGACGCGGGAGCAAAGCGGCTGGTGATCACCCACCTGAGCCCGCTGTTCGATGAAAATCAGCTGCTGTTTGAGGCCCGGGAGGCCTTCCCCGGAGCAGAGCTGGCCCGGTGCGGCGGCGTATGGGAGCTGTGAACGGCTCCGGAAAGCGGCTGGGCTGGTGGATGCCGGTCCTGACCCTGGGGCTGACCCTGGGCATTCTGCTGGGAAGGGCCGGGAAGGTTCTGTGGCCCATGGCGGCGGCTTTGGTTTGCACCGTCGCGGCCCTGGTGCTGATGCGCGGGCAGATGCGGCAGCTGGTGGCCGTAGGACTGCTGGCTGCCTGCCTGGGAACCGCCATGGGGTACGCCGCCTGGCATTCGCCCCTGCCGGAGGCGGAAACCTGTCAGGTGACCGGTGTGGTGTGCGAGGAGATCACCCGGAAGGACAACGGCCAGGTGCGCACCCGGCTGACGGACGTCACCCTGAACGGGGAAGCCGCTGGAGACGCCTACTGGAGCTTTTATCTGGCGGATGGTGAGGAAGAGCTGCCGGAGGGCATGACGCCGGGCTGTGGGGTGACCCTGACCGCATCGGTGTATCATCCCTCGGAGGCGGAGAATCCCGGTGGGTTCAATTTCCGGGAGTACCTGCTGGCCCAGGGCATCACCTATGGGCTGTATGGCCGGGAGGAGCTGCAGTGCGCCCCGGCGGCAGCCTTTTCCCTGAAGGGCAGCCTGGCAGCCCTGCGGCACACCCTGTCCCTGCGGATGATCGCCGCCATGGGCGAGGAGGCCGGGGCCTATGCCACCGCCATGCTGCTGGGCAGCAAGAGCCTGCTCCCGGCGGAGGACCTCAGCGATTTCTCCCGCCTGGGCATTGCCCATATTCTGACGGTCTCCGGCTTTCATGTGGGGCTGCTGGCGGGCATCCTGCTGCTCCTGCTCCGCCGGGCGAGCGGAAAGACGCGGCTCGTCTGCGTCACCCTGGTGCTGCTGTTTTATTGCCTGCTCACCGGAGGCCACAGCCCGGTGATCCGGGCCACCGTGTTTACCCTGCTGATGCTCTACGGCCGCCTGCGCCATCGCCCGGTGAACGGGCTGTGGCTGCTGTGCGCCGCCTGGTGCATCACCCTGGCGATGAATCCCGCCCAGCTGGTCAGCGCCGGCTTCCTCATGTCCTTCGGGGCGGTGGCCGGGCTGCTGATCGCCGGGCCCGCCCTGCAGTGCCTGCTGAAGCCGAAGACCCGCCCCGGCCGCTGGCTGTGGGAGGGCTTTACCGCCTCAGTGGCCGCTCAGCTGGGGCTGCTGGTGCCGCTTTTGTACTTCTACCAGGAGGTGCCCCTCATCGGCATCTTCCTGAATGTGTTCGTCATTGCCGGGGCCTCGGTGCTGATCCCGGTGTACTATCTGGGGCTGCTGCTGTGCTCTGTGCCGGTGGCGGGAGAGTGGATCGGGGCGGTCGGAAGGTGGATGACTGCCGGCATGACCGCTGCGGTGCACTGGCTGGGAGATCTGCCTGCCTTTGCCCTGTGGACGAAGCAGTCTGACCTGTTGACCCTGGCGGGCTGGGTGGTGACCATGACCGGCCTGAGCCTGGCTCTGCCCCTGAAAAAGCAGCTGCGGGCGGCTTTGCTCTCCGGCGGGCTGCTGGTGATGTGCCTGTCCCTGATCCCCCTGCCCCACAGCGGCACGGAATATCTCCAGCTCAGCGTGGGCAGCGCGGACAGCGCTGTCCTGTGGGACGAAAACACGGTGACCGTGGTGGATACCGGGGAGGACGGGGAGGCCCTGTCCACCTGGCTGCACCAGCGGCGGCTGAGCGTGGACAGCCTGATCCTGACCCACCTGCACTCGGATCATGCCGGCGGCCTGCAGGCCCTGCTGGATGACCGCATTCCGGTGAAAACCGTGTATGTCCCCGCGGGCTGGGACACCATGGAGACGGACGCGGGCATGCCGGAGCTGATGCAGCAGCTGCTGGATACCGGCACGGAGCTGCGGGTGCTGTATCGGGGCTGTGAGCTGGCCCTGCCCTCCGGAAGCATGACGGTGCTGTGGCCCCTGCAGGAGGGGCTGCGCTCCGGCAGCGATCCCAACGAAGGCTCCCTGGCCATGCTGGCGGAGCTTCACGGCACCACCCTGCTGCTCACCGGCGACCTGGACGGCACCTACGAACGCTATGCCGCTGTGCCTGCGGATCTGCTGAAGGCGGCCCATCACGGCTCCAAGAGCTCCACGGGAGAGGAATTCCTTGCCACGGTGGCGCCTCAGGCCATCCTGCTCTCCGGCGGCGATACCGCCCGGCTGGAAAGCCTGCAGGAGCGGGCGGGAAGCATCCCGGTGTACGGCACCCAGGAAAAGGGAGCGCTGCAGGTGGATATCACGGATGCGGGATACAGCATTTCGTTTATGAGAGAATAACGGAGGAACCCTATGCCACCGAAAAAGGAAACCGGCGCCACGCCGGAGCAGCTGCTGGAGGCCCTGAAGAGCGGAAAGCCGCCCCGGGTCTGCCTGCTGGAGGGTGAAGAGGAAAACCGGAAGGACGAGGTGCTGCAGGCCATCCGGAAGATCATCCTGCCGGAGGGCATGGAGCAGCTGAACGAGGCCGTGATGGACAATCCGCCCTTCGATGAGCTGGCTGCCGCCTGTGAGACCATGCCCTTCCTGGCGGAGCGGCGGCTGGTGATCGTCCGGGATCAGGACGGCCTGAGCGGCAAGTCTGACGGGGATCCCCGGCTGGCGGATTATGTGAGCCAAGTGCCGGAAACCGCCCTGCTGATCTTCCTGCAGCGGGGCAATGCCAACAAGGCGAAGACCCTGCCCAAGCGCATCAAGGCCGCCGGCATGGTGGTTACCTTTTCCCGGCTGAAGCAGCAGGAGCTGACGGGCTGGGTGCAGCAGCGCTTTGCCGCGGAGGGCAAGCAGTGCTCCGCCCAGGCGGCGGCCCGGCTGGTGTTCACCTCCGGCACCGATACCGGCGTGCTGCAGCGGGAGATCGGCAAGCTGGCCGCCTGGGCGGACAAGCGGCAGACCATTACCCCGGAGGATGTGGACGCGGTGGCCACCCGATCCACCGAGTGCGCCGTGTTTGACCTGACGGACGCCATCATCGCCGGGAACAGCGAGCGGGCGCTCAGGCTGATGCAGGATCTGCTGCTGAACGGCGAGAGCCGGGTGGGCCTGCTGGCCCTGCTGCTGAACCGCTTTCGCATGCTGCAGCACCTGAAGATCATGCAGTATGAGAAGCTTTACGGGGAGGCGCTGGAGCAGGCCATCGGCACAAAGGGCTATGCCCTGGAGCAGCTGCAGCGTCAGGCCAGGGGCTGGAGCGGCGGTCAGGTCCGACGGGCGGTGGAGATCTGCCTGGACACGGAATATCGCTTCAAGTCCGGCCGCATCAGCGAGGAGGGAAGCCTGGAGGCAGCCCTGCTGAAGCTGCTGGCCCTGAAGCAGGGGAATTAAGGAGATGCCATGAATCATAAGGAGCTTTATCGGCTGTATACCACGGAATACACCACCAATCCCAGGACCGGCAAGCCGAAGAAGGCTGCCCGGTACATCGGCAAGCGCTGGTCCCTGGACAAGGCTGAGAAAAAGCGGATGCTCATCTGCCTGTGGAGCGGCTTTGCCCTGGGCAGCGTCGGCTTTGTGGGCTGCGGCTTTGTGTATACCCAGGTGGTGCATTGCCTGTACGTGATGCCCTTCTATCTGTTTACCCTGCTGGCCCTGTTTTACCTGGGACAGGGATGCGTCAGCCTGAGCGGCGGGGGCCTGGTGATGGACGAGATCCGGCAGCTGGACGGCAGGAGGCGCACGGAGCGCAGCGCCCTGGCCATGATGATCCTGGGAGGCGGCCAGAGCCTGGGCTGCCTGGTGTGGCTGATCCTGAATGGCTTTGAGGGCGGCTGTCTGATCTGGCTGCTGGGCGGCCTGGTCACGGCAGCGTCAGGATGGCTGGCCAAATACGGCACGGGGCTGTTGCACCCGGTG
>R11__coassemble_1512_pt1 | contig 12950 bp, 9 predicted proteins | sample R11__metabat2_high_PE_049 | metagenome-assembled genome bin R11
TTACCGTCCTGTGTCTTCTTCAGCGGCCCGATGTCATTTCAGTCCGGGTGGCCTCCGAAGCTGCCGAGGCAACCGAATCCGCCGACCCCTCCGTAACCCCGGAGCCCACCGAATCCGCCGAACCCACTGAAACCCCGGAGCCCACCGAATCCGCCACCCAGGAGGCCGCCGATGAAGCAGTCACTGCCCAATAAGCTTCTGGCCTTTGCCCTGTCCCTGGTGCTGGCCCTGCTCCCCGCTGCTTCCCTGGCGGATAGCTGCGTGTGCACCCTGCGCTTCAGTGCGGAGGACGAAGCGCCGGTCTGGTTGACAGAAGCTCTTCAGATCCCCTCGGAAACAGCCAGCGCCGCCTGCGATGTGCTGAACGACCTGGCCCTGTCCGCCACCCTGCAGGATAACGGCATCTGCCTGTCTTTGCTGGTGCGGAACACGGAAGCCGCCGATGTGACCCTGTGGTTCCTGGAGGATGGTTTCGAAATCACCTCCTCCCTGCTGCCCGGCATCGGCCTGACCTGCACCCCCGTGGAGGCCGCCGTCCTGCTTGCCACCCTGATGCCCGGCGAGGCCTTCACCGACCTGCTGAGCCTGGCCCAGGACCTGAGCAACGAGGCCTGGGAGTGGCTGGGCGACATGATCTCCACCAGCGGAAGCAACGCCATCACCCTCACCATCGAGGATTCGGATCTGGGCTGGCTGCTGGATGGCCTGCTGCTGATCCTGGAGGAGCACACCGCCGCCACCGACCTGATCAAGACCACCTGGGGTCAGGAAAATTATGACAGCCTGCTCCATGGCCTGCGGGTGCTGAACCACCAGGTGATCGGTGCCAACCGCTATGCCGTTCAGCTGCAGGAAACCGACAATGATAACAACGAGCCCCTGACCCTGGATGTGTACTGCTGGGACGGGCAGTTTATCAGCTGGAAGCTGCTGCTGGACTATGTGGACGGCCTCCCTGTAGGCGAAATCGACCTGATGGGAGACAGTGAGGTCCCTCTGCACACGGTGGAGGTCTCCGTCGTCGTCAAGGACAATTCGGAGTATCTGCTGCTCCGCCCGGATGAACGGGAAAACGCGGACTTCATGATGCTGTACTCCGAAGCTGCGGAAGAGACGATTTCCCTTCCCGAGGATCTGGAGCTGATCGAGCTGACCCAGCTGAGTGACAACCTGACGAAGCTGGAAACCGCCCTGTTCTCCGGCTTCAGCAGTCTGCTCCTGACCCTGGCCCAGGAGCTGCCCAGCCTGACGACCCTGCTGAACCTGAGCTGAAAAAGCCAAAAGCAAAACCTCCTTCATCACAAAGCGGTGAAGGAGGTTTTGCTGTATTTGAGAGAGCTTCTTGCTTACGAATCCAGAATGATGGGCAGAATCATGGGGTTCCGCTTGATCTTATCGAAAATGTACCGGTGGATTTCATCCTTGATGCGGTTCTTCAGACCCACCCAGTCCGCTGTGGCCAGGTCGGTTTCCACCAGGATACGCTTGACCTCATCCCGCACACCGTCGATGATGCCTTCGTTCTCCCGCACATAGATGAAGCCCCGGCTGATGATGTCCGGTCCGGAGAGCACCTCGCCCTTGTCCCGGTCCGCGGCGATGGCCACGATGATCAGGCCGTCCTCGCTCAGGTGCTTCCGGTCCCGGAGCACCGCGTTGCCCACATCGCCCACGCCCAGGCCATCCACCAGAATGCCGCCGGTCTGGATAACCTCGCCCAGCGCCAGCTCATTCTCGGTCATCTCAATGACCTGTCCCATTTCGGGGATCACGATATTCCGCCGGTCCATGCCCATGCTTTCCGCCAGCTCGGCGTGCTGCCACAGCATCCGATACTCGCCGTGCACGGGGATGAAGTACTTGGGCTTCACCAGGGCGTGCATCAGCTTCAGCTCCTCCTGGCAGGCGTGGCCGGAGACGTGCACATCCGCCATGGCATGATACACCACCGTGGCGCCGCAGCGATACAGCTGGTTGATGACCCGGCTGATGTACTTTTCGTTGCCGGGAATGGGGGTAGCGGAAATGATGACCATATCCGTCTGGCGGATCTGCAGCTTCCTGTGCTCGGAATAGGCCATGCGGGTCAGGCCGGCCATGGGCTCGCCCTGGCTGCCGGTGGTCATCACCAGGATCTCGTTATCCGGATAGGAATCAATGTCATCCACATCGATCAGCCAGCCCTCGGGAATGTCCAGCTCGCCGATCTGCATGGCCACCCGGCTGACATTCACCATACTCCGGCCGACAAAGCACACCCGACGGCCGTAGCGGATGGCCACGTCGATCACCATCTGCATCCGGTGGATGTTGCTGGCAAACATGGCCACCAGCACCCGACCCTCGGCGTCCCGGAACATCTTTTCGAAGGTGGTGCCGATCTTCATTTCGCTCATGGTGTAGCCGGGCCGCTCCACATTGGTGGATTCGCACAGCAGCGCCATGACGCCCTTGTCGCCATAGGCGGCCAGGGTCTGCAGGTCGGTAACCTGCCCGTCAATGGGCGTATAGTCGATCTTGAAGTCGCCGCTGACGATCACCGTGCCCGCCGGGCAGGTGATGGCAATGGCACAGGCCCCGGCAATGGAGTGGCTCACGTGGATGAACTGGCAGCTGAAGCAGCCCAGCTCCACCGTGTCCCTGGGGCGCACCACATGCAGGGGAATATTGGGCACCCGGTGCTCCTTCAGCTTCAGGTCCACCAGAGCCAGGGTCAGCTTGGTGCCATACAGGGGAGCCGGGCACTGCTGCAGCACATAGGGCGTCGCGCCGATGTGATCCTCATGGCCATGGGTGAACAGGTAGCCACGCAGCTTTTCCTTGTTGGCCTCCAGGTAGCTCACATCCGGAATGACCAGGTCCACGCCCAGCATATCCTCCTTGGGGAAAATGCTGCCGCAGTCCACGACAATGATATCCTCGCCGTACTCGAACAGCGTCATGTTCTTTCCGACCTCGTCCACGCCTCCCAGGGAGACGATCTTCAGGCGTTCCTCCGCCTGACGGGTTCTTTTCTGGCTCAAGGCGGTCCTCCTTTCCTTGCGAAACTCGCAACTGGACGGAAGGCTCCGTGCGGCGAAGCCTCCCGGCTGAATCTTATTCAAAAGCCAGCCCGCACTACCGGCATCAATTCTTTCTCAGCAGAAGAAACCAAACTTCCACTGCTATAATTGTAGCATAACTTTTGAGATTTTCCAACAGGGATTCCGGAAAAATAATGACCATTCCACCATTTTTCACTTTCTTTTCACCTGAAATGGACGATTTGTCTTTTTTTCTGATACATTTCGCTATTGCGGATTCCTCGTTTCGGGCTATAATAGCACCTGTTCCGTGAGGGACGAAATTCCGCGGAAGGTTCCGCAGGTTATCAAGGAGGTATTGATCATGAGCTGGATGCTGATGCGGTTTGTCTTCATGATTCCCACCATCGCCCTGTTTGGTGCTTTTGTCTGGGGATACAACAAGATCAACCATGTGAAGGCCTGAGGAAGGTCAAAAAAGAGGGAGAGCCGGAAAAAAACAACCGGCTCTCCTTTTCGTTTTCCATTTTTGTTGTTAACGATAATTCCCCAGCGCCGCCCTCTCAGGCGCTGCGGCGCCAGCTCTCCCACAGGGAGAGCGATAGGTTGAAGTAACTAATCTCAACGCTCCCCCTTTGGGGGAGCTCCCGCCGCAGCGGGTGAGAGGGCCGAAGGTGGGTTTGGGAGGGCGATCGGAAAGCCCTCCCAATTCGCTTACTCCTGATAATCCTGCAACGAAACCGACACCATCTTGCTGACGCCCTGCTCCTACATGGCCACGCCATAAAGACTGTTGCACCGCTCCATGGTGCCCTTTCTGTGGGTCACCACAATAAACTGTGTCCCCTTGCTGAACTCCGTCAGATAATCCGCATAATAGCCGATGTTGGCGTCATCCAGGGCAGCCTCGATCTCGTCCAGAATGCAGAAGGGCGTGGGCTTCAGCTTCAGCATGGCGAACAGGATGGCAATGGCCGTCAGAGCCCGCTCGCCGCCGGAAAGCAGAGACAGCAGCTGCAGCTTCTTTCCCGGAGGCTGGGCATTCACCTCAATGCCGCAGTTCAGGGGATCCGAGGGATCCAGCAGCGCCAGCTCCGCGTGGCCGCCGCCGAAAAGCTTGGTGAAGGTCTCGGAGAAGTACTCCTGCATCCGGGAGAAATTCTCCACAAAGGTGGTCTCCATCTGCTGCAGCAGCCTGCCGATCAGCTCCCGCAGATCCGCCTCCGCCTTTTCCAGATCCTGCCGCTGGGTGATCAGCTCATCCGCCCGTTCCTTGGTCTCGGCGTATTCCTCCACCGCCTTCACGTTCACCGGGCCCAGCGCCCGGATCCTGCTGGACAGCTCCGCCGCCCTGCGATCCGCCTCCACCGGGTCAAAGCCTTCCTCCTGCCGGAACTCCAGGGCCCCGGCATAGGTCAGCTCGTAGGTGTTCCAGATGCGGTCGTTCATCTGCTTCAGGTCATTTTCCACCCGGCTCCTGGCCAGCTCCGCCCGGTGCTTCTTGTCGCTGTCCCGGTCGTAGGCCTGGTGCAGATTTTCCATGTCGGTGAACAGGGCGCTCTGCTTCTTCTGCAGCTCGCTGCGCTTTCCCTCCAGGCCGGAAATAACCTGCTCCTGCCTGGTCTGCTCCAGCTGTCGAACGCCGATCTGGGCATTCAGCCTGGCCGTCTCCTCCGCGTCCCGGGCATCCGCGTCGTCCATTTCCTTCAGACGGCTCTGGCGGCGCAGGCGGTCGCTTTCCGCCTGTTGCTGCTCCTGCTCATACCGGGTGCGATCCCGGCGCAGGCTGTCCAGGGTGTGGCGCATTTCCGCCAGCTGCAGGGTCCGGTTCATCACCGTGTCCGCCGCTTCAGCCGCCGCCCCGCGCAGGATGATCACCTGCTCCTGCAGGTTCTGGATCTCCTGCTCCATGGCATCCCGGTCCAGCTGCACATCGTCGGTTCTGCGGCTCAGCTCCTGCAGCTGCCCGTCAATCTCCCGGATGGCGTCCGTCAGCTGGGTCACCGCGTCCTCGGTGGCCTGGATGCGGCTCCTGTGGGCCTCCAGGCGGCTGCTCGCCGTGTCGGTGTGCTCCTGCTCCCTGGCCACGGCGATCTCCTGCTGGTGCAGCTCTTCCAGGGCCTGGTTGCCGGCGGCGCGAAGCTCTTCTTTTTTCGCCTGACCGCCGCGCACCTGCTCCGCCAGGTCACCCTGCAGCCGCTGCAGCCGCTCCACCGCCTGACCCAGCTCAGTGATTTCCCGGGTCCGGCCGATGAAGCTCACCGCCCGGCTCTGGGTGGAGCCGCCGGTCATGGAGCCGCCGGCATGCATCACGTCGCCCGCCAGGGTCACCAGGCGAAAGGCGTGGTTGCCCGCCCGCATGATGGGAATGCCGCATTTCAGGTCCCTGGCAATCACCGTCCTGCCCAGCAGGTTCTCAATGATGGGTCGGAAGCGTTCCTCGCATTCCACCAGATCGCTGGCCACGCCCACGCAGCCCTCCATGCGGAGAGCGCTCTTTTCCTGCCCGTTCAGGTTTTTCCCGCGGATGGCGGATACCGGCAGGAAGGTAGCGCGGCCCAGACGGTTTTCCCGCAGATAGTCAATCAGCTGGCGGGCGGTTTCTTCCGTGTCCGTCACAATGTTCTGCTGGGCGGCGCCCAGAGCCATGTCGATGGCCGTTTCATATTCCTTGGGGACCCGGATCAGCTGGGAAAGCACGCCGTAGACCCCGGTCAGCTTCCTCTGGGAGGCAAAGCGAACGGCGCTGCGCACAGACTGGCTGTAGCCCTCCAGCTCCCTGGCCATTTCCTCCAGCAGCTTCTTCCGGCTGGTGGCATCCTGCAGCTGCTTTCCGGTCTCGTCGTATTTTCTCCGCAGCTCGATGAGCATGCTGTCCTGCCGGTCAAAGTCCGCCCGGCACTGCCTCAGCCGGTCTGCCATGGCCTGCCGGGTGTCCTGCTCCTGCTTCAGCTTTTCCTGGGCGGCGCTCAGATCCTCCGCCAGCGTCGTCTCCTGCTCCGCCAGCTCGGCCCTTCCCTGCTCCAGCTCCTCCAGACGGCTGCCCATGGTTTCCTTCATGGTGCTCAGCCGGGTCTGGTCGTTCTGGGCAGCGGAGGCCCGGTTCACCGCGTCCAGCAGGGCATTTTTCTTGCCCTCCAGGTTGGCCTCGGCCTCTTCCTGCTCCCGGTTGGCTTTCTCCGCCGTCTTCTTTGCCGTCTCCAGCAGGGCCTCCGCATCCGCCACCAGGGCATCCTGGGTGTCCTGCTCACTGCCGGCTGCCTCAAACAGCTCTGCCAGCTCTGCCAGGCGGGCCTCGGAGTTCTTCTGTTCCTCCTCGATCTGAGCCCGGGTTTCCTCCCGGCCCTTGACCCGGCTTTCGATGGCGGACAGGGCCAGTCGGGTTTCATTCACATTGCCGACGATCCCGTTCAGCTTTTCCCGTTCCTCGCTGAGCCGGGCGTCCAGCTCCAGAGCCGCAGCCTCCGCTTCATCCCGGGAGGCAGATTTTTCCTGCATCACCCGGTCGGCCTCCTCCAGGATCGCCGTCAGAGCGTTCAGCTCCTCATCCATCTCCGCCAGACGCACCTTGGCCTTGTCCGTGCGCAGGATGAACAGGTTCATGTCCAGGATCTTCAGCTCGCCGGACATCTCCAGGTATTCCCTGGCGGTGCGGCTCTGCTGCTCCAGCGGCCCCAGCTGCCGCTTCAGTTCTTCCAGCACATTGTCCAGCCGATCCAGGTTTTCCAGGGTATTGGCCAGCTTTTTGTCCGCCTCTTCCTTCCGGGTCTTGAACTTGACAATGCCGGCCGCTTCCTCAAACACCAGCCGCCGGTCCTCGCTGCGCCGGGACAGGATCTCGTCGATGCGGCCCTGGCCGATGATGGAGTAGCCCTCCTTGCCGATGCCGGTATCCCGGAAAAGATCGATGACATCCTTCAGGCGGCAGGTGGAACGGTTCAGGAAATATTCGCTGTCGCCGTTCCGGTAAACCCGGCGGGTGACCATGATCTCGGCGAAATCCATGGGCAGGGCCCGATCCTCGTTGTCGAACACCAGGGAGACCTCGCAATAGCTCAGAGGCTTCCGCTTTTGGGTGCCGTTAAAAATGACGTCGCTCATGCTGGCGCCCCGCAGAGTCTTCGCGCTCTGCTCGCCCAAAACCCAGCGCACGGCATCGCCGATGTTGCTCTTGCCGGAGCCATTGGGGCCGACAATGCCGGTGATGCCTTCGTTAAAGACGATCTCCGTCCGCTGGGCAAAGGACTTGAAGCCGTACAGCTCAAGCTTTTTCAATCGCATGGACAAACCTCCCGGTGAAATGGTTTCCTGAAGTTTGATTATACCACATTTGCGCCTTTTCACAAAGCAGAAAATATTTTTGATAACCTTTTCACAATTTCGCAGGATTTTCCTTCATTTCCGGTTGATTATGATGAAAAAGCTGCATTTTCTGATTGTACTTTCCTTCCGCTATTGATTTTGAATCAAATATCTGCATTTTTGCAGTTTGTATCCTTCATTTTCGCTTTAATCTGCTAAATTTGCATGAAGTCTTGCAATTTTTGGTGATTTGTACTATAATCATGTCAACGAAGCGGAGAGGTTCCGCGGGGCATCGCCCCAGGAGGTATCGTTATGTTGCTGATGATCGGTTTGGTGCTTGTGATCGCCGCCCTGATTTACGCTGACCACGCGACCCGGGAGCAGGAAAATGACTTCAAAAACCTGGAGCATTTCCGTCAGGTTGAGTTCCGTCAGATTTGATGATTTCTATCCCCTTTCCCTGCCCTGCCGGGCAGGGTTTTTCTTTTCTTGCTTTTTCCCTTCCATTGCGCTATACTTCAGAAGAAAGGAGGCAAAGTCATGGAAGGAGCATACTCAAGAGAACAGCTGGCAAAGCTTCTCGCCCCGGTTTTTCGTCGCAATCACATTCGAAAAGCAACTCTTTTCGGTTCCCACGCAAAAGGAAGCGCCACAGAGAAAAGTGATGTCGATCTGATGGTGGACAGTGGCCTTCACGGTTTGGCTTTTTTCGGCCTCCTGGAGGATGTCAACACCTCTTTACACTGTGATGTTGATCTGATTGACTCCGCCGATATTATTCCTGATTCACAAATTGACCGGGAAATCCGGAAAACGGGGGTCGTTATTTATGAAGGATAAGGATCTTCGGATCGTTGAAAAAATCATTTCGCGAATCAAGTCAACACTTTCATATTGTGATGGCTGCACTGCTGATTCTTTCTATGAAAATTCAATGCTGCAGGAGGCCTGCGTTTTTAACCTTCTGCAGATTGGAGAATTAGCCAATCACCTTTCCGATGATTTTATCAATTCGTCTCCTCAAATTCCCTGGCGGCAAATCATCGGCCTGCGAAACAGACTTGTCCATGATTATGATGGAATTCGTCTTACAATCGTTTGGGAGACAATTTCTGAAGACTTCCCCGTGCTTCTCCTGTAGCTTCAATCATTAAGCTAATTTCATAAGAAAAATCCTCCGGCAAGCCGGAGGAATTTTTGTATCTGTGATCAGCTGCCCAGGTAGGCCTTCTGAACGGCCGGGTCGTGCAGCAGGTCGGCCGCCTTTCCCTGCATGGAGATCACACCGGTCTCCAGCACATAGGCCCGATCCGCCACGGACAGAGCCATCTGGGCGTTCTGCTCCACCAGCAGAATGGTGGTGCCCGCCGCATGCAGCTCCTTGATGATGTCAAAAATCTGCTCCACCAGAATGGGAGCCAGACCCATGGAGGGCTCATCCAGCATCAGCAGCTTGGGATGGCTCATCAGGGCCCTCGCCATGGCCAGCATCTGCTGCTCGCCGCCGGACAGGGTGCCTGCCACCTGCTTCTGCCGCTCCTTCAACCGGGGGAACCGCTGGAACATTTCCTCCATCGACTGCCCGATCTCGCCGGGATCCCGGGTGAAGCCGCCCATCTCCAGGTTCTCCCGCACCGTCATCTGCTGGAAGATCCGCCGTCCCTCGGGGCACAGGGCCATGCCTCTGGATACCACCTTGTTGGCGGGGATGCCCGCCAGGTTGGTGCCGTCAAAGGTAACGCTGCCCGCCTTGGGCCGAAGCAGCCCGGCAACGGTGTTCAGGGTGGTGGACTTGCCGGCGCCGTTGGCACCGATCAGGGTGACCACCTCGTCCTCATACACCTCCAGGGAAATTCCCTTGATGGCGTGGATGGCGCCGTAATACACATGGATGTCGTCTACCTTCAGAAGAGGCGCTTTGTTCTCTGCCATATCACTCCGCCTCCTTCTTCTTGCCCAGATAGGCCTCAATCACCACAGGGTTGTTCTGGATCTCCGCGGCCGTGCCCTTGGCAATCACCTTGCCGAAGTTCAGTACGCAGATGCCCTCGCACACGCCCATCACCAGGCTCATGTCATGCTCGATCAGCAGGATGGCGATCTGGAAATCATCCCGGATCTTGGCGATGGTGCGCATCAGCTCTTCCGTTTCCTTGGGGTTCATGCCGGCGGCAGGCTCATCCAGCAGCAGCAGGCTGGGGTTGGTGGCCAGGGCCCGGACGATCTCCAGCCGGCGCTGGGCGCCGTAAGGCAGAGAGCCGGCCCGCATATCCGCCATGCCCTCCATGTTGAAGATGTGCAGCAGCTCCATGGCCCGCTCATGCTGCTTCTTCTCGCAGCCCCAATAGGCAGGCAGGCGGAAGATGCCGGTGAACATGCCGTACTTGATCTGGTTGTGCAGGCCGATGCGGACATTGTCCTCCACGGTCATCTTGTCAAACAGACGAATATTCTGGAAGGTCCGGGCAATGCCTGCCTGGCTGGCGGTGGTCACGGTCATGCCGGCCATGTCCTTGCCATTCAGCAACACCGTGCCGTGGGTGGGCTGATACACCTTGGTGAGCAGGTTGAACACCGTGGTTTTTCCGGCGCCGTTGGGGCCGATCAGTCCGTCAATTTCCGTCTTGCCGATGGTCAGGTTGAAGTCATCCACGGCCTTCAGGCCGCCAAATTCAATGCCCAGGTGACGAGCCTCCAGCACGCAGGGCTTGTCCAGGTCCCGCTCAGGCAGGCGCACGTCGGAGGGAACCTCCACCAGCCTCACGTCTTCATTCAGCTTCTTGCTCATTGCGCTTCGCCTCCTTTGCTCGTCTCCTCAGCGGTTTTTTTGCCCTGCAGCTTCAGCTTGGCCGAAGCAACGAGGTTCTTCAGGTAGGCGCTGTTGGTGGCCAGCATCACCAGGATCAGCACGATGGCGTAGATCAGCATGCGCAGATCACTGAAGGCCCGCAGGGTTTCGGGCAGGATGGTCAGGACCGTAGCGGCAATGATGGAGCCGGTCATGTTGCCAATGCCGCCCAGCACCACGAACACCAGCACGTTGATGGAGGTGTCGAATTTGAACTTGGTGGCTGCCACCGTGGAGAAGTTCAGGCCATACAGGGCACCGGCCATACCGGCCAGCACAGCGGAGGTAACAAAGGCCATCATCTTGTACTTGGTCACGTTCAGGCCACTGGATTCGGCGGCGATCCGGTTGTCCCGGATGGCCATGATGGCCCGGCCGGAGCGGGAGTGCACCAGGTTCAGGATCACGAACAGGGTCAGCAGCACCAGCACGAAGCCCACCTCAAAGGTGGCGATTTTTTCCACCTTCACCGCTCCCTGGGGACCATTCACCAGAATGGTGCCGGGAACGTTGCTGTCGTTGAAGGCAGCCACCAGATGACCGTTGTCCACGGAGAAGTACAGGCAGTTCAGCACGTTGCGGATGATCTCACCGAAGGCCAGCGTCACGATGGCCAAATAGTCGCCCCGCAGCCGCAGCACGGGGATGCCGATCAGCGCACCGGCAATACCGGCCGTCACGCCGCCGCACAGGAGGGAGATCACCAGGCGCAGGAGCTCATTCTCCATCTGCAGGCCATTCAGCAGCCAGCCGGACACGATGCAGCCGGTGAAGGCGCCCACGCTCATGAAGCCGGCGTGACCCAGGCTCAGCTCACCGGAGATGCCCACCACCAGGTTCAGGCTCAGGGCCATGACCACATAGGCGCAGATGGGCACCAGCTGGCCCTTCAGGGAGCGGGACATGGAGCCGCCGGAGATCATCAGCTCACACACCACAAAGGCAATGATCACCACCGCATAGGGAAGGATGATGCTGCCGTTCTTTTTCCACATTTTCTTCATAATGCGCACCTCACACCTTCTCCTGCACGTTCTTGCCCAGCAGGCCGGCAGGCTTCAGCAGCAGCACAATGATCAGCACCGCGAAAACAATGGCATCGCCCAGCTCCGTGGAGATGTAGGCCTTGCCGAACACCTCGATCAGGCCCAGCAGGATGCCGCCCAGCATGGCGCCGGGAATGGAGCCGATGCCGCCGAACACGGCCGCGGTGAAGGCCTTGATGCCGGGCATGGAACCGGTGGTGGGCATCAGGGTGTTGTAGCTGGAGCACAGCAGCACACCGGCGATGGCCGCCAGGAAGGAACCGATGGCAAAGGTCAGGGAGATGGTAAAGTTCACATTGATGCCCATCAGCTGGGCAGCGCCCTTGTCCTCGGAAACGGCCCGCATGGCCCGGCCCATCTTGGTGGAGCCGGTGAACCAGGTCAGGGCGATCATCACCAGCACGCTGGCCACCACCGTCACGATGATCTCGCCGGAGATGTTCAGCTGACCGTCAAACAGGGAGATGCCCGGCAGGCTGACCACGGAGGAGAACACCTTGGGGTTGGCGCCCCAGATCAGCAGGGCCACATTCTGCAGCAGGTAGCTGACGCCGATGGCGGTGATCAGCACAGCCAGGGAGCCGGCCTGCCGCAGGGGCTTGTAGGCCAGGCCCTCGATCAGGATGCCCAGCACCGTGCACACCGCCATGGAGATGATAACGGACACCAGGGGAGACATGCCCCAATACTGGGTGGCGCAGAAGGACATGTAGGCACCCACCATGATGACATCGCCGTGGGCGAAGTTCAGCATTTTGGCAATGCCATACACCATGGAATAGCCCAGGGCGATGATGGCGTACACACTGCCCAGGTTAATGCCATTCACCAGATGGGAGAGAAAAGAGATCATATCGGGCCCTCCTTTAATACCGCAAAAAGGTAACCGACAGTAATCAACCCGAAGTCCGCGTTGACTACTGTTGATTACCTCTTCACTTCGGCACCGGGTTTTTCTGCCCGGCCGTCTGCCTCCGGGGAAGCAGGCGGCCGGACATTCAAAACCGAATGGATTACTTGGCGGTCACATAGATGCCGTTCTCGATCATCACGGCGCTGGGCAGCTTCGTCACAGTGCCGTCGGCGGACCAGCTCATGGCGCCGGTCAGACCGGTGTAGCTGATGGTGGGCATCACAGCCACCAGAGCCTCGCAGATGTCCTGATAGGACATGTCGGGGGTGCAGCCGGCGGTCTCCAGAGCCAGCTTCAGGATGTTCATGCCGTCATAGGCGTCAGCGGCGAACTGGTTGGGGGTCTCGCCGAACTGCTCCACATAGCGGGTCACGAAATCGACCACAGCGGGATCATCGGAGGTGGCATCGAAGGGGGTCAGCATGTAAACGCCTTCCACGATGCTCTCGTCCAGGCCCTCAACGCCCAGCACGCCGTCCATGCCGTCCACGCCGAACCAGGTGGGAGCATAGTCCTGCGCCTTGGCCTGGGTCAGGATGGTGATGGCGGGGGTGTAGTAGATGGGCAGGAACACGAAATCAACGCCGGCATCCTTCATAGCGGCGATCTGCACGGAGAAGTCAGCGGCGGTGTCGTCGGAGAAGGCAGCCTGGGCCAGCACCTCAATGCCCAGCTCAGCGGCAGCGGCAGTGAAGGAGTTGGTGATGCCCATGGAGTAGTCCTGAGCGTTGTTGTAGATGATGCCCACCTTGGCATCGGGACGGTTGGCCTTGATCCACTGAGCGGAAGAAGAGCCCTGGTTGGAGTCGGTGAAG
>R11__coassemble_1516_pt1 | contig 12931 bp, 11 predicted proteins | sample R11__metabat2_high_PE_049 | metagenome-assembled genome bin R11
ACCAGAGGGATTTCCGATCGCCCTCTGGACTCCTTCTGAGCTATAATTAACACCTTTGTTTGACGAAATCGCGGAAGCGTACTATAATGGCTGGGTACAAAACACTGGAGGGATTTTTCTATGAAGCTGCTGCTCGAAATCCTCAAGGGCGGCGTGGTCGGTCTGGCCAACGTCATCCCCGGCGTGTCCGGCGGTACCATGATGGTATCCATGGGCATTTATGATAAAATCATCGGCGGAATCAACGGCCTGCTGAAGCATTTCGTGGATTCCATCAAAATGCTGTGGCCCTATCTGGTGGGCATGGTGCTGGCCATCGTGGTGGGCTCCTTCACCCTGAAGTACGCCTTCGCCCAGTGGCCCCTGCCCACCAACACCCTGTTCGTCGGGCTGATCCTGGGCGGCGTTCCCATGATCCTGAAGGAGATGAAGGGCACCAGGCCCGGCGTGCCCGGGGTCCTGCTGTTCGTCCTCTTCGCGGCCCTGATCATCCTGCAGAAGGCCACCGAGGGCGAGGCCACCCTGAGCATTGAGCTGAGCGTGGTGGAGGTCATCAAGCTCTTCGCCATGGGCGCGGTGTGCTCCGCCACCATGGTGATCCCCGGCGTGTCCGGCTCCATGATCCTGAAGTCTCTGGGCTATTACAACGTGGTGGTCACCGAGGCCATTCCCGGTTTGGTCACCGGCCTGACCGGCGGCGGCATGGACATGGTGCTGCACAATGTGGGCATCCTGCTGCCCTTCGGCATCGGCGTGGTGGTGGGCATCTTCGCCATTGCCAAGCTGATCGCCGTGCTCATGGCCAAGTGGAAGGGCGCCACCTACTGCGCCATCCTGGGCATGGTGCTGGCCAGCAACGTGGCCATTATGATGGACAAGGCCAATTATGCTTCCGTGAACGCCTGGCTGATCGCGGCCAGCGTCGTCACCTTCGCCCTGGGCTTCTTCATTGCCCTGAAGCTGGGCGGCGACCCGGAGCAGAAGGAGCTGTGATTTACCTATCCGGCAGCCGCACCGCTCTGCGCAGGCCCTTGGGATAGTGGTTCCGCATGAGCCCGTCCGAGGCCTTGCCCCAGCCCAGCACCAGCCCCCGGTAATCCGCCAGGAGCCAGCCCCGAAGCTCCTCCGGGCAGGGAATGGCTTCTCCCCGGAGCCAGTCAAGGGCCTGCCCGGGGGTCAGGGCGCACCGGGGGAAATCCGGCGCCTGCAGGCTCATGGCCCAGGCATGATCCGGAAGCAGCTGCTTTCCCTGCAGCCCGGCCAGGTGCAGCCCACACCGGAGGACCTTCAGCCCGCTGATGTCCGGGCAAGCCTCCAAATGAACCAGAGTATTCCCCAGCTGATGCGTCGGCTGGGGATTTTTCTTGCCGAAGGCGGCGTTCCACAGGGACAGGAGAGCCTTGTCCGGCTTTTTCGGCTCTTTCCCCTGGGGCAAACGCGCCTCCTCATCCCCGGAGCGGCGCAGCAGGGCGGTGAATTGCCCTTCTCCCGGGGTACGCTGGGGCCAGGAGGTGAACATGCCCTCCGGCGCCTCGATCCCGGGCAGGGAAAAGGGGAAAAGGGAGAAATCCGGGTGCCGGTCCAGGAAGGCCAGCACCGTTTTTTCGTTTTCCTCGGGATTCAGGGTGCAGGTGGAGTAGACGATCCGCCCACCCCTGCGCACCAGCACCGCCGCCTGATCCAGGATCTCCGCCTGCCGCAGGGCGCAGCCGTGAGCTGTTTCCGGCGTCCATTCGGCCCGGGTCTCCGGGTGCCGGCGGAACATGCCCTCGCCGGAGCAGGGAGCGTCCACCTGCACCGCGTCAAAGCCGCCGGGCCAGCGCCGGGCCAGGGCGTCCGGGTAGGCGCTCACCACCAGGGCGTTGGGAATGCCCATGCGCTCCAGGTTGCCGGAGAGCACCTTTGCCCGGGAGGGTACCGGCTCATTGCACACCAGCAGGCCCTTCCCCTGCATGCGCAGGGCGGACTGGGTGGATTTTCCTCCGGGGGCGGCGCACAGGTCCAGCACCGTCTCACCGGGTCGGGCGTCCAGCACCGCGGCGGGGAGCATGGCGGCAGGCTCCTGCAGATAATAGCAGCCTGCCTCGTGCTGCACCAGGCCGCCGGCGACGGAATCCGGGGTGATCCCGCGGCCGGTGGGCTCCCAGGGGATCGCCTCCAGCAGCCCGGGAATGTCCTCCTCCCGGAAGCACCGGAAGGGATTCAGCCGCAGGGCGCGAACCGGCTCCCGCTCCATGGCAGAGAGAAAATCGGGGAATTCCTCCCCCAATTGCTGTTGAACCCGCCTGAGAAACTCAGGCGGGAGAGAAAAATCATTCATTGCTTTGATTCTCCGGATCGGCGTTGGCCCAGTCGGTGGGATAGATGCGGGTGCGGTAGGCGGAGGGCGGCGCCTGAGGCGGCTGCACCCGGGGATCGGGGGCGTCCGTCATGCCGGCGCTGAAGCGGCTGGTCAGCCGGCTGCTCCAGTTTTTCCGGGGGGCTTCCGCCTCGGCCACGAGGGTCTCCGCCTCGGGAATGGCGGCCCGGTTCATGGGGGAGGCGGCCTGCTTCCAGCTGCTGTATTCATCCGCCGGGCGATACACATTCTCCGTGGTGGAGGTGCCGTCGGCATACACGGTTTCCCGCACCACCTCCACCTGGGGCGGCTCATCCTTGTGGAAGCAGCGCCGGAAGAAGCAGCGCCACACCGTCAGGGGCCGCCAGCGGAACAGGTGCACCACAATGTCCGCCGCCGTGCCTGCCAGGAGCAGGATCAGGGTGAGGGCCTTCCAGTTCTGCCCCACCCAGGTCAGCAGGTTGGTGCCGCTTCCGGCCTGGAAGGCTTCCCACAGGGCGGCAATGGTGCTCTTCAGCCAGCCCAGCAGGAAGGAAAAAACGCCGTTTGCCAGATTTCCCATGGGGCTTCCTTTCTGTCTTCCTCCGAGGCGCCGGGGATTATTTGCTCTTCAGGGTGACCGTCACGGTCAGGTCCTCCAGGGCCAGGGAATCGTATCCCTCCGGGAAGGTGGCGGACACAGGCAGCTCCCAGATGCCCGGGGCCAGGCCCGTGACATCGCAGGTCAGGGTGATGCCGCCGCTCCGCAGGGCCTCCAGCTGGTTCTGCTCGCCGGTGATGGTGACATCCAGCCGGGAGGGAGAGCCGGAGACGCTGGTGCCGGAATCCGCACCGGTGATGGTATACCGCAGGTTCCGATAGGTCTTGCTGGTGATCACCGGCCCGATCTCCACGGCCACGCTGACGGTGTCGGAGCTGAGGTAGTTGAGCTCGGTGGGCTTCCGCACCCGGATGGTGTGGGTCAGGGACTCGGAGGCACCGGTGACGTCGATGGTGGATTCCAGGAACAGGCTGTCCAGCAGGTCCAGGTATTCGGACTTGCCGGCTACGGTGATCATATTGGGCACCAGGGTGACGGACTTGATCTCGTAGCCGCTGGCCGGGGTACCGGTGACCAGGCCCACGTCGTTCAGGTCCACTGTGGCGGTGGGATACAGGGTGACCTCGGCGATGACCGTATCCAGCAGCACGGATTCGCTGGTCACCTCCAGCAGGTCGCTTTCCACAGGCTCTCCCTGGGCATCATAGAGGGTAAAGGGAATGGCGGTGCGGATGGTGCCCTCCCAGGTGGGCAGCTCGCTCAGGTTCAGCACGGCCACGGCCCGGACCACCTTGTCCACCAGGGACTTGGGGCCGGAAATGGCCAGGCGCTGGGGATCCAGGGTGGGGGTGGAGGCGTAGTAGCCCTCCGGCAGCTCGCCCTCGGTCTGGATGGTCACGGGGATCCGGGAGCGCACCTCGTAGGGCTCCACATTCACGGTGATGGTGGAGGGCTCAATGGAAGATACGCTGCCGTAGGTCTGGCTGGTGGAGGAGACCACGCTCAGGGTCTGCTCGCCGGTCTCGTGGATCTTGGTCAGATCCACCCGGATGTTGTAGGAGGAGGCCTGAGCCCGGTTATACTCCAGCTGGGGAACCTCCGCGGTCACGGTGACGGTGGGCAGTTCGTCCAGGTCCGAGGTGACGATGTAGCCGCTGCGCTTCAGGGCGTCGCTTCCGCTGACGGAGATGGGCACATCGGTGAAGGTCAGGGGACGGGTCAGGCTGGCGTCCTGGGTGATCAGGGTGGCCCACAGCACCACAGACAGCACCAGGGCCAGCAGCTTCACAGGCCAGTTGCGGAAGACCTTCCGGAGGGCCTCCTGCAGCCATTCCTTCAGGGTAGGAGGATTGCCCTTGGGAGAAGAGGACTTGCTCACTTTTCATTCCTCCTTCCCAGAATGCCCTTCAGCACAGAACCAAGGCTCCGCTGCCGGGGCGCGTACACGGTCTCCAGGATGGCCTCCAGCTTTTCCGGGGTGATGGGCCGCTGCAGGGCGCCGCCGGAGGCGATGGATACGATGCCGGTCTCCTCGGAGACGATCAGCACCAGGGCGTCGGTGGTTTCCGTCACGCCGATGCCGGCCCGGTGCCGGGTGCCCAGATCCTTGCTGATGTTCCGGTTCTCCGTCAGGGTCAGGATGCAGGCGGCGGATTCTACCCTTCCGCCCCGGACCACCACGGCGCCGTCATGCAGGGGCGTGTTGGGCTCGAAAATATTTTCCAGCAGGGCGGAGGTGACCCGGGCATCCACCCGGATGCCGGTATCGATCACGTCCTGCAGGCCGGTTTTCTGTTCAAAAACGATCAGGGCGCCCACCTTGCGGCGACTGAGACGCTCGGTCATCATCACGATCTCCCGGATGATGCGCTTGGATTCATCCTGCTCCACCGTGAGCTGGCTGCCCCGGATGGTGCGCCGGCCCAGCCGCTCCAGCACCTGACGGATTTCCGGCTGGAACAGGACGATCAGCACCACGGCGCCGTTGTTCACCACGAACATCAGCAGCCAGTTCAGGGCGGTCAGCCCCAGCAGGCTGGAAAGGAGGGTAATGGCGAGCAGCAAAACAAGACCCTTCAGCACCGCGCTGCCGCGGGTGTTCCGGGTCAGGGAAAGCAGGGCATAGATCACGCAGGCCACCAGGATGATATCCAGAAGGTCCACCAGGCTGGCCCGATGGAACACGTTCCACACGGCCATCTGGAGCGTCTCCGAGAAGCTGCTCAAAATCCCACCTCCGAGGCTAAGGTTTCCTGTTTACCATTATACACGAAGATCGTGGTTTTTTGAACCGGTTCAGGCCGGATTTTTGAAAGAAATTTACGAAGAATTTCCGGCTCCCTCATTCCGGGTCGGGGACGATCCGCATCCGCATGAGCCAGGTCAGGAAGGGACCGAGGTAGCCCCGGAACATGGCCCGGTATTCCCGGGGATCCATGGCGCAGGGCGTGCCCATCATGGAGTAGCACATCACGGTCTCCAGGATGTGCCAGGGAAGCCGGGTCAGGCCACAGGACTCGTAGAACCGCTTCCGGCGCAGCCGCTGCTCCTGGTTCTTTGCCCTGGGGTCCGGGGTCTCCATGGCCAGGAAAAACCGGCAGCGGCTGTAGTGCTCCCGCAGGAGGGACAGGGCCCGGTGGCCGCAGCCCCTGCCCCGCCGGGCGGAGTCCATGGCGAAGAAGAACAGGTAGGCCAGGTCGCCGCCCCGGATCACGTAGGCCCAGCCCACCCAGGTGTCGTCCTCGAAAAAGCTCCACTGCTCCGCGTGGACACCGTCCGCCTTTTTCATCAGCAGAGGGAAATACAGCCGTTCGATGGGCGGGAAGGCCTCCTGATAGAGGGCTTTGATCCGCCCCAGCTCCTCCGGGGAGCCGGAGACAGGTTTCATGGTGAATTCCATGGTGACGCTCCTTTTCATAAAGAGAAAAGCTGCCCGGCTTTCCGGGCAGCGGGAGGATCAGACGTTGAAGAGCAGGTCGCTGTAGGTGGGGAAGGGCCAGTAGGACTTCTCCGTGATGACCTCCAGCTCGTCCGCGGCAGCCCGGACGGCCTCCATGGCGGGGATCACCACATCGTGCTCGTAGGCGGCGGCGTCATAGGCACCGGCGCTCCGGTCAAAGCCGGAAATGGCGGCCTGCAGGGCATCGATCCGCTCGGACAGCAGGTCCGTGCCCCGGGTCAGGGCCTTCAGCAGCTTCTCCTCGGAGGCGGTGGACAGGTCGGCGGACAGGCTGCGCACCTTCAGAGCGGAGCGGGCCACGTCCCCGCTGAAGCGGATCACGGCGGGCAGGATCTCCTTCCGGGCCATCATCAGGGCGGTCTCCGCCTCGATGTTCAGCACCTTGGTGTAGTTCTCCAGCCGGATCTCGTACCGGGAGTGGATCTCCGTCTCGGTATACACATGATGGATCCGGAACACGTCGATGTTCTTCTGCTGGATCATCCGGGGCAGGGCGTCCACGGTGCTCTTCAGGTTCATCAGGCCCCGGCGCTGCGCCTCCTCCACCCATTCGGCGGAATAGCCGTTGCCGTTGAAGATGATGCGCTTGTGGGCCTTGATCTCGCTGACGATCAGGTCATGCAGCTCCGCCTGGAAATCGGAGGCGGCCTCCAGCCGGTCGGCAAACTGGCGCAGGGACTCGGCCACGATGGTGTTCAGCACGGTGTTGCATTCGCTGATGGAGGCGGAGGCACCCAGGGAGCGGAACTCGAACTTGTTTCCGGTGAAGGCGAAGGGAGAGGTGCGGTTCCGGTCGGTGGTGTCCCTGGGGAACTTGGGCAGCACGTGCACGCCGATGGTCATCATGGTCTTCTCGGCACCGTGATATTCCGAACCGGTGATCAGGGACTTGATGATGGCGGTCAGCTCGTCTCCCAGGAACATGGAGATGATGGCGGGCGGCGCCTCGTTGGCACCCAGCCGATGATCGTTGCCCGCGGAGGCCACGGAGATGCGCAGCAGATCCTGATAATCATCCACGGCCTTGATCACAGCGGTGAGGAACAGCAGGAACTGGGCGCTCTCGTGGGGGCTGTCACCGGGCTCCAGCAGGTTATAGCCGGTATCGGTGCACATGCTCCAGTTGTTGTGCTTGCCGGAGCCGTTCACCCCGGCGAAGGGCTTCTCCGCCAGCAGGCACACCAGCCCGTGACGCTCGGCCACCTTCTTCATCATGTCCATGGTCAGCTGGTTGTGGTCGGCGGCCACGTTGGCAATGGCGAAGATGGGGGCCATCTCGTGCTGGGCCGGGGCCACCTCGTTGTGCTCCGTCTTGGACAGCACGCCCAGCTTCCACAGCTCCTCGTCCAGCTCGGTCATAAAAGCCTGCACCCGGGGCTTGATGGAGCCGAAGTAGTGATCCTCCAGCTCCTGGCCCTTGGGCGGCTTGGCACCGAACAGGGTGCGCCCGGTGAAGATCAGATCCTTCCGCTGGTCGTACAGCTTCCGGTCGATCAGGAAGTATTCCTGCTCCGGGCCCACGGTGGTGGTGACCCGGGAAACATCATTGCGGCCAAAGAGCTTCAGCACCCGCACCGCCTGGCGGCTGATGGCCTCCATGGAGCGGAGCAGGGGCGTCTTCTGGTCCAGGGCCTCGCCGCCCCAGGAGCAGAAGGCTGTGGGAATGCACAGCACGCCGTCCTTGATGAAGGCGTAGCTGGTGGGGTCCCAGGCGGTGTAGCCCCGGGCCTCGAAGGTGGAGCGCAGGCCGCCGGAAGGGAAGGAGGAGGCATCGGATTCACCCTGGACCAGCTCCTTGCCGGAGAAGGTCTGGATCATGGCGCCGCCTTCCTTGGGGGTAATGAAGCTGTCATGCTTCTCGGCGGTGATGCCGGTCAGGGGCTGGAACCAGTGGGTATAGTGGGTCACGCCCCGCTCGATGGCCCAGTCCTTCATGGCATGGGCCACGATGGCGGCCACCTGGGGATCCAGACTGCGGCCCTGGTCAATGGTTTTCTTCAGGGCCTTGTAGGTATCCTTGGGGAGCCGCTGCTGCATCACGGAATCGTTGAACACGTTGCTGCCGAAGATCTCTTCCAGCTTCGCCATGGGGGAACGCCTCCTTGCTGATGATGACAAAAGGACACTGCGGGCAGAGTGCCCGCAGCATCCTGACTGCTCACAAGGGAAAGTATAAGGGATAGCGGGTTTTCTGTCAAGCGGGAAAAGGGGCTTTCCGGGCCATTGGTCAGGATCAGGCCTCCGCGCTGTGCCGCTTTTTCAGCTGCTCCGCCATTTCCGCCACCTTTTCGTCGGTGAGGATGAACTTCTTCCGGAAGACCAGCAGGGCACCCAGCAGCCCCAGCACGGGCAGGATGGTCATCAGCAGCCTGAGGCCGGTAATGGCGCCGGCGGACTGGGCTACGATCTCCCCGGTCTGGTCGGTGCTGCCCACCAGGCCGATCAGGTCCAGGCCGATGCCCACCACGAAGCTGGCGATGCCGCTGGCCGCCTTCACCACGAAGGTCTGCATGGAGAAGATCACGCTTTCCTCCCGCTCACCGGTCTTCAATTCGCCATAGTCGGCGGTGGAGGACAGGAACACGGTGGTCAGCACGGAGAGCATGCCGTTGGCCATGAAAATCAGGGCGCCGCACACGCACAGCAGGGGCAGGCTGCCGCCGAGACCGGTCAGGCACAGGAGCAGCAGCAGGGCGTAGCCGGAAATGGTGCAGGCCATGGCGATGCGGAACACGGCGGTATTGCTGAATTTCTTCCGCAGCAGGGGATAGACCAGCATCATGCCCAGGATCTGCAGCACGCCGCCCACCATGGTGAAGGTGGTGTAGCTGCCGTACCACATGGCGCCGCCGAAATCATACTTGAAGAAGTAGATCACCAGGTTGGAGGTGATATACAGGGCGGTATTCACCAGCAGGATGGTGACCACGGTGACCAGGGCCTGGTCATTGTGGATCAGGGAGGTGAGCATGTCCTTCACGCTGACGGTCTTGTCGGCCTTCTGCTGCTTCTTTTCCTTGAAGGAGAGGCACAGCACCACCTCGGTGGCCACGAAGATCAGGGAGACCACCAGCGCCACCCAGGCAAAGCCCCTGCGCTCGCTGCCGCCGCCCAGCAGCTGCACGGCCATCAGGGTGCCCACCTGCACCAGGGCGGAGCCCACACCGGCGCAGGAGCGGCCCACCACGGAGAGATGCTCCCGGTCCTTGGGGGTGTCGGTCACAGCGGGGATCATGGACCAGAAGGGAATGTCCATCATGGTGTAGGTCATGCCCCACAGGATGTAGATCACGGCAAAGAACACCATCAGGCCGGTCTCGCTCAGATCGGGCGCGGCGAACATGGCGTAGAGCACCAGGGCGTTCAGCACGGTGCCGGAGAACAGCCAGGGACGGAAGCGGCCGAAGCGGGTGTTGGTCTTGGCCACCAGCACGCCCATCAGGGGATCGTTGAAGGCGTCGAAGATCCGGGCGATCATCAGGATCAGGCCCACAAAGCCCGCCTTCAGTCCCAGGATGTCCTGGTAGTAATACATGATGTAGGAGGAGGACAGGGCGTAGACCATGTCCTTGCCCACGGCGCCGATGCCGAAGGCGGCAACCTGTTTTCCGGTGAATTTCATGAGAGCAGCTCCTTTGAGAGGTCATTGATTTTCTGTGGGGAAATCATACCACATTTTCCGGATGAGCGCAAGAAAAAATCCGCCCTCCCATCAGGGAAAGGCGGAAAAGTAGGATCACTTTTTCAGGGGCTTCTCGAAAACCACGTAGGGCTCGTCGAAGCCTTCGAAATACACCTGTCCGGCCCGGCGGGTGCCCATGCTGTCATACAGGGCAAGAGCCTTGGCGTTGGGGCTCCAGGTGTCGAAGCGCAGGCAGTCGCAGCCCCAGGAGATCAGCACATCCTCCACAGCCCGGAACATGCGCCGCCCCAGGCCCTGGCCCTGTGCCTTGGGAGACACGGCCAGTCGGTGGAAGCAGCCGGCCTCGCCGGGATACTGCCACTGAATGGGGGCGTAGCGCTCGTCCTGTTCCCGGTTGATGCACACGCTGGCCAGGATCAGGCCGCTCTGCCGCAGAATGTACAATTGTCCCACCGCAATGTCATTGGTCAGCAGGGGCTCGCTGGGATATTCTCCCCAGGTCCACTGGTAGAGCCCCCTGGCCCGCATGGAGGCAACCACCTCCTGATAAAGGGTCAGGATCTCCTGTAGGTCCTCAGGCTGCGCCTGCTCCAGTGCTAATGCTTCCATGAGCTGCCTCCGATTAATCCATATTGCTGGTGTCCGCCAGGAAAACCTCGCTGGCGTACATGTCCGCCTGGGTGCCCTTTCCCTTGATCTGGTGGCTCTGCTCGTCCGTGAGCTGGGTCAGCCAGGTGTTCAGGATGTAGCACCGCATGCCCTCCGCTTCGATCAGGGAGAACTTTTCCCCGATCTGCAGCAGGGTGACCCGCTGGCCGCAGGGCAATTCCCCCAGGATCCGGGCCGCGGCGGAATCCTCCTGCCGCACGTTCACCGTGTTGCTGCTGTTCACATTGCCGTTCATGGCCACATAGGCGATGGTGGCGGTGCCCTGGGAGGCCGGCAGGAAGATCAGGCTGTTCAGGGATACATAGCCGTTGGCGTCCTCGTACTGCACCCGGGCGTAGCTGCTGGTGATCTCATAGACCGGCACGATGTGGCAGGTCTGGCACTTCATGATGATGGCGCTCTTCTTGTTGGGCCGCTTGTGCATGGAGACCCGGCCGTTCCGGGGGGCGTTGACGATGGCCAGCTTCTTTTCCTCCGGCACATCGGGGGAGAAAACCAGATCCCGGGTGTAGACCTCGATGTTCATGTTGTTCATGGTCACGATGCTCACCACCGTGCCCAGAGACTTGACCACCACATCCCGTCCGTTCCAGGTGGCGGTCATTTCGGAGGGCGTGTATTCCCACTTCTGCACGGCGCCGTCGTCGTCCTCGTCTTCCTCATCGTCTGTGGGCAATTCATAGGTGCCTGTTCCGGTGACGGCGCTGTCGGTGGAGGAACCGGATTCGCCTTCGGAATCGCCATTGGCGGCATTGGCAGCCGCGGCGCTGTCATAGATCACGCCGTTGCCGGAGCCATCCACATAGATGGGGGCATTGGCGGCCAGGGCAGGGAATGTGCCCATGACGACAGCCAGCGCCAGCACCAGGCAAAGAATCCTTCTCATGGGCGAAATCCTCCTGAAATAATTCGTCATGAATTCTTAATAATTGTATACATTTATGTGACATTTGTCAATAGGAAAATCCATGAGAAATGGGGGAAGGGTAAAAGAAAAGCCGGTCAGGGCGTGACCGCTGACTGGCTGACGTAGATGGTATAGTGCTTTTTGGTTTCCCGGTGCACGAAATAGTCGGGATAATCCTTGATGGTGACCACCAGGGTGTCCTCACCGGCGGCCTGGGGAATCATCCACAGATCCTCCGGGTTGAATTCCTCGAAGGTCAGGCTGCTCAGGTCCAGGTCGGTGCGCTGGCTGTTCATGACCACCTTCACCTTTTTGCCCTTGGCCTTGGCGGAGAAATTCAGGGCGCCGGCGTAGGGGCCGGAGTCGGTGGGCACGGCCATGCCGGCGGGGTCGGTGATCACCAGATCGAAGTCCTTCACCGTGACCCGGATGGTGGCCACTTTGTTCGAGCCGTCTGTGGTGGACACGGTGACCTTGCAGGTGCCCGCGGCCACGCCGGTGATCAGCCCCTCCTGGCTCACGGTGGCCACGGCCTCATCAGAGGCGGCCCAGCTCACCGCGGGGTTGGAGGCATTGTCCGGGGTGACCTTGCAGGAGCATTGCCAGGTGGTTTCCGGGGCCAGCAGCACCCGGCTGGGAGAGGCGGTCACCTTTTTCACCGGCTGCCGTACGGTGACGCTGCAGGTCACGGTCAGGGTCTCGTCCGCCTTCAGCACACCGGTGATGGTACATTCACCCGCGGATACGGCGGTGATGGTGCCGTATTTGTTCACCTTGGCCACCTTGGTGTCGGAGGAGGACCAGGTCAGGTTGCCGCCCTTCACCGCGGCATCCTCCCGGGAGACGGAGATGTGCTGGGATTTTCCGGCGTTCAGCTCCAGTTGGGTGATGTCTGCCGAAAGCCCGGAGGCCAGGGCCAGCAGGGGCAGGCAGATGAGCAGGAGGAGCAGACAGAAAAAGCCTTTTTTGCTCATAATGACCTCGTTTTGTCGAAATGGATGGCTGCCTCCATGTCCAGGGGATATTCCTTCCAGGGGCATGTCTCCCGGGCATTTCGCAGGTATTCCCGCAGCCTGGGCCGGAAGGCGGGATGAGCGCAGTGCTCAATGATGGCCTCGGCCCGCTCCGTCACGTCCAGCCCCCGGAGATCCGCCACGCCCTGCTCGGTAATGAGCACGTGCATCTCGTGGATGGTGTGGTCCACGTGGCTGACCATGGGCAGGATGCTGGACAGGGTGCCTCCCTTGGCGGTGGATTTGGTCACGAAGACGGACAGGGCGGCGTTCTGGCAGTAGTCACCGGAGCCGCCCACGCCGTTCATCAGCCGGGCACCGTCCACATAGGAGGAATTGGTGTTGCCGTACAGGTCCGCCTCGATGACGGTGTTCACGGCGATGACCCCCAGGCGGCGGATGATCTCCGGGCAGTTGGTGATGTCCTGGGGACGGAGGATCACCTTGTCCCGATAGCGGTCGAAGTGCTCGAAGAAGCCGTCCCGGTGTTCTCCGGCGATGGTGATGGAGGAGCCGGAGGCGCTGGCCACCTTGCCGGCGTCGATCAGCTTGAACACCGCGTTCTGCAGCACCTCGGAATACATGTTCAGCTCCGTGAAGCGGGACTGGAGCAGTCCCTCCATGATGGCGTTGGCCACGCTGCCCACACCGGCCTGAATGGGCGGCAGGGGATCGGGCAGCCTTCCGGCGGCGGTCTCTTGCTCCAGGAAGCGGATCAGATGGGCGGCCATCTGCCGGTAGTCATCGTCCATGGGGGCCACCGCGTAGGGATTGTCCGGCAGGTCACTGGCGACCACGGCCACCACTCGGCTGAAATCCACCGGAATGGCGGTGGTGCCGATGCGGTCGGCAGGGTGGATC
>R11__coassemble_1565_pt1 | contig 12640 bp, 12 predicted proteins | sample R11__metabat2_high_PE_049 | metagenome-assembled genome bin R11
CCGGGTTTTTTGTGGGAAAATTTTTCAAAATCTTGACAAACCGGGTACAATCATGTAAAATATCTACTGTTGTGATTGACCCATCACGGCATGCAGAGTTGGCTGAGTGGTCGAAGGCGCACGACTGGAAATCGTGTTTAGGCTGAAACCTAACCAGGGTTCGAATCCCTGACTCTGCGCACAGGGCGGCAGGCTTTCCTGCCGCCTTTTGCTATGGCTGAAAAAAATAAATTGAAATAAATTTTCAAAAGTGGCACGATCGGGTGGAAAAGTTGCAACACTTTTTCTGAGCATTTGTTATAATGACAACAGGATGCTGACGCTTGCGGTGCGGCAGCGGAAACAAATGAAGGAGGGCATCCCATGAAGAAGCTCGTTTCCTGGCTCCTGGTTCTTTCCATGCTCCTGTGCTGCCTGGCGGCAGCCTCTGCCGAGACGACGGTGACCACCGTTGACCTCAGCGGCCTGTATTACCCTTCCCTGAATACCTATGTGAGCCTGATCTACGCCCGTGAATCCCGGGAAAGCGGCTATGCCATCTATGACCTGAGCGGCAACCCCATCACGGGAAACAATTACGCGGAGGTCAGCGCCAACGAGTATGGCTTCAAGGTGAAGAACGGCGAAGGCCTTGAGGGCTTCGTGGATGTCGGCGGCACCGAGCTGGTCCCCACCGAATATGGGGATGTGGATGCCTGCTCCGCCAAGTGGCAGGCGGGCGTCCGGCTGGTTCCGGCCACCTCTGACAACTATGACTACTACACCATCGGCGGCAGCGAGAAGACCTTCTATCTGATCGACACGGTGGATATCTTCTACTGCGGCCAGAAGGTGGGTACCCTGGACCGCGCCGATTACACGAGTTCCTGCAATGCCTACGGGGATTACCTCTACGTCCGGAACAGGGACGGCAAGTGGCACTTCTACGACAGTGCCTTCAATGAAAGCGGCTATGAGGCCGAGTACGGCAGCAGCGAGTATGACAGGATTTACAAGGATGGGAAGTATACCTATTATCACTGCGGCTCCGGCCAGGAAGCGTTTACCGCCGGCTGCACCCTGACCCCGGATCAGGTTAAAACCTCCGTTGCGGTGGTGAACGGTGTCCTGCTGGACCTGCAAGGCAACGAAATTGCCACGCTCCAGTATGATTCCATCTACGGCTTCTCCGGCGGCTATGCTCGGGTGAAGAACGAGCAGGGGCTGGAGGGCCTGATCAACGAGCAGGGCGAGGAGGTGCTTCCCTGCATCTATGATTCCCTGAGCTATGACGGTCCCTGCTGCGGCTACATCTCCGCGGTGAAGGACGGCAAGCAGGGCTTTGTGAAGCTCTCCGACGGCAGCGAGACCGGCTTTGTGTATCCGGAGGAATCCGTGAAGGTCCGCGGCGCCTTTGCCTATCTGCAGGATCTGGACGGCACCATCATCGTGGAGACGGCCGGGGCCGGCATCCTCCAGGACCGCTATATCGATTACCATTTCTCTTACAGCGGTCAGACTCCGGTGGCCGTCCTGATGAATGCGGACGGCAGCTGCGGCGTGGTCGGCCTCTTCGGCGAGGAAGTGGTTCCCTTCAATCCCGACTACGACAGGACCTATGATCTGGACGTATCCGAGGATGGCCACGCTGTCCTGGCCGATGGTTCCACGCTCTATGTCATCGACTATGATTACGATCAGACGGTCGCTGCGGAGGACGGCCCCTGGACCTGCCCCAGCTGCGGCAATGTGAATGACGCGGACTTTGCCTTCTGCCCCAAGGACGCAACGCCCCGTCCCTGACCCACGTTAAGAACCAAACGCCCTCCGGTCCATCGGCCGGAGGGTATTTTTGCGGCTGACTCGACGGACTCGACACACTCGACATGCGTTTTGTCGAGGACTGGACAAAAATTTTGTCTAGGACTGGACAAAAATTCTGTCGTGTGCTATGATTTTGTCGAGAAGCAACCGGGAAGGGAGTGGAGCCTATGGGCATTCCGGTGAATATTGAGCAGCTGATCGGCCGCCAGGTGGTGGAGTCCAGCCGCATAGAGTTCAAGCGCAGCCTGAACCCGGCGTCCGTTCTTCGCACCATCTGCGCCTTTGCCAATGATATCGATAATCTCGGCGGCGGTTATATCGTCATCGGCGTAGAAGAGGACAACGGAACGCCTGTTCTTCCGCCCGCGGGTCTTCCGCTGGAACAGCTGGACGGGATGCAGAAAAAGCTGCTGGAATACTGCCATCACATCGAGCCGCTGTATGAGCCGGCGGTGGAGCCTGTGCGGTATCAGGGAGTCTGGCTATTGGTGATCCGGGTGGCCGGCGGTCACGGGCGGCCCTACAAAGCTCCACGGGATGTAACGGCACCCAAGTCTGAAAAGGCTTATTTCATTCGGAAATTTTCCAGCACGGTGGTCGCTTCCCATGAGGAAGAGAAAGAGCTGTTTTATATTTCCTCCAGCATTCCCTTCGATGACCGTCCCAATCTGGCGGCCTCGGTTTCGGATCTGGATCTGGGATTAATGCGGGAGCATCTGCGTTAGGTGGGCAGCAGCCTGTACCCGCTGTCTCTGCAGATGGACACGCAGCAGGTGGCGGCGGATATGCAGCTTCTGGAGGGCCCGCCGGAGGATCGGCATCCCCTGAATGTGGGTCTGCTGATGTTTTCCGAGCAGCCCCAGCGGTACTTCCGCTATGCCCGGATTGAGATCGTGGATATTCCGGACCCCACCGGGAACGGCATGACAGAAAAAACATTCACCGGCCCTATTCAGCGCCAGCTGAGGGAAGCGCTGGAATGGCTGGGCAACTATGTGCTGAAGGTGCAGGTTCGAAAGGACAGCAAACAGGCGGAGGCCGGTCGGGTGTGGAATTATCCCTTCGCGGCTGTGGAGGAAATCCTTGCCAACGCTGTGTATCATCGCTCCTATCAGATCCCGGAGCCGATTACGGTGCGTATCACACCGGAGAGCATGGAGATCACCAGCTTTCCGGGCTTTGACCGAAGCATCAGCGACGAGGCCATTGCCCGTCATGATATCCGGGCCAGGAGCTACCGGAACCGCCGGATCGGTGATTTTCTGAAGGAGCTGCGCTTGATAGAGGGCAGGAATACCGGCTTCCCAACGGCAAGAAAGGCGCTTCTGGAGAACGGCTCCGGGGAGCTCCGGTTTGAGATGGACCCGGAACGCAGCTTCCTGTCTGTGACGATCCCGGTTCACAGGCAGTTTGCGCCGGAAAGCAAGGCGGAAAAGCAGCTGCAATACGAGCAGCGCCTGTTGGACTGCCTGCGGGAGCAGCCGCTGGATCTTACGGGGCTGGCCGCAGCCATGGGCTACAAGGGAATTTCGGCCAGGCTGCGCACCGCGGTGGAGGTGCTTCTCCGGGAAGGGAGAATCAGCACGGTGACAGAAGGCAGAAAAATCCGCTATACCGCACAATAAAAGCATTCGGCCCGTTTCCCGCAGCAGGGAATCGGGTCGGATGCTTTTTCTTCCTTTACTCATTCAGGGCGATCCGGAGCAGGTACATCCGCAGCCTCCGGCGATAGGCGTCGTAGAGACCGGCGGCCCGGTAGGTGTCGCACATGCCCCGGTAGAGCACGCCCTTCACCCGGCAGTTCGCGATGGGGTGCCGCACAGAGTCCAGGGTCTGGCGGAAGGTCATGCTGTTGGGGTGGCGGATGTAGGAATAGACCGGTGCTCCGGTGAAGGAAACCCGGCGGACCCGGGTCAGGTAATTCATCACAAAGAGGAAATCCTCGCCGTAGGTCAGGTTGCCGGTGAAGCGGGCGCCGCTTTCCTGGATATTGTCGGTGCGGAACAGCTTGTTCCACAGCACCCCCACATAGAGGGTGTTGGCCCGGGGATGCATCCAGCCCAGGAACTCCCGCAGCTCCATTTCCCTGTCCTCCCGGATCAGGGCGTGGACCCGGCTGCCGCCCGACAGGCTGCTCCGGTAGCCGGCGATCACCAGGTCGGCTTGGGCATCCTCGGCCCGGCGCACCAGCAGCTCTATGGAGTCCGGAGGCAGCAGGTCGTCACTGTCCACGAAGCGGGTGTATTTGCCCGTGCACAGGGGCAGGGCGGCATTCCGGGCGGCGGAAACTCCCCGGTTCTCCTGATGGATGGGCCGGATGCGGCTGTCCCCGGCGGCCAGGGACTGCAGCAGCGCCCAGGTGCCGTCTGCAGAGCCGTCATCCACCACCAGGATCTCCAGGCTTTCCCAGGTTTGCCGGCAAACGCTCTCCAGCGTGGCCCGCAGGGTCTTCTCCGCGTTCCAGGCGGGGATCACCACGCTGACCAGCGGGATATTTTCCGTATGAATCACAATCATCCTTCCGGTTCGCAGGGCTGCTTTTCGTCCGACAGTACCCCGAAATCATCCCGCATACCGGGCATTTTGTCAATCAGCTGCTGCAGAGAGGTATCCGCCTCGTTCATCAGCCGGGCGCAGCGCAGCAGCACTTCGTTCATTTCCGCGTCTTCCACATTCTTTTTGTAGCGGATCTGGTGCTCCACCCCGGCCCAGCAGTTCATGGCGATGGTGCGGATCTGCAGCTCCACCGGCACCTCCCGCACGCTGGAGGACAGGTGCACATCCACTGTGATCAGCACATGCAGGCTGCGATAGCCGTTTTCCTTGGGATGCTGGATGTAGTCCTTTGTCTGCACCAGATGCACGTCGTTCTGCCGGGTCAGGATGTTGGCCACCTCGTATACATCCGAAAGGAAGGGACAGATGATCCTTACGCCGGCAATGTCCCGCACGTTTTCCTTCAGGCTCTGCAGGGTCATGGGGGAATTCTTTCGCTGCAGCTTTTCCAGGATGCTTTCCGGAGACTTGATCCGGGTGGTGATGTGGTCAATGGGGGAACGCTCCGTCAGGCACAGGAATTCCTCCTGCAGCACCTGCAGCTTGGCCTTCATCAGCTCGATGGCAGCCTCGTAGAGCATCATGTCATATTTGAACTGCTCCATCAGGGTGATTTCGCTGGGATCCCGGGTCACCAGGCGACCGGAGCCCTGGGTGGAGGATAACTGAGTCTTTTCCAAGGTGTGTTCCTTTCTGTCAGAACAGCAGCACCGTCATGCCCTGGGACAGGTATCCCTGCTGAATGGATTCGATGTAGGTTTCGTCTCCCTGCTGCAGCAGGATGTTCACAGGGATGAAGATCTTGTTGCCGCCGTCCACCACCACCACGCCGGTGACGTTGTCCTGCACATAGATGGCCCGGGAGGGCACGCACAGGCTCTGAACATAGTCGCCCAGCTCCGCGGTGCAGGAGCGCAGATACAGCACCGGCAGCACGCTTCCGTCCACCCGCAGCCGCACCAGCAGCTCACCGCCCTGCCGGGTGAAGGACAGGACCGTGGCGTAAACCTGGGTGTTTTCAAACTGCTGCAGCTTCAGCTCGTAGCTCTGGCCCTCCACCGGGTTCCAATCGGGGTCCTTCACCAGCATCAGCACATACCAGGTGCCGTCCCGCACGGTGCGGTAGATGGTGGTCTTGCCCTTCTGCAGGGCGTTCAGCTCGGGCCGGTTGCCGCTGATCATGGAGCGGACCTGGGCCGGGGTGAAGTCGGCATAGTTTTCCACCGTCAGGCCGTATTCATAGCCATCGGAGTAGAAGCTCACCAGGGTATCCGATGTGGCCCGGTATTCCTTGGTCCAGCTGTTGATGCGCTGCTGCTGGTTGGCTTCCTCATCCAGCAGACGGGACAGGCGCTGGTCGGTGGCGTACTTGTTCTGGAGGTACACCTGCCGGGCATCGATGGCGGCGCTGAGCAGCTTCTCCTGGTTGGACAGGTTGCCCCGCTGGCCCGCCAGCATCTGCCGGAATTCCTTGGCCCGGTCCAGGGCATCGCTGTCCAGCCGGGCCATCTTTGCGTCGTAGGTGGTCTCGCTGGAGGTCAGGGTGGTCTCGTATTCCTTGATCTGGTCCCGGTAATTCTGCAGGGTGGTGGCTTCCTTGGTGGAGTAGCCGGAGGAATAGACCTCGCAGATCAGCTCGTTTCGGGTCACCGTGGCGCCCTCGGCGCATACATAGCTGATGCTGCTGATGCCCTCGGCGTCGTAGGGCGTCTCGTCCCGGACGATCAGGGCGTCCCCGGTGTACCGGGCTCCCAGGGTGCCGGAGGTGATGGTGCCATAGGGAGAGGCGGTGGGCGACAGGGTGATGTACAGGTAAACGCCCGCGCCGATCAGCACAGCCAGAATCAGCAAAATCTGCCAGGGCCGCAGCCGCTTTCTCACAGGCTTCGGGGCCTGGGGCGGAGTCATCTGATACATCCTCGTCACCTTCCTCTCATTGGGTCAGTCTTGTTATGATACCACATCCCACACCATTTTGGCAAGCAGGAGAAGGAGCACGGCCAGCAAAATCCCCCGGATCAGCCCGGTTCCCTTCCGGATGGTCAGGTGAGAGCCCAGCAGCGCCCCCAGGATGGAGCAGCAGGCGGCAGGCAGGCCCAGGGCGGGAAGCACATTGCCGGTGCCGAACAGGTTGGTCAGGGCGGCGATGTTGCTGGCCAGGTTCACCACCTTGGCGGTGCCGCTGGCCATGACCGCCTCCATGCCCAGGATGCCGGTGAACAGCAGGATCAAAAAGGTGCCTGTGCCCGGGCCCACCAGGCCGTCATAAAAGCCGACGCCCAGGCCGATCGCCAGGCTCACCGGCAGCACGGCCTTCTTGCCAACCAGGCAGCGCCCGCCCAGCCGATTCCCCTTTCGCAGCACCACCAGGGCCACGATGGGGATGATCACGATCATCATGATGCGGATGGTATTCTCCGGAATGAGGAACAGCAGGCTGGAGCCCAGCCAGCTGCCGGGCAAGGCGCCCAGGGCTGCCGCCAGGGCCACCCGGACCACCACCTTTTTCCCGATGAAATACCGGACGGTGGCCGCCGTGGTGCCCAGGCAGGCGGAAAGCTTGTTGGTGCCTGCCGCCAGCACCGGAGGCAGACCGGCCAGGTAGTAGGCGGGCAGGGAGATCAGTCCGCCGCCGCCGGCGATGCTGTCCACAAAGCCTGCCAGGAAGCATAGGGGACAAACCAACAGCAGCATGGAAAGGGTTACCTGCATGGCTCTTTACTCCTTCGCCCAGCCCAGGGAGCGTTCCACCGCTCTGTGCCAGTTTTTCATGCGCTCAAGGCGCGTTTCTTCGTCAATCTGGGGATGGAAGCACAGATCCCGCCGCCATACCCGGCGGATGTCCTCCAGCCCGGAATACAGCCCAACCCCCAGGCCTGCCAGCAGGGCGGCGCCCAGGGCGGTGGTTTCCAGCACGGCGGGCCGCACCACGGGAATGCCCAGCACGTCGCTTTGGAACTGCATCAGGAAGCCGTTCCCGCTGGCGCCGCCGTCCACCTGCAGCTGGCTGGGAGCGGTGCCGAAGTCCTGCACCATGGCCTCCATCAGGTCCGCGCTCTGGCAGGCGATGGATTCCAGGGCCGCCCGGACGATGTGGGCCTTGCCGGTGCCCCGGGTGATGCCCACCAGGATGCCCCGGCTGTACTGGTCCCACCAGGGAGCGCCCAGCCCGGTGAAGGCAGGCACCAGATACACGCCGCCGGTATCCTCCACAGAGGTGGCCAGGGCTTCCGTCTCTGCGGCGGTGCGGATCAGGCCAAGGCCGTCCCGCAGCCACTGGATGGCGGCTCCGCCCACGAACACGCTGCCCTAAAGGGCATAGGTGGGGACGCCCTTCAGCCGCCAGGCCATGGTGGAGAGCAGCCCGTGCTCCGAGCGCACCAGGCGGTCGCCGGTGTTCATCAGCATGAAGCAGCCGGTGCCGTAGGTATTCTTGACCATGCCCACATCGAAGCAGGCCTGGCCGAACAGGCTGGCATGCTGGTCGCCTGCCATGGCCGCCACGGGAATGGGCCGCCCCAGGATCTGGGGAGAAAGCATGCCGATGATCTCCGCGTTGTCCACCACCCGGGGCAGGCAGGCCCTGGGGATGTTCAGCAGCCGCAGCAGGTCCTCGTCCCAGTCCTGGGTCGCGGGGTTGAAGAGCATGGTGCGGGCGGCGTTGGTGGCGTCAGTGACATGGGGGCGGCCGGACACCAGGTGCCAGGCCAGGAAGGAATCCACCGTGCCGAAGCACAGCTTGCCCTGCTCCGCCTTTTCCTGCAGGCCGCAGGTATCAAGAAGCCAGCGAAGTTTGGTGCCGGAGAAGTAGGCGTCCGGCACCAGGCCGGTCTTTTCCCGGATCATGTCGCTGCAGCCCCGGGCCTTCAGGTCATCCACCATGCCCGCGGTTCGGCGGCACTGCCACACGATGGCGTTGTGTACGCACTCGCCGCTCTCCGCGTCCCACAAAAGGGTGGTTTCCCGCTGATTGGCGATGCCGATGGCGGCGATCTCCGACACGGGGATGCCGCTGTTTTCCACAGCGATGCGCAGAGAAGCAATCTGGGTGTTCAGGATATCGTGAGGATCATGCTCCACCCAGCCGGGCTGGGGAAAATGCTGGGGGAATTCCTCATTGTGGCTGCCCACGATGTGTCCCGAGGCGTCAAAGATCACCGCCCGGGAGGAAGTGGTTCCCTGGTCCAGTGCCACCAGATACGGCATGACGAAGTCCTCCTTTGAATTTCTGGAATCAGCGCCGGTCGGCAGCCTGGCCGATGGCATAGGTCACCCAGGAGCTGACCCAGGAGATCAGGCTGCCCACCACGATGCAGATGACGCCGAGAGCCGTGGCGTTGATGCCCGCCTGGGTCAGGGACGTGATGGCGGTGACCCCGGACAGATTGTTGAGGTACCGGAGAGTCACAGCAGAGCCGTTGATGATGCTGACGCCCAGCAGCACAGACAGGAGGATGCCCAGCACACACAGGACCACAGCGCCCGCCTTCACCTTCCTGCCGACATGGGCAAAAATGCCGGTGTTGTTGGGAAAGGCAGGATCCGCCGCCACGCCGATGGCGTATATGGTCCAGCACTGTATCCGGGACGCAATGAAGCCCAACACCACCACGATGATGCCGCCGATGGTATCATTGCTGGTGAACAGTCCGATGGCAAACACCACGACGGTCACCATGCACAGGACGAAAAACAGCCAGGCAAGGCTGCGGACCTTTCTGCCGATATTGCTGAACATGAAAGCTGCCTCCTTTGAAACTCTTTCAGAAAAAATTCCCTCCGGAGAGCCGGAGGGAAACGGATTTTTACTTGGCGTATTCGGTGGATCGGGTTTCCCGGATTACATTCACGCGGATCTGGCCGGGATACTCCATTTCCTTTTCGATGCGCTTGGCCACTTCCTTGGCCAGGATGCGGGTGCCCTCGTCGGTGATGTCGTCGGGCTTCACCATGATGCGCACCTCGCGGCCGCTCTGGATGGCGTAGCACTTTTCGACGCCGTCGAAGCTGGTGGCGATCTCCTCCAGCTTCTCCAGACGCTTGATGTAGTTCTCCAGGCTCTCACGCCGCGCACCGGGGCGGGCAGCGGAGATGGCGTCGGCGGCCTGTACCAGCACGGCCTCCACGGTCTGGGGCTCCACATCGTTGTGGTGGGCCAGGATGCAGTGGATGACGTCCGGGCTCTCGTGGTATTTCCGGGCCAGCTCGGCGCCCAGCTCCACGTGGGTTCCCTGGCTTTCGTGGTCCACGGCCTTGCCGATGTCGTGCAACAGACCCGCGCGCTTGGCCAGCTGGACATCTGCGCCCAGCTCTGCCGCCATCAGGCCGGCCAGATGACTGACCTCGATGGAGTGCTTCAGCACGTTCTGACCGTAGCTGGTGCGGTACCGCAGGCGGCCCAGGAGCTTCACCAGCTCGTGATGCAGGCCATGCTGCTGGGTCTCGAACACAGCGTTCTCGCCGGCCTCCCGGATCTGGTTCTCCACTTCCTTCTTGGCCTTGTCCACCATTTCCTCGATGCGGGCAGGATGGATGCGGCCGTCCTGGATCAGCTTCTCCACCGTCAGGCGGGCAATCTCCCGGCGGACGGGATCGAAGGCGGACACGATGATGGCTTCGGGGGTATCGTCGATGATCAGGTCCACACCGGTGGCGGCCTCCAGAGCACGGATGTTCCGGCCCTCCCGGCCGATGATGCGGCCCTTCATGTCGTCGTTGGGCAGATTGATCACAGACACGGTGCTCTCCGCCACATGATCGGCGGCGCACTTCTGAATGGCCAGGGCAATGATGTTCCGGGCCTTCTTTTCGCCCTCCTCCTTGGCCCGGCTCTCAATATCCCGGACCTGGGCGGCGGCGTCATGGTAGGCTTCCTTCTGGACCCGCTCGATGATGATCTGGCGAGCCTCATCCTGGGTCATGGAGGCGATCCGCTCCAGCTCGGTCAGCTGCTTGGCCTTCAGCTCTTCGGCTTCTTCCTCCAGCTTCCGGATCTGCTCGGTCTTTTCATTCAGGCTGTTCTCCCGGGCCTCCAGGCTGTCTGCCTTCTTGTCCAGGGTCTCTTCCCGCTTCAGCAGGCGATTCTCGGTGCGCTGGATTTCACTGCGGCGATCCCGGATTTCCTTGTCGTTCTCGGCCTTTTCCCGGTCGTTTTCCGACTTGGCCTTCAGGATCTCCTCCTTGGCCTCCAGCAGCTTTTCCTTCTTGTACTCGTCGGCTTTATGAACAGCGTCGTCGTAGAGGCGCTTTGCGGCTTCCTCTGCCACGCCGATTTTCTTTTCAGCTTCCTTCTTGCGGTAGGTGTATCCGGCAAAGCCGCCCACGATCAGGCAAACCACGCCGGTCAGAATGATCCACAATACCATTGGCTTTCATCTCCCTCCTTTTCGTTCATTATTGTTGATTTCCTATCTCATGGCATCGGCAAAAGCCGTCCGTCCATCGCAAAATGGGCGCACGGCGCTGCTTTCAGAATAAAGGAAGGCCTGGTTTTCCCTTCCCGGCCGCCGGATGATTCCGGCAAACCCGAAAAATACGCACAGGCACGGCAAAAACAGCCGTATCCGGCTTACAAATAATCAACGCCCCAAGGGGGCGAAAACAGGGAGCGCAGGGAAACTCTATCGAAAACAGCATCCGAGGGCAGAGCCCTTGGGCCGATCAGAAACAATTGTAACAGTTATTTCATGAACTGTCAAGACTTTAACGGGCGCTGGGATGGATTTTCCGGGCAGAATTTACCGAAACAGCTCCCGGGCCTTTGCCATCCGCTCCACCACATTCACCTGGAAGGGGCAGCGGGTCTCGCAGCCGCCGCAGCCGATGCAGTCGTCCGCGTTGTGGGCCAGCTCGTGATAGTGGGCTTTCAGGGAGGCCGGCACCTCCGGCTGCATCACGGCCAGATCGTAGTATTTGTTGACCATGGCGATGTCGATGTCCATGGGGCAGGGCTTGCAGTGGTTGCAGTACATGCACTTCTTCGCCAGCGTCTGCACGGAGGCGCCGCCGATGACGGAGGCGTAGTCCTTCTGGGCTTCGGTGGCGTTCTCGTAGGAAACCGCCTCATCCACCTGGGCCTTCGTGTCATAGCCGCAGAGGATGGATGCCGCCGCGGGCCGGGTCAGGGCGTAGTGGATGCACTGCACAGGGGCCAGCGCCACGCCGAAGGGAGAACGACTGGCGTCAAACAGGCGGCCGCCGGCGAAGCCCTTCATCACGGTGATGCCCACATCGTTCAGCTCGCAGGCCTGGTAGAAGGCCATGCGCTCCGGCACGATGCCCCGCATCTCGCCGTCGTAATGATCCACCAGCACCCGGTCGAGAATGTCTTCGGTAGAGGGCACCATGTCGAAGGCCGGGTTCACGCTGAAGAGGATCATCTCGATGTAGGGCGTGTTCGCGGCCTTGATGGCGACCTTCGGGTTGTGGCTGCTCATGCCGATGTGGCGGATAACGCCCTTCTCCTTCAGGTCCAGTACATACCGCAAATAGTCGGAGGTCTGGATCCGATCCCATTCCTCTTCGCTGTCCACAAAGTGGATCATGCCCAGGTCGATATAGTCCGTCCGCAGGCGGGTGAGGAGATCTTCAAAGGCCGGGACCACATAGGCCATGTCCCGGGTCTTGTAGTACTGGCCGTCCTTCAAGGTGGAGCCCACATGCCCCTGGATGAACCACTTGTTCCGGCGGTCGCAGATGGCCTTTCCGATGATGTCCCGGGACTTGTGGTCCGGCATCCAGCAGTCCAGGATGTTGATGCCCTGCTCACCGGCATAGTGGATCAGGTCGATGGATTCCTGCTCCGGGTGCCGCTCCAGCCATTCACCGCCGAAGCCGATCTCGCTGACCATCAGGCCGGTCTTGCCAAGTCGTCTGTAATTCATGAATTTTTTCTCCTTTATTAATTGCCCTCTTAATGCCTGTCCGCCTGCAGATGGCGTCATACCAAAATCCGGGTATCTGAGCTTTCCGGCATCCTTCGGAATGCGGGTGTATTATACTTCGCGGAAGGAGGCTGCAATATTACAGCAGCTTATTTTATAATTTATCCCGCAATCGATTTACCGTCAAGTATGCTGGATTGACTTTCCATAAAAAAATGCTATAATCTATATGGTTAGTTTTCTCTAACCATATAAAAAGGGATTCCAAAGAACAGGGGGAAAATAGATGGAACATCTTTGGCTCTTGATCGTGGCAATGGCAGGGCACGCTCTGAACGTATACTGTGACAGGCTGCTGTTCTGTACACCGAGCGGAAAATTCAATACTTCCGACCTGA
>R11__coassemble_1569_pt1 | contig 12625 bp, 13 predicted proteins | sample R11__metabat2_high_PE_049 | metagenome-assembled genome bin R11
GTCAATGAGCGGATGGAGACCTCCCTGCCCGGTGTTTACGCTGCCGGGGATTGCACCGAAAGCACGGACATTTCCGACGGGAAAACAAAGATCATGGCCCTGATGCCCAATGCTTCCCTGCAGGGCTTCGCCGCGGGGGTGAACATGGCCGGCGGTGACCGGGTTTTTGACAACGCCATCCCCATGAACTCCATCGGCTTTTTCGGCTGCCGCATCATGACCGCCGGAAGCCGGGGCGAGACGCTGGTGGATCAGGTCTCGGAGACCGGCGTGAAAAAGCTGTATACCGATGGCAGGCATCTCACCGGGTTTGAAATCATCGGGAACGTAAAGAACACGGGCATCTACACCGCCATGATCCGGAACCGGACGGACATCACCGGGTTCGATCCGGAAAACATGAAAAAAACACCGGATCTGGGACTTTTTGAGGCAAAAAGCCGTCAACAAATGCTGGGAGGAGTGGTATAATATGGCGTTCATTCAGGCGGAGGGTCTGGACCACCGGGCACTGAACGAGGCCATTCGGCAGGAAACCAAGTGCACCGTCATGGGCTGCCGCGGCCAGCGGTTCATCGCCTCCGGCATGAAGGACAGGCAAATCACCCTGGAGGGCATCCCCGGCAACGCCCTGGGAGCCTATCTCACCGGTGCCGAGGTGACCGTGCTGGGCAATGCCCAGGATGCGGTGGGAGACACCATGAACGATGGCCGCATCGTCATCCACGGCAGCGTGGGCGACGCGGCTGGCTATGCCATGCGGGGCGGCATGATCCTGGTGAAGGGCAATGCCGGCTACCGGGCCGGGATCCACATGAAGGAATACAAGGAGAAGAAGCCGGTCATTGTGATCGGCGGGCGCACCGGCAGCTTCTTGGGAGAATACCAGGCAGGCGGCGTCATTGTGGTCCTGGGGCTGCACACGGATGGCAAGCCCATCGTGGGCAATTTTCCCTGCACCGGCATGCACGGCGGCAAAATGTTCCTGCGGGGTGACCTGGCCGGCATCGACTTCCCGAAAAATGTCACCCTTCACACAGCCACAGCGGAGGACATGGCGGAGCTGATGCCCTATCTGGCAGAATACAGCACTGCCTTTGATGTGTCCCCGGAGGAACTGCAGGCGGAGCCCTTCACCGTGATCGTGCCGGACAGCGCCAACCCCTATAAGCAGATGTACGTGGCAAACTGAGAAAGGAAGTTTCATTTCATGAAGTATACCAGGGACGAGGTCCTGCAGTACGTGGCGGAGGAGGACGTGAAGTTCATCCGCATGGCCTTCTGCGATGTCACCGGCAAGCAGAAAAACATTTCCATCATGCCGGACGAATTGTCCCGGGCCTTCGACTGGGGCGTGGCCATTGACGGCTCCGCCATCACCGGCTTCGCGGACGAGGCCCATTCCGACCTCATCCTCCATCCCGATCCCGCCACCCTGGCGGTGCTGCCCTGGCGGCCGGAGCATGGCCGGGTGGTGCGCATGTTCTGCACCATCACCACGTCGGATGGGGCTCCCTTCCCCATGGACACTCGCTCCGTGCTGGCGGCCGCCGTGGCTGAGGCGGAAAAGGCCGGCGTGTCCTTCGACTTCGGCAGTGAAATGGAATTCTACCTGCTGAAGCGGGATGAAAACGGCGAGCCCACCCGCATTCCCTACGACAATGCCGGCTACATGGACATTGCCCCGGAGGACAAGGGAGAAAATGTGCGCCGGGAGATCTGCCTGACCCTGGAGCAGATGGGCATCTGGCCGGAAAGCTCCCATCATGAGGAGGGCCCCGGTCAGAACGAGATCGACTTCCGCTATGCCGACGCCATGACCGCCGCCGACAACGCCATGACCTTCCGCACGGTGGTGAACACCATTGCCGCCCGGAACGGCCTGTGCGCGGACTTCTCCCCCAAGCCCTTTGAGCAGCTGGCGGGCAGCGGCATGCACATCAACATTTCCGCCACGAAGCAGGACGGCACCGACGTGCTGCCCGGCATCATTGCGGGCTTGCTGAGCCACATCCGGGAGATCACCGCCTTCCTGAACACCACAGAGGGCTCCTACGCCCGGCTGGGCAACCACAAGGCGCCCAAGTATGTGCGCTGGAGCCGGGAAAACCGTTCCCAGCTGATCCGGGTGCCTGCCGCTGACCGACATCATCAGCGGGCGGAGCTGCGCTCTCCCGATCCCCTGTGCAATCCCTATCTGGCCTACGCCATGATCATCTATGCCGCCCTGGACGGCATTCGCAGGGAGCTTCCCCTGCCGGAGGCGGACAACCGGAACATGTACACCCTGACCCGGGAGGAAGCGGCCACTGTGGCCATGCTGCCGGAAACCCTGGAGGAAGCCAAGGCCCTGGCAAGGCAGAGCGCCTTCGTGAAGCAGTACCTGCCTGAGGGGCTGATCCTGTGACCCCCATGTCCAAGCTGACGAAAGGAGGGCCGCCATGGAGCTGACAGAACGCAGCTACCGGGTGCTGATGGTTTCCGCCGTCCAGAAGGCAGTGGACTCCATGCAGCCCCTGCTGCATGACAATCACTGCGAGCCGGTGATCGTTGCCGCCGATGCGGCCTCCGCCCGCAGGCAGCTGCTGGAATCCGCCTTCGACCTGGTGATCATCAACACGCCCATGCCGGACGAGTTCGGTTCAAAGCTGGCTCTGGACATCGTGAACGAGAGCGGCACCGGGGTGATGCTTCTGGTAAAGGCGGAGCATTTCCCGGATATCGACATGAAGCTCTCCCCTATGGGGGTGCTGGTTTTGTCCAAGCCCACCTCGGCAGCGGTCATCCGGCAGTCCCTGACGCTGCTGTGCGCCACCCGGGAGCGGCTGCGGAGGATGGAGCAGAAGACCGCCACCATGGAGGAAAAGATGGAGGAGATCCGCCTGGTGAACCGGGCCAAATGGCTGCTGGTGGAGCAATTGAAGATGACGGAGCCGGACGCTCACCGCTACATACAAAAAACCGCCATGGACAGAGGCCTGTCCCGGCGGGTTGTGGCAGAGAACATCATTCGGATGTACAGCTGAAGAAAAAGATTATTCATAATGACCAAAGCAGGAAAGGATTTCCAGCACATCTCCATTGACCCGATAAACGAGCCGATGCGTGTCATCAATCCTTCTGCTCCACCAACCGGCGAGCTCTCCCTTCAATGGTTCCGGCTTGCCAATGCCCTCAAAAGGATTTCGCTCGGCATCCCGAATCAGTTGGTTGATTCGCTTCAGCAGCTTCTTATCTCTGGCCTGCCATTGGAGATAATCCTCCCATGCCTCATCGAACCAAACCTTCCTCATTCATCTTCCTCCAGCAATTCATGCTCAACACCATTGCCGGCATCCAATTGTTGGATTCCTTTCTTCAGAAAGGTCATGTTCGATGCGGAATAGAAAGGATCCGGGGCAGCAATTTCAAATGGAATCCTGTTTTCCCGGAGGGATGCCTTGATGAACAGATTGATTGCTGAAGAGGTGGTCAATCCCACCTGTCGGCAAAAGGTCTCAAACCGGCTTTTGTCGCGGTCATCAACCCGAACTGACAAAGTTGACATGAAATCAGCTCCTTTCAATGACATTGTAACACATTTTGTGAACATTTACAATACGTTGTAAGAGATTCGTAGAAAGAAGGTCTTCTCATGACGAAGTATATCTTTGTAACCGGCGGTGTGGTTTCCGGCCTGGGCAAGGGCATCACCGCCGCTTCCCTGGGCCGCCTGCTGAAGATGCGTGGGCTGAAGGTGGCCGCCCAGAAGCTGGACCCCTATATCAACGTGGATCCCGGCACCATGAGTCCCTTCCAGCATGGCGAGGTGTATGTCACCGAGGACGGTGCGGAACCTGACCTGGACCTGGGCCACTATGAGCGCTTCATTGACGAGGACCTGAACAAATATTCCAACCTGACCACCGGCAAAGTGTATTGGAACGTGCTGAACAAGGAGCGCCGGGGCGAATACCTGGGCAGCACGGTACAGGTCATCCCCCACATCACCAATGAGATCAAGGACTTTGTGTACCGGGTGGGCAAGCGCACCGGCGCTGATGTGGTCATCACCGAGATCGGCGGCACCATCGGCGATATTGAATCCCAGCCCTTCCTGGAGGCTGTCCGGCAGATCGGCCTGGAGGTAGGCCGGGAGAACAGCCTGTATATCCACGTGACCCTGGTGCCCTTCCTGCGGGGCTCGGACGAGCACAAGTCCAAGCCCACCCAGCACTCCGTGAAGGAGCTGCAGGGCATGGGTGTGCATCCCGACATCATCGTGCTTCGCTGCGATGAGCCCCTGGAGGAAAGCATCTTCAAAAAAATCGCCATGTTCTGCAATGTGAAGCCGGACTGCGTCATTGAAAACATCACCCTGCCCTACCTCTATGAGGCGCCTCTGATGCTGGAGAAGGCGAATTTCTCCTCTGTGGTGTGCCGGGAGCTGGGCATTGACGCTCCCGCGCCTGACCTGACCGAGTGGACCGGCATGGTGGAAAAGATCAAGCATGCCCACCGTCAGGTGAAGATCGGCCTGGTGGGCAAGTATATCCAGCTGCATGATGCCTATCTTTCCGTGGCGGAGGCCCTGCATCATGCCTCCTATGCCCAGGATGCCAATGTCACCATCGAATGGATCGACTCCGAGACCCTGAACGCGGACACAGTGGATGCCGCGCTTTCCGGCCTGGACGGCATCATTGTGCCCGGCGGCTTCGGCAACCGGGGCATTGAGGGCATGATTCTGGCAGCAAAGTATGCCCGGGAGAACAGCGTCCCTTACTTCGGCATCTGCCTGGGCATGCAGATCATGGTCATCGAGTACGCCAGGCATGTGTGCGGCCTGGCAGACGCCAATTCCGGCGAGTTTGATGAACTGTGCAAGAACAAGGTCATCGACTTCATGCCCGGTCAGAGCGACGAAATCGACAAAGGCGGCACCCTGCGGCTGGGCGCCTATCCCTGCGTCATCACCCCCGGCACCACCATGGCCCGGTGCTACGGCAAAGACCAGATCAGCGAGCGCCACCGCCACCGCTATGAATTCAACAACGACTACCGTGCCCTGCTGACGGAAAAGGGGCTGACCCTCTCCGGTATGTCTCCCGACGGCCAGCTGGTGGAAACCGCCGAGCTGACGGAACGTCCCTTCCATGTGGGCGTGCAGTATCATCCGGAGTTCAAGTCCCGCCCCAACAAGGTTCATCCCCTGTTCTATGGCTTCATTGAGGCGGCGCTGCGGAAGCGGGAAGGAAAGGCGTAAGCCATGTGGTGCACAGAAGACCAGCCCCATGAGGAATGCGGCGTATTCGGCGTATGGAGCACCGGCCACGAGGGAGCGGCCCAGCGGATTTATTACGGCCTGACCGCCCTGCAGCACCGGGGACAGGAGGCTGCGGGCATCGCCGTGTGCGACACCTGGGGCGAGAAGGACAACCTCTGCCTGAGGAAAAGCAGCGGCCTGGTCAGCGAGGTCTTTGACGCCGCTGCCCTCCAAGGGCTGACGGGCAACATCGGCGTTGGTCACGTGCGTTACTCCACCACCGGTGACGGACGGCAGGAAAACCTGCAGCCCATGGCCTTCCACTACATCAAGGGCACCCTGGCCCTGGTGCACAACGGCAACCTGGTGAATGCCCAGGCGCTCCGCCGGGAAATGATGGCCCAGGGCTGCGTCTTCCAGGGGACCTCGGACTCCGAGGTGGCTGCCTGCCTGATTGCCCGGGAGCGCGCCTCCTGCCGCTCCGTGGAGGAAGCGGTGCAGCAGGCCGCCCCAAAGCTGCTGGGCGGCTATGCCTTCATCATCATGAGCCCCAGAAAGCTGGTGGCGGTGCGGGATCCCCAGGGGCTGAAGCCTCTGTGCCTGGGCAAAACGGCGGACGGCTGGGTACTGGCCTCCGAGAGCTGCGCCATCACCGCCTGCGGAGCGGAATTCGTCCGGGACATTGAACCCGGTGAGATCCTGACCATCGGCAAGGATGGCCTGAAGTCCGTTCAGCTGCCTGCCCAGGGCCGCCGGGCTCACTGCATTTTCGAGTACATCTATTTTGCCCGGCTGGATTCCGTGCTGGACGGCGTCAGCATCTACGGAGCCCGCTTCCGGGGCGGTCAGGCCCTGGCCGAGGCGTACCCGGTGGAGGCAGACCTGGTCACCGGCGTGCCGGAATCCGGGCTGACGGCCGCCGCGGGCTACGCGGATCGGGCCGGGATCCCCTTTGTGCAGGCCTTCCACAAAAACAGCTACATCGGCCGCACCTTCATCAAACCCACCCAGGCGGAGCGGGAAAACGCCGTGCACATGAAGCTGAGCGTGCTTTCCGATGCCGTGCGGGGCAAGCGGGTGGTGCTGATCGATGACTCCATCGTCCGGGGCACCACCATCACCGGGCTGATCCGTATGCTGCGCCAGGCCGGCGCCACCCAGGTGCATGTGCGCATCAGCTCCCCACCCTTCCTCTATCCCTGCTACTACGGCACGGACGTGGCGGACACGAGCCAGCTGATCGCGGATCACTTCTCCGTGGAGGAGATCCGCCGCCGCATCGGTGCCGATTCCCTGGGCTACATGCGTCTGGAGGACCTGCCCCGGATGACCGGAGACCTGCCCCTGTGCAGTGCCTGCTTTGACGGCAATTATCCTACAGAAATCAAATAAAGTGCCGCGGCCTGTTGCAGCCGCGGCACCCTTTTTTTGTTTTTGGGGATTAATACATGCCGCCCATTCCGGCACCGCCGGCGGGAGCAGCGGGTTCCGGCTCGGGAATATCCGCCACCAGGGATTCGGTGGTCAGCACCATGGCAGCCACGGAGGCAGCGTTCTGCAGGGCAGAACGGGTCACCTTGGTGGGGTCGATGATGCCCTTTTCGATCATATCCACATACTCGTCGTTCAGGGCGTCGTAGCCATAGCCCACACGCTTGCTGTTGCGGCGCTTGGCGGCCTTCACGTTCTCCACGATGACGCTGCCGTCCACACCGGCATTGGCAGCGATCTGGCGGATGGGCTCCTCCAGGGCGCGCAGCACGATCTGCACACCGGTCTTGGCATCACCGGTGAAGCTGTTCTCGATGGCCTTCACAGCGGGGATCACGTTCAGCAGGGCAATGCCGCCGCCGGGCACGATGCCTTCCTCAGTGGCAGCGCGGGTCGCAGCCAGGGCATCCTCAATGCGCAGCTTACGCTCCTTCATCTCGATCTCCGTGGCAGCGCCCACCTGGATCACAGCCACACCGCCGGCCAGCTTGGCCAGACGCTCCTGCAGCTTCTCACGGTCGTAGTCGCTGGTGGTCTCGGCGATCTGGGAACGGATCTGGGCAATGCGGGCATCGATGTCCGCCTTGTCGCCGGCACCGCCCACGATGGTGGTATTCTCCTTGGTCACCTTCACGTTCCGGGCCTGACCCAGCAGGCTCATGTCAGCTTCCTTCAGCTCCATGCCGGTCTCGGAGGAGATCACGGTGCCGCCGGTCAGGATGGCGATATCCTGCAGCATTTCCTTGCGGCGATCGCCAAAGCCGGGCGCCTTGACGGCCACGCAGGTGAAGGTGCCGCGCAGCTTGTTGACCACCAGGGTGGACAGGGCCTCGCCCTCCACATCCTCGGCGATGATCAGCAGCTTCTTGCCCATCTGCACCACCTGCTCCAGCAGAGGCAGCACCTCCTGGATATTGCTGATCTTCTTGTCGGTGATCAGGATGACCGGATCATCCAGCACAGCTTCCATCTTCTCGGTATCGGTGACCATGTAGGCGGAGGCATAGCCGCGGTCAAACATCATGCCCTCGGTGGTGGTCATGTCGGTGGACATGGTCTTGCTCTCTTCCACGGTGATGACGCCGTCGGCGCCCACTGTCTCCATGGCCTCGGAGATCAGCTGGCCCACGGTCTCATCGGCGGCGGAGTTGGCAGCCACCTGAGCGATGGCCTGCTTGCCGCTGATGGGCTGGCTCATTTCCTTCAGACTGGCCACGGCTGCGGCGGTGGCTTCCTCGATGCCCTTCTTCAACACCATGGGGTTGGCACCGGCAGCCAGGTTGCGCAGGCCCTCACGGATGATGGCCTGGGCCAGCAGGGTAGCGGTGGTGGTACCGTCGCCGGCCACATCATTGGTCTTGGTGGAGACCTCCTTCACCAGCTGAGCGCCCATGTTCTCAAAGGCATCCTCCAGCTCGATCTCCTTGGCGATGGTCACACCGTCGTTGGTGATCAGGGGAGCGCCGTACTTCTTGTCCAGCACCACATTGCGGCCCTTGGGTCCCAGGGTAATCTTCACGGTATCAGCCAGGGCATTGACGCCCTTTTCCAGGCTGCGGCGGGCTTCCTCGCCGAACTGAATCTTCTTGGCCATTTCAATCAGCTCCTTACATTCACTGTCGTTTCGATTTCCGGCTTATTCCACCACGGCGAGGATGTCGCTCTGACGCACGATGATAATCTCCTCGCCGTCGATCTTCACCTCAGTGCCGGCATACTTGGAATAAATAACCTTCTGGCCGGGCTCCACCTGCATGGTGACTTCCTTGCCATCCACCATGCCGCCGGGGCCAACCGCGATGACCTGGGCCATCTGAGGCTTCTCCTTGGCAGCGCTGGTGAGGATCAGACCGGATTTGGTGGTTTCTTCGGCTTCCACATTCTTGATGACCACGCGGTCACCCAGGGGCTTTACAGTCATTTCTGAATTCCTCCTGATCGTTCTCTGCCTGTTAGCACTCGAGTTTGGTGAGTGCTAATCAGTACACTGCTAATATAAACCATTTCCCCTCTTTGGTCAAGAGGGGAATGGAAAAAATTTGCGGTTTTTTGCTGTCTTTATCTTCCGGCAATCAGTTGCTTTGCCGTCTCCAGGGCCTCCCCGATCACCTTGTCCATGTCGTAGTAGCGGAAGCGCCCCAGGCGACCGCCGAAGATCACGTCCGGCCGCTCCATGGCCAGGGCCTCGTACCGGCTGAGCAGGGCGGCGGTGTCCGGATTGTTCACCGGGTAGTAGGGTTCCTGGCCCGGCTGCCACTCGGCGCTGTATTCCCGGCTGATCACCGTGACCGGGGATTTGGCCCCGTCAAAGTGCTTGTGCTCGATGATCCTCGTCCAGGGCACCTCTCTGCCGGTGTAGTTCACCACGGCGTTGCCCTGATAATCCTCCATGTCCAGGGTCTCCGTCTCGAAGCGCACGCTGCGATACTGGAGCGGCCCGTAGCAATAATCGAAGAACTCATCGATGCAGCCGGAATAGACGGTCACCGGGGCAATGTCCGGCTCCCGGTCGATCAGCTCCCGGTATTCCACTCCGGTGCGCACCTCGATGCCCGCCAGCAGCTTCTCCGCCAGGGCCGTGTAGCCGCCCACGGGGATCCCCTGCCAGCGATCGTTGAAGTAGTTGTTGTCGTAGGTGAAGCGGCAGGGCAGGCGGCGGATAATGAAAGCAGGCAGCTCCCGGCAGGGCCTTCCCCACTGCTGCTCCGTGTAGCCCTAAACCCGCTTGTGGTAGATGTCCGGGCCCACCAGCAGCAGGGCCTGCTCCTCCAGGTTTCTGGGCTCATCGATGTTCAGGGAGGCCGTCTGCTCCGCGATCTTCTCCCGGGCCTCGGCAGGCGTCTTCACGCCCCACATGCGGGAGAAGGTGTTCATGTTGAAGGGCAGGTTATACACCTCGTCCCCGTAGATGGCGATGGGGCTGTTGATGAAGCTGTTGAACTCCGCGAACCGATTCACGTAGCGCCAGATTTCCGGCTCGGAGGTGTGGAAAATGTGGGCCCCGTAGCGGTGCACCCGGATGCCCTCCACCTCCACGGTGTAAGCGTTTCCGGCGATATGCTCCCGGCGGTCGATCACCAGGCAGTTCTTTCCCGCGTCGGTCAGCTGCCGGGCCATGACGCAGCCGAAAAGACCCGCGCCCACGATCAGAACATCATACTTCATTATGCTGACTCCTTTTCTTGCCCACACCCAGCAGGCGGTTCTTCGCTCGCAGCAACGGCCGCATCGCCCAGTCCAGCGCCACGGCCAGGCTCCAGCACAGCAGCAAGCCCCAGCCCAGCACCAGCAGCGGATTCCCGGGCCAGTACAGCAGCGGCTGGGTCACGGCGGCGCTGACGTTGAAGAAGGCGCAGTGCAGCAGCCACATGACCTCCGAGTGCCGGCCCAGGCTTTCCAGTCCCTTCCGGATCGGGCCCCGCTGGGCTGCGGAGAACAGCCGGATTACGGCCCAGAGAAAGAAGGGAATCCACAGAAACTCCAGATTCACCGCCAGCGGTGTTTCCAGGCCCCGGATCTCCACCTGCCCCAGGGTCACCAGCTGCACAAAATACCGGGCCATGAAGGCGGCGATCATGACGATCCAGCACAGCAGAGGCCGCAGCCGGTAGGACCGAACCCACCTGTTAAAGGCGGCGTTCATCCGCTCAAAGCCATGGGTCTCGGCAAAGGCCGCCCCCATCACCACGGTGGGCCAGTTCAGGGAAAAGCTGACGCTGACATCATCAATGGCGGAAAGCCCGGTGAGCATGCCCACTGTCCGGGTGACCGCAATGGGCAGGACCAGCCCGACGATCCCCCGCTTCCATGGGGAATCCGGCGTCAGCTCCTTCACCAGGGGCAGCCACAGCATGGTCAGGCAGTAAAAGGGCACGTACCAGCAGAAATACATCACCGGCGTGTGCAGCCCCAGCGCCTCCAGCACCGTCCCCTTCAGGGAAAGGGTCAGGGTGCCCGTGAGCAGGGCCACCAAGTACAGGATCACCATCACCAGCCAGTAATGCGCCAGCAGGTCGGTGATCTTCCGCAGGCTGTAGCGCTGCTCCCGGTGTTCCTTATAGCGATAGGTGTAGCCGGTGACAAAGGCGAAAATAGGCACACAGAGCCGGGTAGGCTGCTGGAAAAGCGCCGCGAAGCCCGTCAGCTCCGGGTAGCTGATGCTGCCGGTATACCATTCCGGAAAGGTGAAAAAGTGATGCACAAACATCAGGATGATGGCGATGCCCTTCAGCACGTTGCTCATCCTGATGTCGAACCAGGGCCGGTATCCGAGGATCCTTCCGGTCTTGCTTTGCATCGCTTTCTCTCCAAAATCAGAGGTAATAGAGGAATTTCTTGTTGTTCACCTTATAGATGATGCAGCCCGCCGCCAGGGCCACGGCGGTGTACAGCAGCAGCAGCCCGTGGTAGGCCAGGGACGGGATATTGCCGTCAATGACGATGACACGGAAGTACTTGATGAAGGCATACACCGGGTTGATCAGGAAGATCCGCTGAGTCGCCTCCGGGTACTTGTTGATGTTGTAGAAAATGGCGGACATGTACCGCAGGAGGATGATGAAGATGTTATACAGGTAGGCCGTATCCTGGAAGAACACCTGCATGGCGGACAGCACCATGCCGCAGCCGATGCTGAACAGGGGCAGCAGCAGCACCGGATAGAACAGCATGAAGAACCGGGCATGGAAGGTGACGCCGTCAATGGCCACGAAGATGAAGTACACGCACAGGATGATCAGGAAGTTGATCATGGAAGACACCGTCCGGCTGAACAGGAACAGGTACTTCGGCACATTCACCTTGGTAATGATGGAGGCGTTGGAGCTCAGGGCGCCCATGCAGCCCTTGGTGCTCTCCGAATAGAAATTGAACACGATCAGGCCGGAGAACAGGTAGGTGGTATAAAAGGGCGTATTCCGGCCGAAAAACTCCGTGAACACCAGCCGCATGACCAGCAGCTGCAGAAGCGGCGAAAGCACGCTCCACAGCATGCCCAGCGCCGTACCCTTGTACTTGTGCTTGAAGTCACGCTTGGCCAGCTCGGAGAACATGAAACGGTATTGGGTTGTTTTTTTTATTTGCTTCATTGCCAATGCCTCAAAGACTCTACAGCATCTTTTGCCAGTCATCTGCAATTGCTTCAATATCAAATCTCTTCGATTCTATCAAAGCATTTTGGGATAGATAATTGCGGAATTCATCATCATGTGCCACTCTTGTCATTGCATTTGCGAAATCCTAAGTATCAAATGCCTCGCATAGCAAACCCGTTTTCTAGTCTATAATAGCCAAGTCCATAGCACCTGTTTTAAAAGCGAGTACGGGGAGCCCATATTCGTATGCCTCCATAATTACCATGGGCCATCCTTCCCAACGTGAAGGGAGCAAAAATACAGACGACTGCAAATAATATTGCTGTGGATACTTAGTATATCCCAGAAGATGAATTCTATCCTCTAATCCTTTTTGCTTTACCAGCTCATCAATTTCACCGAAAAGTTCTCCGCTTCCTATGATGTTCAAGTCCCACTCCGAATCCTATTGGGCAAACTTTTCAAAGGCATCAACCATCAAGTCCAGTCCTTTAGCATACACATATCGAGTTGCCATAAGGAAATGTTTTTGCTACATGGAAGCCTTTTCTTTAGATACAAAACTTCTTGGGTTTAACTTTACGACGGTGTCTATGTTCAAATATTTCTTATAATCTCGTTGATCATATTCACTCAGGACAACATATTTGTCTAGCCGAGGAATAATTCTTTTTAATGCTTCTTCATGTTGCCACATTATTTTTCCCGGCACATTCAAATATCCATCGTAGCAGTTATGCTGCCAGCCAACAGTTTTTGCATTCAGCTCTGGGCCCATGATTCCTAAATACAAGGC
>R11__coassemble_1579_pt1 | contig 12568 bp, 10 predicted proteins | sample R11__metabat2_high_PE_049 | metagenome-assembled genome bin R11
TAGGACGCTGCCGGATTCCATTTCCCCGATCACGTATGTGGTCGGGGGTTTTCTTTGCGTAAAAAAGAAAAATCATAACGTCATTCAATATTACCTATTGACTTAGTAGGTAGATAAGCATATAATGAAACAGGCAACGGAGAAATCCATGCCGGTTCCGGAAAAACCGGGAAATCCATCATACACAGGAAAGGACCGGATCTTATGTTTGTCTACGCGGATAACGCCGCTACCACAGCTGTCAGTCAGGCAGCCCTGAATGCCATGCTGCCCTGCTTCACGGATATCTACGGAAACCCTTCCAGTCTTTATCAGGTGGGCCAGCAGGCCAAGACCGTCCTGGAGGACGCCCGGAAGCGGGTGGCGGACGTGCTGGGCTGCGCTCCTCAGGAAATCCTCTTCACCTCCGGCGGCAGCGAGGCGGATAACCAGGCCATCATTTCCGCCGCCCGGCTGGGAGCGCGGAAGGGAAAGAAGCACATCATCTCCACTGCCTTCGAGCATCATGCGGTGCTGCACACCTTGAAGAAGCTGGAAAAGGAAGGCTTCGAAATCACCCTGCTGGATGTGCACAGGGAGGGCCTGGTCACTGCCCAGCAGGTAGCCGACGCCATTCGGGAGGATACCTGCCTGGTGACGGTGATGTACGCCAACAACGAGATCGGCACCGTTCAGCCTATCGCCGAAATCGGCGCGGTCTGCCGGGCGAAGGGCGTGCTGTTCCATACCGATGCGGTGCAGGCCGCCGGTCACCTGCCTATCAATGTAAAAGAGCAGAGCATCGACCTGCTGTCCCTTTCTGCCCACAAGTTCCACGGGCCCAAGGGCGTGGGCGTGCTGTATGCCCGAAAAGGTATCGCCCTGACCAACCTGATCGAGGGCGGCGCTCAGGAGCGGAGCAAGCGGGCCGGAACAGAGAACGTGCCAGGCATCGTGGGCATGACCGCTGCCCTGGAGGAAGCCAATGCCAACATGGCGGCAAACGGAGAGCGGCTGACCCGCCTGCGGGACAGGCTGATCAGCGGCCTGCGAAAGATCCCCTATGCTGAGCTGAACGGCGACCCGGTGCATCGGCTGCCATCCAACGTGAATTTCTGTTTCGAGGGCATCGAGGGCGAATCCCTGCTGCTCCTGCTGGATGACAAGGGCATTTGCGTGTCCTCCGGCTCGGCCTGCACCTCCGGCTCTCTGGAGCCAAGCCACGTGCTGCTGGCCATCGGTCGCCCCCATGAGGTGGCCCACGGCTCCCTGCGGATCTCCCTGGGAGAAGATGCCACGGAAGAGCAGGTGGATTACATCATTCAGTCCGTCACGGAGGTGGTGGAACGCCTGCGGAGCATGTCTCCCTTCTGGCGGGATCTGGTCAATGGCAAGCGGCCCCATGTATTCAAGGAATATCAGGATAACGCGAAGGGAGATGCGTAAGGATGGCACTGTACAGTGAAAAGGTGATGGATCATTTCCGGAATCCACGGAATGTGGGCGTGATCGAGGATGCAGACGGCGTGGGCGAGGTGGGAAACCCTGTCTGCGGCGACATCATGAAGATCTACCTGAAAATCAACGATGAGCAGGTCATTTCCGACGTGAAGTTCGAGACCTTCGGCTGCGGAAGCGCCATTGCTTCCAGCTCTATGGCCACCGAGCTGATCAAAGGAAAGCCCCTGGCTCAGGCTTTGGAATTGACCAACAAGGCGGTCACCGAGGCGCTGGACGGCCTGCCTCCCCACAAGCTTCACTGCTCCGTGCTGGCAGAGGAGGCCATCAAGACGGCCGTGAAGGATTATTATGACCGGAACGGTATCCCCTACGATCCGGCGGATTTCCCCCAGGAGGAGGACTGCGCCCACTGTTCCGCCTGCGGAGAGTGATTTCCCGGTTGAAATTCCGGGAGGATGATGCTACAATGAGCAAAAATAATCCGCAAAGGAAGAATCCGGATGATTTCCACAAGAGGAAGGTATGCGCTGCGGGTCATGATTGATCTGGCTCAGCATCGGCAGGAGGGCTATATCCCCATGAAGGATGTGGCTGCGCGGCAGGGCGTCTCCCTGAAGTATCTGGAGCAGATCCTGCCAGTGCTCTCCCGACAGCACTATGTCAAAACGGTGCATGGCAAGGGCGGCGGCTACATGCTGGCCAGGGAGCCGGAGGAGATCCGGGTGGGTGATATTCTCCGTCTGACGGAAAAGGAGCTGGCTCCGGTGGCCTGCCTGGCGGAGGGCGCCTAGCCCTGCGACCGGGAAGCTATCTGCCTGACCTTGGATTTCTGGAAGGGCTACAGCAGGGTCATGAATGATTACCTGGACAGCAAAACGCTGGCTGATTTTTAAGAACGCGCCGCACAAGTGAGGCATCAAAAAACGCGGATGCCGAATTGTGCGGCACTTTTTTTCTGCGGATGCATGGAAATTAAGGTATAAAATCTGCCTCTTGACACATATTTCACCGAGTGATAAAATATCAAACACCGAAGGGAGGAGACTCCCCTGATTGCGGTAAGGAGCGGCATGGTGCCGCTTCAAAATTAATAGAAGGAGTGAGAATTTCATGAAGAAGATTCTCGCAATGGTTCTGGCTCTGGCTATGGTTCTGACCGCTTGCGTCAGCCTGACCGTGAGCGCCTCTGCCGAGGGTGGTCAGGTGTATTTCCTGAACCAGAAGCCCGAAGCTGATGAAGCCTGGAAGGCTCTGGCTGCCACCTACACCGAGCAGACCGGCGTCAACGTGAAGATCGTGACTGCCGCCTCCGGCACCTATGAGCAGACCATGACCTCTGAGATGGACAAGGGTGCCAATGCCCCCACCCTGTTCAACCTGGGCAAGCAGGTTGACATCGCCACCTGGGGCGACTACTGCTACAACCTGGCTGGCACTCCCGTTTATGAGGAGATGACCACCCACGAGTTCGACCTGACCGACGGCGCCGGCATGGTGTACTCCATCGGCAACTGCTACGAAGCCTTCGGCATCATCGTGAACAAGGCCCTGCTGGAGAAGGCCGGCTACACCGTGGCTGACATCACCAACTTCGACTCCCTGAAGGCTGTGGCTGATGACATCCATGCCCGCGCTGCTGAGCTGGGCTTCGATGCCTTCACCTCTTCCGGCCTGGACGGCTCCTCCTCCTGGCGCTTCTCCGGCCATCTGGCCAACCAGCCCCTGTACTATGAGTTCCGTGATGACGGCGTGACCTCTCAGCCTGCCGAGATCAAGGGCTCCTACCTGGATAACTTCAAGGCTATCTGGGATCTGTACACCACTGACACCGCCACCGACAAGATCAACCAGATCAGCGCCACCGGCGACCAGGCTGAGGCCGAGTTCGGCGAGGGCAAGGCTGTGTTCTATCAGAACGGCACCTGGGAGTTCTCTAACCTGACCGGCACCTATGGCATGGATCCTGAGACCATCACCATGATCCCGATCTACATCGGCGTGGAAGGCGAAGAGAACGACGGTCTGGCCTGCGGCACCGAGAGCTGCTGGGCTGTCAACAAGAATGCTTCCGAGGCTGACATTCAGGCCACTCTGGACTTCCTGTACTGGGTTGTGACCAGCGAGGAAGGCACCACCATGATGGCTGAGCAGTTTGGCCCCATCCCCTTCAAGAATGCCAAGGAATCCACCAACGTGTTCTTCAACGCTGCCAACGAGCTGATCGCTGCCGGCAAGAACGTTGTGTCCTGGGCCTTCAACTACACCCCCAACGTGGATAACTGGCGCGCCACCGTGGTTGCTGCCATGACCCAGTATCTGGGCGGCCAGTCCTGGGATAACGTGGTGACCGCTTTCGTGCAGGGCTGGGCTTATCAGTACAGCCAGCAGTAATCCGCTCCATAATTTCGTCCAATGCCCGGAAGTAGGCTGTCGCCTGCTTCCGGGTCTCCCGTATACGTCAGGGTCGTGCAGTCTCTGACCTGCGCGGGAGCGAAGACGGAAAGCATCCATTAACATGAGAGGAGAACCGGAGATGTCCAAGGCAAAAAAGAAGCCGACCAATCTGGCGCTGACCTCTGACATGATCAGGCGGCCAATCCAGCGGTGCTTCCCCCTGTTCCTGCTTCCCACTTTCATCTGCTTCTGCATTGGCTTCCTGTGGCCTTTCCTGCAGGGTATTTATCTGTCCTTCTGCAAGTTCACCACCACAAGCTCCGCTGAATTCATCGGCTTTGAGAACTATGTCAAGGCCTTCAGCGACAGCCAGTTCCAGTATTCCTTTGGCTACACCGCTCTGTTTGCGGTGGTGTCTCTGATCACCATCAACCTGATTGCTTTCGCCATTGCCTATTGCCTGACCCGCGGCATCAAGGGCACCACCCTGTTCCGGGGTGTGTTCTTCCTGCCGAACCTGATCGGCGGCATCGTGCTGGGCTACATCTGGCAGGTGATCTTCGCCGGTATCCTGGCTCCTCTGGGCACCAGCATCAAGCTGGACACCACCATGGGCTTCTGGGGTCTGATCATCGTGATGAACTGGCAGCAGGTCGGCTACATGATGATCATCTACATCGCCGGTATCCAGTCTGTGCCGGATGACGAGCTGGAAGCGGCCCGCATCGACGGCGCCAACAACTGGCAGATCCTGTGGAAGATCATCATCCCCACCGTGATGCCTTCCATCACCATCTGCTCCTTCCTGACTTTGACCAACTCCTTTAAGCTGTTCGACCAGAACCTGGTCCTGAACGCCGGTCAGCCCGTTTCCTTCTCCGGAGGCGCGATGCTCAATACCACCGAAATGATGGCCCTGAACATCTATAACACCTTCTATATGGGCGGCAACCGCGGCACAGGTCAGGCCAAGGCTGTGCTGTTCTTCATCCTGGTGGCTGCCATCGCTATGATCCAGCTGCGCCTGACCAATTCCAAGGAGGAACAGATGTAATGAAACGGGAAGAGAATACCAAGCTCATCATGACGATCATTGTGGGCATCGTGGCAGTTATCTTCCTGCTGCCCATTCTCATCGTGCTGATGAACTCCTTCAAGGCCAACACCTCCATCAATACCGCCACCTTTGCCTTCCCGAACGGCGAGACCTTCATGGGCTTCGACAACTACATCAACGGCATGACCTACGGCGACTTCCCGTTCTATCTGAGCGTGCTGTACAGCGTGATCATCACCGTGGTGTCTGTTGTGCTGATTCTGGTGTGCAACTCCATGGCTGCCTGGTATCTGAACCGGGTGGGCGACACCTTCTCCAAGGTGGTGTACTATCTGTGCGTGTTCTCCATGGTGGTGCCCTTCCAGATGGTGATGTTCACCCTGGCCTCCACCGCCCGGAACCTGCATCTGGATACACCCTATACCATCCCGATCATCTACCTGGGCTTCGGCTCTGGCCTGGCCACCTTCATGTTCTCCGGCTTCGTGAAGGGCGTGCCGCTGGCGGTTGAAGAGGCTGCCAACATCGATGGCTGCGGCCCTGTCCGCACCTACTTCCAGGTGGTTTTTCCCATGATGAAGCCCATCCTGATCTCTGTGGGTATCCTGGAGCTCATGTGGGTGTGGAACGACTATCTGCTGCCCTATCTGGTGCTGGATATCACCAAGTACCGCACCATCCCGATCCACATCCAGTATCTGCAGGGCAGCTACGGTCATGTGGACATGGGCGCTACCATGGCTCTGATCATCGTGGCCCTGATCCCCATCATCATCTTCTACATTTTCTGCCAGCGCTACATCATCGCCGGTGTGACCGCCGGTGCTGTGAAGGGCTGATCCCTTTCCAATCACCCAAAAACGGCCTCTCCCGATCGGGAGAGGTCTTTTTATATTGATTTTGTGGATTCTGGCTGCCTCAGGTTCCGTAGTCCCAGGTGCCGTATTTCTCCACATATTCCTCCAGGCACAGGTTTTCGTCCCGCATGACCAGGGAGTGCTCCACCCCCACATAGCGGATGTGCCAGGGCTCGTTGCTGATGCCGGTAATTTCCGTTTTGTCCGCCTGGTACCGGAGGATGAAGCCATATTCCCAGCAATGCTCCTTCAGCCACTCCGCCTGCTTGGTGCTGCCGAAGCTGGTGCCGGGCACGGTGATGTCGAAGGCCAGACCGGTGTGGTGCTCGCTGCAGCCGGGCTCAGCCACTGCCTTTTTGGTTGCGGCGATGGCCTTGCTCTTGCTCAGCCCCTGGTCCTGATAAGCGGCCACCCGGTTGTTGAACAGCTTCGTCTGATAGCTGACGCTGCGATAGCAGGCGGAGACCTGCCAGGTCTGCAGCCCGTCCGCCTGGGCAGCCCGGAGCATCACCAGCAGGGCATCCACCGCCACCCGTTCTCCTTCGATGCCGCTGGCCTTGATCTTCACCACGCTGCTGTCGCAGTATTCCGTCAGGTTCACCAGCTCCACCGGGGCGTAATCCTCCGGCAGGGGATGAGTGCTGTTGATCAGCCTGGGCAGCCCGTCCGGGGTATACCACAGGTCTTCTCCGGAAAGAGGCTCCGGCGTAGGGGTGGCGTTGGCTCTTGCCTCTGCCGCGGCCGTCTGAAGCGCCTCCCAGGTTTTCTGCCCCACGATGCCGTCAGCCTCCAGCCCCTGGGCCTTCTGGAACTTCTTCACCGCGGTGCGGGTGCCGGAGCCGAACTTTCCGTCAATGCTGCCGGTGTATAATCCCACATCCGCCAGCAGCTTCTGCAGGGTCTTTACATTTTCTCCGGAGGATTTGTACCGCAGGGTGGGCAGGGCTGTGGGCGCCGGCGTTGGCTCCACCAGCACTTCTTCGGTGGATTCCGGCTCCTCCGCCAGACAGGTCAGGGGACAGGCCAGCAGCAAAGCCCCCAGCACAAGCAGCAGCACGCGTTTCATGGCATCACCACCCTCATCATCAAAAGGATTGCTTTGAAGGTAGCCGGGTTTGCCGGTTTTGTCAAGGGGCACCCGAAAAGAAAACAAAAAGGAACCTCTCCGCAGCGGGAGAGGTTCCGGGGAATCCGGGGGAATTACTTCGCGGCGTTTTCGGCAGCGTAGACACCGGCCATGCGTCCGGTGGTGAGAGCGGTGGACAGGCCCACGCCTTCCACGTTGCCATAGGCGGCCACGGAGATGCCGGACAGGTTGTTGCCGGTGGAATACAGGTTGGCAATGGGCTGGTCGACGGTATCCAGAACCTCCAGCTTCTCGGTGACGTTCACGCCGCCCAGAGCGCCCAGCACAGCATTGTAGCCCTTGGTCACGTAGTAGGGGCCTTCTTCCACGGTCCACAGCAGATCCTCAGGATCCTTGAAGAACTCGTCATCCTGGCCGGCTTCCACATAGCTGTTGTAGTTGGCCACGGTTTCCTTCAGGGTGTCGGGATCGCAGCCGATGTAGGCGGCCACTTCGTCCAGGGTCTCGGCGATGATGCCGTCGCCGGTGGCGGTCAGCACCTCAAAGTCGGAAGCCACCACATCCTTGTCCAGCGGAGCATGATAGATGGTGGGGTTGCCGTTTTCATCCACGATGCCGAAGCGATCCCAGTAGTGCACCCAGGAACCGGTGTTCTCCTGGGTCTGGTCGCACCAGCGGTCCATGGTGGCCTGATCCACGATGGTGTAGGCATAGCCGCCCTGGGCCAGCACAGCGGAGGAGAATTCCACGGTGTCCTTCAGCAGAGACTCGCTCATGAAGCGCTTGCCCTGGCGATTGACCCACAGGCAGGGGGTATTCAGGGTCAGCTCGTTCACTTGCTGCACGTCGCTGCTCTTGGGGCCGACGCCATGGTTCATGGTCAGCAGCTCACCCTTGGCAGCGCCCACGGCATACATCATTTCCAGACCGGAGCCATCGCAGCCGCCGATGGTGGTCACCACCTCGTACACATCATCGCCCAGGGCCTCCCGCATCATGGCCTCGTTGCCGGCAAAGGAGCCGGTGGAAACGATGACAGACTTGGCGTTGATGGTCAGCACGCCGCCGTCGTCCTTCACGGCCACAGCACCCACAACAGCGCCGCTTTCGTCGGTCAGCAGCTCCGTGGCGGTGGTGCCGTAGTGGATATCCACATTGTTCTTGTCCAGATACTCGGCGAAGTGTTCGAAGGGCTGGGTGTTGTTCCAGCGATGATACACAACGGTCTCACCGAAGTGAGCGATCTGCTGGGGCAGGTCAGACAGGTACATGGCGATGTCGTGATCCAGCACATACTCCACAGTGTTCTTGCTCTCGGCCACCAGCATGCGGATCAGCTTGCCGTTGCCCAGATACTGGGTGCGGTCGAAGATGTGCTCAAACCAGTCCTGCTCGGTGGAGCCCAGGTCATCGCCATAGCGCTCATACTGCAGGGAGGAGCCGATGGCGAACATGCCCTGCGCGGCGTTGCCGAAGCCACCCAGGCTCTGGGAGGATTCCACGCCGATGACCTTGGCGCCGTTCTCGGCGGCGGACAGAGCAGCCACCGTGCCGGAGGCGCCCATGCCGATGACCAGCACATCGCAATCCAGGGTCTCGTCCTCACCCTTGGCGGCCTCGAAGTTCAGGCCGGCCTGGGCCAGGGCTTCCGTAGCGGCCGCGATGGCGGCCTTGGAGGTGATGGTCGCGCCGGCGTACACATCCACCAGAGGCGTCTGCTGCTCCAGGATAGCAGCGGTCAGCGCTTCCATGGCCACGCCGCCCTTGTCAGGGGTCTCCTGCGCGCCCTCCATGACCACATCGGTGATCTTGCCATCCTCGACGGTCACGGTGACGGTCACATCACCCTCAAAGCCTTCCGCGGTCGCGGAAGCGGTAACGGCCTCAGCGGACGCAAAGGCCACGGCGGTGAGCATCAGGCACACAGCCAGGATCAGGGAAACCAGCTTCTTCATGAGAAAACCCTCCCTCTCTTCTATTGCCAAGCGCACAGTGCGCTTTGAGCCGGTATCAGCCGTATGGAACGGACGAGGCCTCAATGATTTCCATAGATAATTACCATAAATAATTATATAGTTAATTTTTTGTCATGTCAATGGGAAAATTTCGCTTTTTCGGAGAAAGTGGAGGCTTTGGAATATTGCAATTCCTTTTTTGCCCGTGTATAATAAAATGCAGAGGAGTCCGGCACCCGCGCAGGTGCTCCGGACCGACGGGAATCCCCGGAGAGGAAGAGATCGATATGCCTGAAATGAGCAAAGCTGTTATTCCTGAGCACATGGGGGATAAGCTGCCCCGGCTCAAGATTCTGATGCTGGCCCGGAAAATCACGGATTGCCTGCCCCACAAGCTGCGGGGCGTGACCACCAACGATCCGGAATACTGGGGCCTGGCCTGCATCCTCACCGATGAGATGGCGGACCTGGCCCTGAAGCTGAAGGTGCGGAAGCACTATACCTTTGAGGACCTGCAGAAGCTGAATCCCCAGTATGAAAAGGAAGCCCTGGAAAAGCTCCTGAAGGAAATGAGCGACATCGGCATCCTGGAGTATGACTACGGGGAACACTATGATCACAATGGCCCCATTGCCGGCGCGCCCCATGAGCGGCGCTATGTGCTGCCCATGTTTGTGCCGGGCAGCGCTGAATTCACCAACATGGTGAAGAAAAACCTGGATGATCACCCGGAGCTGGCCATGTTCTTTGAGCGCATGACCTTCCTGCCGTTGGAGAATGTGACCTTTATGGTGCCTCCGGGAGGCGCCGGCATCGGCATGCATGTCATCCCGGTGGAGCAGGCCATCTCCATGGAGGACAAGGCCATCGACATCGAGAAGATCTCCTACTGGCTGAAGAAGTACGAGGGTCACCTGGGCGTGGGCATCTGCTCCTGCCGGTATGGCCGGGCCAAGCTGGGCGAGGGCTGCGGCGACAGCTGTGAGGACTGGTGCCTGGGCATCGGTGACATGGCGGATTATTGCCGGGAGACCGGGAAGGGCCACGACATTACCTATGAGCAGGCCATGCAGATCCTGCGGAATGCCGAAAAGAACGGCTTCGTCCACCAGATCACCAATATCGACGGCGAGGACAAGATCTTTGCCATCTGCAATTGCAATGTGAACATCTGCAACGCCCTGCGTACCTCCCAGCTGTTCAACACCCCCAATCTTTCCCGCAGCGCCTACACCGCCAAGGTGGAAAAGGACAAGTGCGTGGCCTGCGGCAAGTGCGTGGAGAGCTGCCCGGCAGGCGCCGTGAAGCTGGGGCAGAAGCTGTGCACCACCCAGGGTGAGGTGCAGTACCCCAAGCACGAGCTGCCGGACCACATGCGCTGGGGCAAGGACAAGTGGGACGAGGACTACCGGGACAAGAACCGCATCAACTGCTACGAGACCGGCACCTCTCCCTGCAAGACCGCGTGCCCGGCCCACATTGCCGTGCAGGGCTACATCCGCATGGCAAAGGAAGGCCGCTATCGGGACGCGCTGGCGCTGATCAAGCAGGATAATCCCTTCCCGGCCATCTGCGGCCGGGTGTGCAACCGCCGCTGCGAGGAGGCCTGCACCCGGGGCACTGTGGACCAGGCGGTGGCCATTGACGCCATCAAGAAGTTCATTGCGGAGCAGGATCTCCACGCGGAGACCCGGTATGTTCCCGATATCGTGATTCCCAGCAACATGGGCCCCTGGAGCGAAAAGATCGCCATCATCGGTGCCGGTCCCGCCGGCCTGAGCTGCGCCTATTACCTGGCCACCCGGGGCTACAAGCCGGTGGTGTTTGAGAAGAATGCCCGTCCCGGCGGCATGCTGACCTATGGCATTCCCTCTTACAAGCTGGAGAAGGATGTCATCGAGGCGGAGATCGCCGTGCTGAAGGAGATCGGCGTGGAAATCCGCTGCGGCGTGGAGGTGGGCAAGGATGTTACCCTGCAGCAGCTGCGCGAGGAGGGCTACAAGGCCTTCTACATCGCCATTGGCTGCCAGGGCGGCCGTGTGCCCGGCGTCAGTGGAGAGGATGCGGAAGGCATTGAGCTGGCGGTGGATTTCCTGCACAAGGCCACCGAGGATCAGACCCGCAGGATGACCGGCAAGGTGGTGGTGGTCGGCGGCGGCAACGTGGCTGTGGACTGCGCCCGCACCGCTGCCCGCTTTGGCGCGGAAAAGGTGGCCATGTATTGCCTGGAGAGCCGGGATACCATGCCCGCCTCCCGGGATGAGGTGAAGGAGACCCTGGAGGAAGACATCGCCATTGAGAATGGCTGGGGCCCCAAGGAGATTCTGAAGGACGAAAAAGGCCACGTCAAGGCCATTGTGTTCAAGCGCTGCACCCAGGTGAATGACCCGGAGACCGGCCGCTTCAGTCCTCTGTATGACCTGAACGACACGGTGACGGTGGAGGCGGATCATCTGGTTTTCGCCATTGGCCAGAGCATCCGGTGGGGCAAGCTGCTGGAGGGCACGAGGGTGGAGTTCCACCACGGCAATTATCCCGTGGCGGACAGCCTGACCTACCAGACCGCCGAGCCGGACATCTTCGTGGGCGGCGATGTGTATTCCGGACCCAAGTTCGCGATTGACGCCATCGAGGCCGGCAAGAACGCCGCCGTTTCCCTGCACCGCTTCGTGCAGCCCGGCACCAGCATGACCATCGGCCGGAACCGCCGGGACTTCATCATGATGAACAAGGACAACCTGGTCATCGACAGCTATGACAATGCCGGTCGTCAGGAGGCTGCCATGGATGCCTTGATTGACCGGAAGCACTCCTTCCGGGACGCCCACGGCGTGCTCACCGAGGAGCAGGTGAAAACGGAGGCTGCCCGCTGCCTGGGCTGCGGTGCCAGCGTGGTGGATGAGAACAAGTGCATCGGCTGCGGCGTGTGTACCACCCGCTGCGCCTTTGATGCCATCCACCTGCACCGGGATCACCCGGAAATGTCCACCATGCGCCGCAGCGAGGACAAGTTCAAGTATATCCTTCCCTATGCCGCCAAGCGGGCCTTCAAGATCGCTTTCAAACCCAAGACCCCTGACGAGCGGCTCTCCGCCAGGGCGCACCGCCTGTTCCTGAAGGAGCAGAAGCGCATCCGGAAGCAGGTCAAGCAGTAATGCACGAGCTGAGCATCGTATTCACCATCGCGGACCGGGTGCGGGAAATCGCCGAGAAGAATAACGCTGCCCACGTGGAGAGCGTCACCCTGCAGATCGGCGAGGTGTCCTCGGTGGTGAACAGCTATCTGGAGGATTGCTGGCAGTGGAACGCCGCCCGCACGCCTCTGCTGAAGGACTGCCGCCTGATCATAGAGCCGATCCCGGCGGTGACCCTGTGCGAGGACTGTCAGCAATTGTATCATACGGTGCAGCACGGCCGCATCTGCCCCTACTGCGGCAGCAAAAGCACCTACCTGATCCAGGGCAACGAAACCAACATCAAAAGCATAGCCGTCACGGAATGACAGCAAACCCCCGGCAGCCCCTGCGCCTTGGCGAAGGGAAAGCTACCGGGGGTTATTCTGATTTCAAACGTCAAACAGACCGAAAGCGATGATTTGCTTAAGGGCATGAACTGCAGTATCGTAATCCACTTTTTCGGCGAGCAAGGCAGAGGTGACGCTTTCGTAGTCTCTTCTGTAATAACCGGAATCAACAATTTGAGCCAGGACAGTCGTTACGGAAATATCGCACTGGGCAGAAAGACAAGTTTTATTTTTTCTTCTGTCTTCACGGACTTC
>R11__coassemble_1585_pt1 | contig 12539 bp, 17 predicted proteins | sample R11__metabat2_high_PE_049 | metagenome-assembled genome bin R11
GGCCTATAAGGGCCAAATCCCCGGTGTCCGCAAGGCCAGCTGGTAAGCGGGGAGAGAACGAAAGGAGGTAACACCATATGGTTATGAGTGATCCTATCGGCGATATGCTCACCCGCATCCGCAACGCTCAGGTTGCCCGGCATGACGATGTGACGATGCCTGCCAGCAACAGCAAGAAGGCCATCGCCAAGATCCTCCTGGAGGAAGGCTACATCAAGGCTTATGACGTGATTGATGACGGCCTCCAGGGCAATATCAAGGTCACCCTGAAGTATGTCAACGGGAAGCAGACCCCTGTGATCAATGGTCTGAAGCGCATCAGCAAGCCCGGCCTGCGGGTGTATGCCCGTACCGAGGAGCTGCCCAAGGTTCTGGGCGGCCTGGGCATTGCGATCATCAGCACCAACAAGGGTGTCATGACCGACAAAGAGGCTCGCAAGGCCGGTGTCGGCGGCGAAGTCCTGTGCTATATCTGGTAATAGAACCGACACGCTATTGGAGGTGTGAAATATGTCTCGTATCGGAAGACTTCCGATCACAGTCCCCGCGGGCGTGACGGTTACGGTTTCTGAGGAGAACCTGGTGACGGTAAAGGGCCCCAAGGGTACTCTGACCCAACAGGTGAATCCCCGGATTACCGTGAAGCAGGAGGGCAACACTGTCGTCCTGTCCCGGCCCACGGATATGAAGCAGGACCGTGCCTTCCACGGCCTGTACCGCGCTCTGCTGCACAACATGGTTGTCGGCGTGACCGAGGGCTTCAGCAAGACGCTGGAGCTGGTCGGCACCGGCTATCGTGCCCAGGCTGACAGCGCTACGAAGCTGACCATCAACATCGGCTTCTCCCATCCGGTGATCATCGACGCTCCCGCCAACATCACCTTTGAGACGCCCAACCCCAACACCATCGTTGTGAAGGGCATCTCCAAGCAGCAGGTGGGCAACCTTGCAGCCGATATCCGCGCCATCAGGAAGCCTGAACCCTATCTGGGCAAGGGCATCAAGTATGCTGATGAGCACATCCGCCGCAAGGAAGGCAAGACCGGTAAGAAGTAAGGAGTGAGAGCAAATGTTCAAGAAGCGTGACCGTAATGAAGTCCGCGTGATTCGTCACGCGCGGGTCCGTAAAAAGATCAGCGGCTCCTCCGAGACGCCGCGTCTGTCTGTGTATCGCAGCAACAAGCACATCCAGGCCCAGATCATTGATGACGTGAAGGGCGTTACCCTGGTGGCCGCTTCCACCCTGGAAGCCGACATCAAGGCCCAGATCGGCGAGCTGGACAAGAAGGGTGCTGCCAAGCTGGTTGGCAAGGTCCTTGGCGAGCGTGCTGTCAAGGCCGGCATCAACGAGGTGGTCTTCGACCGCGGCGGTTACATCTATACCGGCCGTGTCGCCGAGGTTGCCGCCGGTGCCCGTGAAGCCGGACTGAATTTCTGATTGAAGGAGGACACACGCAATGCAACGCTACGAACAGGTCAGCGAATTCAAGGATCGCCTGGTCGCTGTGAATCGCGTTTCCAAGACCGTGAAGGGCGGCCGCAACATGCGGTTCTCCGCTCTGGTCGTGGTTGGCGATGAAAAGGGCCGCGTCGGCGCCGGCATGGGCAAGGCTGCTGAGATCCCCGAGGCCATTCGCAAGGCCACCGAGGATGCCAAGAAGCACCTGGTGAATGTGCCCACCAACGGCACCACCATTCCCCATGAGGCTACCGGCTACTTCAGCACTGCCAAGGTTGTGCTGATGCCCGCTCCCGAAGGTACCGGCGTGATCGCCGGCGGTGCTGCCCGTGCCGTGCTGGAAATGGCCGGCGTGAAGGACATCCGCACCAAGTCCTTCGGTACCAACAACCCCATCAACATGGTGAAGGCCACGCTGGAGGCTCTGAAGCAGCTGCACTCCGCCGAGCAGGTCGCTGCTCTGCGCGGCAAGACTGTGGAAGAGATCCTGGGTTAAGGAGGAGAAGAGAAAATGCTCAAGATTACCTTGATTAAGTCTCCGATCGCCACCCTGCCCAACCACAAGGCCAACGTGGCTGCTCTGGGCCTGCGCAAGATCGGCCAGAGCGTGATCGTACCTGACAACGCCGCCATCCGCGGCCAGATCTTCGCCGTGAAGCACATGGTGAAGGTTGAAGAAGTCAACGAGTAAAGGAGGGGCAACCCTATGAATCTGAACGATTTGCAGCCGGCAGCCGGCTCCCGGACCGCCCAGAAGCGGCTTGGCCGCGGCGTGGGCTCCGGACTGGGCAAGACCTCCGGCAAGGGCCACAAGGGTGCCAAGGCCCGCTCTGGCGGCGGCAAGCGCCCCGGCTTTGAAGGCGGCCAGATGCCTCTGTACCGCCGGGTTCCCAAGAAGGGCTTTAACAACATCTTCGGCACCGAGTATGCCACTGTGAACGTGGAGCAGCTCGAGGTGTTCGAGAATGACGCAGTCGTGGATGCTGCTGCCCTGAAGGCGGCTGGCCTCATTAAGAAGGAGCTTGACGGTGTCAAGATCCTGGGCAATGGTGACCTGACCAAGAAGCTGACGGTGAAGGCCGCCAAGTTTACCGCCACAGCAAAGGAGAAGATTGAGGCTCTCGGCGGGAAAGCCGAGGTGATCTGATATGCTGGAAAGCATTCGCAAGATGTGGGCTGTGCCCGAGCTGCGCAAAAAGATCATCTACACTTTCCTGATGCTGGTCCTCTATCGTCTGGTCGGCGTGATTCCCGCTCCCGGCGTGGATGCTGCCAAGGTGTTCGCTTCCGACGCCACGCAGAATCTTCCTCTGCTGGAGTTGGTCAACATGATGACCGGTAACTCCTTCTCCCAGATGACCATCATGGCCATGGGTATTACGCCCTACATCAACGCCTCCATTATCATGCAGCTGCTGTGCATCGCCATCCCGGCACTGGAACGGCTGAGCAAGGATGAGAATGGCGGCCGCGAGAAGATTGGCCGGATCACCCGTTACGTGACTGTCGGTCTGGCAGCCGTGCAGGCCATCGGCCTGGTGGCCGGCCTGGGCTACATCCGTTCCGGTTGGCTGAATTATGTCCTGGTTGGCGTTTCCATGGCCGGCGGCTCTGCCCTGGCTATGTGGATCGGCGAGCGCATCACCGAGAAGGGAGTGGGCAACGGCGTTTCCCTGCTGATCCTGGTGGGCATCGTGTCCAACCTGTTCAACGGACTGATCAGCGGCTTCAGCTCTGCTTCCACCACCTCCGGCTGGATCAATCTGCTGGTGATCATCGCTCTGTTCCTGATCATGATCGTGGTCGTCACCTTCGTGGACAGCGGCGAGCGTCGTATCCCCCTGCAGATCTCCAAGCAGGTGAAGGGTCGCAGGGTCTATGGCGGCCAGAGCACCCACATGAGCCTGAAGGTGATCAGCGTGGGCGTTCTGCCTCTGATCTTCGCTTATTCCTTCCTGGCCTTCCCGGCCACGCTGATTCAGCTGATCGGCGGTACAAGCTCCGGTGCCTACATTTGGTGGTACACCTACATGAACAGCGGCACCGTCTGGTACATGATCATTTCCGCTCTGCTGATCATCGCTTTCACTTACTTCTACAGCGCCATCAGCTTCGACCCCAAGCAGCAGGCTGAGCAGCTGATCATGCAGGGCGCGGTGATCCCCGGTACCCGCGGAAAGAACATCCGCCAGTATCTGCAGAACATCGTGAGCCGGCTGAATCTGTTTGCCGCTCTGTTCCTGGCCGTCCTGGCTGCTGTGCCTACTCTGCTGACTGCTCAGCTGCAGACCAGCATTCCCTTCGCCGCCTCCTCCATCCTGATCGCCGTGTCCGTCTCTCTGGAGACCATGCCTGCTCTGCAGGGTGAGATGAGCGTCCGCGGCATCGACACTGACATGGAAGGCTTCATGTAAGAACCTTCGTCCGGCCGGGTTCGCGCTCCGGCCGGACTATGACATGCCATATGAAAGGGGCATAAGAGAATGAACATGATCTTTCTCGGACCTCCCGGTGCCGGCAAAGGAACGCAGGCTCAGCGCATCTGCGCCAGCATGAACATCCCCCAGATTTCCACCGGTGATATTCTTCGCCGTGCCATCAAGGACCAGACGCCCACCGGAATGAAGGCCAAGGCCTACATCGACGCGGGCGGACTGGTGCCGGATGAGGTAGTCATCGATATCGTGAAGGAGCGTCTGGCTCAGCCGGACTGCGCCAACGGCTATATCCTGGATGGCTTCCCCCGCACGGTTCCCCAGGCGGAAGCTCTGGCAGGCTTTGCCACCATTGACGCCGTGATCGACCTGGATGTTTCCGATGAAGCCCTGGTCGCCCGGCTCAGCGGTCGTCGCGTCTGCCTGAACTGCGGCGCCACCTATCATACCTCTCTGCTGAAGGGCGAGACCAAGTGCGCGCACTGCGGCAACGAACTGATCCAGCGGGATGACGATAAGGCGGAGACGGTGCTGAGCCGTCTGGAAACCTATCATCAGAAGACCCAGCCTCTGGTTGATTATTATCAGCAGAAGGGTCTTCTCCAGGTGATCGATGGCAGCCAGGACATGGACGCCATCTACGACACCCTGATGGCGGTCGTGAAGGGCTAAAGCATGATCAGCTTGAAGAATGAGGACCAGATCGGCAAGATGCGGAAGGCCGGGCATCTCCTTTACGAGATCCTGCAGGCCACCGGCGCCTATGTCCGGCCTGGGATGACCACAGCGAAGGTGAACGACTACGCACTGGAGCTGATGCGCAAGAATCATGCGGAGCCGACTTCCCTTGGGTATGAAGGCTTTCCCGGCTGCATCTGCACCTCTCCCGATGACATGGTGGTTCACGGCATTCCCTCGGACAAGATCGTCCTGAAGGAAGGCATGATCCTCAGCATCGACGCTACCCTGGCCCTGGATGGCTGGCAGGCAGATTCCTGCCTGACGGTTGGCGTGGGAGAGATTTCTCCCGAGGCGCAGCAGCTGATCGACGTGACTCAGGAGGCTTTCTTCGCCGGAGCCAAAAAGGTGGTGGCGGGGAATCGCCTGGGGGACATCGGAAACGCTGTGCAGCAGGTCGCCGAATCTCACGGCTACGGCGTGATCCGGGAATTCACCGGACACGGCATCGGTCGGGAGATGCATGAGGATCCCACCGTATTCAATTATGGTATGCCCGGACGAGGCCTGCGGCTGAGAAAGGGTATGACCATCTGCGTGGAGCCGATGATCGCCATGGGTGACTACCACCTGACCTTCGACGACGATGGCTGGGGGGCAAGGACCCGGGATCACAGCCTGTGCAGCCACTATGAGCACACGATTGCCGTGGCCGAGGAGGGTGGACTTCCTGAGCTGCTGACCTACCCGGATTTCACCTGGGAGGGGAGGTAACCATGGAGCGCATTCCCTTTGAGCCGGGCCGGGCGGTCATTTCCCTGCAGGGAAGAGACCGGGGCCGTGCCTTCGTGGTGCTGCAGACAGTGGATGATGAGTATATGCTCATCGCGGATGGAGACACCCGAAAGCTGGAGCATCCCAAGAAGAAGAAAACCAAGCATTTACATCCCAAGCCCGTCCTGTTTCAGGAGATTCCGGAAAAAATGGCGGCAGGTCAGCTGCTGAACAGTGATATCCGGAAGGCCCTGAAGGCTGCGGGGCTTGATACTGATCAGCCGCTGTGCGAGGAGGGCTGAATTTGTCCAAGAGCGATGTCATTGAAATGGAAGGCAAAGTCATTGAAGCCCTTCCGAATGCCATGTTTCAGGTGGAGCTGCCCAACGGCCACCAGATTCTGGCACACATTTCCGGTAAAATGCGGATGAACTTCATCCGGATCTATCCCGGTGACAAGGTTACTATTGAGCTTTCGCCCTATGATCTGACCCGTGGCCGGATCACCTGGCGCAGCAAAGGCTGATTCCACTATCGACAGGAGGTAGAAAACCATGAAAGTCAGGCCGTCTGTGAAGCCGATCTGCGAGAAGTGCAAGATCATCAAGCGTAAGGGCAAGGTCATGGTCATCTGCGAGAATCCCAAGCACAAGCAGAAGCAGGGCTGATCCCCGAAGAGAATAACACCGGCAGAGCAATCCGCCGGTGTTTTTTCGCGGGAAAAAAGAAAGGGACAGGTCAAGGAAAATTTCCAAAAAAACATAGGAGAAACAAAAAAGTACTTGATTGAAAATGCAAGATGGAATAAAATAACTGCGTTTTCAAGCCATACAATAGGGAACAAGACCGACAAAGCCGCCGGAATTTGCAGGATGCTATCCGCAAAACGGCGAATCGAAAGGAGAGCACCCCATGAGCGATTATGCACAGAGAGTCCTGGACGAGCTGAAGGCCCGGAATTCCTTCGAGCCCGAGTTCATTCAGGCCGCCACCGAGATCCTGACCACCCTGAAGCCTGTCATCGAGAAGCATCCCGAGTTCGAGAAGGCCGGCCTGCTGGAGCGCTATGTGGAGCCCGAGCGCATCATCATGTTCCGCGTGCCGTGGGTGGACGACAAGGGCCAGGTTCAGGTGAACCGCGGCTACCGCGTTCAGTTCAACAGCGCCATCGGCCCCTACAAGGGAGGCCTGCGCCTGCATCCCTCTGTGAACCTGTCCATCATCAAGTTCCTGGGCTTCGAGCAGATCCTGAAGAACAGCCTGACCGGCCTGCCCATCGGCGGCGGCAAGGGCGGCTCTGACTTCGACCCCAAGGGCAAGAGCGACAACGAAGTGATGCGCTTCTGCCAGTCCTTCATGACCGAGCTGTATCGTCACATCGGCGCTGATGTGGACGTGCCCGCCGGCGATATCGGCGTGGGCGGCCGCGAGATCGGCTATCTGTATGGCCAGTACAAGCGCATCACCGGCCTGTATGAGGGCGTGCTCACCGGCAAGGGCCTGACCTACGGCGGCTCCCTGGCCCGTACCCAGGCCACCGGCTACGGCCTGTGCTACTTCGTGGATGCCATGCTGAAGGCCAACGGCAAGTCCTTCCAGGGCAAGACCGTGGTGATCTCAGGCTCCGGCAACGTGGCCATCTACGCCTGCGAGAAGGCCACCACCCTGGGCGCCAAGGTGGTCGCCATGAGCGACTCCAACGGCTACATCTATGATCCCAACGGCATCAACCTGAAGGTTGTGCAGCAGCTGAAGGAAGTGGAGCGCAAGCGCATCAAGGAGTATGCCGCTCTGGTGCCCGGCTCCACCTACACCGAAGGCTGCTCCGGTATCTGGACCATCAAGTGCGATATCGCCCTGCCCTGCGCCACCCAGAACGAGATCAACGAAGCCTCCGCCAAGGCCCTGATCGCCAATGGTGTGATGGCTGTGGGTGAAGGCGCCAACATGCCTTCCACCCTGGAAGCCACCAAGGCCTTCCAGGAGGCGGGCGTGCTGTTCGCTCCCGCCAAGGCTGCCAACGCCGGCGGCGTGGCCACCTCCGCTCTGGAGATGAGCCAGAACAGCCAGCGTCTGTCCTGGACCTTCGAGGAAGTGGACGCCAAGCTGAAGGGCATCATGGAGAACATCTTCGCCAAGTGCGATGAGGCTGCCAAGGAGTATGCCACCGCGGGTGACTATGTCTCCGGTGCCAACATTGCCGGCTTCCTGAAGGTGTCCGAGGCCATGATGGCTCAGGGCGCTGTCTGATCCGGTCAAAATCAATAAAAAATGGCTGCCGCGGTGCGTAACCGCGGCAGCTTTTCTGTTGAGAAAGGAGATTACTTTTCTTCCACTCCGGTCTTCTTGCCCATGCGGATGGCATAGAGCACCAGGATCATCATCAGGATGGAGACAGGCAGCATGACCAGGGCGTTGGGCACAAAGCCGGCGATGACATAGCACAGGCAGCTGACCACAGCGCAGGTGATGGCGTAGGGCAGCTGGGTGGACACGTGATTCACGTGGTCACACTGGGCACCGGCAGAGGCCATGATGGTGGTATCGGAAATGGGAGAGCAGTGGTCGCCGCAGACGGCGCCGGCCATGCAGGCGGAAATGCACACGATGGCCAGAGGATTGTCCATGGGGAAGACGCTCTGCACGATGGGAATCAGCATGCCGAAGGTGCCCCAGGAGGTACCGGTGGCGAAGGCCAGCAGGCAGCCGATGATGAACACGATGGCAGGCAGGAAGCTCTGGAAGCCCGCGGCACTGCCGGCCACCAGATCGTGCACGAACACCTTGGCGCCCAGGTCATCGGTGGTGCCCTTCAGGGTCCAGGCCAGGGTCAGGATCAGGATGGCGGGCACCATGGCCTTGAAGCCCTCGGGGATGCACTCCATCATAGCCCGGAACTTCAGCACCTTCCGGAACAGGTAGTAAACAATGGTGATGATCAGGGCCGCAGCAGAGCCCAGCATCAGGCCCACAGAGGCATCGGAATTGGAGAAGGCGTCGATGAAAGAAGCACCCTCGAAGAAGCCGCCGGAATAGATCATGCCGATAACGCAGCAGATGATCAGCACCACCACAGGAAGCACCAGATCCAGCACACGGCCGTTCTCGGAGGCCTCATCTTCAGAGGCGTTGGCGTAGGGATTGTTGCCGGAGAACAGGTCACCCTTCTCTTCGGCGTTCTTCTCAAAGCGGGCCATGGGTCCATATTCCGCCTTCATCAACACCATGCCGATCATCATGACCACGGTGAGGATAGCGTAGAAATTGAAGGGAATGGCCCGGATGAACAGGTTCAGTCCCTGACCGTCCTCGGCAAAGCCGGCCACAGCGGCAGCCCAGGAGGACACGGGAGCGATGATGCAGATGGGCGCGGCGGTGGCGTCGATCAGGTAGGCCAGCTTGGCCCGGGAGACCTGATGCTTGTCGGTCACGGGACGCATCACGCTGCCCACGGTCAGGCAGTTGAAGTAGTCATCGATGAAGATCAGGCAGCCCAGGGCAATGGTGGCCAGCTGAGCGCCCTTGCGGCTGTGGATGTGGCTCTGGGCCCAGCGACCGAAGGCAGCGCTGCCGCCGGCCCGGTTCATCAGGCAGACCAGGGTGCCCAGAATCACCAGGAACACCAGAATGCCCATGTTGTAGCTGTCCGTCAGGGAAGCCACGATGCCGGTGGTGAAGACCCGGTTGGCGGTATCCACCAGGTTGCCGTTGGTATACAGCAGCGCGCCGGTCAGGATGCCCAGCAGCAGGGAGGAATAGACCTCCTTGGTCAGCAGGGCCAGCACAATGGCGATCAGGGGCGGGAGCAGGGACCAGGCCGTGTTGCAGAAGCGGCTGGCCAGCTGAACCGTCTCTTCACCGGCGGCGGCTTCCTCCGCCAGGGCGGGAAGCATCACCACCAGAAGCAGGCTGATGACGATCAGCGCAAGGGAACGCTTTTTCATGGGAAACCCTCCTATGAGTGAAAATGAATTATGGATTCTTCGGAGCCACCAGCTCCGTGGGAAGCACAATGGTTTTCTTCTTGCCCACCTTTTCCTGAAGGAACTGCATGCAGTCCTCCCAGGTGTAGGGAGTGCAATAGAAGGCGGCCCGGCACCAGGGCGCGGGGGCGTAGAAGAGGATGATCAGCTTTTCCGGCCAAAGCTGGATCCGCTTCAAGTCGCTCCAGCTCACGTTTTTCTCGCTGATGAGAAGCACCTGGGGCGTGTCCGGATCCCTTTCCTTCAGCAGGGAGGGAGAGCGGAAATGCAGCAGGAGCCGGAGCGGCGTGGGATCGCTGAGCCAGGTGCGCACATGAATACCTTTGCTGTCCAGAATGCAGTCCACCAGATCATGGCCGCGCAGGAACAGGAAAAGGAAAATCAGCAGAGTGCACACCAGCAGGAAAATCAACAGAGGCAGGATACCGACCCGGATCATCTGCTGGAGAGCGGGAAGGCCTCCGGAGAAAAACTCCCCGGCCAGCAGAACGATCAGAATCAACAGAACACAGGGCACAAGGAGGCGGAAAGCGCTGTCCCAGCTCATCCAGTCCAGCACGGGGGTGTGCTCCATGCACCAGGCCACCCGGCTGTTGGACTTTGTCAGCTTTTTCCCGCATTCCGGGCACAGGTCTGTCAGAGGGAAATCCCGCCCGCATTTGGGACAATAGGAAGTAATCAAGTGGCATCCTCCGAAACGGGCTCGGTTTCGATCCGGGCAGCCCGCTTCTTCCGCAGGGCGGTGATGATGGTATCGCCGGTTCCAAGGAACAGGAACAGGTAATAGGTGAAGAAGCGCCAGATCAGCAGGGCGATGGACACGGTGCCGTCCGTAAAGATGTGCCGGAAGTACAGCAGGAAGCCGCCCTCCTGGGCACCGGAGGCACCGGGCAGGGGGGTGTAGCTGGCGGAGACAAACAGCATCAGCGCCACCATCAGCAGCTGGGGAATGGTGGTGCCCGTCTGACCCAGGGCGAAATACACGCAGGGAACGACACCCACCAGGAAAAGCATCTGGATGCAGCTGACCAGGAACTGCCGCAGCAGATTCATGGGATGGCGGCCCATCATCAGCATGGACTTCTGGTAGGCGGTCAGCACCGTGTGCACGCCGCTCTGGACCTTTTCGGGATTCTTGATCCAACGCCGGAAAAGACGCAGGATCCAGTTCACGAAGCGCTCCATCACCGGCATTTTGTAGGTGGCCAGCAGAACGATGGGAATGGTGGCAAAATTCACCAGGAAGCCCACGAGGACCAGACCGTTCACGGAGTGGAGATGCTCATAAAAGAAGCCCCGGTTGGTGAGGTACAGCACGGCGGTCAGCACGACCACGGCCAGCTGATTGAAGAAAAAGCGCACCACGACGCCGCCGGTGGCAACGCCGGAGGGGATGCCCCGTTTGTTCAGCTGGAACACCACCATGGGCTGGCCGCCGGCGGAGCCCGGGGTGATGTTGGCGTAGAACAGATTGATCAGGGACATGTGCAGGGCGGTTCCCATGGGGATCCGATAGCCCTGCCGCCGGAAGAAGATGTACAGGCCGAAGCCGTCCATGGCCATGTACATCAGGCCGCAAAGCAGTGCCACCGCGGCCCACAGGGGATCCAGGGATTTCAGCGCACCGGCGGCATCCTTCAGATCAGAATTGGAGAAGGCCAGGTAAATCACAAGTCCAAGAACCAGCAGTACGAACAGCAGGCTCATCAGCTTATGCTTCTTTGGAACTTCCTTTTCCTGAATAACAGACTCAGACAAAGAGACCCTCCTTTTTTCCGTCAATTAACCGTTGATATTCCGCCAGCACCTGCCGCATGATGCTCTCCCAGGCCACAGGGATGGTTTCCCGGGCTTTTCCACCGGCGGCAGCGCAGAGAGGCAGGGAGGCGAGAATGGTATCCGCAATGGAGGCGGCTGTTTCGTCAGGCGAAACGAAGCCATTCTCCTGATGGGTGATGCCCTCGGCAGAGCAGGAGCCCTTGACCACCAGGGCCGGCGTGCCCATGGCGGCCGCCTCGCGCAGGACCATGGGGGCGTTATCATAAATGGAAGGGAAAACCAGCAGTGTTGCCTGAGCGTACAGGGCCATCAAAAGAGAACGGTCGCTGATGAAGCCCAGGAATTTGCAGCGGTCGCTGATGCCCAGGGATTCGGCTGTGGCCTTGATGTCGGCAAAATCAGGCCCGTCCCCGGCGGTGACCAGTCGGAAGGGCTGTCCCTGATTCTTCAGGATGGCGCAGGCTTCCAGAATCCCCCGGATGTTTTTCTTGTAATTGTGCTGCCCCACGAACAGCAGGATCGGCGCCGGATCATCCCCCAGAAGAGCATGGACCTTTTCGGTGGATTCCGGCTGCAGGGCCTCCAGATTGGTGCCGTTTTCCATCACAAGGATGCGGCCGTTATAGCCGTAGCTCCGAAGCACCTCAGCGGTGGCGTTGTTTACCGTCCAGACGCCGTCGCACCGGTTGTAGAAGTGGATAATGTACTTCACCACGCCGGAGGCCGCCAGCCTGGACTTGGTCTTGTCGTAAAAGTCCTGATAATACTTGCTGTGGAAGGTGGTCACCACAGGGATGCCCCGCTTCCGGGCGATGCGCAGGGCTTCCTCGCCGGCAGAAAAGGGACTGTGAGCGTGAACGATGTCGAAGGGGATGCTGTCCACCTGCCGCCGGTAGCGGACGTCCGTCACGGGCATGCCCAGGCGGAAGGGTTCGCCGGGGATGGGCAGGCTGCGCTGCAATAATAAGGGAAAGCTGTATTCCTCAGACCAGTGGGGAGCGTCCGGAGCGATGTAATAGGTTTCATGCCCCAGGGCGGTCAGGGTCTCGCAGTAGCTGAGAGCCACCCGGCCGACGCCGTCCACACAGGGAGGATAGGTGTCAACGAACTGACCGATGATCAATGGTCATACCTCCTGTTCGCGCCTATTATACATGAAGAAACAAAAAATGAAAACCAAAAAGATGAAGAAAACAAAGGGAAACGGGACGAAAAAGGAAAAGAAAAGCAGAAAAAAACCACAATATCTGGTGGCAGATCCGAAAGATGACAACAATATGACAAAGCTGTCATATTTTTTGAGAAAAATTCAAAAAAGCGCTTGACAAAAGGGGCAAAATGAGCTAGTATATATGAGCGCCTTGCGAGAGCGGGGAGCGAGCGAACCTTGAAAACGATACAGCCAAAAGAAACGCAATCATAAAGACAGCA
>R11__coassemble_1591_pt1 | contig 12495 bp, 8 predicted proteins | sample R11__metabat2_high_PE_049 | metagenome-assembled genome bin R11
ACACCATGCAGGTGCTTCACGCGGGTGTGGTACTGCTGGTGTGGCTGGGCTATGTGTTCCTGGTGGCCGGCAGTGAAAGGGCCATTGCCCTGCACCTTACCTGGATGTCCGTCAGCTGCCTGGTGAACCTGGACTGGTGCCTGATGGGGCTGGACCGCTTCCGGCCCATCGCCCTGAGGAATATCGCGGTGAAGCTGCTGGCCGCGGCCGCCGTGTTCCTGTTCGTCCGTTCGCCGGAGGATTTGTGGATCTACGGCCTGGCCTGGTCCCTGGCCACCCTGGTGGGCTGCCTCACCTGCATGCAGAGCCTGAGGGGCACCGTCACCTGGCGCTGGCCGGGCTGGAAAAGCGCCCTGAAGCACCTGGGGCCCTGCTTTGTGCTGCTGCTCTCCGTGCTGGCGGTCCGGGTCTACCGCACCATGGACAAGGTGATGGTGGGGGCCATCGCCGGCATGGCGGAAAACGGCCTCTACGAGAACGCCGAAAAGATCGTCTACTGCCTGTCCGGCTTCATCTCCGCCATCGGCACGGTGCTGATGCCCCGCTCCACCCGGTTGATCCATTTGGGGCGGCTGGATGAGGTCAAAAAGCAGATCGACCTGTCCATGCGGCTGATCCTGTGCATGACCTGCGCCATGGGCTTCGGCCTGCTGGCGGTGGCGGATGATTTCGCCCCCCTGTTCTATGGAGACAGCTTCGCCGGCTCCGGCCCCCTGATGGGGCTGCTGGGCATCACCCTGATCATGATCGGCTTTGCCAATGTGATCCGCACCCAATGGGTCCTGCCCCGGGAGAAGGACAGCGTTTTCGTGAAAAGCGTGTGCTCCGGCGCCGTCGTCAACCTGATCGTCAACAGCCTGTTGATCCCCCGCATGGGTGCCATGGGCGCGGTCATCGGCACCCTGGCCGCGGAGCTGACGGTGCCTCTGGTGCAGTTCCTGATCCTGCGCCGGGAGCTCCCCTACCTGACCTACCTGAAGCACCTGCTTACCTACTGCCTCATCGGCGGCATCATGGCCGCGACGCTCCGGCTGGTTTCCCTGCCCCTCTCCGGCTGGCTGGGGCTGGCGGCAAAAACAGCCCTGGGCGGCCTCCTCTACCTGCTTCTCTGCCTCCTTGCCTGGAGGCTCCTCAGGCAAAACGATATCCTTCATCTGCTTCATCTCAGCAAAGGAGTGAATCACCATGAATGAACCGATTCTTCTGATCATGGCTGCCGGCATGGGCAGCCGCTACGGCGGTCTCAAGCAAATGGATCCCGTGGGCCCCGACGGCGAGGTCATCCTGGATTACAGCATCTTTGACGCCCGCCGGGCCGGCTTCAAGCGGGTTATCTTCCTGATCAAGCATGAAATCGAGGAGGATTTCAAGCGCATCATCGGGCAGCACATCGAGCCTTATATGGAGGTGCGCTACGCCTTCCAGCAGGTGGACAAGCTGCCTGCTCCCTATCAGGTTCCCGAAGGCCGGGTGAAGCCCTGGGGCACCGGCCATGCCGTGCTGTGCTGCCGGGATCTGATCGACGCTCCCTTCGCCGTGATCAACGCGGATGACTACTACGGCGTGGACGCCTTCCGCCAGGCCTATGACTACCTGTCCGGGGCGAAGGATGATGACAAGGCCCGGTACATGATGGTGGGTTATCAGCTGAAGAACACCGTGACGGAAAACGGCCATGTGGCCCGGGGCGTATGCACGGTGGATGAAAACGGCCTGCTGCAGGGCATCTGCGAGCGCACCCACATCATCTCCAGCACGGACGGCCCCCTGTACACCGAGGATGGCGCCGTCTATCACCTGATGGATCCCGATACCCCCGTGAGCATGAATATGTGGGGCTTCACCCCCTCCCTCACCCAGGAGCTGGCCGACCGCTTCCCTGCCTTCCTGGAGGAGGCCATCCGCGTCAATCCCCTGAAGGCGGAGTTCTTCCTGCCCACCGTGGTGAACGGCATGCTGGAAAAGGGCACGGCCACCGCCCGGGTGCTGACCACGCCGGACAAGTGGTACGGCGTGACCTACCGGGAGGACAAGCCCCAGGTCATGGCCGCCCTGCTGAGCATGGCGGAGAGCGGCCTGTATCCCCGTCCTCTGTGGCCCAGAGCCTGACAAATGCAAAACAGCCGCCTTCCCGGGATCCGGGAAGGCGGCATTTTTTTCGTTCTGTCAGATGACAATATCTCCGGGGCGGTAGCCCTGGGGCAAGGGCTCTTCCCGCAGGAAGGGCAGGCTCTCGTCCTCCAGCGTGGGCAGGAAGGCCTCATAAGGGATCTGCTCGAATTCGCTTTGATAGCCGCTGGCGCCGAACCAGCCGCCCTCATGGGCCTTCAGGTTCAGGTCACGGGCCAGCTTGGTGTGGTTGGAGCAGTCGTGAATCGCCATGCTCCAGCCCTCCTCTGCCGCCAGCTTCATAAAGCGGAAGGTGATCTCCCGGCTGATGATGGGCGACACATATCCCATGCGGCAATAGTACAGCGGCTCACCGAAATAGTTGGGTAGGTTATTGTCGTTCAGGTGCAGCTCAGCGCAGTTCATGAAGTCTGCCCCGGCGGAAAGGATCTGCCCCTTCTTCGCCATGAACTGCTCCCACAGCTCCCGGGTCATGGGGGTTTCAATGCCCACCTGGGGAATGTGCTTCTTCGCCTCGGCAATGGAAGCGATCACCCGGTCGGAGCAGCCGGAGGCCCCCAGGTTGAAGCGCAGCTCGTCCAGGCCGGCTTCCCCCAGAGCCCGCAGGTTTTCCGGAGTGCACAGGGTGCCGTTGGTATACATGTGCTGATGGATGCCCGCCTCATGGAAGCGGCGGATGATGCCGTAGTACTCCTCGATCTCCATGAAGGGCTCCAGGTACACATAGGCGATGCCGGTGGGCTTGCGCTGGATGCGCAGCAGCAGCTCCAGGTCCTCCTCATAGATCCGGGTGCCGCCGATCTCCCACAGGCCGTCCCCGATGGGCGGAATGCAGTCCATTTCCCCGTAATTATAGCAGAAGGGGCACTGCAGGTTGCACTTGTTGGTCTTCCGGATGGCGCTCAGGCCGGTCCCGGTCAGGCAGGAGCGGCAGCCCTGGGGAAATTTCTCCTCGCTGCCCACATACAGGCTGCGGCCCTCCAGGCTTTTCACCCCGGGGATCTCCGCCAGCAGCCGCCGGTTGCGTTCGTCCACCGCCCGCTCGATCTGGGCAAACACCGCCAGCACGATTTCCTGCTGCCGGATGCCCAGGGGCTCATCGGGATATTCCGCGAAAAAGCGGAACCAGTTCAGGGCATCCTTTTTGGGTATATACATCGGCATATTTGTTTACTGATCCTTTCCGCGAAGCGCAACATACCAGCTCACCAGGGTGGCGCTGATCAGGATACCGCCGATGATATCGGTGAACCAGTGCACGCCGGAGAGCAGCCGGGCCACGGCCCCGAACAGGGCAATGCCCAGGATCGCCCACCGCATCCAGGTCTTTTCCCCGTGGACAAAGGCGGTCATGCCGAAGAAGGTGCAAATGACCAAGGTATGGGTGGAGGGATAGGAGCTTTCCAATTCCACATCCATGATCACCGGACGGTAATTCAGGATCAGCAGCTTATCAAAAACCACATACAGCACCACGGCCACCGCCGCCATGGCGAAGAAGGCGAAGTCGATCTTCTTCCGGACGAAGAGGCAGTAGCCCGCCCGGACGAACACCAGGGCCATGGCCACATACGCCAGCACCTGGGTCAGGTCAAACCAGAACCGGTTCAGCCCGCCGGGCGTCAGCACCTGGTTGATGTGGGCCAGCCCCACCATGGTGCCGCCGGCACCGATGGCCTGCCGATCCACCAGCCAGGCCAGCAGGGTATAAACCACCGCTGCAACGGTCAGGATCAGGGGAAGCTTCTTGCTTTTCATGGTGATTTTCCTCCTCACGGGTATCGCGGGTCATCATAACAGCCCACGGGAAAATTGTCAAGGCACCGGCTCAGCCGAACATGCTCACCTGGCTGGTTTCGCTCAGTCCCTCCAGGGCACCGTGAGCCCGGAGCATCTTGATGATGGTGTCGGACACATGGCCCCGGATCTGCAGGTCCTCAATGGACATGAAGGGACTCTGCTTCCTTGCCTCCACAATAGGCACCGCCACGCTCTCGCCAAGGCCGCTCAGGCTGGTAAAGGGGCAGCGGATGTTGCCGTCCTCGATCAGGAACTCGTTGACCTCGCTCTTATACAGGTCCACCGGCAGCATCCTGATGCCCCGGCAGTTCATCTCCAGCACCAGCTCCAGGGCCGGGATGCTGTCCTTCTCGTGGGCGGTGGCCGTGTCGGAGTTCCGCAGCTCAAGGATCCGCTTCCGCAGGGAATCCGTATCGATGAGCATGGTGGCCGCGTCAAAGCCGTTGCCCCGGATGGTGAAGTAGGCCGCGTAGTAGGCCAGCGGGTGATGCAGCTTGAACCAGGCCACCCGCAGGCTCATGGTCACGTAAGCCACGGCGTGTCCCTTGGGGAACATGTACTTGATCTTCTTGCAGCTGCCGATGAACCATTCCGGTACATCATGCTCATGCATGGCCTGCTCCATTTCCGGCTTCAGGCCCTTGCCCTTCCGGACGGATTCCATGGTGGTGAAGGCCATCTTGGGGTCCACACCCTTGTCCAGCAGGTAATTCATGATGTCGTCGCGGCAGCACACGCATTCGCTCAGGGTGGCGGTGCCGCTGGCCACCAGGGCCTGGGCATTGTCCAGCCACACATCCGTGCCGTGGCTCAGGCCGGAGATCCGCACCAGCTCCTCCATGGTGCTGGGCTTGGTCTCATCCAGCATGCCCCGGACAAAGCCGGTGCCGAATTCCGGAACGCCGTAAGTGCCGGTGGAGCAAAGGATCTGCTCCTCGGTAACGCCCAGGGCCTTGGGAGACTGGAACAGGCTGCGCACGTCCCAGTCATCCAGGGGCACCTCCTGGTAGTCGATGTGGGTCAGCTCCTTCAGCATGTGCATCATGGTGGGATCCAGGTGTCCCAGGCAGTCCAGCTTCACCAGGATGTCATGCATGGAGTTGAAATCAAAATGGGTGGTGGTAAAGTCGCTTTCCAGGTCATCGGCAGGGTGCTGCACGGCGGTGAACTGATAAATTTCGTACTCCTTGGGCACAACCACCATGCCGCCGGGATGCTGGCCGGTGGTGCGCTTCACGCCCTCGCAGCCCGCCGCCAGCCGTTCCTTTTCCGTGTTGCCCGCCTGAATGCCCCGCTCCTCCAGATACTTGCACACATAGCCATAGGCCGTTTTTTCCGCCAGGCCGGAAATGGTGCCGGCCCGGAACACATGGTCATGGCCGAACAGCTCCTCCACATAGTGGTGAGCCTTGTTCTGGTAGGCGTTGGCGAAGTTCAGATCGATATCGGGTACCTTGTCGCCGTTGAAGCCCAGGAACACCTCAAAGGGGATGTCGTAGCCGTCCTTGGCCAGCTTGTTCCCACAGTCCGGGCACATCCGGTCCGGCAGGTCCATGCCCGTCTTGTATTTGGACTTGTCCACATCGAAGAAGCCCTTGTGGCAGTGGGTGCACCGGTAATGGGGCGGCAGGGCGTTCACCTCGGTGATGCCGATGAGCCGGGCCACCAGGCTGGAGCCCACGGAGCCGCGGCTGCCCACCAGGTACCCGTCCTTGTTGCTCTGCAGCACCATCTTCTGGGCGATGTTGTACAGGGTGCAGTAGCCGTAGCCCACAATGGAGCGCAGCTCCTTGTCGATCCTGGCCTTCACAATGTCCGGCAGCGGATCGCCATACAGCTCGTGGGCGGTGTCCCAGGTCATCTTCTGCACATTGTCCGCCGCGTCCTCCCACACGGGCTGGAAGGTATCCGCGCCCGTGGGATGCTTGGGGAACAGCCGCAGGGTATCCACCTGATCGGCGATCCTCCGGGGATTTTCAATGACCACCTCATGGGCCTTTTCCGCCCCCAGATAGGCAAAGTCCTCCAGCATCTCCTGGGTGGTCTTGAAGTACAGGGGCGGCTGATGGTCCGCGTCCTCATAGCCATGGCCGGCCTGGATAATGGCCCGGTTGATGGCGTTGTGAGGATCCAGGAAATGCACATCTCCCGTTGCGCACACCGGCTTGCCCAGCTCCTCGCCCAGGCGCACGATCTTCCGGTTCAGCTCCCGCAGCTCCTCGTCATCCTTCACCATGCCGTTGCGCTTCATGAACTCGTTGTTGCCGATGGGCTGGATCTCAAGGAAGTCGTACCAGGAGGCGATCTCCTTCAGCTTTTCCCAGGGCTCATTGGCATACACCGCCTGGAACAGCTCGCCTGCCTCGCAGGCGCTGCCCAGGATGATGCCCTCCCGGTACTGCTCGATCACTCTCCGGGGCATGTGGGGCTGGCGCTTGAAATACTCCAGATGGCTGATGGAGACCAGCCTGTTCATGTTCACCAGGCCCTCCTGGCTCTTCACCAGCAGGATGATGTGGTAGCTCTTTCCGATGGTTTTGTTGTTGATTTTTTCGTCCAGCTCCCGCAGGGTACCCACGCCGTACTGCTCCGCCGCCTCCTGCTCCATCACCCGCAGGCACTGGGCGGTGGCGGTGGCGTCATGCACCGCCCGATGAGCGTTTTTCAGGCTGACGCCGCAGTGCTTGCACACGCTGGCCAGCTTATGGTTCTTCAGGGAAGGGTACAGCTTCCGGGCCATCCCCAGGGTGTCCAGCACAGGGCCCTGCCAGTCCCTTCCCAGCCGCTTCAGCTCAGAGCGCAGCACAGGCACGTCAAAGGAGGCGTTATGGGCGGCAATGGGACAATCCCCGATGAATTCCATCAGCCTGGGAATGGCGGTTTCCGCCGTCTCCGCATCGGTGAGCATATTGTCATTGATGCCGGTCACCTCGGTGATCCTGGGAGGCAGAGACCGCCCGGGATTCACCAGCACATCCATGCTGTCGGTGATGGTGCCCTCCACCATCTTCACTGCGCCGATCTCGATCACCCGGTCCGTGGCCGTGTTCAGACCGGTGGTCTCAAAGTCCAGCACCACAATGGGGCTGCTCAAGGGCCGGTCGTCCGCGTCCTTCATGATGGTCACGTCATTGATCAGGTAGCCCTCGCAGCCGGGGATCAGCTTGATGTTGTTGCTCTTGGCCGCCTTGAAGGCTGCCGGGAAGGCCTGCAGCACGCCGTGGTCCGTCACGGCCACTGCGGGATGGCCCCACTTGGCCGCCCGCTCGATCAGCTTCTCCACCGGGGTCAGGGCATCCATGGCGGACTGGTTGGTGTGCATGTGCAGCTCCACCCGCTTTTCCTCCGCCGTGTCCTCCCGCTCGATCTTCTGCATGGGCACCACGTCCCGCACGGAGATGGACAGCTCCCGGGCGAAATTGTCGTACATGCACTCGCCCCGGACCTTGACGTTCATCCCCATTTTCAGCTGGGACACCTTGTCCATGACCGCCTTCCGCTCCTCGTCCGTGATGGGCGGCGGCGGCGCGTCATCGTCGTCGCTGCGGCGGAAGCGGTTCTTCCTGAAGCGCATGAACTGCTTGCAGAGGATGGACGAGGTATAGTCCGTGATGGCAAAGGTCACCAGCAGCAGCTCGCCGCCCTTCAGCTCCTTGGTCTCCAGCTTGAAGATGTCGCCCTGCACCGTGACCAGGCCGGAATCCCCCGCCAGCAGCTTCATCTCCATGGGCCGCTCCGCGATGCTTCTGCCCATGATCGGCTTGCCGATGACCACGTCCGTCATCTGGGGGAAGATGGAGTCCTCCTTCTTCTCCGGCTTGTCGGCGGCAGGCTTCCTGGCGCCCTGCTCGGCGCCCTCTGCCTTGGGCTTGTGCTCCCGGTGTACCTTTTCCTTTGCCTCCTGATCGCCGTAGCGCTCCTTCAGCTCCTGCTCGGTCACCGGCTTCTCCACCAGGGCCCGGTGCTCCTCCCGCAGGGCCTGCAGCCGGGCCTCCTGGTCTCCGGCTACCGTCAGCTCCACCCGGGGCTCAGCGGAGAAAATGTCCTTGATGGCCTGAGCCAGCCGGGCCTGCACATTCTGCCGCCCCATGTAGTTCATGGAGAACTCGTCCGGAAATACCAGGGTCACCTTCTTTCCGTCGCTGCGCCAGTCGATCTGGTCCGTCCAGCTGGCGGCGGCGGGATAGTTCCGCTTCAGGAAGTCAGAAAGCACCTGGCTGTATTTCCCGGCATTCTCCAGAAAATCCTCCTTCAGCTCCGGGGAAACCACCCGCAGGGCCAACCGGCGGCCGGGAAAGGCGCTCCGCAGCACCTTTTCCATGCGCAGGAAGCTCTCCTCCTCCACCAGCACCCCGCTGCGGAAGGTGATATAGGCCTTATCCTGCTATTGCACATAAACCACGGTGGGCACCTGCAGCTGTCCCTTCAGCCGGGGAAGCGCCTCATAAATCGAATCCAGCAGCTCGTTGTATGTCATACCGTTCCTTCCGCCTCATCCTGGGGCAGATCGTCCATATCCTGCCCGGTCTCCTCGCCGTAGCGGTCCAGCTCCGTCAATCGCCGGGCGTAGGAAGTCAGGTCGTAGCGCGCCACAGCCGTTTCCCTGGCGCACCGGGACATTTTTTCATACTCCTCCGGAGAAATATCCGCCAGCTCATCCATCATCTGGGAGAGCATCACCGGATCCCCCGCCTTGAAGACCCGTCCGTTTTCCCCATCCTGAACCCGCTCCGGCAGCACGGAAAGATTGCTGACCAGGGCCGGCTTTCCCAGGGCCTGCGCCTCCAGCAGGGGCCAGGGGGCAATTTCCTCGCACTCCGAGGGCACAATCAGGCAATGGCAGTCGTGGATCACCTGCCGCAGGCTGACAGACTGCAGCCTGCCCAGGAAGCGTACCTTTCCCAGCAGGCCCATTTCCTCCGCCAGCTCCCGGAGCTCCCGGAAGTCCGGTCCGTCTCCGGCCATCACCAGGGGCATATCCGTCACCGCCTGGCGCATGGCCTCCAGCAGGGTGGCCACACCCCGCCGCCGCTCCATGGTGCCCACATACAGGAAATAGCCGCCCGGCCGCCCCGTCACTTCCCCTTCCGGGGGAATGGCCACCGGCAGATCCAGGCTCAGCACGGGCCGGGTGGTGAAGCAGGCCTTCAGCATCATTTCCCGGTGATAATCCGAAGGGGAAATATAGCCCCAGGGCAAATCATAGATCCTCCTGCGGCGGCACAGCGTTTCCTGCCGGGCCGCCAGGGCGGAAGCCCGCCGGTCATCCTGCACGCAGCGGTGGATGATGCCGGACAGGAAGCTGCCATTCATGCACCGGGTGCAACGGTGGCCCTTCCGGTCCATGTTCCGGCACAGGCACAGCGGGCCGTAATCCATCAGCATCACGTAGGTGGGAATCCAGGCATCCGCCAGAGCCTCCAGCACCGCCCAGGTCAGGCTGCCCGGCTGCCACACCAGGGCCAGATCCACCGTGTCCTGATGCAGCCTCTCCCGCAGAGCCTCCCGGGCAGATGTGTCATAGGTGAGGCGGCGCTTCCGCTGGGCGCGGCTGTCGTCCCGGGGCATGGAGGCCACATAGGAATCCGGCAGCATGGGATTTTTCTCATCATCCCGGGCGAACCAGGAAATGTGGTGCCCCTGCCGCTCCAGTTCCTCCGCCACCGTGAACATGACGCCCTCGCCGGCGCTTCGCGCGTACAGGGCCCGGTTGATCATGAGGATGTTCATGCGTTCTCCTCCCGGAGGCGGTCGGGGCCCATCAGCTTCTTCCGGGCAATCAGCCAGGTCAGCATGTGGATGAAGGCGGTCAGGGCCCAGGAAATGGGATAGGAAATATACAGGTTTTCCGGAGAGGGCGATGCCGCGAAGAAGGTCCAGATCCAGACGATTCTAAACAGGCAGGCGCCGCTGAGGCTGACCACCATGGGCAGCACGGAGTAGCCCACGCCCCGCATATGACAGGCCAGCACATCCATCATGCCGCAAAGGAAGTAGGTGGACACAATGATCCGCAGCCGGTCCATGCCGAAGGCGATCACCTGGGGATCCGTGTTGTAAAGCCCCAGCAGCGTGGGGCCAAGCAGCAGCACGATGCCGCCCACGGACAGGCCCACGGCAACCACCGTCCCCAGGCAGATCCACAGGGTGCGCCGCACCCGGCTGTTCTGCCCCGCTCCCATGTTCTGGCTGGCAAAGGTCATGTCCGCCTGGGCCAGGGCGTTCATGCTGGTATACACGAAGCCCTCCACGCTGGAGGACGCGGCGCTGCCTGCCATCACCAGGGAGCCGAAGGAATTGATGGAGGACTGGATCAGCACATTGGAGAAGGAAAACAGGCTGCTCTGAAGCCCGGCGGGCAGGCCCACCCCCAGGATGCGCCGCACCGTCCTGCCATGAAGGGTCAGCCCCCGCAGGTTCAGGCGGATCAGGGTATCGGAGCGCACCAGGGTGATCATCACCAGCGCCATGCTCACCGCCTGGCTGGCAATGGTGGCAATGGCCACGCCCGCCACATCCATGTGGAACACGATCACCAGCAGCAGGTTCAGGGCCAGGTTCACCAGGCCGCTCACCGTCAGGTAGATCAGAGGCCGCCGGGTATCCCCCACCGCCCGCAGCAGGGCCGCGCCGAAGTTATACAGCAGGTTGAAGGGCATACCCAGGAAATAAATGCGCACAAACAGGGCCGCCAGGGCGATCACGTCCTCCGGGCTGCCCATGGCCTCCAGGAGAGGACGGCTGAGGAAAAAGCCCGCGATGCCCACGCCGAAGCCGGAAAGCAGGCCCAGGGTGACGGCGGAGTGCACGTCCCGCTGCACCGCCTCCACGTCCCCGGCGCCATAGTCCCGGGCGGTGATCACGCTGGCGCCCAGGGAAATGCCGATGAAAAGGTTCACCAGCAGGTTGATCAGGGAGGAGGTGGAGCCCACCGCCGCCAGGGACTGGGCGCCGGCGAAGCGGCCCACCACGATGATATCCGCCGCGTTGTAGAGCAGCTGCAGAATGCCGGATGCCATCAGCGGCAGGGAAAACCGCAGCACCTTGGGAAGAATGGCTCCCCGGGTCATATCCATTTCAAACCGGGCAGCCCCTTTGCGATGAAGCATTGCCAATGCCTTTCCGTCAATTCATTCTGGCCGTGAGATAAACAATGGTGGCCGTGGGCTGGTTGAAGACCCGTCCGGGCAGGGTTTCCGCGGGGTTGGCGCTGAGGCCGGGGCTGATGTACTGGGGAATGCCGTTCAGCATGCTCTTGCCCTCAATCAGGCTGTCCTCCGGCCACCAGCCCAGCTCGCTGACATACACCGCGCCCTTGCCGGGCAGACGCCAGTTGCCGCCGCAGTAATGCCCCGCCAGGATCAGGGAGGCATTCCTGAGGGAGAAATACTCGCTCTTTTCGCTCCAGCTGAACATGGTGGATACATAGCTCTGGGTCAGGGGCGTATGGCTCACCGCCACCTGGATGTCCTTGGCGGTCATCCCCTCCCGGACCTCCTTCAGCCGCTGGATCCGGTTCAGTTCATACTCACACAGCCGCTTGTCCGCCGCCTGGTCCGCCGTCAGGCTCTGCCCGGAATAGCTCTCCAGGCGGCTGCTGTAGGCGTTTTCCATGCTGTCCAGGTTCAGGCTGTACATGTATTCCGGCACAAACCAGATGTTGCTGCTGCCCCGGGTGATGCACACCGGCTCATCCAGCAGGGTCGCCCCATGCTCCCGGGCCTGCAGGGCCCAGTCCATATACACGGAGGTGCTTTCATGGGCATAGCCGGTGGTAAAGTCCGGATCGCTGTCGCCGGTGATCAGCAGCTTGGGCTTGTCCGCCGGCAGAAGGTCCAGCAGCTCCAGCAGGGGCTCCACGTTGCCGTCCTTCCCCACCATGTCGCCGCACAGCACCACACAGGAAACGTTGACATTCTTGAGGGTATCCGCCAGGGCGGACTGGTGGCTTCCCAGCTCCCTGCCCTGCAGATCGCTGATCACCAGGATGGACCAGTTTTCCAGGTCAGAGGGCAGATTCTGCACCGTGATGGTGACAGAGTCCAGCTCCACCCGGTTGTTGATGGCCATGTTGGCCAGAAACAGCCCCAGGATCAGCACCGCTACCGCCGCCAGGATGCCCAGAAAAATCCGGCGGCCCCAATGCCGCTTCTCCTGCATCACAAATACATAGCCGCCGCGTTTACCCATCTTCTCCTCTTCCTCCGGGGAAAAATCCCCCGGAAAGAATTCCGGGGGAGTTCATCACTTTGCAACGATATTCAGCAGGCGGCCGGGCACGAAGATCACCTTCATGACCGTCTTGTCTCCCACCAGCTTTTTCACCTCAGGCAGCTCCATCAGCTTCGCGCCGTCTTCCCTGGTCAGGTCCGCGGGCACCATGATGCGGCCCCGTACCTTGCCGCCGATCTGCACGGCGATCTCCACCTCGGCCCGCTTCATGGCCTCCTCGCTCCAGGTGGGCCAGGCCTGATGGTGGATGGGGGCTCCGAAGCCGTTCGGCTCCCACATTTCTTGCGTGTTGTGGGGTGCCACGGGGTTCAGCAGCTGCAGCAGGGTCCGCAG
>R11__coassemble_1604_pt1 | contig 12427 bp, 10 predicted proteins | sample R11__metabat2_high_PE_049 | metagenome-assembled genome bin R11
AGTCAGCTGCGCTGACAGCTCCCCCAAAGGGGGAGCCCTGGGAACGAAGCTACCCGACCACACTCCGTGAATATTTCGACAAGCCGCCCGACCAACCAAAAGGCTCCCCCTTTGGGGCGCGATCTCCCCAGTGGGGAGTTCACCGAAGGTGAAAGCGTAAGCGAAGCGACAGTGAATCCCGCGAAGCGGGTGAGAGGGCGGCGAAACAGCTGCACCCAAGCCGCAGGGACTCGCGGCAGACGGATGAGGTCGTAACCCGCCGCAGAAAACTCATCACACCAAAACTGCACAACAGCACAGCGCATCATCCACCAATCTCCCAAAGAACAGCGCACCAAAACTGCACTTCAGCACATGGGGGCAATTCCCGGTGGAAACAGCCGGGGAAAACTGCACTTTTGCACTTCGGCTCTTCCGTGCAGTTGTGCAGTTTTGCCTTGCTGTGTTGGCTGCGCATAACAAAAGACCTCCGCTCCCGAAGGAACGGAGGTCGTGATTGCCTTGGATTACTCCTTGATCAGGGCCAGGCTGGACAGGATGGCCACGCCGGTGTCGATCTCGGCATCGGTGATCTGGCTGCCGTCCAGCTTATCCATGGACAGCTCGATGAAGAAGCCATGATAGATGGTCAGCAGGGAAGCATAGTCGGAGTCAGAGCCGGTCTCGTCGATCAGGATCAGCTTGGTGCCGACTTCGGTGGTACGCATGTCCACGGTGGGCAGAGCGTAGTCGGTGGACAGGGTCTCCTGCATCTGGGAGAACTCGTCGTCGGTCAGGTCGTTCAGGGTGTAGTCGCCGAACAGCTCGCTGTAGGCGATGCCCAGACGATAGGTCACGGCGTTCTCGTCAGCGGGGATGAAGTCGATGCGCATGGTGTCGGGCTCCTCAGTGAGGTCCTGCATCACATAGCCTTCGGGCACATCCACGGTGATGCTGAAGGTGGAGCCGGCGGGCACTTCCAGGTCGTCGATGATCATGTCTTCGGCTTCCTCGGTGGCCACATCGGTGGCGATGACAACGGTATCGGCAGCCTCTTCGGCGGCGGGGGCTTCCTCAGCGAAGGAAACGGCGCACACGGTCAGCAGGCAGGCGCACAGGAGCAGAGCAAGAAACTTCTTCATTGTTCAAATACCTCCGTCAATGAAATGCGATTAGCGCAGGAAGGCCAGCATCATGTAGCCGCTGCGGCCGGTGGAGGGATCATACACCTGAGCCCAGGTGCTGCCCTTGGCGGTCATGGTCAGGGTCTGACCCTGATAGTACCGGGCCAGCACGGAGGACTGCTTGGTGGCAGCCTGACGCAGGTTCACATAGCCGGTGGGGGAAGAAGGATTCACGGTCACGGTGGTGGGGGAGATGATCATCATGCCCTCGGTGGTGACACCGGTGATGGCGGCGCTGGAGCTGCCGGACAGGTAACGGCTCTGGATGTAGGCCTTCACGGTCACGCCACGGGTGGTGTGGGTGAAGCTGCAGTAGGACCAGGTACCGTTGTTGCTGATGATGCTCACCTTGTAGCCATTGGGCAGGCTGTCAACACGGTTGTTGCAGTGGGTCAGCATGCTGGAACGGGCGTTCACAGCCTTGCCGTTGGGGGCGGAGACGTAGGCGGTGGTATCAGCCAGACCAACCAGGGGAAGCATGGTCAGAGCCATCACCACAACGCACAGGACGGACAGGATACGAAGCTTTCTCATAAAAATGAGCCTCCCATCTGAAGATCCCTGCATTGCTTGGGCAGGGGGTGTGATTCCGCCGAAGCCTTGCCCGACGGTGAAACCATTCTAACAGAAAATATGAAGAAAGTCAAACAAATTCTACATAAAGTTAACAATTTACAGTGGGGAAATGCCATCGTTCGCCTTTTTTCCGGCGGAGAGCAGCCACACGGCGGGGGCCAGCAGCAGGCCGGAGAACTCGTAGCGGCCGTACAGGGCGTTGGCGGGGCTGATCAGGCAGATGGCCAGCAGCAGCAGGGGCAAGAGCGTCAGGCAGAAGGAGGCCCGGTCCCGGCGAAGCAGGCAGAACATGGCGCACAGCAGCAGCATCCAGTTGTAGAAGGCGGGCTGGGACAGGAGGGACACCCCGGGCAGAGCCGCCAGCTTCTCCCGGATGGTCTCGTAGGTGTATTTCGCCTCGCCGCTCACCGGCCCCAGGGAGAAGCTGAAGCCCAGCGGCTCCACATAGTCGTTCATGATGTTCATGCACATCAGGTCGAAGTCGTAGGAATACAGCCGCATGGGGGTGGCGCTGATATAGAAGTTCTCCCCGTAGTTGGCCAGCCAGGCCTGAAGGCACACGGCGGGATTTTTCACCATCAGCTTGAGCCACACTCCCAGGAAGCGCAGCACATCTCCGGTGGAGGCGTCCTCCCGGAAGCAGCCTTTGGCCTGGTCGGAGATGCCCGGCTCGTAGTTTGCGGCCATGTTCTCCGTCTCGAAGACGGCGTTGATGACCTCTTTGTCGGCCTCGGACAGGCTTTCCGGCACGTCCCGCAGGCAGCGGGCCACCATCTGGGCGGGGACGGACAGCATCTCCCGGCGGCTGCCGGGGGTGATGGACAGGGCGGTGCAGCCTACGCTCCATAGAATGGTCACGACCAGGGTGCCGGCGGCCAGGGAGATCCACATCCGCCGATTCGCCCGGTTCAGCAGCAGAAGCAGCAGCGCCAGCGCCAGCAGCAGGTACCGGCCTTCGTTCCGGAAGAGGAAGATCCCCAGGGCGGAGAGCAGGCCGATGATGGTGTTGGCCCGGCCGCCGCAGCCCCGCAGCACCCGGAACAGGCAGCACAGCAGCGCCAGGCAGCAGGCGGCGTACAGCACATCCTTGGTCATCAGGAACATGTAATTCTGGATCCGGGGGCACAGGGCGTAGAACAGCAGCATCAGCCAGCCCGCGGCAGCGGAGCATTTCCCCCAGCGGATGGCCACATGGACGCTCCAGCTCATGGCGGCGATCACCGTCAGCCCCTGGAAGCAGCTATACAGGAACAGGCCCGTGTCGGCGCTGCCCAGAGCCCGGCCCAGCTGCACAAAGCCATACAGCAGCAGGGTGTGGGCCACGGGGTGATGCTGGTTCAGCAGCACGGCGCTGTCCAGCAGGCGGCCCTCCAGGTAATCCGGCACCACCACCCCCAGCTCCGGGTACATTTGCAGCAGCTGATTGCTGTCCTCCATGAACACGGAGGGATAATACATGAGGGCGATGGGGATATACACCAGCGTCAGCAGGACAAAGGACACCAGGAAGGGATGCCGGCCCAGCAGCCCGGAGGCTTCCCCGGCAGGAGCGGCCTGCAGGCGGCGGAAGTGGACGCCCAGGCAGTAGAAGCAGGAGCCGTAGCCCAGCAGCTTCATCAACAGCTTGACGGGCTGGCCGCTCTGCAGGGTGAAGATCAGGGAAAGGTCATCGGTGGCGGCGATGTTCTGCCCCAGCAGCATCATGACGCCGAACAGCCCGGCGCAAACCGCCAGGGGTCGACAGATGCGCTTTTCCACAGCCGCGGCAGAGCGGTACAGCAGGAAAAGCAGGGGGATCCAAAGGGCATCCCGGAAGCCGGAGTCAGTGAGGCCGCAGCAAAGGTTTTCCGCCAGGGCCAGCAGGGGAATGCCGGAGGGCGTGGGGATCCCCAGATAGACCCCGAGCCCCCAGGCGGAAAGCACCGCCAGCACCGCCCAGCCCAGGGATTGGGAAGGCAGCTTCTTCAGCTTCATCATGACACCTCCGGGAAAAAAGGATAATAATAAGGAAAATAAGCGGATTGAACTTGTGCTAAAGTGCAGTTTGGGGCGGGTGTGTTTTGCGCGGCGGAAGCGACCTCACCTCTTCAGTCAGCTCCGCTGACAGCTTCCCCGAAGGGGAAGCCTTTTGGCTGGTCAGGCGGCTTGGTCAGCTAACCCAAAGCCTTCCCCTCCGGGGAAGGTGGCCGAACGCAGTGAGGTCGGAAGAGGTTTCCTGCCGCTTGAGCGCCGCTGCTTCGCCGCCCTCTCACCCGCTGCGCGGAATTCACTGTCGCTTCGCTTACGCTTTCACCTTCGGTGAACTCCCCACTGGGGAGATCGCGCCCCAAAGGGGGAGCCTTTTGGCTGGTCGGGCGGCTTGCAGCTTTAACCAGGCAAGTCGGTCGGGTAGCTTTCGTTCCCAAGGCTCCCCCTTTGGGGGAGCTGTCAGCGAAGCTGACTGAGAGGGCGGCGCTGCGGCAGCACTCAAGCAGCAGAAAAAGCTAACCAAGACCTTCCCCTATGGGGAAGGGGGACCGCTTGCGGTGGATGAGGTCACACAAGGGTAAGCATCGGCCGGTGGATGAGGTCGATTGTGCCAAAGTGCAGTTTTCAGCCCCTCATCTTCCGCAAAAATCAGAAAAAGCACAGCCGGCGGCTCCGGGCCGACTGAGCGGCGAGGAACAGCCCGGGCTGTGCATCCGGTTTATTTTCCGTAGCCGTGCTCCCTGGCAAAGATGGCCATGGCACACTCCAGCCGCTTCCTCTCCAGCTGGCACTCCAGGTCGTAGGGCTGGGAAATGTCGTGGTGGAAGGCTTCGGCGTTGGCCGCGCAGCCGCCGGAGCAGTAGAAGCGGCACCAGCAGTCGTGGCACTTTTCCTTGGTGAGCACGTTGTTCACGGCAAAGCGGTGCTGGATCTCCCGGTCAAAGGTGCCATCCAGCACAGAGCCCATGCGGTAGCCCTCCCGGCCCACAAACTGGTGGCAGGGATAGATATCGCCGTCCGGAGTCACGGCCACATACTCGTTGCCCGCGCCGCAGCCGGTGAGCCGCTTCCGCAGGCAGGGGCCGCCCTCCAGATCCACCATAAAGTGGAAGAAATTGAACCACTTGCCGTTGGCCCGGCGGTCGATGTAGATCTGGGCCAGCCGCTCATATTCGTCCTTCAGGGCAGGGATGTCCTCCTCCTTCAGGGCGTATTCGTTCTTGGGGTCGGTGACCACCGGCTCGATGGACAGCTGCTCGAAGCCCTGATCCGCCAGGAACAGCACGTCGTTGCCGAAGTCCTTGTTGTAGCCGGTGTAGGTGCCCCGGATGTAATACTGCTTGTCGCCCCGCTTCTCGGCGAAGCGCTTCGCCTTCTCCAGGATCAGGTCAAAGCTGCCCTTGCCGTTCACGGTGGGGCGCATCCGGTCGTGTACCTCGGGACGGCCGTCCAGGGAGATGACCACGTTGTAGAATTCCTTGTTCAGGAAGTCAATGATGTCGTCATTCAGCAGCACGCAGTTGGTGGTGGTGGTGAACTTGAACTCCTTGTGGTGCTCCTTCTCGATGGAGCGGCCGTATTCCACCAGCCGCTTCACCACGGGCCAGTTCATCAGGGGCTCGCCGCCGAAGAAGTCCACCTCCAGGCTGGTGCGGTGGCCGCTGTGCTCCACCAGCCAGTCCAGGGCGGCCTTGCCCACCTCATAGGGCAGCAGCTTCCGCTCACCCATGCAGAAATCACCGGTGGCGGCGAAGCAATACTTGCAGCGCAGGTTGCAGTCGTGGGCGGCATGGAGGCACATGGCCTTCACCACGCCGGGCTCGCTGACCTGCTTCACGTCGTCGAAGTTGTCGTCGGAGTTCAGGGCGCCGATCTCCTCCAGCTGCTTCAGCTCCCCGATGACCTCCTCCAGCTCTTCGGCGGAGTATTTTTCTTTCAGGGCGGCAACGATCTCTTCGGCGGAGTGGTCGTTCCACATTTCCAGCACGTCATAGGCCAGCTGGTCCAGGGCATGCACGGCGCCGCTGCCCACATCCAGCATCATGGGCTGTCCAACGGCCTTGAAGGTATGAATCAAAGGGATCCCTCCTGAATATCGTATAAAAAAGGGCAGGAAAATCCCGCCCTTTCATGAGGACACACCTGAGGACAATCGCGATTACTTGGAAGCGCGGTTGATCTTGCCCTCATGGCCGGCCAGCACAGCGTTGTTCTCCTTGTTGGCGCAGCTCTGGTTGGCCACGGTGCAGCTGGTCTTGCAGGCAGACTGGCAGGAGGCCTGGCACTCGCCGCAGCCGCCGTGCACGAGGGATTCCTTCAGGCAGGGGTTCTGAATGGTCTCAATATGCTTCATAACAGCATTCCTCCATCTCAAATCGGGAATGATGGTATTATACACCATTCTTCCGATTCTTGCAATCGGTTTTCAAAAATATCCTGCCGGGGCGCGCAAAATCACCCGTTTGGGTAATTTCGTCCATTTCATTTGGGTAAATTCGTCGATTTCATTTAGGCATTTTCGTCTGTTTTGTTTTGACTTTTTCGTTTTGGGGATCACAGAGGGTGCAACAGTGCAGTTTTCCACGCCTGCTGCGCCCGCTCAGGCGCTGCGGCGGCAGCTCCCCCGAGAACCCTCTCAGGCGCTGCGGCGCCAGCTCCCCCGAGAGCCCTCTCAGGCGCTGCGGCGCCAGCTCCCCCAAAGGGGGAGCGATAGGCTGGAGTTACTTGATCCCAACGCTCCCCCTGTGGGGGAGCTCCCGCCGCAGCGGGTGAGAGGGCGGCGTGGCGGCGGCGCGCAAGCAGCAGGAAACCAGCCAAAACCTTCCCCTATGGGGAAGGTGTCTGCCGCGTCAGGACTCAATCGGAGTGACCGACTTGTTCGCGGCAGACGGATGAGGTCGTGCCTGCGCCGGGTATGATCTCATCCAGCTACTTGTTTGCTGCGCCGGGTATGACCTCATCCACCACTTCGTGGTCCCCCTTCCCCATAGGGGAAGGTTTTGGTTAGTTTTTCCATGCTGAAGTGCAGTTCCCCGCACCTCCCCGGATTGTTTTTATTCTGTTTCTAAATTCCATGTCCCTTGACACGGGTTCATCGAATGCGTAAAATGGCACCATACGCCAGGCGAAAGCCTGTTGAAATGATTAAGGAGGAATTTCTCATGAAAAAGCTCATCTCTCTGGCGCTGGTCGTGTGTATGGCACTGGCCTGTGTGGTATGCGCCTCCGCTGAGGAAAAGACCTACACCGTCGGCATCTGCCAGCTGGTGCAGCATGCCGCTCTGGACGCCGCCACCCAGGGCTTTAAGGATGCCCTGACCGAGGCGCTGGGCGACAAGGTGAAGTTTGACGAGCAGAACGCTTCCGGCGACTCCGCCACCTGCTCCACCATCGTCACCGGCTTCGTGGCCAACGAATATGACCTGATCATGGCCAACGCCACTCCCGCTCTGCAGGCCGCCGTGTCCGCCACCTCCACCATCCCCGTGCTGGGCACCTCCGTGACTGATTACGGCACCGCCCTGGATATGGACCTGGATGTGAACGCCGGCACCGGCATCAACGTGTGCGGCACCTCCGATGGCGTTTCCGCCCAGCTGTATGCCGACATGGTGATGGAGCTGGTGCCCGAAGCCAAGAATGTGTCCATCGTCTACTGCTCCGCCGAGGCCAATTCCGTGCTGCAGGCCGATCAGTTCATCGCCTGCATGCCCGAGGGCGTGAAGTGCAATGTGTACACCTTCGCTGACTCCAACGATATGCAGACCGTCATCACCGCCGCCATCGCTGAGTGCGACGCCATCTATATCCCCACCGACAACACCGCTGCCTCCAACATGACCATCGTGGCCAATGTGTGTGAGCCCGCCGGCATCCCCGTGATCACCGGCGAGGAGAACATGATGGCTGCCGGCGGCATGGCCACCGTGTCCATCAGCTATTATGACATCGGCTACCTGTGCGGCCAGCAGGCTGTGGATATCCTGGTGAACGGCGCCGACATCTCCACCATGCCCATCGGCTATTCCACCAACCCCGTGAAGGAATACAACGCTGATTATGCCGCCGCCATCGGCTTCGAAATGCCCGAAGGCTACGCCGCCTATTCCGCCGAATAATCCCGAATCCGAAAACGGTTCCCACCCCGGCAGGGGCCAGATGCTCCTGCCGGGTTTTCCGGTGTTATGCACCCGTATATCGTGACTGAAGGAGTTTATCTTTATGCTGGAATACTTTTCCTCCCTGAACCCGGCGGCGCTGCTTCGCTCCTGCCCCGGCGGCCTGGCCCAAGGCCTGATCTGGGGCATCATGGCGCTGGGCGTCTACCTGACCTTCCGGATGCTGAACCTGTCTGACCTGACGGTGGACGGCTCCTTTGCCACCGGCGGCGCCGTGACCATCATGCTGGTGCTCCAGGGCTGGGACGCCAACCTGGCGCTGGTGATCGCCTTTGTGGCGGGCATTGCCGCCGGGCTGATCACCGGCTTCCTGCACACCAGGCTGGGTATTCCGGCGATCCTGGCAGGCATTCTGACCCAGATCTCCCTGTACTCCATCAACCTGAACATCATGGGCCGGGCCAACCAGGCGGTGAACGTGATGAAGGTGTCCTTCATCTTCACCTCCAACGCCACCTATCTGACCCGGACCATCCTGATCACGGCGGTGGTGTGCGCGGTGGTCATCGCCATCCTGTATTGGTACCTGGGCACGGAGCACGGCTCCGCCATGCGGGCCACCGGCACCAACCCCAACATGGCCCGGGCCCAGAGCATCAACACCGACCGGATGAAGGTGATCGGCCTGGCCATCGGCAACGGCATGGTGGCCCTGTCCGGCGGCCTGCTGTCCCAGTATCAGGGCTTTGCGGATGTGAACATGGGCCGCGGCGCCATCGTCATCGGCCTGGCGGCTGTCATCATCGGCGAGGTGCTGGCCCAGGCCTTCTTCGGCAAGAAGCTGAGCTTCTGGGTGAGCCTGGTGTTCGTGGTGCTGGGCAGCATCGTGTATTACATCGTGTATGTGGTCGTGCTCTGGCTCAAGTTCCCCGCGGACGACATGAAGCTGCTGACCGCCGTGGTGGTGGCCGCCTTCCTGGCGGTGCCTTACCTGAAGGCCCAGCGGAAGAGCTCTTTTGCCCACCTGGCCAAGGTGAACGCGAAGACGGCGAAGGAGGGCAAGACCAATGCTTGAGATCAGGAACATTTACAAGACCTTCAACCCCGGCACCATCAACGAGAAGAAGGCCCTGCAGGGCGTGAACCTGGTGCTGAATGAGGGAGACTTTGTCACGGTGATCGGCGGCAACGGCGCCGGCAAGTCCACCACCCTGAACGCGGTGGCGGGCGTGTGGCCGGTGGATTCCGGTGCCATCCTCATTGACGGGCAGGATGTTTCCGCCCTGTGCGAGTTCAAGCGGGCGCCTCTGCTGGGCCGGGTCTTCCAGGACCCCATGACCGGCACCGCCGCCAACATGTCCATCGCGGAGAACATGGCCCTGGCTGCCCGCCGGGGCAAGCATCGGGGCCTTCGCTGGGGCATCACCGCCGCGGAGAAGGAGCGGTATCACGAGCAGCTGAAGATGCTGGACCTGGGCCTGGAGGACCGGATGACCGCCAAGGTGGGTCTGCTCTCCGGCGGCCAGCGTCAGGCCCTGACCCTGCTGATGGCCACCCTGCAGAAGCCCAAGATCCTGCTGCTGGACGAGCACACCGCCGCCCTGGACCCCAAGACGGCCGCCAAGGTGCTGGCCCTGACCAAGAAGCTGATCACCGAGAACGGCCTGACCGCCATGATGGTCACCCACAACATGAAGGACGCCCTGTCCCTGGGCAACCGCACCATCATGATGGACGAGGGCAAGATCATCCTGGATATCGACGCCGAGACCAAGAAGCACATCGGCGTGGAGGATCTGCTGGGCATGTTCGAGAATGCCACCGGCTCCGCCCTGAACAACGACCGGATGCTGCTGGGCACCTGATCCCTCTCATCAAAAAAAGCGGGAAGCCTCACTGTGTGGGGCTTCCCGTTTTGCATGTCAGGTTTTATTCCGCCGCCTTGAGCTTTGCGAAGATCATCCTTCCGGCGGAGGTCTGCAGGGCCGAGGTGACCACCACGGTCTTCTCCTGCCCGATCAGGCTGCGGCCATTCTCCACCACGATCATGGTGCCGTCCTCCAGATAGCCCACGCCCTGGTTGGCCTCCCGGCCTTCCTTGGTGATGCGGATGACCAGCTCCTCGCCGGGCAGCAGCACCGGCTTCAGGGAGGCGGCCAGGTCGTTCACGTTCAGCACCGGCACCCCGGAAAGGGCGGCGGCCTTGCCCAGGGCCTGGTCACAGGTCACCAGGCTGCAGCGCTTTTCCCGGGCCAGGGCCAGCAGCCGCATGTCCGCGTCGCCCTGGGGATTCTCTTCCCTCTCCGGGAAGCGCAGGGAGACGTGGGGATCCGCCTTCAATTTGTCCAGGATCTCCAGACCGTGGCGGCCACGGGCCCTTTTGACGGGATCGGCGGATTCCGCCACCCGGTTCAGCTCTCCCAGGATGAAGTCCGGCACCAGCAGCTCGCCCTCCAGGAAGCCGGCCCTGGCCACCGCCAGGATCCTGCCGTCGATCAGGGCGGAGGTGTCCAGCAGCTTGATGGGCAGCCGCACCTTGGTGCCCTTTTTGCTGATGTGGCTCTTCCGGAAGGTGTGGGGCTTCCCGGAGCGCAGGCCGGAGATCCAGCTGAGGATGTCATCGCTGCGCTTCAGGCAGATGAACCAGCCCCGGAAGCCCAGGGCCACGAACAGCAGGGCGGAAAAGATGGTGGTGAACAGGCTGCTGCCCAGGAAGGCCACCACGGTGGTGCACAGGGCGGCAACGATCAGCCCCAGCACCATGCCGCTGACGGCGCAGATCAGCCTGCCGATGGGCATTTCGTCCGTGGCCCGCACAATGCGGCGGAAGAGGCGGGTCAGGCCGTTCAGGATGCTCTCCGAGAACAGCAGGAAGAGGATGCCGCCCACCAGGCACAGGCAGGCGTACACCAGCACCAGGCCCCAGAGGGGAACGCTGGCCATGGGCTGATAAAAGCGGAAAAGCTGCAGGCCCAGGGCGGAAACGGCGGCGCCCAGGCCCGCACCCAGCAGGGTGATCAGCACCTTCAACAGCCGCCGGACAAAGGGGGTTGCTTTCATAGGGTCACATAACTCCTGATGATAAAATACCTGCCAATTATAATCCCATTTGTGCAACAATGCAACAATGCAAAGATGGAAAATTCCCTCAGAAGATCACCGCCAGGGCCTGCATCACCGTGTCCACCCCCAGCAGGCGGACGCCCTCCGGCGCCTTCAGCCGCCGGGCGCTTTCCTTGGGCAGCAGGATGGTGGTGAAGCCCAGCCGGGCGCACTCGGCGATGCGCCGGTCGCACTGGGGGATGGCCCGCACCTCTCCGGCCAGGCCCACCTCACCCATCACGGCGATGTCCGGGCCGATGCTGCGGTCCTTCAGGGAGGAGGCCACCGCCATGCACAGGGCCAGATCCGCCGCGGGCTCGGAAAGCTCCAGGCCGCCGGCAACATTCACATACACATCCTGGTTGGAGGTGCGCAGGTTGCAGCGCTTTTCCAGCACCGCCAGCAGCAGGGCGACCCGGCCGGTATCCGCGCCGCCCACGGTCCTCCTGGGGGCGGAGAGGAAGCTGGTGGTGGCCAGGGCCTGCACATCGCACAGCAGGGGGCGGCTGCCCTCCAGCCCGCAGAAGACCACGGAACCGCTGGCATCCTTGGTGCGGTGGCTCAGCAGGGATTCGCTGGGGTTGGTGACCACCTGCATGCCCTCCTGGGTCATCTGGAAGACGCCCAGCTCGTTCACGGAGCCGTAGCGGTTCTTCACCGCCCGGAGCAGCCGGTATTCCTGCTGCCGGTCACCCTCGAAATACAGCACCACGTCCACCATGTGCTCCAGCATCCTGGGGCCGGCGATGGCGCCGTCCTTGGTGACATGGCCCACCACGAAGATGGCGCAGCCGCTTTCCTTGCACAGGCGCATCAGCAGGCTGGTGCATTCCCGGATCTGGCTGACGGAGCCTGGGGCGGAGGCCATTTCGGGCCGGTACATGGTCTGGATGGAGTCCACCACCGCCACATCCGGCTGCAGCTCGTTCATTCGCTCCTCGATGTTATCCAGGGCGTTTTCCGCCAGGACATACAGGTTGGGCACGTCGATGCCCAGCCGCCTGGCCCGGAGCTTGATCTGCTTGGCGGATTCCTCGCCGGAGATATACAGCACCCGCTTGCCGTCCCGGCAAAGATTGGCGCACACCTGCAGCAGCAGGGTGGATTTGCCGATGCCCGGGTCGCCGCCGATGAGCATGAAGCCGCCTTCCACGATGCCGCCGCCCAGCACCCGGTCCAGCTCGCTGATGCCGGTGGAGGTGCGCTCCATGATGTCCTCCGGCACGTCCTTCAGCAGCAGGGCGGGGGCTCCGGTGCCGGGGCGCTGGCGGGCCTCTTTTTTGGGCGCGGCCTTGGTGGCGGCGGGCATGGCCTCCTCGATGGTGTTCCAGGCGCCGCAGGCAGGGCAGCGGCCCACCCAGCGGGAGGTTTCATAGCCGCAGGAGGTGCAGGCGAAGAGGGATTTTTCTTTTGGCATGGTGTTCACCTCATCCAATGAGTTTTGAAGGATTTCGCCTCTGCGGAGGCGACCAGAGGGCTTTCCGATCGCCCTCTGGACTC
>R11__coassemble_1620_pt1 | contig 12346 bp, 12 predicted proteins | sample R11__metabat2_high_PE_049 | metagenome-assembled genome bin R11
GCCGGGGTCATGCCGATTATGTCCTCCAGGGTGGCATAGGGCGCGCCGGTGGCGGACAGCACCCGCTGGCCGGGCAGCAGCATCCCGAACAGGCACAGGGAGATGGCGTGGGTGCCGCTGGCGATCTGTGGCCGCACGATGGCCGCCTCCGTGTGGAACAGGTCCGCAAAGATCTTCTCCAGGGTATCCCGGCCCACATCGTCATAGCCATAGCCTGTGGTGGGGGCAAAATGGCGGTAGGCCACTTGATGCTCCCGGAAAACATCCAGCACCCGGCGGGTGCCCTTTTCCTCAATTGCCTCAATGCGGGCAAAAACGTCCTTCAGCCCGGCTTCCGCCCGGTTGATCCGCTCCTGAATCTCCTGCTCCGTCATGCTTCCTCTTCCTCCCGCAGCCACCTGAACGCCCTTTCCTCCGTATCCGGAGACATGGCGTCCAGCCACAGCACATCCTCCTCCCGGCGCATCCAGGTCAATTGACGCTTGGCATAATGCCGGGTATTTTTCTTCAGCTCCGTCACCGCCGCCTCCAGGGTGCATTCTCCCCGGAGCACCGGCAGCATCTCCTTGTAGCCGATGGCCTTCATGGCCTGGCAATCCGGGGGCACTCCCTGCTCCAGCAGGCGGCGTACCTCCTCCACCAGGCCCTGGGCCAGCATTTCATCCACCCGCTTCTCAATGCGGGCATACAGCAGCGCCCGGTCCATATCCAGACTGATCACCCGATAATCAAAGGGCGGCTCCTTCTCCTGGGCCGGCTGCTTTGAGAAGGGGATCCCCGTCAGCCGGAACACCTCCAGGGCCCGCATTACCCGGCGCACATCCCCCACCGGCAGCCTGGCCGCCGTGTCGGGATCCACCTGCTCCAATTGCCGGTGCAGCGCTTCCTTTCCGCCGGGGGTATCCGCCTGACGCTGCAGCTCCTCCCGAAGCGCCTCATCTCCGGAAACCACCCCCATGGCCATGGGATGCCGCAGGGCCCGCAGGTAAAACCCGGTGCCGCCCACGTACAGCACCCGCTTTCCCCGCTGCAGAATGTCCCGGGCGGCAGCCTCCGCCATTTCCTGATACCTGGCCACGCTGAAGCTTTCCCCGGGGTCCGCCACATCGATCATGTGGTGAGGGATGCCCTGCATTTCCTCCGGCGTGGGCTTGGCGGTGCCGATGTCCATGCCCCGGTACAGCTGCATGCTGTCCATGGCAATGATCTCGCAGTCAAGCCGCTTTGCCAGGCGCACGGACAGGGCCGTTTTCCCGCTGGCGGTGGGGCCGGTGAGAATGTAGCATACTGGTTTTTTCATCATCACTGTATCCTGTGGAAAAATTTCTCCAGCTCGGTGCGGCTCAGGGCCACCACCAGGGGCCGGCCATGGGGGCAGGTGGGCGTCACCTTCTGGTCCACCATGCGGCTCACCAGGTCCCGGATTTCCTCCTGGGACAGTACGTCTCCGCCCTTCACCGCCTTTTTGCAGGCGATCTGCAGGATGGCTGCCCGCCTCCGTTCCATGGTGACGATGCCCCGCTCGCTCTGTAGCTGGTCCAGCACCTCCCGGAGGAAGTCCTCCGCCTGGGGCTCGCCCAGGATCATGGGGATGGACCGCACGGACACCTCGTTTTCCCCGAAGGCCTCCACGCTGATGCCCAGGCGCTCCAGCATTTCCCTGTTTTCCTCCAGCAGGGTCTGCTCCCGGCGGGTCACCGTCATCAGGATGGGCACCAGCAGCTCCTGGCCCGCCTCGTGCTGATCCCAGGCCTTAGTCAGGCGGTCAAAGCGCAGCCGCTCGTGCACCGCGTGCTGGTCGATCATCAGCAGGTGATCCTCATATTCCACCAGGATGTAGGTATCAAACACCGTGCCGATGATCCTCAGGGGCTTGGGGGCCGGGGGCAGGAAGCTCTCCTGCTTCGGCTCCTCCACCGGCGTTTCCGGCTTTTTCTCAGGCTGATTTTGGGGCTGCTTTTCCGGCTGACTCTGCGGTTGATTTTTGGGCTGACCGGCCAGCGGATTTTTCTCCTCCGCCGGGATCACCGGGCCGGGAGCCGGCAGGGGCACCTGCAGGTAGGTGCGCACGGGATCCGGCTTTTCCTCCTGCAGCACGGGCCGCCGGGGAATCGGAGCCGCCTGGGGCACGGGAGCCGCCTGGGGGTGCGCCGGTCTCGGCGAAACCCGCACCGGGGCAGGCTGATGCTTCTCCTGCTCCTTGTCCTCCTGCAGCAGCAGGGGCACCGGCAGGGCGATGGCATCCCGCTCCGTCAGGGCGTCCCGGATGATTTCCTCCAGCGCCTGGGCGATCTGGTTTTCGTTCTGGAAGCGCACCTCCAGCTTGTTGGGGTGCACGTTCACATCCACCGCCTCGTAGGGCATGGTCAGGTGCAGCACGCAAACGGGATATTTGCCGATCATCACCCGCTCCTTGCAGCCAGCCTCCACGGCGGAGGCCAGAAGACCGGAACGCATGTACCGGCCGTTAATGAAGAAGGACTCATGGGCCCGGTTGCTTCTTCCCGCGTTGCCGATGCCCACATAACCCTTCACGGTCATCCCGGCGCCAAAGCCATCCACCGGCCGCATGGTGCGGGTCATTTCCGCCCCGTAAATGCTGAATACGGCAGACTCCAGCCTGCCGTCTCCCGGAGAGTGATACATGGTTTTTCCCTGGCTGATGTAGCGGAAGGACACATCCGGCCGGGACAGGATCAGCCGCATCATCAGGTCGCTGACCAGGCCCGCCTCCGTGGTGGGCTTCCGCAGGAACTTCAGCCGCACCGGGGTGTTGAAGAACAGATCCTTCACCACAAAGGTGGTTCCCTGGGTACAGGCCGTCTCCTTGATTTCGGTGATGGTGCCGCCGTCATTCTGCACCCGAAGGCCGGTTTCGTCCGCGGCCGTCCGGGTGGTGCAGGTCACGTGAGCCACAGCGGCGATGGAGGCCAGGGCCTCGCCCCGGAAGCCCAGGGTGCCGATGGCGTTCAGGTCGCTGGAGGAGGTGATCTTGCTGGTGGCGTGGCGCTCAAAGGCCATGCGGATGTCCCCGGCGGGGATGCCGCAGCCATTGTCCGTCACCCGGAAATAGCTGATGCCGCCATCCCGGATCTCCACCGTCACCGCGGTAGCACCGGCATCCAGGCTGTTTTCCACCAGCTCCTTGATGGCGGCAGCGGGGCGCTCCACCACCTCACCGGCGGCGATTTTCCCGATGACCTCATCACTGAGCAGCCTGATCTGAGGCATGCTGTCCTCCTCCTCTCAAAAATAATTGTTTTGGAAAAAGTTTCTCCCGAAGACAAAATCTCTGTCAATTCTTTTTCCCGGTTCCCCGGACGCACTCCTCCGCCGCCCGGATCACCAGCTCTTTCCCCTGAATGTTTTCCAGCCAGTCCCGGGGCAGCTGATCCTCCCGCAAGGAGGCACCCAGCAGGTTCCCGGCGATCGCCCCCACGCTGTCGCTGTCTCCGCTGTGATTCACCGCCATGCGCAGGCAGCCCTTCACATCCTCCGGATACCGGAGGGCGCAGCACACGGCGATGGCCACCGCCTCTTCGCCGACCCAACCGGCTCCCAGGGCGTCCACCGCCTCATCGTCCGGAATGGCCATGTAGGCAGTGCGCTGGGCCATATCCAGGATGGCCGCCATCAGGGAAGCATCCTGGTGCTCCGGCCACAGCTTGGGCAATAGCTCCGTGATCCGGTCCACCGCCTGCAGCACCGAGGCACCGCTGATGCACATCTGGATCATTCCCGCCTGAGCCGCGGCGGAAAGCCAGCCCAGGGGATGTCCATGGGTCATGGCGGCCAGCTCGGCGCCCAGGCGCATGGCCTCGGTGACGCTGTCCGCGATCAGCCCGGCCGGGGCAATGCGCATGGCACCGCCGCAGCCCTTGGAATTGTTCACAGGGAACACCACCGTTCCCTGTACGCCGCCCCGAATGGCGGTCAGGCAGGTATTTCCCGGAGCCTGGCGGCGGTGCATGCCCGCCTCCTGATAGAGCCAGGTCCTGTGCCGGCCGATGGAGGTGCCGCTTCCGTCGAACTGGGTGTCGTACCAGTCCTCCAGGGCACCCCATACATCCCCCTATCCCAGTCCCTCGGCGGTAAACAGGGTCATCTGGGTGTCATCGGTAAACTCGGTCGGAGTCGCCAGCTCCGTCTTTCCCTCCGTGCCATAATGCTCCAGGATCTGTTTGCGGCTCTGGAACTCGATATCTGCCCCCAGGCAGTCGCCCATGGCTCCGCAAAGAAGGCAGGTCCTTGCCTTTTCCACACTGGCTCTCATTGGTTGATTCTTCCTTTCACGTCAGGCTTCCAGCTCCTCGAACCTTCTGCACCAGGTGTATTTGCTGATGGCCGTCTGCACCAGGTTCGGGCAGTAGGTGCACAGGATGTCCCGGATATAGGGGGGCAGCACCTGGTTGTATTTCACCTACAGGATGATCTCGTTGTTGTCAAAGGGAGGCACCGTGGGCACGTTGGGGTTGAACAGGTCGTGGCTGTACATGCCGGACCGCAGCTGCTTGTCGAAGGTGATGCGCACCTCCTCCGCCGGGTGCAGGTAGGCCTCACGCACATAGTCCACGATCACCGCGGGGCGCAGCAGATTGATGGTCATTTCCCGGTAGACATCGTTGAGCAGGCCGCTGCGGGTGGTCTCCAGCCCGGTGGGATCTCCCGCCATCAGCTGCTCGCACAGGCTCCTCGGGATGGAAATGGACCGCTTGGAGATCAGGCTGCCCACCTTGGTCTTGCACTCCAGCTTGATGATCCGGTCGCTGAAGTTGTAGATGCGGATGCGGTACTTGTCCCGGTCCTTGGTGCCGTTCAGCTTGTCGAACAGGGCGTGGTTCCACACATCGTCAAAATACAGGGAGCGAATGTGATACTCATTGAATTCGTCCCCGTTGGGATCCCGGTGCAGCACCTGGTCCAGCACACCGGACAGCACAATGTACTGCATCTCATTGATAAAGAACTTCAGCTCATGCCGCAGGGGCAGGGTGTTGCCCATGATCAGGCACCCGCTTCCGTCTGGCAGGCCACCAGGGTGGCGTCCTTCACGCCCACGATGTTCAGCATAGCCGCCACAATGTCCTGCTTGTCGCTGAGGCGCACCTCCACGGTCATTTCGCTGCCGCCCCGGGTCACGGTCTTGCTGCGCAGACGATGGGCCTTCACCAGGCGGTGGATCTGCTGGTTGATCTCGTACTCCGCCGCGTCGTCATAGTGCACCACCAGCAGGTAGGCATTGGGGTTGCGCAGCTTCACGTAGGTCATCAGGAACAGGATGATGGAAATGCCCAGCACCACCACCAGGGCAATGAGGTACAGCCCCGCGCCCAGCAGGATGCCCATGGTCAGGGACCAGAACATGTAGGCGGTGTCCATGGGGTCCTTCACGGCGGTCCGGAAGCGGACGATGGACAGGGCGCCCACCATGCCCATGGACAGGGCGATGTCGCTCTTGATGCACATAACCACAGGGGTGGTGATCAGGGTGAGCATCACCAGGGTCATGGCAAAGGTGGGGCTGTACAGCACGCCCCGGTAGCACTTCTTGTACACGAAGGCGATGATCAGGCCCACCAGGGCGCCCATGGCCAGGGCCACCACCACGTTCAGAGGCGTCAGGTTGGCAAACTGCTCGGAGAAATAGGCGGACAGGCTGGAGTCCCCGGAAATCAGGGACTTGGCGGAAACGGAAGTATTCATGGCAGCTCCTCCTTTTTTCGTGTCACTTGAAATCGCTTAAACCGCGTCGTCCGGCATCTCCGGCCTCTCGCCGAAGTATTCCAGCATCTCCGCGTCAGACAGGTTAAAGGCATCCTGGATGTAGCCCCACAGCAGGTTGGGCCGCTTCTTGATCACGTTCCGCAGCCGGTTCACCCGCTGGTTCCAGTACCGGAGGGCACCGTCCGCCGTGGTGGGCAGCTCGGCAATGATGGCCGTGTCGTTTTCCTCGCCCCACCGGGCAAAGTGCATGCTCATCTCCGGCTCGATCAGCTCCACCAGCGGCTATAGCACCTCCAGCATCTTTTCCGTGGTGAAGTACTGGAAGATGTCTCCCAGCTTCCGCAGGAACAGGTCCTTGTATTCCGGCACGGTGAGCAGCTTCAGGAAGATGGTGTTGTCGATCTTCTGCTGGCCCATGCCGCTGGACTTGGTGTAGCTGGACGGGCTGTCAAACTTGGAATTGAACAGGCCGTAATCCAGGTCGTAGATGATCCATTTCCACTTGCTGCCCTCGGTCTTCAGGCGGTAATACCGGATGTTGCCGGGGTCAGAGTTGCCGAAGAACATCTCCAGGGCAATGTATTCCAGGTAGTTGTCCACATCCACATTGTCCAGGATGTACTGCAGGTCCTCCGGGTTGTTGGCGGGGTCGCCCTTCTTGATCTTTTCCAGCATGGCCTTGTAGCCCTTGTTGGTGCCGAACTTGGTCTTGCTGTTGGCCTCCACGATGTCCATCTGGTCGGCCTCATCCAGGCTCAGGCCCTCGTGCTGGGCCACAAAGTACCGGTCCACCCGCTCCCGCATGTTGTAGTGGCCCCAGTAGACGCCGTTGATGTAAACCACCACCGGCTGCCAGGCCTGGTGAATCACGGTGGTGCCGTAGTCATCCATCAGCCGGGACTGGAAGCCGTCCTGCAGCCGGGTCCACACGCAGTCGTTGCCGGAGTTCCGCAGCACGAAGCCCTTGTATTCCGTGTAGGGCCGGTCGTCAAACAGGGCCGCGTTGAAGGTCTTGGCCCCATACAGGGATTTGGCCCTGACCTTCAGGGATTTCTGGGGCATATCCAGGGAGTAGGCGCCGGACAGCTCGATCTGCAGGCCCTGGTCCAGCACCTGGGTGCCGTCCGTCTTGTAATACTCGATGTGGGCCGGACGGGCAATCTTGCCAAACTCCCGGTAAATGGTGTTCTTGAAGGGAATGCCGCCGGACTTGTCCACATTGTCGCCCACGGTGAACAGGCCGTCCACCGGGCTGTAAAGCTCATCCGGGTCGCACACCAGGGAGATCACCGGCAGGGTGTGATACACATTGATGAAGTAGGTGGCGGTCACCGTGTCGCTGGCCTGCAGGCCCTCTGTGGAGAAGGCCCGGGCCCTGAGCACCGCCGTGCGGGTGAATTCCAGCACCTCGCCGTTGTAGGGCGTGGAGCTGCTGGTGGGAATGGAGCCGTCCAGGGTGTAATACACCTGGGTGTTCTCCGGCACAATGATGCCGGCGTACACCGTGTCATAGTACAGGCCGCCCTCCACCGTCAGCTGGGGCGTCTCCGCGTAGCCCACGAAGCCGTCGGAGGTGTTGGCCTGGCCGGGTGTGGGTGTGTCATAATAAAAAAAGCCCGCCAGCCCGCTGGTCCTTCCGTAGGACACATTGGTTGGAACAAGCGGCATTGTGATCTTGTCCAGTACCTTGCCCGTGGAGTCCGAAAAGCAGATGGTCTCGCCGCCGGTCCGCTTCACCTTGAAGGAGGTGTGGGCGATGCCGTCCTCCACCTTGTCCAGCCCATCGCACAGGACCACCAGATACTGCCCGGGGAGGATGACAGTCCCGCTGGGGAACTGCCATTTCCTGGCCCGGTCAATATTGTCCGTCAGGGCGTATCCGGACAGGTCCACGGACTGGCTGCCGGAATTCCACAGCTCGATCCAGTCCGTGTTGCCCTGGCCCTCATAGGTATCCACCGAGTCGTTGGAGGCCATGACCTCGGTGATGTACACGTTGGTGGCGTTGGCCATGCGCAGGTTATAATCCATCTGGTTCGCGCTGGCGTCGCTGTTGGCCATGCCGGGGGTGGCGGTGGTGAACACCTGGAAGCTGCCGGCGTCATTGCGGCCCCAGCTGCAGTCCGTGGCCAGGTTGTCGATCTCCACCCGGTCCACCAGGCGGCCCTTGCTGTCCGAAAGCACCACCGTATCATGCTCCGCGGAAAGGCGGAAGTTGGTGTGAGGCACAGCGGAGGCGTCGTCGTTCCGGTCCTTGCCGGAGCAGAACACCAGGTAGTAGCCCCCCGCGGGAATGGTGGCGCCCTTGGGGAAGTGCCATTTCAGGGGCTTGTTCTCCTTGTCGGAGAGGGCGTAGTTATCCAGGGAGATGGCCTGGGAAGAGGTGTTGTGCAGCTCGATCCAGTCGCTCAGGTCGCCGTCCTCGTCCGGGAGCAGGCTGGTCTTGGCGCTGGCCATCACTTCGTTGATGATCAGGTCACCGTCCATTACCTGGGTGGAGGACCGGTAGGCCTGGAAGCCCTCCTCCGTGTTTTCGTATTCCGGGCTGTAGGAGCTGGTCTCCGTCCAGGTGCCGTCCTCCTGCAGGGCGTAGCTGACGTCGCTGCCCATGATGGGGTAGGTCACCGAGGAGATCAGGTAAGCGCCGGGATCATAGAGATACACGGTCTCGCCCATGGAGGAAAGCTTCAGCTTGGCATGCAGGGCGCTGTCGGCCTCCGCGGCGTTGGTGCCGTCGCAGTAGACCAGCAGGCGGCCGCCCGCGGGCAGGGTCATTTTCGGGAAGAGGAACTTGATGGAGTCGCCGTTGTCAGACAGGCCTACGTTCTCCATGTCCACCTCGTGGCCGGTGTTGTTCCAGATCTCCACCCAGTCCGGGAAGGAGCCGTTTTCATCCGGCACGGCGGTTTTGTTGGAGCACATGACCTCGCTGATGACCAGGCCCGTGTAGTAGCTGTCCGGCTGGGAAGCGTCGCTCTCCACCAGGCCGTCCTGGGTACCCACCGAGTAGTAGGCCCGGGACACGGGGCTCTTGGGGCTGACGATCACCATCACGGCCACGATCACCACAAAGACGATCAGGGCGGCCAGCAGGCCCTTCCGGGGCTTTTTCTTTTCCCTGGGAGGAGCTGCCTGACCCACAGGCCGACGGTTTTCCGGCCGATTATTGGGCCGGGGCGTCTGGGCCGGCTGGGTGGGAGGCTGTGTCTGCCGGGCAGTCGGCCGGTTGCCGGCAAAGCTGGTTTCGGGAGTATAGGCTTCCGGAGAGCTGGTCCTTGGACCTTCGGTTCCCCGGGTTCGGCGGCGCGGCGGCTGTTCCATAGACACGCTCCTTTCTGCTGCGCGGGAAATGACGGTTTATTCTATCACAAACCGGGAAGAATGGCAAGGGTAACAGGGCGGCTTACTTCTGGCTTACTTCTTCTTGCGCTCCGCGTCGCAATAGTAGCACCGGTAGGCTCCGGTTTCCCGGTGCAGACAGAAGATCTGGTCCAGGTCCGGCTCCGCGGAGGTGATGCACCGGGGATTCTTGCAGCGGATCACGTTCACCAGGCGGTCCGGCAAGGACAGGTGCTTCTTCTCCACGATCACGCCGCCCTTGATCACATTCACCGTGATACCGGGATCGATGAAGCCCAGCACATCCAGGTCAATATCGATGTCATCGTCGATTTTGATGATGTCCTTGCGGCCCATGGCGTTGCTTTTCACATTTTTGATGATGGCCACGGAGCAGTCCAGCTCATCCAGGTGCAGATACTTGTAGATGTCCATGCAGCGGCCGGCCTTGATGTGGTCCAGCACGATGCCCTGGTTGATGGAATCAATGTTCATTTCCCGGCCTCCTCCAGCAGCGTCTTGATCAGGGCCATGCGCACGAAGCGGCCGTTCCTGACCTGGGTGAAATACACAGCCCGGGGATCGACATCCACCCGGGTGGAGATCTCGTTCACCCGGGGCAGCGGATGCATGATGCGCAGATCCGCCCTGGCGGTCTTCAGCTTTTCCGGATCCAGGATGTAGGTGTCCTTCAGCCGGACATAATCCGCCTCATTGAAGAAGCGCTCTCGCTGCACCCGGGTCATGTACAGGATGTCCAGCTCCGGCATGACCTCCTCCATGGTCTCCACCTCGGTGTAGGGGATGTTCCTCAGCCGCAGGCTCTCCAGGATGTAGGCAGGCACCCGAAGCTCCGGCGGGGAAATCAGCACGAAGCGCACCCCGGGATACCGGCTCATGGCCTCGATGAGGGAATGCACCGTGCGGCCGAATTTCAGGTCGCCGCACAGGCCCACGGTCATGTCTCCCAGCCGTCCCTTTTCCCGCCGGATGGTCATCAGGTCCGTCAGGGTCTGGGTGGGATGATTGTGACCGCCGTCACCGGCGTTGATGATGGGCACCCGGCTGCGGAAGGTGGCCGCCATGGGAGCGCCCTCCTTGGGATGGCGCATGGCAATGATGTCGCTGTAGCAGCTGACGGTGGAAATGGTGTCCGACAGGGTCTCGCCTTTGGCGGTGGAAGAGGAATCCGCGCTGGAGAAGCCCAGCACGCTGCCGCCCAGGCTCAGCATGGCGCTTTCAAAGGAAAGCCGGGTCCGGGTGCTGGGCTCGAAGAACAGGGTGGCCAGGATCTGGCCCCGGCAGGTATCCCGGAAATCCCTTGGCGAGGTGATCATCTCATCCGCCAGGTCCAGAAGGTTCTGAATTTCCTCCACGGAAAAATCGGTAATGTTGATCAGGTTCCGCAAAGCCGTCTTCCTCCTTACTGTCCGCTTACTTGGCCGTCAGGAATTCCAGCACCGTTTTCACGTAGTCCGGGAAAACGGTGTCCTCGGAATAATAGATCTCATGCTTCGCCTCGGGGAACTCCGCCTTCCGCCCCAGGGGCACCCTGGCAATGAACCGGTCCTGGGCCGGCAGCAGCACCACGTTGTCCTTCCCGGCCTGGCACAGCAGCACCCGCGCCCGGATCTTGCCGGCCCCCGCCAGCAGGCTGAAGCGCTGCACCGCCGCCTGGTTTATCCAGCGGTAGGTGGGTGAATTGTTCTGCAGGTAGTCCGTCTCCGCCCGGCGCTCCTTATACAGGGAGAAGCGGGCCTCGCTGGTGTCGCAGCTGGTTTCCAGGGTCTCAGAGGCGGTGTCGAAGGGCTTGCCCACGAAGGCCATCTCCTTGCCCTTGCCGATGGCGCAGAAGAAGCCGGCCATCTGGCTGCCCACCCACAGGGGATAGGGAGCGGCGGAGGGAGCGATCATGGGAGAGGACAGCACCGCCCGGCTGAACACATCCGGATGGCGGATCAGGTAGTGTCCCGCCACAGCACCGCCCATGGAGTGGGCGAAAAGATACAGGGGCTTCCCCTGGCTCCTGGGCAGGACGCACTTCTCCACAAGGGTGTGCAGATCCTCCACATAGTCCTCGAAGTGATCCACATGGGTCACGGAAAGGTCCTCCACCAGCCGCAGGGACTGGCCGTGGCCCCGGTGGTCATAGCTGAACACCTGGAAGCCCGCCTGCAGGAAGTACCACACCATCTCCCGCAGCTTTTCCGCCGACTCGGTGTAGCCGTGCAGCACCACGATGCTTCCCCGGAAATCCTCCCGGGGATAATTCTCGGCATGGAGAATGCCGCCCTGCACCGGGACCGCTTCCTCGACCCGCATCTCCGCCAGGGCCGGCAGGATCTCCTCCTTCATGGCCCTGCGATAATCCTCCTCCGGGATCAGCCGGATCTGCTGTCCGGCGATCTCAAGTACCCGCGCGTTCTCTTCCATGGCCGTCACCTCAAAAGCAGTGTTGTTTTCTCCCGGCTATTGTACCATACCTGCAGCCTGTCTGTCAAAGGCTGCCTTTTCTCGCAAAAACTCCGCCAAGCCTTGCGGGCCGGGCGGAGTGTCGGTTCAGAATGTCTTAGCCGCGACGAGCACTGAAGCACTCGCTGCAGTAAACGGGACGGTCTCCCCGGGGAACGAAGGGGACCATGGTGGTCTTGCCGCACTGGGCGCAAACGGCCTCGTGCATCTCACGGGTGCCGGAAGCGGTGCCGCGGGCAGCCTTCCGGGCGTCACGGCAGGCCTTGCAGCGGGTGGGCTCATTCTGGAAGCCCTTCTCGGCGTAGAATTCCTGCTCGCCGGCGGTGAAAACGAATTCAGCGCCGCAGTCCTTGCAAACGAGAGTCTTATCCTGATACATGGGTGGGAACCTCCTAAAAAGGAATAAGAATTCGGTGCTCCTGCGGCTGACCTGGTCTTTGACCCCACACTCGCCGTCTGGAAGGTTGCTCTGCGAATGATCGCCCTCACGCGCTTCTCTCGGGATCGAGTCCCGGACGGACTTACTTCTAAACCGCACCATGCTCCCCGGCGCTTTGGCCGGATTACGTGGACCGCTTTGCCTGCGACTGGCCTCGGCTTTCAACCACAGACCCGAAGGAGTTCACCGGCGTTATTATAACGACAAAAGCCCAAAACTGCAAGCATTTCTTTTGAAAAAAGGGTTTCAAGGCCAAAGGCTGCTTTGATTTTCCGTTTCGGAACGATCCGCGGATATTCGACGCATCAGTCGGATATCCTTTTGGACCAAATCGCTACGCGAAGCCAGCTGTCCCGGCCACCCACGACAAAA
>R11__coassemble_1681_pt1 | contig 12044 bp, 13 predicted proteins | sample R11__metabat2_high_PE_049 | metagenome-assembled genome bin R11
CCACAGGAGCTTCCTCCTCGGCAGGGGCCTCTTCCTCGGCGGGGGCCTCTTCCTCCACAGGAGCTTCCTCCTCGGCAGGGGCCTCTTCCTCGGCGGGAGCCTCTTCCTCAGCAGGGGCTTCTTCCTCGGCAGGAGTCTCTTCCTCGGCAGGCGCTTCCTCAGCAGGCGCCTCTTCCTCAGCAGGAGCTTCCTCAGCAGGCGCCTCTTCCTCGGCAGGCTTTTCCTCTCCGGTCTTTACGCCGGCCAGGTGCTCCGTGCGGATGACGTTCAGCTCCTCATCCACCTTGGCCAGCTCCTGCAGCAGGCTCTCCAGAGATTCCGGGAAGTGTTCCTCGCCCTTCTGCCAGATCTCATAGGCCCGGGCGCCGAAATCAGAAAGAATCTCCTGACGGCGGTTCACCAGCTTCATTTCGTTCACCTTGAAGCGGGTGTTGTTGGCGATGTTGGTGGCGGTGTTGCCAATGGCCTCCATGCCCTTCATCCAGGTATTTTTAAATCCCTTGCCGATATCTGCCATAATCTTGATTCTCCTTTCAGGGGTTTGCGCTTTTCCGGGGTTTACGTTCTTCATTCGACATACCCCGGATGATTCCTGCTGCCCCAGGTGAAAATGCCGTGACAGCTTCCTGAACTTTTTACACCGCGGGCAGGGTCTCCGGCTCCTCGTCGGGTTCCTCATCCGGCTTTTCCGGCAGGGGCGGCAGCTCCTCCAGGGAGGAAATCCCGAAGTGGCTCAGGAACTTGTCCGTGGTGCCGTACAGAATGGGCCGGCCCACCGTTTCCTTTCGGCCCACCTCCTGGATCAGCCCCTTGTTCATCAGGGACTGGTTGGAGTAGTAGCATTTCACGCCCCGGACCTGCTCCACCTCCGCCCGGGTCACCGGCTGCCGGTAGGCCACCACGGCCAGGGTCTCCATGGCCGCCTGGGACAGGGACTGCTTCTGCACCGGCTGCAGCATGTGCACCACGTCCTCCGCGTACAGCGGCCGGGTAGCCAGCTGCACCTGATTGCCGAAGCGGCGCAGCAGGAAGCCCCTCTGCCCGAAGTCGTATTCATCCCGCAGGGTATCCAGGGCCTTGTCCAGCTCCAGCCTGGTCAGCTTCAGGGCCTTGGCCAGATCGTCCGCGTCCACCGGCTCCCCTGCCACATACAGGATGGCCTCGATCTTGCCCGACAGGTTGCCCTCCAGGATCTCTTCTTCCTCCTGGGTCACTGGGCTGCCTTTTTCCGCTTCTTCCACGGCTTTTCCTCCTCTTCCTCCGGTCCCTCCGGGCGGCGGCCCGGCAGAAGCAGGATGTCTCCGTAGACGCCCTCCTGCTCCGCATGCATTTCTCCCACCTTCAGCAGTTCCAGCAGCGCCATGAACAGGGTGACCACCTCTTCCCGGGTGGGTGCCTCGCTGAAGGCCTCCTCAAAGCGCATCCGGCCCTTCCGCTTCAGCCTGTCCCGCAGGGTCAGCATGCAGTCCTGCACGGTGTGCTCATCCCGGTAGACGCCCCGGGGCGCGTAGTGGTTTTCCTCCGGATCCACGGTGTCCGGCTTCCGGGCCCAGATCCGCAGGAAAGCGTCGGTCAGTCCCTGCAGGGTCATGCCGGTCAGCTCCACCTCCTGGGGCGGCAGGGGATATTCCTCAGGCAGCTTGGTGAACAGATCCTTGGCCGCCTTCTCAAAGCGGCGCATTTCCACCGCGCCTTCCTTGTAGCGGCGGTATTCCTCCAGGCGGCGGATCAGGGCCTGCTCCGGATCCTCCTCATCCTCCGCCAGGGCCGGAGGCTTGGGCAGCAGGGCCCGGCTCTTGATCTCCAGCAGGGTGGCCGCCATCACCAGAAAGTCGGTGGCGTCATCCATGTCCAGGTCCTCGGCATTGCGCACCGTTTCAATATACTGGTCCGTGATCTCGCTGACAAAAATGTCCCGGATCTCCACCTGCGCCTTGGTGATCAGGTGCAGCAGCAGGTCCAGCGGGCCGTCAAAATCCTTCAGCCGGAAGCTCATGGCCATAGGCTGGCACTTCCTTTCCGATTATCCTTGCTTCTTCCACCCGTTTTTCCGGGTGATGGCGTGGGCCGGGCACATTTCCTGGCAGCAGTAGCACCGGATGCACTTTTTGTAGTCATACCGGGCCTTCTGGCCATGGCCGGAATGCACCGCCTTCTCCGCCACCGGGCAAGCCTCCTGGCAGATGCCGCAGGCAATGCACCGGCTCCGGTCCACCACCGGCTTCTCCTGCAGGAAGGGCAGGCAGGGCAGGAACTTCCCCAGCAGGCTGCTCTTCATCTGCCCCCGGTTTACCTGAAAATCCGGCTTGCCCCAGCGGGCGGCCGCCTCCTCAGGGGTCAGCGTTCCTTCCGGGGTCACCACCCGGATCTCCTCCGTCTTCATGGTGCCCAGGCCCGCCTTCTGAGCCGCCACACAGGTGGGCACCAGCTCCGGCTTCAGGTTCACCAGCAGGGAAAACACCGTATCCAGGGCCACCGGATCGCCGGAAAACAGCAGCACATTCATGCTCACCGGTGTTCCCGCGTTGGGGCCGTTGCCCTCCATGGCCACGATGCCGTCCATGATGTGCAGTCGGGGCTTCACCGTCCGGTGGATATCGCACATCAGCTCCGCGAAGGCCTCGCTGGAGGGATGGCTGGCATGGCCCAGCGCCTTGTTGGCGGAAAAGACGCAGCCGTACAGGTTCTTCACCGCGCCGGTGATCCGCTCCAGGGCGTGGGTCTTCATCTTGCACACGTTCACCAGGGCGTCTGCCTCCAGGATCCCGTTGCACAGCACCAGGCCCGTGCCGCCCTCCCGGGTTCCGTGCTGGAAATCCCCCATGGGTACGCCCAGCCGCTCCGCCTCCTGCCAGATGCCGCAGGCCCTTGCCGCCTTCTCCGGCGTGGTGGAAGGGTTGCCTGGGCTGTCTCCCCAGGTCAGGCGATTGAAGCCCGCACCCTGCAGCGCCTTCACCACGGCGGCGAACACCGCCGGGTGGGTGGTCACCGCCTTCTGGGCCGGGGCCGCCCCCAGCAGGTTGGGCTTCACCACGATTTTTTCATCCTGCTTCAGGAATTGCTCCGGACCGCCCAGCAGGGAAATGCCCCGGGCCACCGCCTCATCCACCAGGGGCTGATCGTAGGATTCAACAGGAACCAGGGCAACCGTCGTCATGGCTTTCCTCCTCCGCGGGCTTGCTGAAAACGCAGCCGCAGTAATTCTGCCGGTACAGATGGTGCTCCCGGCTCAGCACGATGGACCGCTGATAGCCGCCCCGCTTCTTGAAGTCCGAGGGCAGCCAGCGGACGCCGTATTCCGCCGCCATCTCCCGGCCGACGGTATTCAGCATGTCCGCGTTTTTCAGCGGGCTGATGGTCAGGGTGGTGGTGAAGCAGTCATAGCCGCCCTCCCGGCAGACCCGAGCGGATTCTCCCAGCCGCAGCCGGAAGCACCGCTCGCAGCGCCTGCCGCCCTCCGGCTCCTTTTCCAGCCCCCTGACCAGAGCATAGTACCGCTCCGGCTCGTAGGCGCCCTCCAGGTAGTGGATCGGGTGCTTGGGGGTGATCTCCCGCAAAAACCGCTGCTCCTCGTCCGCCCGGAAACGGAATTCCTTCTCCGGGCTGATGTTGGGGTTGTAGTAATACACCGTGATTTCAAAATATTCCGACAGGTATTCCAGGCAGTAGCTGGAGCAGGGGGCGCAGCACACATGCAGCAGCAGCCTGGGCACCCGTCCGTCCAGCCGGGCCAGCTCCCTGTCCAGCTCCAGCTGATAATTCGGCTTGTTCATGTCTTTCCTCACACGCCCGCAATGTCAAAGGCCGTCAGCAGGTTGCCCATCATGGTGCACAGCACCGCCAGCTCCAGCACAAAGGCCAGGGTGTCACCGAAGTGCCGGCTGTCGTTGCGAATGCGGTTCATGGACAGGCCCATCAGCAGCAGGGCCAGGGCCGGCAGGAAATAACGGGTCTGCACCCCATCGATGCGGCTGACCCCCACCGGGGTAAAGGCCAGATACAGGCTGAAAATGGTCAGGGTGGCCATCAGCCCGAACAGGCCGATGAACAGCGCCCGCAAGCCCCGGCGCTCCCTGTCCGCGGGCATCACCGGCTTGTCGTTCGTGATCACCGCTCCGGCCAGGCAGCCCACCTCCAGGATGCTGGCCAGGATGCTGTGGAAGGCATTCGCGTGCAGCCCGGTGAGATGCTGCGGCAGGGAGTCCAGCACGTAGCGCAGGTACAGCCACACCATCTGGGGCACATGGGTCACCATGTACTGCAGCTGGCCGAAGAAATCGGTGGCGCCGTTCCGCTCCTCCACATAGGGGAAGCGGCGCAGCAGCAGGATCTGGGCCACCGCCAGCAGGGCAATCATCCCGAACAGCAGCAGCATCAGCCGCTTTCTCCGCCCCTTTCCTTCAAAAGAGGCCTTGGGGATGATCAGGGCCAGCAGGGCCACCGGCGCGTAGCCCAGGTATTTCCCGGAGCAGAAGAACAGGGCGCTCACCAGCAGCCAGATCAGGTTGCCCCGGTTGATTTTTTCATCCGCAAACCGGCAGCTCACGCAAATGCTGATGAACAGCATGGCGGTGGAGATCAGGATGGGATCCGGAGACACCATGCCTCCCAGCCGCAGGCAGATGGGCAGGCAGGCCACCGTGAACAGGATGCCCCGCCAGCACTTCGCCTTCCGCAGGGCCAGATAGCAGAAGAAGGTGTAGAAGGCCCAGCAGGCGATGCGGCCGCCGTAGGCCATGCCAGCCTCCCCCAGGCCCAGCAGCCTGGCGATCAGGATCCCCAGGGCCGGCACGATGTATCCCACCGGGATCACGTTGGCCACATGGGAGCAAGCCACGAAGCTGCTTTCGGTGGTGGCCGGCACAGAGAAGGACGCCGCCAGGTTCTTGATGGTGGGGTCCACCCGAGTCACCGCCACATCCAGGCCGATGACCCCGTCCTGCACCCGCTCGAAAGGATGTCCCTGGCTCATGGCCGCCGCCTTCAGGTAGTGGATCCACTCGTCAAACTCCCCCGGGAAGGTGGAGTTGATGAAAATCAGCAGGAAGCTGAGCCCGGCAAACATCAGGAAGGTTTTGGGGGTGGTTCCGTCGGCAAAGAAGGCCAGCAGGAAGGAGGCCAGCAGCAGCGCGCCCCACCACAGCCTGTAGTCCCGCAGGGCCCGGTCGCTCTTCGTCAGTGTCTTCAGGTGGATGGGCCGGGTTCCGTCCTCCAGGGCCAGCCCCAGCAGGATGCCGATGCTGCCCTCCGTGTCCCGGGCCGTCAGCCGCAGGGTCAAATCCTTTCCGGCGGTATTTGCCTGGGTGGGAAAATACAGAACCACCGTTTCGTCATTGAACCAGGAGGAGCAGTCCGCCTCCACCGAGGCGATCACCGTGCCGTCCTCCGCCAGCTCCGCCAGCAGGCTGCCCCGGGCGTCCGTATCCAGCTGCAGCCGCAGGGCTACGCCGCAAAGATCGTCCGCCACAGCGGTGAAGGGCTGCTCAAAGGCCTCGCCATCCACCAGCACCTGGGCGTCCCGGTCATCGCCCCGGGCGTAAATGATGTCCTGCAGGCTGCCCGCCAATTGCAGCTTGTCGCTGCTGAAGGGGTTCACCAGCACCCGCACAACCAGCCAAAAGATCAGCAGGGCCGCCAGATACGGCGCCCGTTTTTTCAGTCGCACAGTCATAGCGGCCCTCCCTGTTATTCCTCGTTTTTCATGAATTCGGCGTAGGCATCGCACACGGTCTGGGTGTCCCCATCCATGCGCACGGTGCCGTGGTCCAGCCAGATCACCTTGGAGCACATGCTGCGGATCTGCTCCAGGTTGTGGGAGACCATCAGCACGGTGCAGCCGCTGTGCATCAGCTCCATCATCCGCTTGTAGCTCTTCCGCTGGAAATTTTCGTCACCCACGGAAAGGATCTCGTCCACGATCAGGATGTCCGGCTCCACAATGGTGGCGATGGAGAAGGCCAGCCGGGTCATCATGCCGGAGGAGTAGGTCTTGATGGGCTGGTGGATGAAGTTCCCCAGCTCGGAAAAATCCAGAATGTCCTGGTACCGATCCTTCAGGCTTTTTTCGTCAAAGCCCAGGATGGCGCCGTTCAGGAAGATGTTTTCGTGGCCGGTCAGCTCGAAGTCGAAGCCGCTGCCCAATTCCAGCATGGGGGCAATGCGGCCCTCCGTGGTGCACACGCCGGAGGCCGGCTTGTAGATGCCGGAGATCACCTTCAGCACCGTGCTCTTGCCGGAGCCGTTCCGCCCGATGATGCCCACCACGGCGCCCTTGGGAATGTCAAAGCTGACGTTCTTCAGGGCAAAGAAATCCTCGGACTTCAGATCCCGCTTCAGGAAGCGCACCACCCATTCCTTCAGGCTGGTGGGCCGGTTCAGGTTCATGCGGAAGCGCATGGACACGGAATCCAGATGAATGATAGGGTCCATCGGCAGCCTCCTTTACAGATACAGGGCGAATTTATCCTGGCTCTTCCGGAAGACCCAGATGCCCAGCAGCAGGGGCAGCAGGCTGGCCAGGGTGCAATACAGATAGGTGATGGGTGAGGGCGAAACCCCGCCAATGGTGATGGTGCGCATGAAATACAGCACCTGGTACAGCGGGTTCAGGTGATACAGCTTGATGAACGCCGCCGGGATAATGCTTTCCGGATAGAAGATAGGCGTCAGGAAGTTCAGGATGGTCAGGAAGACGCTCCACAGGAACTGGATATCGTGGAAGAGCACCATCATGCTGGAGAGGATCAGGCCGATGCCGGTGGTCAGGGCCACCATGAAAACCACCACGAAGGGAAGCAGCAGCATGCTCTTCTGCAGGGGCACCCCGGTGGCCACCATCAGGATCAGCAGGGGCACCAGGGAGATGACCATGTTGATGGCGGAGGAAATGGTCTTGGACACCGGGAAAATGTATTTGGGAATATATACCTTGGTGATCAGGGAGGCATTGCCCACGATGGAGGCCATGCCCAGGTTGGTGGCCTCGCTGAAGTAGTTGAAGAGGATAATGCCGCTCATCAGGTATACCACAAAGTGATCGATGTTGCTGTTGAAGATGGTGGAGAACACCACGTTGTAAACCAGGGTCATCAGCAGCGGGTTCAGGAAGGACCACAGCACGCCCAGCACGCTGGCCTTGTAGCGCACCTTGAAGTCCCGGCTCACCAGCTGCTTCAGCAGGAAGCGGTAGCGGTACAGGTTGTCAAAGAAGCCCAGGAACACGTTTTTCTTTCCGTGGAGCCTGCACCAGTGGGCCCGGCAGATCACCGCCAGCAGCACCGCCAGCAGCAGGGCCGCGCCGGGCCAGATCCAGCCGGCGCTGTCCAGCACGTTCACGCCGGTAAGGCGCATCACCAGTTCGCCCTCCACCTGGGTCCCGCCAACGGTCAGGACGCCGGTGGATTCGGCCTCCACGTCAAACTTGCCGGCGGAGCGGGTATTGCCGTACCAGAAGGAGATGCCGCCCCGGGTGGCGTACATCCTGAGGGTCAAGGTCTTGCCCCGCACGTTCTCCGTGGAGCCGATGTAAAACTCGCTGTAGCCGTCATGCGCCATCTCTCCCACGGGGATTTCCGCGTGGGCCAGCACGGTGTTTCCGTCCAGCAGGGCCATCATCAGCACGCTGGTGCCGTCGTCATTCAGCACGGCGGTATCCACATAAATGCTGGTCAGCCGGTCCATGTCCGCGGTGAAGGTCTGCTGCAGCACCTGGTCCTGGGTGATTTCCCCCAGCAGCAGGTTCCGGCTCACCGGATCGGTCTCGGCGGGGGTTTCCGTCCAGTCCTTGTGCACCACCCAGTAGAAGATCCCCGTCAAGGCCACAAAAACCACGCAAAAGGCCAGGACCTTCGTCCAGAAGGATTTTCCGATCCATTCCAGGATTCCCTTCTTCAAGCCGGCTCCGCCTCCGTTCCTCAGTCGCATAAAAAGGTCATACGAAGAAAATTATAGCATAAAAGAAGAAAGATGTCCAGCATTCGCCTGCCCTCCCAGTAGGGAAAGAAGATTTTTCTTCAGAGGCAGGAGGTGGCATATCCTGCGGCGAATGAGAATATGATAAAGTGTTTGTGAGGTGCCTATGCCTGCATCCAAAAAGCCTGTCAAGAAGGTCACCCAGCCCTACCTGAAGGGCAAGCCCGTGGACTCCGCCCTGCCCCTGAACGCCCTGCGGTTCTTCGGCGGCCTGGGGCTGCTGATGCTGATGAACGTGCTGCTCAGTGCCCTGATGTCCCTGGAAACTGCCTGGCTGAAGGCCCTGGTGTGCATTCTGATCATCCTGGGAACCGTGGTCCTTTTCTTCCTGGCCGGTGCCGGAAGTGGAACCAAGCTGGTGGCCCGCAGTGAGAATTTTTATGACCGGAAGGCTTCCGGCCGCACCATGTATGCCGGTGAGGAAGCCTCCTGCTACCATCCCCTGAAGGGACTGCTCTACGCCTTGGTGGGCAGCCTGCCCGTACTGGCGGTGGCCATTTGGCTGGCCCTGATTGCCCAGCGGCAGGTGACCAGCTACGGCGTGCTGCCCTCCTGGGTGAGCACCTCCGCCCAGCCCCAGCTGGCGGCTGCTCTGGACTATTACAATACCGCCGCCACCACCAGCGTGGAAACCATCCTGCGGGTCATCGTGCGGCTGCTGATCCTGCCCTATGTGGGGCTGGTCGGCTCCGAAAGCAGCGAGGCGCTGCTCACCCTGGAGCGGCTTTCTCCCCTGCTGTTGCTCCTGCCCGCCATTTCCTACGGCATCGGCTTCACCCAGGGCCCTGCCCGGCGCACCCTGGTGCACACCAAGATCGCCGAAAACATCCGCCAGCGCCGCAAGCAGGAAAAGAAGGCCCAGAAGAAGCGCAGCGGCAGCCTGATCACCGCTCCCGTGAAGCAGAAAAAGCCGGAGGAGCTGAACTGATGCGCATCATCGGCGGCCGGGCCCGGGGCACCGTGATCCAGGCGCCGGAGGGGCTGGATACCCGGCCCACCCTGGACAGGGTCCGGGAGAACATTTACAACCTGCTGCAGTTCAAAGTGCCCGGAGCCCGGGTGCTGGATCTGTTTGCGGGCAGCGGCGCCATGGCCTTCGAGAGCCTGAGCCGGGGCGCGGCCCATGCCGTGCTGGTGGACCGGGACAAGGGCGCCATCGCCTGCATCCGGAAGAACGGGGAAAAGCTGCGGATGCTGGACCGGAGCACCATCCTGAGCTGCGACTGGCAGGAGGCCGTACGGCACCTGACCGCCGCGGGAGAAAAATTCGACCTGATCTTTCTGGATCCGCCCTATGCCCTGCAGGATCTTTCTCCGGTGACAGAGGCCCTGCTGCCCCTGATGGCGGAGGGCTGCACCCTGGCGGTGGAGCACCGGGCCGGGCAGATGCCGAAATTCTGCAACGGACTGCTGCTGGCAGACCAGCGCCGCTACGGCATCGCAGGCGTTTGCCTGCTGAGAAAGGCGGAAAAGCCATGACGAAAAAGCTGTGGATCTATCCCGGCAGCTTCGATCCGCCCACCCTGGGCCACCTGGATATGATCCGCCGGGGCGCCGGGCTGTGCGACGAGCTGATTGTGGGCGTCCTGCACAACCCCGCCAAAAGGGGCCTGATTCCCGCTGAGGAGCGGGTGCGGCTGCTGGAAAAGCTGTGCACCGGGTTGCCCGGGGTCCGGGTGGTGCTTTGGGACGGGCTGCTGGCGGACCTGGTGAAACACACCGGAGCCTGCGCCGTGCTCCGGGGCCTGCGCAACGGCAGCGACTTTCAATACGAGCAGACCATGGGCCAGCTGAACAGCCGCCTGCTGCCCGGGCTGGAAACCCTTTGCCTGATGACCGATCCCCGGCTGGGATGCGTCTCCTCCTCCGCTGTGCGGGAGCTGCTGTATTTCGGCCGGGACATTTCCGGCTTTGTGCCGGATGAAATTCTGGAGGATGTGACCGCTTATGGAAAGCAAGACTGAAGAGCTTCGGGCGGAGGCCGTTTCCGCCATTCAGCGGCTGCGGAGGAGGCCCGCCGCGGAGCCTGAGGCAGAGCCTGCCCAGCCCAAGGCAGCCCCCGCTGCTCCCGCCGCCTCCTCTCCCGCGCCGGCGCCCGCCGCCTCCAGCAGTGTGGAGCGGTGCCTGAACCTGATCCGGGATATCCGCGTCAGCCTGTCCGACGCCAAGCACGCCTTCATCAGCGGAGACAACTGCGTGGTGAACCGGGCCGAGCTGCTGGGGAAGCTGCGGAAGCTGGAGGACAGCCTGCCCTCCGCCTTCACCACCGCCAGCCAGTACGTGAAGGAGATCGACTCCATCCGGAAGCAGACGGAGCAGGAAAGCACCACCCGCCTGCGGGACAGCGAATACAAGGCCCGGCAGGCCACGGAAGCCGCCGAGCAGCAGGCCCGCCAGACCATCGAGGCCGCCGAGCAGCAGGCCCAGCAGACCCTGGCCAAGGCCCAGGCGGAGGCAGAAGCCATGGTGACCGCTGCCCGTCAGCAGGCCCAGAGCGCCCTGCAGCAGGCTCAGGCGGAGGCCGAGGCCATGAAGAACCGGGAGAACGTGCTGCGCATGGCCCGGGTGGAAGCCAGCGAGCTGCGGGAAACCACCCAGCGGGAAATGACCGTGCTGCGCCAGAACACCTTTGATTATCTGGATACCCTGATGGAGCACGCCGACTGCGGCCTCTCCGACCTGATTGCCAGCCTGCGGCAGCAGCGCAGCGACCTGAATCAGCACCGGTAAGGCAGCTTCGGGAGGCCGGAAAATGATCGACATGCAAACCACCCTGACCCAGATTCTGGTGATTCTGCTGTATGTGCTCATCGGCTTTTTCGCCGGAAAGCTGCGGGTGATCAACCCTTAGCAGCGGAAATACCTGACCCGGCTGTGCTCGGACCTGATCCTGCCCTTCACCATCCTGTCCGGCACCAGTGTGGAGGTAGGCAGGCAGGAGCTGACCAATCTGGCCCTGGCCACCCTGGTGATGTTCCTGTTCTTCGGGATGACCACTCTGCTGTCCCTGGGCTTCCACCGGGCCCGCCGGAGCGCTCCGGGGCTGCGGGCCGCCGCCACCGGACTGCTCACCTATCCCAACTGCACCTTCCTGGGCCTGCCCCTGTGCCGGGCCCTGTTCGGGGACATCGCCATTCTGTATAACGCCGCGGCGGTCATCACCTTCAACGTGCTGTTTTTCACCGTGCAGTACAACCTGTTCACCGGAAAGGGCTTCCGGTGGAAGAACCTGATGACGCCCCCGGTCCTCAGCACCGTCGGGCTGATCCTGATGCTCCTGCTGGGGCTGCACTTCCCCGCTCCGGTGCAGACGGTGGTTTCCAACACCGGCGCCATGATCACGCCTCTGTCCCTGATCATCATCGGCGTGATGATGTCCGAGCATTCCCTGTCGGCGGTGCTGAAGGAAAAGCTGTGCTATCTGATCACCCTGCTGCGGAACCTGGTGATCCCCCTGCTGGCCATGCTGGTGCTGCGGCTGATCCCCATCGACGCCGCCTCCCGGCTGTGCGTGCTGGTGTACATTGCCTGCCCCTGCGCCACCCTGACCACCATCTACGCCATCCAGAACGACATGGAGCCGGAGCTATGCGCCCGGGCCGTGCTGCTGTCCACCCTGCTCTTTTCCCTAACCCTGCCCGTCATCATCACCCTGGGGCAGCGCTTCCTCCTATGATCCCGCGAAAATTTCCTTGACACTTTTTCCCGGGCGTATTATATTCAAAGGTAGAAAACAGAGGAAAACCTCTGCAAAAGGAGAAAAGCAACATGGGAAAGTTTGTTATGGCCAAGGTCAAGACCGGCTACAAGTTCAACCTGAAGGCCGGCAACGGTGAGATCATCGCCGTCTCTGAGGTGTACACCAAGCGCTATTCCGCCATGAACGGCATCGAGAGCATCCGCAAGAACTCCGCCGAGGCAGCCATTGAGGACCAGACCGTGGAGGGCTACGAGAAGCAGAAGCACCCCAAGTTCGAGATCTACCTGGACAAGGCCGGCGAATACCGCTTCCGCCTGAAGGCCAAGAACGGCGAGATCATCGCCGCCAGCGAGGGCTACAGCTCCAAGGCCTC
>R11__coassemble_1721_pt1 | contig 11842 bp, 6 predicted proteins | sample R11__metabat2_high_PE_049 | metagenome-assembled genome bin R11
CTGAACGGCGCGATCCCCGTGGAGATCCTGCCGGAGGAGGTCAGCAGCGTTTTCCGGAAGGACGACACGCGCCTGTTCGCGGTGTTCTTCGATGAGACCTCCTCCTCTGAGGGTACCATGGAGGCCATCTCCGCCATCCGCCAGCTGGCCGATGAAAAGTGCTTCGTTTCCGGCCTGTCCGCCATCGTGCTGGACACGAAAAACATGGTGGACGACCAGAAGAACATCTACATCGCCGTGGCTGTGGCGGTGTGCCTCATCATCATGATGCTGACCATGGATTCCTTCCTGATCCCGATCCTGTTCCTGATCGGCATCGGCGTCAGCGTGATGTGGAACATGGGCACCAACTACTTCCTGGGCGAGATCTCCTACATCACCATGGCGGTGGCCGCCGTGCTGCAGCTGGCTGTGACCATGGACTACTCCATCTTCCTGTGGAGCAGCTACAAGGAAAAGAAGACCCAGCTGGCCGATAAGGACGAGGCCATGGCCCAGGCTATCCACCAGACCTTCAGCTCCATCCTGGGCTCCAGTCTGACCACCATCGCGGGCTTCGTGTCCATCTGCTTCATGAGCTTCACCCTGGGCAAGGACCTGGGCATCGTGATGAGCAAGGGCGTGCTGCTGGGCGTGCTGGGCACGATCACCTTCTTGCCCTGCCTGATCCGCATGCTGGACGGCGCCATCGAAAAGACCACGCACAAAGTACTGCTGCCCGATGTGGGCCGCATCAGCCACTTCATTACGAAGCATTATGTGCCGCTGTGCATCGTGGCGGTGATCCTGGCGGTGCCTGCCTTCTACGGCTACAACAACGCGGAAGTGTATTACGACATGTCTGCCGCCATGCCTTAGGAGATGGACTCCGTGCAGGCCAACAAAAAGCTGGAGGCGGAGTTCGACACCGCCACCACTCACCTGCTGCTGGTGGACGCCGATGTGTCCCAAAGCGATGTCATTTCCATGACGGACGAGATGCAGCAGGTGGACGGCGTGAAGACCGTGCTGGGCATCGACAGCCTGCTGGGCGCGGGCATCCCCGAAAGCATCCTGCCGGAGGACGTGCTGTCCGCCCTGAAGGGGGACCGCTATCAGCTGATGATGATCTCCTCCGAATATGTGATCTCCTCCGATGCGGTCAATCAGCAGATCGATGAGCTGAATGAGATCCTGCACCGCTATGACGCGGGCGGCATGCTCATCGGCGAGGCGCCCTGCACCAAGGATCTGATCTCCGTCACCGACCACGACTTCAGCGTGGTGACCATCATTTCCATGGCCGCGATCTTCGTGATCATCGCGCTGGTGCTGCGTTCCGTGTCGCTGCCCATCATCCTGGTGGCGATGATCGAGCTGGCCATCGCCATCAACCTGGGCATTCCGTATTATACCGGCACGAAGCTGTCCTTCGTGGGGCCGATCCTGATCTCCACCATTCAGCTGGGTGCCACTGTGGACTACGCCATCCTGCTGACCAACCGCTACAAGGGCTTCCGGGCCGATGGGCTGGATAAAAAGGAGGCTGTCGGGCAGGCCGTGGCCGCGTCCGCGCAGTCGATTCTGGTCAGCGGCATCAGCTTCTTCGGCGCCACCTTCGGCGTGGGCCTGTATTCCAATGTGGACATCATTTCCTCTCTGATGACGGTCATTGCCCGCGGCGCGCTGCTGTCGGTGGTCGTGGTGCTGTTCCTGCTGCCGGCGCTGCTGCTCCTGCTGGATCCCGTCATCATCCATACCACGGCCGGCCTGAAGGCTGCCCGCAAAGTGAAAGCATAAGAGGTGCATGAAAATGAAAAAGCTGATTTCGTTGCTGCTGGCCCTTGTGATGGTGCTGACCTGCACCCTGGCCGGCGCGGAAACCGTGAAGCATGAGCGTGTGTATGTGGTCGCCGCCGCCGATGGCACGGTGAACACCCTGATCGATTCCGTCCGCCTGGAAAACGGCGACGCCCTGGCGGAGCTGACGGACCGCACTGCGCTGACCGATATCACCAACGTGGGCGGCCATGAGACCTTTGCCCTGAACGGCGAGGAGCTGACCTGGCAGGCGGATGGCGCAAGCATTCGCTACCAGGGCAATGGCGACAAGGCTCCCGCGGTAACGCCGGTGATCACCTACACCCTGGACGGCAAGGAGCTTTCTGCTTCCGACGTGGCCACCGCCAAGGGCCGGCTGGCCATGACGGTTTCCTACAAGCTGGAAGGCAGTGCGCCCTGTGTGGCCGCTTCCGTGATCCCCGTGCCGGAGGGTGCGGAGAATCTCACCCTGGAGAATGCCATCCTGCTGGATGAGGGCACCGGCAGCGTGATCATCGGCCTGGCGGTGCTGGGCCTGGACGAAAGCCTGGAGCTGCCCACCTCCTTCACCGTGACCTGCGATGCCGATCAGGCGGACTTCTCCTGGATGATGACCGTGGCCGCCTCTGACCCCATGAAGCTGCTTTCCGATCTGCTGGGCGAAAAGGTGGACACCGCCAACGCGGACAGCCTGCTGGCCGACGCCACCGCCATTCTGACGGCCATGAGCACCGGCGAGGCGTTGCCCGAGGTCACCGGTGACCTGCAGGAGCTGGTGAGCACGGTCAATCAGTTGCTGGATGGCACCGCAGCCCTGTCCTCCGGTGCGGCCCAGGTAAGTGACGGCGCTGCCGCCGTGCAGACCGGTGTGGGCGATCTGAAGACCGGCCTGAGCACCCTGACCGCCAACAATGAAATGCTGAACAGCGGCGCGGCGCAGATCTTTGCAGCGATCCTGACCACCGCCAACACCCAGCTGGCGGCCTCCGGGCTGGCAGAGCAGGGCATCGAAGTGCCTGAACTGACCGCTGACAATTATGCCCAGGTGCTGGATACCATCATTGCGACTCTGCAGGCAGCCGTGGATGGCGCTGAGGATACCGCCCGCGCCCAGGTGACTGCCGCGGTGGAAGCCCAGGATGAGACCACCCGTGCCGCTGTGACCCAGGCTGTGCAGGCCCAGGTGCTGACCGCCGTGCTGAGCGCCGCCGGCGTGAACATGGACGCGGAGACCTACGCCGCTGCCGTCAAGGCCGGCCAGATCCCCAAGGAACAGGCTACCCAGATCGACGCCGCTGTGGAAGCACAAATGGCCACCGATGAGGTGAAGGCCCAGCTTGAAGCGGCTGTGACCCAGCAGAAGGCTGCTCTGGTGGAGCAGAACATGGCCTCCGACGAGGTGCAGGCGCAGCTGGCTGCGGCAGTTGCCCCCGGAAATGCCGCCATCGAGAGCCTGACCGCGCTGAAGACCCAGCTGGATTCCGTGAACACCTTCGTCACCGGCGTGGCCTCCTACACCGCGGGCGTTGCCCAGGTGGAGACCGGTGTGGATACCCTGCAGACCGGCGTGGACAGCCTGGCGGAAGGCGCGTCCCAGCTGAGCGAGGGCGCTGCAACCCTGGATACCAGCCTCCGCACGGGCCTGACCGATGCAGCCGCGAAGTATCTGCCCTATCTGCAGAACGATGCCGCCGACGCCCTGCGGATCTATGAGGAGTCCGTAGCCGCCATGGGTACGGCCGCAAGCTACGATCTGGTAGCGGAAGGCATGGCTCATGATACGGTGTACATCATCCGCACCACCATGAACAAGTAAGCAACAGGAAAAGAAAAATTGTCTTCGGACTCGAAAAAGGCAGGCCGAAGACAATTTTTCCACAGGATTCCTTCGTCCCAGGGAAGCAGGTCATCGGCCGCATGCTCACAGGCCCGCTGCGTAAGGCCAAGCGACTTTTGAAGAAGAAGTCAAATTAATACAGCTTTCCCCCTCCGTCACGGCTGTGGCGGAGTTTTTTTCGCAACTCCCCTTCCCACCGGCTCCCGGTCTCCCGACCGCCATCCTCCGGATTCGTCAATTTCCGGTGGCATTCTTCTTCTTTCTGTGCTATACTGCAGTTGCCGAAGGACCGGAGCGATCAATAAAAACGTTCTTTTGCGGCAAATTGGAGGGTGAAGCCATGAAGAAGGCAAAGCTGGGAAAGCTGCAGATCAATTTCATCTGCCTGCTGTGCGGACTTGCGGTGGGCTATCTGGTCAGGCTTGTTTTTTCGCAGGGAATAAGCGAATTCTTCGCCACGCAGATCTGCGGAAGTGTGGTCACGATCTTCTTCAATCTCCTGAAGATGCTGATCGTCCCGATCGTGTTCTGCTCCATGACCCTGAGCGTCGGGGATTTCTCGGATATTACGCAGCTCGGCAAAATCGGCCTCAAAACGCTGCTGTATTTTGTGGTCTTTTCCTGCATCGGCATTCTCATCGGCTACGGGATCTTCCGGCTGATCCCCTGCGGCTCCGGTGCCCTGCTGGACATGGTGGACCTGGTGGATGCCACGCCCAACCGGGTCAGCACCGCGGCGACTGTCTGGGAAAACATCAGGACATTTATCCTGGCGATTTTCCCCTCCAACATCGTCAGTGCCTGGATGAATAACGAGATCCTTGCCGTGATCTTCATGGCAATCCTTTTCGGAAGCGCCGCTTTCAGGCTGGAAAAAACAGCGAAGGATAAAATCATTGATTTTTTCAAAACAGCCAATGACCTGATCTGCAAGATCACCGCCATGGTCATGAGCATGATGCCGGTGGTTGTGTTCTGCTCCATGGCAAGAATCGCCATCAATCTTGACCTGAACAAAGCCACGGACCTGCTGCTGTACCTTGTGGATCTGCTGATCGGCTTTGCCATTATGTTTGCTGTGTTTACGGTAACACTTTTGCTCCGAAAGATCAACCCGCTGAAATTTTATAAGGATTTTGAGCCCACGCTTTTCACGGCCTTTACCATTGCCAGCAGTGCGGCTGTGATTCCCACGTCCCTTGAGTGCTGCAATAAATCCGGAGTTTCCAAAAAAGTAAGCAACTTTGTCATTCCTCTGGGTGCTACCATCAATATGAACGGCAGCTGCATCGTGCTGATCGTCACGTGCCTGTTTATCGCCAGATGCTATAACGTGGCGATCACCGCCAACACGCTTCTTCTGCTCGCCTTCATGATCCTGTTGTTCTCCATGGCAGCCCCCGGCGTTCCGGGCAGCCTGATCGTCATGCTGGCAAGCCTGCTCGGCATCCTGGATATTCCCGCGGACGCGACCAACCTGATCATCGGTATCTCAACGCTGGTCGGCATGTTCATGGTGCCGGTGAACAGCATGGGAGACGCCCTTGTGAGCATCCTGATCGACAAGACTGAAAAGGAACGGAAATAATCTCCCGGCATACAGAAAAGCACCGGGCAGCTCGGTCTTCGTACCGTTCTGCCCGGTGCCGTTTTTTGGTTTTTGGGGAATTACCACCTGCGACGCCTCAGCAGCACCAGGCCGCCCAGGGACAGCATGGCTGCCAGAGACAGGGCCAGGATCGGCGTGCCGTCGCCGGTGTTGGGCATCTTCGTACCCGTGTTGATGATGGTGCCGCCGTTGTAGGCCCGGTCGATCACATCCTCGTGGGGAGCCTGGTTGCTGTAGGTGGCGATGTAGCCGGGCAGGTCCTCCTCCACGAACCAGTATTCGCTGTCCAGATCCAGAGGCACGGTGAAGCTGTACACGCCGGTGGCATTGGGCTTCCGCTCATAGGTGTGGTAAAGCTTGCCATCCCGGTACAGGTGCAGGGTGATGGACGGCTTTTCCGCGCTGCCGGTGCCGCGCCACTCCTTCTTCACCGTCAGGGTCATGGCCAGGATGTTGCGGATGGTATCGCCATCGCCGGCATAGCTCTGGCCGTCGGGATACACCGTCATGTAGCCGGAGGGTGCGCTCTCCTTCACGGTATAGGTGATTTCCTTGCCTTCCTCATTCAGCAGCGGAATTCCGGTGAAGGTGTAGGCATAGCGTTCGCTGTCGACGGTGACCTGGTAGGCACTGCGATCCAGCTTTTCGTCATCCGCGTACAGGGAGAGCTGCCCGGCGATGTTCAGGTCGGCGTCGTCCTCCCAGACCTTGTATACGGTGATCTGCGTCCTGGTGTGGTTGTTGATCTCCACGGGGTTCTCTTCGTCCGCAGAGACCACCGCGCCGCCTTCCTCCGGCAGGGTCACCGTGACCGTTCTGGGCTCGGTGTCCATCAGGTAGGCTTCCGCCTGCTCCTCGTCCTCCGCCTCCCGCACCGTGAGGGTCAGCTCCGACTGGTCTGTCAGGCCGATCTCCGGGTTGAAGCTGAAGTCGCCGTTCGAGCCGTTGGTGGTTTCCTCCAGCACCTCGCCCTGGTCATCCAGCAGCAGGTAGGTGAAGGTGGCGTCTCCGGGCTCCTGGCTATCCAGGGTCTTGCGGCCGTAGATGGTGAAGTGCAGGTCATTGGTGAAGTCCACGGTCATTCCGCCGGCCCGGGTCTCTGCCAGCATCATGACCTTCATGGGTGTGGGATCAATGGTTTCCGTTGTTACCTTCTTGGTGGTGGTGTAGTCCGGCATGGCGTCCTGGGTCACTTCCACCGTCACGCTCTGGGGCAGAAGCACTTCGATCTCTTCCTCGTGCTTCAGGGTGAATACCGCCTGGCCCTGGCTGTCGAAGGTCAGTCCGTCCACCTCGCCCACCAGGGGCATGCCGTTGGACAGATCGGCCACGATGCGGTAGGTGAAGGGCAGCACCGTGCTGCCGTTGATCACCGTATTGGTCACCGCCAGGCTGCCGCCCAGCAGGGTGTTGACAGCGGTGTAGGTGATGCCGCCATCGGTTTCCTGGCTGCTCAGGGCGGTCGTATAGCCGCTCGTCGCGTCCTCGGTCACCGTGTAGGTGATCTTCCGGCCGACGTCCTCCCCTTCCGCGTAATACCACAGGGGCAGGCGCAGCGTCTTGTCGCTCCAGCCCTCCTTCTTCGTCAGGCGGACGATCTCCTCGGAGACCTTTTTGCCGTTCACCTTGCCGGTCACCCGGAAGGTAACGCTGTCAGGTCTGGTGGCGTACAGGTCGTTCGAATCCTTCCAGGTCTTCCGCAGGGTGATGGTTTCCCAGCTCTGCCAGCGGTTGGTGAAGTCCTTGCCGCCGGTGCTGTTGGCCTCCTCGCTTACCTTGGTGACGCTGCCGCCGCTCACCGGGATGGTTTCCGGCTCGGTGATCTCGTAGGTATAGATGTTGCCATCTCCGTCGCCGGTGGGCACGTCGGTGAAGGTATAGGTCCAGCCGTTCTCCGCCGTAGCCTTGGCGGTGCGGGTGGTCACGGTCTTCCAGCCGTTCTTCACCTTCAGGGTGACGGTCACATCCGGCAGGTCGCTTTCCGCCATGTCTTCCGGCTTCTGCCACAGCTTCCGGCCGGAAATGGTGGCCGCCTGGCTGTTCACCAGGACGTAGGTGCGGGTCACGGTGCCGTCCGAGCCGGTCTTTTCGCTCATGGTTGTTTCAGCCAGCTCCCAGCCCTCGGGCGCCTCTTCCTCCACCGTCCAGGTCCATTCCGTCAGCTCGCCATCCACATAGCCGTAGTGGGGCAGATCCTTCACGGTGTGCTTCCAGCCATCCGCTTCCGTCAGCGTGAAGTAGCTGACCTTCGTTTCCGTGCCGCAGCTGCCCTTCAGCCAGATGGTCACCGGCTCGCTGCCGCTGCCCAGCCAGCGCTTCTCCACCGTCACGTTCATGGTGGAGGTCAGGGTGTTGGTCAGGGTGTAGGTGGCCTCTCTGTCAACATAGCCGCTTTCGGGGCTGCGCACCACGGTCGCCGTCTCGTAACCGGATACGGTGGTTTCTTCCACGGTGTACTCGATCTCCGTGGCCACGCCGTCCGCCGAGTAATACCACCTGGGCATCTCGGTGAGGTCCGCCGTCCAGCCTTCCTCCGCCGTCAGGTCCACCGTGACCTGGGAGACCGTATTGCCGGAGGCCTTGCCGATCACATTCAGGCTGATGCTCTTTGGGCGCAGGCTTTCGCTGTCCAGATCCTCCCAGTTCTTCACCAGGTGCAGGGTCACATGCTGCTGCACCCGGTTATAGAAGTCCGTCGTTCCATCCGTGTTGTATTTCTTCTCTACCTGGGTGAAAATCAGGCCATTCTGTTCCTCCGGGAACTCCTCGGTGATCTCATAGTGATAGGCATAGTTTTCGCTGTCCCTGATAGGCAGGCCGGTAAATTTGTAATACTTGTTGTTCCCGGCCTTGAGCGTCTGGGTCTGGGTCAGATCCGTCACAGGATCGTCGAAGTGATCCGTCGCCTCCACCTTGATGGTCACCTCAGGCAGGTCGCTGTCCTGCACGCTGTCAGGCTTCTGCCAGATCTTCCTGCCGGACAGTACCTTCTCGTTCGGCTTGTTGGCAACGTTCTTCAGGGTGATGGTGAGCATCGGCAGACCGTCATCGGCCACGCCGTCCTTGGTCTATAGGCCGATATATGTCCAGTTAAAGTCCGACGGTTGAAATTCCAGTGCAGTCCACTACAGCTTCGTGCCGTCGCTGGTGAACCGGTCTACCGGCTATGTTGTTACTTCCCATCCATTCTTTTCCGTCAGGCTAACCTGCTTGAAATCAGCTATAGGGAACGATTCGATCCACACCGTCAAGTCGGTGTCTCCGGTTCCGCCGATCCACTGCTTCTACACCTTCACATACATCTTGTTGATCAGGTGGTTCGTGATGGTGTAGTTGCCGCTAGCAGATGTAATGTCCTCGTCCGGGTTCATCGTATAGTCGGGAACATCATCCTCCTCAAACTGATAGCTGATCGCCACAGCTTTTCCTTCTTCATCATAGGAATATCGCGGCAGGTAGGCAATCCAACCGTTTGCCGCGGTCAGCTCCACATCCTTCTCCACGATCACATCGTCCAGCTGGTTCTTGCCAATGACATGGACGGTGACGGAGCTGGGGCGCAGGTTGTTCTTATTGTTAAAATCGTCCCATGCCTTTGTCAGGGTCACGTTTTGGTTCCAGCTGTTCACGAAGTCCACGCCGCCGGTGCTGTTGGCCTTTGCGCTCACCTGGGTGGCAACCATGTTATTGCCATAGCTTTCAGGCATCTCCTCGGTGATCTCGTAGGTATAGGCCGTGCCGTCAGCATCTATGACCGGCACATTCTCAAAGCTATAGGTGCCGGACTTCAGCGTCTGGGTCTGCTTCAGGCTATCCACCGGCGTGCCGTTCTTTTTCACCTGCAGGGTGATGGTCACGTCAGGCAGCCAGGCATCAGGCACATTAACCGGCCTCAGCCAGGTCTTGGTACCAGAGATAGTCACCGTATCGGTGCCCGTCTTGGTATTCGTCAGGACGTAGGTGCGGTGGAGCAAGCCGCCTGCGGTGACTTCATCCTTCATCTGCAGATTTTTCTGCTCCCAGCCCTCCGGGGTGTCCTCCTCCAGCGTCCACGTCCACTCCGTCACTGTGCCATCCACGATGCTGTACCTGGGCAGATCCTGCCAGGTCCAGGTCCAATTCATTGTTTGAGTCAGCCACAGCGATTCTTCCCGGGTCTCCGTGCCGCAGCTGCCCTTCAGACGCACCTTCAGGGCCTGACCATCGCCGCCCAGCCACTGCTTCTGCACGGTCACATCCATGGTGGAGAGGGTCGTGTTCGTCAGGGTGTAGGTGGCCGCCTTGTCGGTGTAGCCGCTTTCGGGAGACCGTTTCACTTCGTACGCATCCTCATAGCCGGGGACCGCGTCTTCCTCCACCGTATAGGTGACCTCGTGGGCCTAGACGACATCGCCGCTTTCATCATAGTACCAGTGAGGCACGGTCAGCGATTTCTTCCAGCCGTCCGCCGCAGTCAGCTCCACGGTTTCGTTATAGGGCTCACCGCCGCCGTAAATGGTGCCCACCACCCGCACGGTGATGGATTCCGGCCGAATGCTTCCGTCGTCCACCCACTTCTTTTCGATGTTCAGGGTCACATTCTCCTGCCAGCGGTTGGTGAAGTCCTTGCCGCCGGTGCTGTTGGCCTCAGCGCTCACCTGGGTGATGGTGACACCATCCACCTCGGGCACCACCTCGCTGACCACGTAGTTGTAGTTATTGCCATGGGCATCCTTCACAGGCACCTGGAAGGAATACTGCCAGTTGTTGTCGGCATTTACCTCCTGCGACTCATAGTACAATCCACTGCCGTGGGTCCCTTCCAACTTGATCATGACAGTCGGCAGTTCATCTTCCGTCACGCTGTTGGGCTTCTGCCACACCTTCTTGCCCGAAATGGTCACGGTGTTGGACCTGGTGTTCACCAGGGTGATGGTGCGCTCCAGGATGCCATCCGCGCCGATGCTGTCCTGGATCCTCGTTTCGGTATGGTCCCAGTTCAGGAGCTTCACCTGCTCCCACGCTGTGTATTCCATCTGCTCCACTTTAGCGGATGAAGTTTCCTTACCGAGTACTGGACTAGTAATAGTAAACCGCTTATATGTCTCGGTATGTTTCCATCCATCTGCCTTTGTTAAAGAGAAATCGGACTCATGCTTGGTTGTTGCGCCTTCGTCAGAGCCGTGACCGTAGAGATGCACAGGCACCATGTCAGTGTCGGGGTCTCCGCCTTCCCACTGCTTCTGTACAATGACGCGCATCTCGTTCTTCAGGCTGTTCTCGATGGTATAGGTCTTGCTGTTGTCTGAATCATACCCGGTTTCCGGAGAGCAGCTGTAAGCAGCTTCGTAGCCGGGAACATCCTCCTCCGTTACGGTGTATTCAATCTCGATGCCCATTCCGGTCTCATCGTAGGACCAGCGGGGCAGGCCTGTCACATGGGTGACCCACTCGTCCTCGGTGCCGGACATGACCACGTACCTTTCGGATACAGTCTCACCATTGGCCTTTCCGGTAACAAGGACAGTCACGCTGTCCGGCCGGCTGTTGAATTTGTTGCTGGCGTCGTACCATTCCTTCTTCAGGTTCAGGGTCACGGTCTCCTGCCAGCAGTTCACAAAGTCCACGCCGCCGCTTGCGTTCCTCTCCGCGCTGATCTGGGTGAACTAGCCCTTGTCCATCACGATGCTTTCCGGCTCGGTGATCTTGTAGGTATAGAGCGTACCGTCCGCGTCCCGCACGGGTACATCCTCAAAGGTGTAGGTCCCTTTATTGTACTGATTATTGTACCGAGTGACCGTGCAGGTGCGCTCGCCGCCCTCAATGGTCTCGCCGTTCTTCTGCACCTCCAGGGTGATGGTCAACTCAGGCAGGTCGGTCTTTATGAATGAGATATACCATGAGATATACCAGTTGAACGGGACATACCAGGTCTTCTCTCCGGTCAGGGTCACCCTGGCAGAGGTGTCGATGGTGTTCACCAGCAGCCAGTTCAGCTGCAGGGTGCCGTCCGCGGCAGTGTTCCGGGTGACCTCCTTGCGGGACAGGGTCCAGCCCACCGGGGTATCCTCCTCCGCGGTCCAGTCCCACTCGGTGAGCACGCCGTTCACCATGCCGTACCGGGGCAGATTCTTCACGGTGTCCTTCCAGCCGTTGTCAGCGTTCAGGGTCAGCGTCTCCTCCCGGGTGAACGTTCCGCAGGTGCCCTTCAGGCGCACCGTCAGCTCCTCGCCCTGAGCGCCCATCCACTGCTTCTGCACGGTCACTTCCGTCTTCATGGCCACATTGGTCAGGTAAAGGTTCGCCTCTCCTGCGTCGGTGTAGCCCGTTTCCGGAATGCGGTCGTTTGCAGAGGCCTGATAGCCGGTGACCTCTTCCTCTGTCACCTGGTAGTCGATCTCGGTGGCGTTGCCGTCGTCGTCATACCGCCAGCGGGGCAGATCCTCGAATGTATATGCCCAGCCACTGCCCTCGCTCAGCTCAGCGGTCAGATCCTTGTCGCCGCCGGTCAGGGTCACGGTCAGGGTCTCCGGGCGCAGGTCTTCGCTGCCGTCCACGTCCTCCCAGTTCTTGAACACGCCGACGGTCACCAGCTGCGGGCAGCGGTTCACAAAATC
>R11__coassemble_1779_pt1 | contig 11551 bp, 10 predicted proteins | sample R11__metabat2_high_PE_049 | metagenome-assembled genome bin R11
TAGGTATCGATCATGCGCACTTCAGTAAGGGTGGGATCCCGATGCTCGGAGGCGAAGTAGTCCCGGCAGAAGGCCAGGTCGTCATCGTCCATGGCCAGGCCGTACTTCTTCACGAAGGCGTCCACCTGGTCGGCGTTCATGGCGGTGAAGCCGGTGAGGGTCTCCACGCTGTCCGGGGTGTCATAGACCTGCTTCAGGGTCTCCTTCTCCGCCAGATCCGCCTCCCGGCTCTCCACCGGGTTGATTACGTGCTTCTTCACCCGGTTCAGCGCCTCCTGGGTGAAGTCGCCCTCCAGACGGTACACCCGGGCGGGGCGCACGGTGGGCCGCTCGCACTGGCCCAGCAGCTGGATGCACTCCTCGCAGGAGGCGGCCCGCTGGTCGAACTGGCCGGGCAGGTACTCCACGGCGAACACGGCCTTGCTTCCTTCAGGCAGCCGGGTGAAGGTCAGGTCCAGCTGGGGCTCGGAGAAGACCACCGGCAGGCAGCGGGCGTACAGCTCGTCGGTGACGCCCTCGGTGTCGTAGCGGTTCAGCAGCCGCAGCCCGGTGACGGACTTGATCAGCAGGATGTGCCGGATCTCCCACAGCAGATGCTTGGCCTCCACGGCGTATTCCGGCTTCTTTTCCACATAAATGCGCTTTACACTCATGATGTCAGGACCTCATTTCTCCAGAGCCTTCAGGGCCCGGGCGCCGATGTCGCTGCGGCGATGCAGATCGGTGAAGTGGATGCAGTCGGAGGCGGCGTAGGCCTTCCGGACGGCCTCCTGCAGGGTCTCGGCGGTGGCGGTGACGCCCAGCACCCGGCCTCCGGCGGTGAGGACGGAGCCCTCGCTGGCCTTCTTGGTGCCGGCGTGGAACACATAGGCGGTCTTTTCCGCCTCCTCCAGGCCGGTGATGGGATAGCCGCTCTGATACTTCACGGGATAGCCGCCGCTGGCCAGCACCACGCAGCAGGCAGCCCCGTCGGAGAAGCGCACCTCGGTATCCGCCAGGGTGCCATCCACCGTGGCACGCATAATGGTGAGCAGGTCACTTTGCAGCAGGGGCAGCACCACCTGGGTCTCGGGGTCGCCGAAGCGGCAGTTGTACTCGATGACCTTGGGGCCGTTTGCGGTGATCATCAGGCCGAAATACAGGCAGCCCCGGAAGGTGCGGCCCTCGGCGTTCATGGCGGCGATGGTGGGCAGGAAGATCTCCTTCATGCAGCGCTCCGCCACCTCGGGGGTATAGAAGGGATTGGGGGCGATGGTGCCCATGCCGCCGGTGTTCAGGCCTTCGTCATGGTCCAGGGCCCGCTTGTGGTCCATGGAGCTGACCATGGGCTTCACCACCTTGCCGTCGGTGAAGGCCAGCACGGACACCTCAGGGCCCTCCAGGAACTCCTCGATGACCACGTTTTTGCCGGAGGCGCCGAACTTGCCGCCCTCCATCATGTCCCGGGCGGCGTCCAGCGCCTCTTCCCGGGTCATGCAGATCAGCACACCCTTGCCCAGGGCCAGGCCGTCCGCCTTCACCACGATGGGCAGGGAGCAATGCTCCAGATAAGCCGCGGCGGAGGCGTAGTCGGAGAAGGTTTCGTAGGCGGCGGTGGGGATGCCGTACTTTTTCATCAGGTTTTTGGAGAAGACCTTGCTGCCCTCGATGATGGCGGCCTTCTTCTCCGGGCCGAAGGCGGGAATGCCCACGGCCTGCAGGGCATCCACCATGCCCAGGCACAGGGGATCATCCGGGGTGACCACTACGAAATCCACCTGGTTTTCCTTGCAGAAGGCGGTGATGCCCTCTACGTCCGTGGCCTTCAGGGGCACGCACTCGCAAAGAGCCGCCATGCCGCCGTTGCCGGGAGCGGCGTACATCTTGGTGACCTCAGGGTTTTCAGCCAGCTTCACGGCGATGGTATGCTCCCGGCCGCCGCCGCCAACGATCATGATCTTCATAAAGAAATTTCCCGCTTTCTCAATGGTGGAACAGCCGCATGTGGGTGAAGCACATCACCATGTTGTAGCTGTCGCAGGTCTCGATGACCTGGTCGTCCCGGATGGAGCCGCCGGGCTGGGCCACGTAGCTCACGCCGCTGCGGCGGGCCCGCTCAATGTTGTCGCCGAAGGGGAAGAAGGCGTCGCTGCCCAGGGACACGCCGGTCTGGGCGCTGAGCCAGGCCTTCTTTTCCTCCCGGGTCAGCTCCTCGGGCTTTTCGGTGAAGTACCGCTGCCAGCGGCCCTCGCCCAGCACATCCTCCGCGTCGTCGGACATGTAGACGTCGATGGTGTTGTCCCGGTCGGGACGGCCCAGCTTCTCCACGAAGGGCAGGTTCAGCACCTTGGGATGCTGACGCAGCAGCCAGTTGTCCGCCTTCTGACCGGCGAGACGGGTGCAGTGAATGCGGCTCTGCTGGCCGGCGCCGATGCCGATGGCCTGGCCGCCCTTCACATAGCACACGGAGTTGGACTGGGTATACTTCAGGGTGATCAGGGAGATCATCAGGTCGATTTGAGCGCTTTCGGGCAGATCCTTGTTCTTGGTGACGATGTCCTGCAGCAGCTCCCGGTTGATGGGGAACTCGTTGCGGCCCTGCTCGAAGGTGACGCCGAACACCTGCTTGTGCTCCACGGGAGCGGGCCGGTAGTCGGGATCGATCTGCACCACGTTGTAGCCGCCCTTGCGCTTGGCCTTCAGGATCTCCAGGGCCGCCTCGGTGTAGCCGGGAGCGATGACGCCGTCGGACACCTCGGGCTTGATCAGCAGGGCGGTGGACTCGTCGCACACATCGGACAGGGAGATCCAGTCGCCGAAGGAGCTCATGCGGTCAGCACCCCGGGCCCGGGCATAGGCGCAGGCCAGAGGGGACAGCTCCAGCCCCTCCTTCACAAAGTAGATCTTCCGCAGGGTGTCCGTCAGGGGCAGGCCCACGGCGGCACCGGCAGGGCTCACATGCTTGAAGGAAGCGGCAGCGGGCAGCCCGGTGGCCTCCTTCAGCTCCTTGACCAGCTGCCAGCCGTTCAGGGCGTCCAGGAAGTTGATGTAGCCGGGGCGGCCGTTCAGCACGGTGATGGGCAGCTCGCCCTCCTCCATGTAGATGCGGGAAGGCTTCTGATTGGGATTGCAGCCATACTTCAGCTCCAGAGACTGTGCCATGTTCATCCTCCGTTATTCCGCGTCGTCGTCTTCGTTCTTGTTGATGATGCAGGTGTCGTATTCCCCGGTCTCCAGGTCCACAAAGGCGGTGTACAGGGAGACCTTGTTGTCCTCGTTCAGGGCGTTCCACAGGTTGATGGTGAAATCCTCCTGATCCCCGCTGATGGCCACGGTCTCCGGATCTCCCTCAAAGGAAGGAATGGGGCTGCCGTTGCACCGGTAGGTGTGGATGAAGTGACCCTCACCGGCCACGGGCTGGGCGTATTCATAGAAGAAGCGCTGCACGCTGTCGGGATTGCCGTGGTCGCTCTTCAGGATGGACAGCTTGTAGCTGAAGCTGCCCTCATCCAGGGTCACGATGCCGCTGATGCGGGGGGTGTAGTTGGGGCCGTCCGGCTCGAAGGTGCGGGTGCGCAGGGCCTCCTCAAAGGTGCCATCCTCCAGCATGAAGTCCCGGATGGTGTCGGTCTGATCCCCGTTGGTGACGATGATGTTGTTCTCCAGCTCCCGCACAGGGGCGTAGATGATCAGGCTGGGGTCCTCCATCTTGCTCTCGTCGTAGGCCTTGGTGATGATGCCGTCGTCCGTGTATTCAAAGACCCGGTTCCGGCTGTTTACGCTGCGGCCCATGATAAAATAGGCGATGACGGCCTTCTTGCCGGTCTCGTCCATGCCCAGCACGATGCCCCGGCCGGGATACTCGTTCTCGGAAACCACCTTCATCAGATCCAGCATGCTTCAATCCTCCTGTAAAATGGCTTGGGCAACCTGCTCCACCGCCTGGGGCAGCAGCTCCCATTCCGCCTGTTCCATCACCCGGCGCTGGAGCACCTCCGGGGTGTCTCCGGGCAGCACGCTGACCGCCTTCTGCAGCAGGATGTCGCCTCCGTCGGGGATCTCATTCACAAAATGCACCGTGGCGCCGGTGACCTTCACGCCCTTCTTCAGGGCGGCCTCATGCACCCGCAGGCCGTAGAACCCGGCCCCGCAGAAGGAGGGGATCAGGCTGGGGTGGATATTCAGGATGCGGTGGTCATAGGCCCGGATCACATTCTCCGGCAGGATGGTCAGGAAGCCTGCCAGCACCACCAGCTGAATGCCGTTTTCCTTCAGCACGGCCAGCAGCCGCTCGCCGTATTCTTCAATGGACATGCCCTTGTCCTTGTGCAGCACCAGGGAGGGCACGCCGGCGTTGGCGGCCCGGGTCAGGGCATAGGCGTCCGCCCGGCTGGCCACCACCAGGCTGATCTCGGCGGAGGGGATCAGCCCCGCCGCCTTCTTGTCCAGGATGGCCTGGAGATTGGTGCCGCCGCCGGACACCAGCACCGCCGTCTTTACCATAGCTCAACGCCCTTCTCGCCCTTGACGATCTCGCCCAGGATGTAGGCGCCGGGCTCCCCGTTCTCATGCAGCACCTGCAGGGCCCGGTCGGCATCGTTCTTATCCACGGTGATGGTCATGCCAACGCCCATGTTGTAGGTGTTGAACATGTCCCGCTCGGGGATGCCGCCTTCTTTGGCGATCAGGTCGAAGATGGGCAGCACGCGCACGGCCTTCTTTTCGATGCGGGCCACGCAATTCTCTCCCAGGGACCGGGGAATGTTCTCATAGAAGCCGCCGCCGGTGATGTGGCTGATGGCCCGGGGCCGGACGGCGTCCAGCAGGGCCAGGACGGGCTTCACGTAGATTTTGGTGGGGGTCAGCAGGGTCTCCCACAGGGGCTGCTCCAGCTCGGCATAGCGGCGGTTTTCTCCGCCCTCGCCGATCCTGAACACCTTGCGCACCAGGGAGAAGCCGTTGGAGTGAACGCCGCTGGAGGGCAGGGCGATCATCACATCGCCGGGCTTCATTTCGCTCTTGTCCAGGATGCGGCTCTTGTCCACCGCGCCCACGGAGAAGCCTGCCAGGTCGTACTCATCCACCGGATAGAAGCCGGGCATCTCGGCGGTCTCGCCGCCCACCAGGGCAGAGGCGGCCTGCACGCAGCCCTCGGCCACGCCGCTGACGATGGCGGCCACCCGCTCGGGGATATTCTTGCCCACGGCCACATAGTCCAGGAAGAACAGGGGCTTGGCGCCGCAGCAGATGACGTCGTTGACGCACATGGCCACGCAGTCGATGCCCACGGTGTCGTGCTTATCCAGCAGGAAGGCCAGCTTCAGCTTGGTGCCCACGCCGTCGGTGCCGCTCACCAGCACGGGATGCTCCATGCCGGTGAGATCCAGCTCAAACAGGCCGCCGAAGCCGCCGATGCCGTCCAGCACACCGCTGGTCATGGTGCGGGCCACATGCTGCTTCATCAGCTCCACGGCCCGGTATCCGGCGGTGATATCCACACCCGCCGCCTTATAGCTTGCGCTTTCACTCTTCATGGTTTCTGGCTCCTTTTGTGTATTTCAATCAGTCGATCACCAGGGCGGCATCCTTGGCCAGCACGGCCTCGGTCTGCTTCTGCCGCATGGCCTGCAGCTTTTCCGCCAGGGCGGCGTCCTCCACCGCCAGGATCTGGGCGGCCAGGAGGGCGGCATTGGCGCTGCCGTCAATGGCCACGGTGGCCACGGGCATGCCGCTGGGCATCTGCACGGTGGAGAGCAGGGCATCCAGGCCATCCAGGGTGGAGGACTTCACCGGAATGCCGATCACCGGCAGGGTGGTACGGGCAGCCAGGGCGCCCGCCAGGTGGGCAGCCTTCCCGGCAGCGGCGATCAGCACGCCGAAGCCGTTGGCCCGGGCGTTCATGGCGAAATCCGCCGCGGCGTCCGGGGTGCGGTGAGCGGAGTAAACATGGGCCTCAAAGGGGATCTCCAGCTTCTTCAGCTGGTCGAAGGCACCCTTCAGCACGGGCAGGTCGCTGTCACTGCCCATCACAATGCCAACCTTTTTCATGCGCATCCTCCTCGAAAAGAAAAAGCGCCCGTACACTTGTGCAGCCGGCGCTTTTTGATCTTCACTCCAAAAAATTCACAGCTTCCGGGGCATGGGAAACGGCCTTGCAGCTCATCAGACGCATCTGTGAATCCCTCCTTTGGAAGCTGGTTTCATTCTATCCTGTTTCCCGGAGACTGTCAAGGGAAGGAAGAAGGCAATTTTCGCCTTTTCCGGCCGAAGGAAAAGCAGATGGTCATAAAGACAGGGAAAGCCCCATTTTTTCCATCAGAAAATTCTCCGAAACACGAACGTTCCGGAGAATTTGCGAGAAATTGTGCGGGAAAACGGGAGCGGGGGGAGGTGGAGCCGCCCTCTCAGTCAGCTGCGCTGACAGCTCTCCCAGAGGGAGAGCCTTGGGGCCAAAGTTGCTTAAAGCCTTCCCCTTTGGGGAAGGTGGCGCGAAGCGCCGGAAGAGGTGGGGCAGCGGACGCAGTCCGCCACTAGAATAAAGCCTCCCTCATCGAGGGAGGTGCCCCGAAGGGGCGGAGGGAGTTTATCCATCAGCCTCATGGTATCCCTTTGACTTAACTCCCTCAGTCAGCTGCGCTGACAGCTCCCTCGGAGAGGGAGCCTAAAAGTAACTCAATCCCAACGCTCCCCTTTGGGGAATGCTTTCCCGCCGAAGCACCGGAAGAGGTGCCAGCCCCACAGGCACAAAAGAAAAGAAGCGGGAGGGCATCCCACGATCCCTCCCGCAAAAAACACATTGGCAAAACTGCACTTTTACACACTCAATCTCATCCGCCGTAGGGAGAAGCCCCGGCTCCTTTTATTCCCCTGCGGGCACGAAGTAGAACACGGAGCTTCCCACCGCCAGGGCGAGGTTTCCGTCCTCCGTCTTCTGCAGGGCGTAGCCCTCTTCGGACAGGGTCAGGGCGCCATTCACCAGCTTCACCGGCTCCGGAGGATAGGTGGTGCCGTTCCAGGTGAGCACCGCGCCCTCCTGGTCGATCTTCAGGGAGGCGGAGATGCCGTTGTCCGCCAGGGACAGCACGAAGCCGTTGTTCACGCCCCAGGCGGCGGTCCAGCTGCCGTAGAACTCCTCCGCCTTGGCGGCCTGGGCGGCGGCAGTGGGAGCATAGGCGCTTTGCACAGGCTCCCGGGCGAAGATCAGGGCTTCACCCTGTTCGTTCAGGGTCAGGGAAGCGCCGGCCTCGCTCAGGGCCAGGGGCAGATCCCCGTCAGAGAGGCGCAGCACGGTCTGCCCGTCTGCCACCACCCACTGTCCTTCAGCGGTTTCCTCGCCCAGGGTGTAGGAGGCCGCGCCATCCTCCGCCAGGGTCAGGCTGCCGGTCAGGCCGGCGTCGGCGGCGGCCATGGTGGAGCCGCCCTCCAGGGTCACCTGGGACAGGGCCATGGTGCCCAGCAGGGGAGAGATGCCGGACAGGTCGTTCAGCTGGCTGTGCAGGGTCAGGGACTCCTGCCGCAGGTCGGCGGCCTGCAGGGTCAGGGACTCGTTGGCCTGGGTCAGCCGGTCGATCTGGCTCTGTTGGGCGGCAATCTGCTCATTCAGGCCGGTCACCGTTTCGCTGCCGGCGATGGTTTCCTCGGTGAGGGTAGAGATGGTGGAGTCCTTGTCGGCTATATCACTGTTCAGGGTGGTGATGGTCGCGTCTTTTTCCTGGGATTCTGCGGTCAAAGTGGTGATGGTCGCGTCTTTTTCTTGAGATTCAGCGGTCAGAGTGGTGATCGTCGCGTCTTTTTCCTGGGATTCAGCGGTCAGAGTGGTGATGGTAGCATCCTTTTCTTCAGATTCCGCGGTCAAAGTGGTGATGGTGGCGTCTTTTTCTTCGGAATCAGCCGTCAAAGTGGAGATCTTCTCGTCTTTTTCGGCGGATTTCGCGGTCAGGGTGGCGATGGTCTCGTCCTTAGCCTTGATATCCGCCTGCAGGCTTGCAATGGTGGCGTCCCGCTGGGTGGCCTCGGCGTTGAGGGCATCGATGGCGCCGGCCTTGTCCTGCACGGTGGTCATCAGCTCGGCGATGGTTTCATCCTTGCCGGTGCCGTCGGTGGTCAGGGCATCGATGGTGGCTGCCTTGGCTGCCACGTCGTCGGTGAGCTCCACCACTTTTGCCTCCAAATCAGCCTTGTCAGAGGTAAGTGCCCCCACCTGAGCCTCCAAATCAGCCTTTTCAGCGGTTAAAGTCTCCACCTGGGAGGCCAGACCGGCGCTTTGCTCGTTGGCGGAGGCCAGCTGGGACTGGGTCGCCCCCAGCACCTTGCCCTGTTGGCTGTGCTGATACAGGGTCACCCCCAGGGCGATGAGGGAAATCACCAGCAGAATGCTGAGAATCGGCACGGCCTTGCCGGATTTTTTCTGCTCGGACATGGATGTCTTCCTCCTTTACTTCCGGTTCCAGGTCTTGGTGGGACGGCGGTACTGGTAATAATAGTAGTAGGTACCGTCGGAGGTGACGAAGCCGGTCACGGTGAGCTTCAGCTGGGCGATCTCGGTGGTGTGGCCGTGTTCATAGTAGTAGAAGCTGAACTGGTTGTGCTCCGTGGTTTCTCCGGGCAGCAGGGTGTGCTTGTAGGTGCCCTTGAAGTAGCCGTCATAGGTGTTGGATACATGCACCTTGCCGCCCCAGGTGTTCCAGGCCTCCACCTGGAACATGATCCGGTCGATGGTCAGGTCGCTGTTGTTGGTGATGCTGATGCGGATGGCGTCATACTCCGCCCGGAGGTCATTGATGGTCAGCACGGTCTTCGGATCGATGACCTCAATGTCCAGCTGAACCGTCAGGCCCTGATCCCGGGCGGTGCCGGTCAGGGTGGCGGTGCCCGCCGCAAGTCCCTTGATCCGCAGCTTCCCTTTCTTTACCGTGACCTTGGCCACGCTGTCGTCGGAATTCTCCCAGGTCAGGGTCAGGTCGGAGGCGTCCGCGGGAGCCAGGGTGTAGGGGACCTCCACAGAGGTGCCCACCACCATGGGCAGGGTATCCCTGGACAAGGAGAACTCCGACAGGGGAATGTAATCATCCGTCAGCTGCTCATGGAAGGCGTTGAAGTCCTCCAGCAGGGTGCGGGCAGCCTCCCCGGCATCAGAGAGCACCTCTGTTTCGGCGCAGGCTCCTCCCACCGCCAGCAGGCAGGCCAAGAGGAGCGCAAGAAATCTGAGCTTCACGTTATGATCACCTCATGATGAAAATCAGGCAACCGGCTGGGAGGAAAGCATGGCCAGGAAATGGGCCCGGTCCAGGGGCCGGGAGAAATAATAGCCTTGGATGGCATCGCAGCCGTAGGCCTTCAGGAAGACGAACTGCTCGCCGTTTTCCACACCCTCGGCGATGACGGACTTGCCGCTCTCCCGGGCGAAGGAAATAATATGCCGCAGCATGCTCTCGCCGCTTTCCATGCCCACAAAGTCGATCAGGGATTTATCCAGCTTGATGGCGTTGAAGGGCAGCAGCTGCAGGCTGGAAAGGGAAGAGAAGCCGGTGCCGAAATCATCCAGATGGAGGATGAAGCCCCGGGAGAGCAGATCCTGGGCGAAGCGCTGCAGGTCGATCAGGCGCACGGCGGTGCTTTCCGTGATCTCCAGGGGAACGGACCGGGGATCCACTCCGTATTCCCGGGCAATGCGCTCGTAGTCGGCGGGCAGCTCCGGGGAATAAATGCTGGCCCGGGACAGGTTCACCGAGATGGGCATGACCGGCAGCTCACGCTCCAGCAGCTCCTTCTGCAGGGCGCACACCTGGCGGAAGATGCACCGGTCCAGGCGGCTGATCCACCCGCAGCCCTCCAGGATGGGCACGAAGCGGTCCGGCGGGATCAGCTCTCCGTCCGGCCGGACCCACCGCACCAGGGCCTCCGCCCCCACGATGGCCTTTGTCCGGGTGGAAAACTTGGGCTGATACCAGGGGACGAATTCTCCCGCCTCCAGGGCGGCGTCGAAGCTTTCCCGGACGAAGTGCTCCCACTCCATCCGCTCGATGACGGTCTGGTCGAACTCGATATAATCATCATCGGAATCCAGCCGGATGATGGACAGGGCGTACTGGGCCCGGTTAAAGGCCTCTTCCACGGAAAGCTCTTTGGGAAATTGATTGTAGAAAGACCACTTCAGCACGAAATTGGGGATGGCGCTCTCCTCACGGAGCAGGGCGGCGCAGTCGTCGATCTCTTTTCTGCGCTGCTCCCTGGACTTTGCCACCAGGCAGGAGACATAGATGCCGTTGCCGATGTAGGCGATGCAGTTGTCCGCTCCGGCGCGGGTCTTCAGGCGCCGGCCGATGGTGCTCAGCAGGGCGTCCACCTCGCTGCGGCCGTACTGGTGGTTCAGCATGGCCAGGTTGTCCACCTTGGCGATGCACAGGTCGAATTCGCTTTCCGGCAGGCTTTCCCGCAGGGCAGCGGAATGCACGAAGAAGGCCTAACGGGTATACAGGCCGGTGAGGGAGTCCCGCTCCATCTCCGTCAGGCTGCGGGCCATCCGCTCGTGGCGCTCATGGGCCCGGACCTCCTCATCCTCACAGGCGATGCCGATGACGATGTGCCGGAAATCCTCCGGAGAGCCGATGCGCACGATCTTCCGCAGGAAATGATGGACCTCGCCCTTCCAGATCACCCGGTAATGGTAAACCACCGCCTCGCTGGTCTTCAGCTGCTCCCGCAGGGCGGGCAGGGCGTTCTGCTCCCGCATCCAGCCCCGGTCCTCTTCCACCACGTAGCGATTGATGTAGCTCTCCATGCCGTCGGAATACAGGGTGTTGCGGAAGGCAGAGGATTCGTCCAGGAGCTGCCCGTTGTGCCGGTACATGGTCATGCGGTCGGTGCTGAGCTCCACGGAAAACACGTCGTAATAATCCACCGTCAGGGCCTTCACCAGGGCCAGCTTCTGCAGCCCCTCCTGGGAGGTGGGCAGGGTGGCGGAAAAGTCCGCCTGCTCCCCCACGGTGGAGATGATCAGCTGGTGGCAGGCCCCGTGCCCGGGGTAATCCAGCTCCAGGCAATCCACCGATTCGGCGATGCCCCGGATGGGATCCCGGTAAACCCGGGGGCCCACCTGGCGGTTGGTGATGGGGCACAGGCTGCAGGGCGAGTCCAGATCCATCAGGCATTTATGGCATTTTTGGCCGACTTCAAGATGGGGATAAATGGCTTTGGCGGATTCGTTCACGCTGATCAGGTTGAATTCCCCGTCAACGATGTAGCAGGCGGAAGGCACGGCATCCATGGCAGACACTCCTTAACATGCGGCTGCGCAGAGATCGACAAAAACTGTTTGTATTATTATAGCATACATTTTGCGGGATTGTAAAGGAAACAAACAGAAAAAATGCAGGGGAGCGAAACAGAAAAATTCAGGCGCTGCCCGGGATAAATTTCCCGCCGGAATGAGTTGGCCGGAAGTGCACTTTTGCACTCAGGAACATTGACAGTCAAAGCAAAGGAGAGGCCCCCATGACGGAACCTCTCCTGTTTTTTTTTATTCCCACTCGACTCAACAAACCTTGTCATGCCGTGGCAATTCCACGATGGC